>JADMIO011053070.1_pt1 | contig 60077 bp, 48 predicted proteins | sample 8958161 | NCBI WGS metagenome assembly JADMIO01 (sample SAMN16585339, study PRJNA669376) | soil metagenome | isolation source: Crop rotation soil | place: USA: Cullars Rotation, Alabama | collected 2011
GCCGCGACTTCAAGTCACGTGAATTCCAAGCTTCGGATCCCACTGTGCTGGAAAGCCCGCGCCGACTCGACACGCTGGATGAGACGATCGAGTATCTGGCCGAGCGCCGCGTGCCGCTGCGGGTCGATCCGATCCTGGAACCGATCGGGTTTGGTTTCGCCGCCAGCTTGGGTCGCTACCTCGAGGTGCGGCATAAGTATCCCGACGCGGAAATGCTGATGGGCATCGGCAACCTGACGGAGCTCACGGACGCGGACTCGGCGGCGATCAACGTGCTGTTGTTGGGCTTCTGCCAGGAGCTGGGCATTCGCAGCGTGCTTTCGACCGAAGTGATCAACTGGGCTCGCACCAGCGTGCACGAGTGCGACCTGGCTCGCCGGCTGGTTCACTATGCCGTCACCCACCGCACGCTACCCAAGCGCGTCGAGCCGAAGCTGGTGATATTGCGCGACGGCGAGCTGGTTTGCCATGGCGACGAAATGCTCGACCGGCTGGCTAGCGACATCAAGGATCCGAATTACCGCGTTTTCGCCGAGCGCGACAAAGTCCACGCGGTCACGGCCGGCGCCCACCTGTCGGCTACCGATCCGTTCGATCTGTTCGTCCAGATGCAAGCGACCGCTTCACGGCCGATCGACGCCGACCACGCGTTTTACCTGGGTTACGAGATGGCCAAGGCCGTCACGGCGCTGACCCTGGGCAAAGACTATCGGCAGGATGAGGCGCTCGACTGGGGATTCTTGACGCGCGCGGAGCGCAACCACCGCGGCCAGACATGAAAACCAACGCTCGCGAAGCTTTTGAAACCGACGAAGGCGCCCGGGTCGAACCGGTCGATCCGACCATCGATCTGGAAGCTGCCTTGGCGCGGCTCTCGGCGCTGCCGCATTGTTTGTTTCTCGACAGCGCGCGGCGCGATCCGTTGCTGGGCCGCTTTTCGTTTCTCACTGCCGACCCGTTTGACTACTTTCACTTGCCCGCCGACTCCAGCGATGGCCTGTGCGAGCTGGCGAAGCGTTTGGCGCCATTTCAAGCAGCGACGATTCCAGGCCTGCCGGGTTTTCAGGGGGGCGCGGCGGGGCTGTTTAGCTACGACTTGGGGCGTTCTCTGGAAAAGCTGCCCGCGGCGCGGATCGACGAGTTTCAGACGCCGGTCATCGCCGTTGGGATGTACGATGTCGTGCTGGCGGTGGACCATTTTGAACGGCGCGCCTGGATCGTCTCGCACGGTTTTCCAGCGCTCGATCGAGCGACACGTCGCGCCCGGGCGGCCGAGCGACTGAAGCAGTTTCGCTCACGGCTGGACGGCTCTTGCGGCGAGCCCGCCTCGCAAAAGTCGACTCCGTCGGACTGTGTTTTGAGCGCCGCGAGCCTTGCCCGGCAATTCGAAGTGCCGGGGCCGCGAGGTCTTACCAGCAATTTTTCGGCCGAAGATTATCTGCGGGCGGTCCGCCGGGCCATCGAATATATCCATGCCGGCGATGTGTTTCAGGTCAACATCGCGCAGCGGCTGCTCTACCCGGCGCATGGCGATGCCTTGTCTCTGTACCTGCGGCTGCGGCGCCGCAACCCGGCCACGTTCGCGGGATATTTCGATTTGGGACAAACGCAAATCGTTAGCGCCTCGCCCGAGCGATTTTTGAAAGTCCACCAGCGGCAGGTCGAGGCCCGTCCGATCAAGGGCACGCGCCAGCGCACCGCCCGGCCAGAAGCCGATCTGTTCGCCGGCCACGAAATGCTGCAAAACGAAAAGGACCGGGCTGAAAACGTGATGATCGTCGATCTTTTGCGCAACGACCTCGCCCGCGTGTGCCGTGCCGACAGCGTGCGCGTCACGCAGTTGTGCCGGCTGGAGACCTACGAATACGTGCAGCACCTGGTCTCGGCGGTGTGCGGCACGCTGGCCGAAGGGCGCGACGCGCTCGATCTGCTGCGGGCGTCGTTTCCAGGCGGATCGATCACCGGCGCCCCCAAGGTGCGGGCGATGCAGATCATTGCCGAGCTTGAGCCAACGGCACGTGGCGCGTACTGCGGCGCGTTGGGCTATTTGGGTTTCGATGGCGCGCTCGACACCAGTATCCTGATTCGCACGATCACCTGCGGGCGCGGCTGGTGGCAACTGCCGGTCGGCGGCGGCATCGTGGCCCAGTCGATTCCCGAGCGCGAATACGAGGAAACCTGGCACAAGGCTACGGGAATGATCCGATCGCTGGCGATAGAATGACGACATGATTCTGCTTGTCGACAATTACGACAGTTTCGTGCACAACCTGGCCCGCTACTTCGAGCGGCTTGGCCAGCAGACTCGCGTGGTGCGCAACGACGCGATCACGACGCGGGAAATCGAGCTGCTTGCGCCGCAGGCGATCGTGCTTTCGCCAGGCCCTGGCACACCCAACGAGGCGGGGTGTTCGCTCGACGTCGTACGGCAGCTGGCTGGCACGGCGCCGATTCTGGGAATCTGTCTGGGCCACCAGGCGATCGGCGCGGCGTTCGGCGGCCGCGTGGTTCGGGCGTTCGAGCCAGTGCATGGGCGCACGTCGGAAATTTTTCACGCCGGGCAAAGCGTGCTGGACGGTTTGCCAAATCCTTTCGTGGCCTGCCGGTATCACTCCCTCGTTGTCGAGCGCGCCACGCTGCCCGATTGCTTGGAAGTCACCGCTTGGACTGCCGACGGCACGATCATGGCGTTTGCGCACCGGCAGTGGCCGGTCGTCGGCTTGCAGTTTCACCCCGAATCGATTCTCACACCGCTCGGCTATCTGCTGTTGGCCGGTTTTCTACGCCTCGCGGGCATCGCCTCGCGCGAGCCGGCGCCGACGATCGAAAACGAGCTTGCCGAGCCAGCGCCGGCCCGCACGCCCTTGCCGCACGCACCTGTAACCTTTTGAAGACGAGCTGGAAGTGATTCTCGAAGGCATCGTTACCACGCTCAACGCCGACGGCACGGTTAATATTTCGCCCATGGGCCCGCTGGTCGACGAGGCGATGCATACCCTGCTGCTCAAGCCCTATCAGACATCCACGACGTATCGCAACTTGAAGCGCTCGGGCCAGGGAGTGTTTCATGTCACCGATGATGTCGAGTTGTTGGCCCAGTCGGCGGTGGGCCAACCCGATCCGCTGCCGGAACTGCGGCCGGCGATTGCCGTCGAAGGCCGGATCATCCGCGATGCGTGTCGCTGGTATGCCTTCCGCGTCGAAACACTGGACGATAGCCGCGAGCGGACGGAAATCTTGTGTCGTGTCGTCGATTCGGGCTGGCAGCGCGATTTTGTCGGTTTCAACCGCGCCAAAAACGCGGTGCTCGAGGCGGCGATTTTGGCCACCCGAGTCGATCTGCTGGCGCGCGATGAAATCCGCTCGCAACTCGAGCCCTTGCGCGTGATTGTGCAAAAGACCGGCGGGGAGAGTGAGCAGCGAGCGTTTGCCTTTCTCGCCGACTACGTGAATGGGAAAAGCTAAAGAGCGGTGCGAGCACCGCTGCTAAATGTTGTTCGTGAAATGCAAATTCGGATTTCTATGCAGCGGAATTCATGAGTCCATCGATCCACGTCACCGCGCCGAGCCGCTTGCATTTCGGCCTGTTGTCGTTCGGCGATCAGGAAGTGCGGCAGTTTGGTGGCATTGGCGTGATGATCGATCAGCCGGCGCTTGAACTGCGAATCTCGCCCGCCGACGACTTCAACATTCTAGGGCCGATGAGTCTGGAAGCTGCGCAATCGCTCGGCAGCTACGCAAGGCGTGAACGACCCGCGGTGCCACCGAAGTGTACGGTGGAAATCATCAACGCTCCGCGTCAGCACACGGGCCTGGGAACCGGCACGCAGCTGGCACTCGCGTTGGCGGCGGGAATGAACGCATTTCGTGGTCGCCCGCCAATGAGTCCTCTTGAGCTGGCAAGTGCTACGGGCCGCGGAGCCCGATCGGCAGTCGGAACCTACGGTTTCTGTCATGGAGGACTGATTTTCGAAGGTGGCAAGTGGCTGGGTGAGAGTCTCTCGCCGCTGGTGGAACGAGTCGCTCTGCCCGACGGGTGGCGCTTCGTGCTGGTCTGTCCCCGCGATCGCGAGGGCTTGTCGGGGGGAGAAGAACGCGATGCCTTCGCAAACCTGCCGCCAGTGCCCCGTGCCACGACCCAGCGTCTAAGACAAGAAATTACCGACTGCATACTGCCGGCCGCATCGGCCGCTGACTTTGGTAACTTCAGCGAGAGCGTTTATCGTTATGGTTATGAAGCCGGAATGTGCTTTGCGGCCCGGCAGGGAGGCGCCTTCGCCAGCCAGTCCACTGCCGGCCTGGTCGATGCGATTCGCGCACTGGGCGTGCGAGGCGTAGGACAAAGCTCGTGGGGACCAACCGTGTTCGCCTTGCTGGAAAATCAATCGGAGGCAGAAAGGCTCGTGAAAGATTTGAACGCGCGGCTGGCCGAAGGGTACGAGTTGACCATCGCCAGGCCAAACAACACAGGCGCGCGCATCGAGCGAGAAGACGCATGAAGGAAGCCGCCGGAACCGTTCTGTATCGCCGCGACACTATTGGAAACCTCGAGGTCTTGCTCGTGCATCCTTCGGGCAATTACAACCGCGGCAAACCGTGGAGCATTCCCAAGGGGCTGCCCGACCCTGGCGAGAGTTTGGAAAGCGCCGCGCGCCGCGAAACCCTGGAAGAGGCGGGCATGGTAGTGGATGGGCCGCTCGCACCCTTAGGATCGATCGAATACACCAAGAGCCGCAAGCGCGTGCACGCGTTCGCCGGCCAGAGCGCCGGCGAGCCGCGCTGCAACTCCTGGGAAGTAGACTGTGCCGAGTACGTCAGTCTGGCCCGGGCCCGCGAGATCCTGCATCCGGATCAGCAGCCGTTTCTCGACCGGCTGGAAGCCTGGCTGGCGGAACAGCAAGACAGTCGTTGATCGCGCCCATGGTGTGCCACTGCTGGCTTGTCGTGCAGTGAAAACACCACACTGCTGGACAAGCCAGCAGTGGCACACACAGTCCTTAAAACTGCTTAGCTACTTCGCCGCCGCGGGCGAAAGAATCTTGATATTGCGCAAGGCCGCCGTCGTGTTGTACGTGGCGATGCCCAACGGCCGCGAGAGTTCGACCTCGCTGCGGATGGAAATGCGGTGATCGGTCGTCTCGACGTCGACCATTTTCCGCTTGTCGATCCAGGCTTCGATCTTACCTTTGGTGACGCGCACGCGGATCGTATACCAGCGCTTGCTTTCGAATTCTTCGTACTTGGTGGTTTCGTTTTCCGAGGCGTCGCTGCCGTCGATGCTCGACAGGCCGACGATGCCGCCGCCCCAGCCACCGACCACGAAACTGCAAGGGTCGTTGCCCACCGGAAACGTCAGGGCACAAAAGAAATCGCTGCCACTGACGCGCATCGCCTCCAGCGAGATTTCATAATCCATTTTCGGCACATCGGCCGTATAGGTAATGCCGCTCATCGGGTTGCCGGCTTCGATGACGATCTGCCCGTCCTTGACTTCGACTTCTCCTTCGCCGCCAAAGGCGGTTTTCTTCCAGCCGGTCAGCGAACGGCCATCGAATAAGTTCTTCCACCCGGCGCCGGCGGCAGATGGATCGGCGCCAGCCGTGCCAGCTAGGGCGACAAGAATCGTAAGCAAAAGCATCGTGCAGGCAGTCCGCGTGACCATCATCGGTTTTCTCGCAGGCGGGAATTCGTTTGCCGAGCTGGTGGTGGAACGCGCTTTAAAAATACTTGGCAATTCACGGCGCGGCAAGGAATTTCGCTCGGCAGTTTAGTGGCCGACCTGCGAATTTCGGCGGCGAGACTGGCGAATCCACTAAAACCCTTTAGTCGCCGTGGAGGTCATATTACAATACGGGAAGTCCGCCGGAAGTTCCTGCCACGTGTCATCCTCGTCGCCAAGGATTTTGCAAATGTTTCACGCTGTTTCCCGAGCTTTGATTGTTGCCGCCGTCACGCTCGCGGCGCTCACCTCCAGTTCCGCCTTTGCCGTCCAGTTTCCCGACAAGAATCTGGAAGCCGCGCTGCGGGCCCTGGTGTTCGAAAAGAAAAACAACGCCGAGGAGCTGACCGACGACGATCTGCGCAAGATTTCCACGCTCGAGGCCAAGGGCAAGCAGATTCAGAATCTGGCCGGTCTGGAAAAATGCACCAACCTGCTGTTGCTCGACGTGTCGAACAACGAAATTACCGATCTCTCGCCCATCAAGGGCTTGCTGCTGTTGCAATCGCTGAGTGCGGCGCAGAACAAGATTTCGGACCTCACGCCGCTGATGGAATTGAACAAGCTGCAATATTTGAACCTCGCCGGCAACCAGATCAAAGCGTTGCAGCCGCTAAGCGCCATGACAAAGCTCTCGGCCTTGTACCTGGCCGAAAATCAAATCTCAGAGCTCGCGCCCCTGGCGGGCCTGGCCGGTCTGTCGTCGCTTGATCTGGCCAAGAACAAAATCGTCGAGCTCAAGCCTCTGGGCAATATCGCCAGAATCTCGGTGTTGAAACTGAGCGATAACGCCATCGAGGACATCACGCCGGCCACGCAGCACCCGCCGCAGAGCATGCTGCTCGTCGAGCGAAACAAGATCGCCGACTTGACGTCGCTGGTGGCGGCGGCCAAGGCGGACGCCGAAGGCCAGAAGAATTTCGCCCCCTTCTTGCGACTCTACCTGACCGGCAATCCTCTGAGCGATGCCGCCAAGAATGACCAGCTCGCCACGCTCAAGTCCTGCGGCGTGCGGATCGAGAATTAGCAGCAGCGCGTCAAACGGCCGGCAATACAAGCCGAAGCGCGACAACATTATTCAAGTGCTGGCGTGACCGCGCGGTCCGGTTTGAAGCCGCGCAGCGGCGGGAGCGTTCCCTCCCGAATTTGGCACCGTTCCTGCCGCCGCTGCGCGGCTCAAAGATTTTAGGGGGCTCGCAAACCCCGGGCTGCGCAAGGCTTCGCCCGTGGCTACACGCCGCCGCTGCGCGGCTCGATCTTGTCAACCGATTAACTCGCGGATCGGCGTGCCGGGGCAGATTACCAGCGGACGGCCCTGTTGATCGGGTAAGGTCAGATGCGGCGGCACGCCCAGCAGGTGATAGACCGTGGCCACCAGATCTACCGGCGACACGGGATTCGACGCAGGGTAGGCTGCCTGGCGATCAGACGAGCCGTATACAACTCCGCCGCGAATCCCGCCGCCCGCCAGGACGCTGGTGAAACATCCCGGCCAGTGATCGCGGCCGTCGCGTCCGGCGCCGGCGTCGCTGTTGCGCTGGCCGACGCGCGGCGTGCGCCCGAACTCGCCGGTCCACACGATCAGAGTTTCGTCCAGCATGTTGCGCTCTTGCAGATCGTCCAACAGCGCTGAAAAAGCCTGGTCCGCCGGCGGCATCAGCCGCTCGCGCAAGTCGACGAAGTTCCGGTTGTGCGTGTCCCAATAAACGCTCACGTTCTTGATGCCGTCGCTGGGCCAGAACACCGTCACCAGCGGCACGCCGCGTTCCACCAGCCGACGTGCCTGCAGCACCGACTGTCCATGAGGGTTGAGACCGTAACGCTCGCGCACCTCGACGGGTTCTTCCGCCAGGTCGAACGCTCCGGCGCCCGTGGCCGAGTGCAGGATATCGAAGGCCCGGTGCACGTGCCGGTCCATGGTGTCGATCGCCTGGTTGTCCCGGCCGCGCGCCTTGTCGTTCAGCTTGTCCAATAGCGACCGCCGGGTGTCCAGCCGCGCCAGCGAGATTTCAGACGGCAGTCGAAACTCACCCACGCGGTAGTCGGCAAGCGCCGGGTTGGCGTCGATCGACAGCGGATCGAACCCCTGGCCGAGCCAGCCGGCGCCTTGTCCCTTGCTTTGTTCGACGAAGCGCGGCACGTCGTTGTCCAGCTTCGGCCGCATCGAAACGAACGGAGGCAACGGGTCGCGCCCGCGCCCCAAGCGGGCCAGCACCGCGCCAATGTGCGGCCAGTCGTTGCGCAATTCGGCCGAGCTGTTGGGAGCCTGACCCGTGAGCAGAAAGTGCGTGCCGCTGGTGTGGTTGACGTCGGTGTGCGTCATCGAGCGCACGATCGACAGCTGATCGGTCCGTTTGGCCAGCTCGGGAAAGTGCTCGCAAATGTGAATACCCGGCACCTTGGTCGAGATCGGCTTGAACTCGCCACGGATTTCCGCCGGCGCCAGGGGCTTCATATCCCAGGTATCCTGATGCGCGGGTCCGCCCCACATGAACAGCAGGATGCAAGCCTTGGCTCGGCCAAACGTCGAATCGGCAGCCGCCGCGGCAGCCAGCGGTTCGCCGCCCAGCACCGCGTGCCCTCGCAACAGTTGCGGCAAGCCCAGACCGAACAGGCCCAGGCTCCCGGCGCGCAGCACTTCGCGGCGCGGAAGCAGGTGTGTCGAGCTGTGTTGCTGCTTTGACATGGCCGGCAGTCGAACGTGAAACGTGTTGTGCCTCGATTATACCCGGCATCAGATTGCATCCCAGACCGTTGAGGTCGCGCGGGCCCTTGCATTTCCGTGCGCCGATCGTTCTAAATCTTGAAAAGTGCCGGAGGCCTACGCGAAATGATCATCGACGTCCATAGTCACGCCTGGCGCTACCCTCACGACTTCGGCGACGATTTTGTCGCCCAGGCGCGGCGAGCCAAGGCCGGTGGCGATGTCGATCTGACGGTCCGCTACGAAGATTATCGCCGCGCCGCCACCGACGGCACGCGGACGATCGTCTTCGGCGGCAAGGCGCGATTGAGTGGCCTGTGGGTCGACGACCGCTACGTGTCCGAATATGTCGCGGCGCACCCCGATACGCTGATCGGCTACCTCTCGGTCGATCCCACGCAAGACGGCTGGCAGGATGAGATGCGCGCCGGCCATCGTGAGCTGGGGCTGCGCGGCGTCAAGCTGATGCCGATGTACGCCGGCTTTCGGCCCGACGATGAACGGCTCGATCCTTTGTGGCGCTATGCATCGCAGCATGACTTGCCGGTGCTGTTGCACACGGGCACGACGTTCGTTTCGCAAGCCCCGCTGGAATGCACGCTGCCGCGGCACCTCGATTCGGTGGCGACGCGCTTTCCGCAGGTGAAGATCATCATGGCCCACCTTGGCCATCCCTACGAGGGCGAATGCGTCGCGGTCATTCGCAAGCATCCCAATGTCTACGCCGACATCAGTGCCCTGCACTACCGTCCGTTTCAGTTTTACCACAGCTTGATGCTGGTGCAGGAATATGGCGTGTGGCACAAGGTGCTGTTCGGCACCGACTATCCGTTCACCACGGTCAATGCCACGATCGACGGACTGCGGTCGTTGAACCGCATGGTGGAGGGGACAAACTTACCGCGACTCGATGCCGGGGCCATCGAAGCGATGATCGGCCGCGACAGTTTGCGGATTTTAGGGCTGGAAAGTTAGCGGCGATCGTTTGGCAGGCCGTACGGTGCGGTCGGCGCGCGGCACCCGGTCGGGAAACGATCCGTGGCCAAAGAAGATCTGTCTCGCGATGCGCTCGCCGGGGCCGGTGCGCAGCACGGCGCACATGGCTTCCAGCGCCCAGTTGTGCGCGGCCCACGAAAGCCCGGTGCGCAACAGTCGCCGGGCACGAAACCGCCGGCGAAAGCTAGCGCCATCGTATGCGGCCAGCGCTTGCTGGTCGCCCGACTTGAGATACTGGAAGGCTACGCTTGCGCCCAATTCCGAGAGCCGCATGCAGGGGTCGAGGCCGCCGGCGGTGAGCGGCGAGACCGCGCCCGCGGCGTCGCCCACCGACAATCCGCGCGCGTTGGCAATATTCGGCAGAATGCCACCGATGGGAATTCTGCCCCCGCGGCGCTCGATGAGCGTACTTTTTGACAAGTCGACGATCGAGCCCAGCGACCAGCGGAACTCGGTAAGGGCCTGCGCCGGCTGAAAGCGAGCTGCCTGCCCACCGACGCCGACGTGCAGGCTTTGGCCGTCTTCGGCGATCCACGCGATGTAGCCTGGCGCCAGCCGATGGTCGAGGAAACAATGGAGCCGCGGCGGACCGTCGAGCGGCGCGGCGGTGAACACCTCTTCCAACCCGATCAGCCAGCGGCGATTGACGCTCAGCCCCAGGTCGGCGGCGACCCGCGAATTTGCGCCGTCGGCTGCCACGATAAAGCGCGTGAAAACCGATTGCTCGTTGGACCCGACTCGCAGTCGCACCAACGAGCCCCCCTCGGCCCGCTCGCTGGCGACGTACTGGGCCGAAGCCAGCCACTCGACACCCGCCGCCTGGCAGTCTTTCAGCAATCGCGCATAGAGCTCACCCATCCGCGCGACGCGAAACTCCTCGTGCGGGCTTTCCAAGTGCTGCTGCCGGCGGGAGGGCGAATAGAGCGTGACGTGGCGAATCGGCGGGCCAAGGTAGGCCGGGGGGAGGCCGAAATCTTCCAGCGTCCGGCGCGGAAAGATGCCCGTCGTGTGAATCGCCTGGTCGAGCGACGGCTTGCGATCGACAAGCAAAACCGATAGTCCGTGCCCGCCCAACAGCCGCGCGCACTGCAGCCCCGCCAGTCCTGCTCCGACGACCAGGCAATCGTATGTTTCTTTCAAAGCAGCCATGACGTTAGCTTTGCACTACAAAGCGGGCGAACAAAAAAATTTGATCTGCAAAAATCATCAACCTGTCGACCAGCCGCGCCGGGGGGAGCGCGAAGCATCGGCCGCCACGTCGCGCGCCTCGACGGCATCGCAGACGACTTGCTCCAGCACGCCGATATACTCGGCAAATCGCCTTCGGCCGGCGGAGGTCATCCGGCAAAACGTTTGCGGGCGTGCCTCGTCCGATCGTTTGTTGATCTCGACCAGCCCGGCCTCCTGGAGGACCTGCAAGTGGCGGTTCAAGTTTCCGTCAGTCAGCGAACACAGCTGCTTGAGCTCCGCGAACGCCAGCCCGTCGGGATGCGTGACCAGAGAGGCCAGAATGCCGAGCCTCGCTTTTTCGTGGATCACGCGCTCCAGCCCATCGTAGGCGAAGCGGGCCTTGTCGGTAGACTTCTTGCGGCGGTTCATGCGCGTCGTTCCAAGTTCCAATACAAAATAGCGGCGGTGGCCAGCTGGCCCGCGGCAAACGGAACGCCCATCCACCAGGGCGACAGCGAAAATGCGTCGGGCGACGACATGAGCGCCAGCACGCCGCAGACAAAATAGAACCCTCCGACGGCGTACACGGCTCGCGGCAACAGCCTGGCCGAGGCAAAGATGCCCAGGCTGAACAGGATTTGCCACAAACCCGGCAACAAAGGCACTGCGTGGGGCACGTGCCGCGACAATACGGCCGTTACCAGGATGCCCGCGGCCACGCTGGGCACGAATTGCTCTACGGCCAAGCGCGTGGGCTCGACCAGCGAACGGTCGGGCATGCGCCAGTAGCGCACGCTCATTTCCAACGCCACGCCGGCGATGCTCAGCGCCGCCACGGCGATCCACAACGTCAGGTACTTGCCGAATTCCGCCGACGGGTCGACGATCCACTGCGATTGCGCGACGGCCGCACCAATCGCCAGCAAGCCGGAGAACGCCACGCTCGCGGAGCGATAACCCGGAAAGACCTCGGCCTTGGCCATCTGCCGACGAATTTCAGCAATCTGCGTCAAAGCGTCGTGGAGTTCCATGGTCCGATTCGCTCGGTGAGTCTACCGACTATGACGATCTAGCTTTGCAATACAAAGTAATCGCCCTCGAGGCAATCGTCAAGACGCGTCCGAGCTCTGCATCCGCATACTATTGATCGTCAAGTTGATAATGCCCGAGGGGCGCCCAACGGAAGCCCCGCAAAGCCGGGCGATCGCGTCCCAGGGCTAGGACATTCTCAACCTAACAATCAATAACCCGACGCGCAAGTCGCGCAAGCGAGGGAACATGACGGCGACCCTCACTAACGACTGAGGTTATTCCAAACCACCTTACTTCACTCCCGTGAGAAGCCGAATCGCCGTTTCGCGGATGATGGGCGCGGTGGCCGGACCTTGTGACATGGTCTCTTCATAATAGTCGTTGCGAAAATCGTATTCGGGAATGATGTAGCCCAGCTCGTCGTTCGCCAGCCCGACGAGGATGCGAGGGAAGCCGGTCATCTTTTCCTGGATTTCGAAGCTGATCTCCGGCAACAGTTCACCGGGTATGGTCACGAGCTGAGCCTCGCCCAAACGGATCAGGGCCATCTCCGTAACCACCCGGCCGCGGTTCAACGGCCGCCGCTCGCCATACAGCGGCTTGAATTTCTCGTTGGTCAAGGGAATTTCGACGCGACGCGTTTCGACGCCGTAGTTGAACGTCGCCGGTGGCTGGGCGACGACTCCCAGTTCTTTCACGAACGCCGCCAGTCCCAACCCGGTCTTCTCGGCTTCTTCATGCGTGCGTGCCTTGCTGTCGCCGCTGATCATGCCGCCGACCGCGCCGTTTAAGAACACGGCCTGCCCGCCGCCATCGCGGCGGATTTGCTCGCACATATAGCCGGGAAAATCGGCCGACAGCTCGGCGACCCCCTTTTCCAAGCCTTCGACGTGGCAGGCGAAGTTGACGACCGTGGCGATCGGCTTGCCATCGGCGCCGATCGGCTGCAGGATCGAGAGCGTGGGATCGACGACTCCCACGTTGCGAGCGTTGCGGATATAGCCGCTGGCCCGCGCTCCGTCCATCGGCAGTTCGCGCGATGCCGCGCGAAATTCTTTCACGCCCTGCAAGTTCTTGACAGCCTCGGCCACGCAGCTGACGACCTGGTCCTGAATGTACGCAATGTATTCAGCCGGATAATGGCCGTACACGCCAATCGTATCTGGCGCGGCGTGATTGTGCGACATGGCGAACAGCAGGTACGGCACGCCGGCCTTGGCTGCACGCTCGCGCATCGGATTGATATCGGCAGCGCTCGCGCCGAACAAGTCGGCCCCGACGATGGCGATCTTCAGGCCGTCTCGCTCGAACACCACGCAGCGCGCGAACAAATCGTCGTGAGGCTTGTACGCATCGCGGGCGCGGGGCGCGAGCCACTCGCGCGACATAGGCGTGATTTTCACCTCGGCCGCGCCAGCCTTCAGACCGCCCAGCGAGCCGGCCATCGGGGGCCGCGATTGCGGACCCTGGCGCAGATGACTCAAGTCGATGAACTTTCGCGCGCCGGAGTGGACGCGGGCGCGGAGGTGCGGAAAATAAGCGACGCCAATCGACTTGCCGTCCTTGTCAACGATGAATCGCACCCCTTTTTCCGAGTAGTCCAAGAGCGCGAACGTGCCCATTCGCACTTCCTGCTCTGGCTCACCCAGCTGGCTGGTGATCTTCTCGCGCGATTCGTAGCCCGCGGGTATGCTGGCCGCCTCGACGCAGGAGAAGCCGCCGTTCTTGCCATGCAGATGAACCGAATCGACCAGACCCGGCCGTCCCTCGGACTTGTATAACAGCTTGTAGGCGTACCACGGCGCCTCAGAGGCCGGCTCGCCGAGCGCCTTTCGCACCTCTTCGGCGGTCGACAAGCCGGGAATCAACCCGTGGTACGTCAGCGGAGGCGGCGGATCAGTGGCTTTGACCGTCCCTTTGACGGCCTGCGCGAAACCGGCGCTGCCGCAAACCAAGCAGCAAAGAGAAGCGGCGAGCAGACGCACGGTGATTCCAATGGCGAGAAAGGGTGAGCGACGCATCCGGAAAACCTCTCGGGGTGGAGTTGGCCAGGTTGCAGCGAAAAGTCATCGCTGCCAGGTGCCATCTTAAGGCACCGGAAGCACGAAATCCAACCAGGCGTCGGTGCCGCCAGCGGCGCACAGCGGCTGAAGGTTTTTTCAACCGAACAGCGCAGCGGCGCTTACCCGGTGCGCGCTAAGAAACGCCTGGATGCGCGGCCCGCCACTCGGCCCATTTCTTCAGCGCCGCGTCGCGCAGCGCCGGGTCGTTAAACACCACCAGCGCCACCTGAAACAGCGTTTGCTGGGCGTTGCGGCCAACCAACGGCCCATAGTCGCTGGCCTGCTGACCGGTCAGGTCGACCAGCACGGCCAGCGCCACGTCGCGCACTTGCAACTCGAACTGCCGCGGCGATTTAGTGGCCTGCGCCGTGCCGCAGGGCATCGCATCGGCCAGCAGCTTTTCGACCGCGCTGGCATGATGTTCGTCGCCGTAGCGGCCGACCGTCATCAAGGCGAAATTGCGATTCGTCGGCGTCGAGCCCGGGTCGTTCAGCACCTTGACCGCTACCTCCAGCCCCTCGGCCTTCAAGCCGTAGAGCACGGAGAAGATCAGGTTTTGGGCCGTCATCGACGGCGCGACATCCTTGACGACCCACAAACCAAGAATCTTCCGCAGCATGCTCGACCACACGCCGCCGCGCAAGTGCTGCTGATAAACTCTCGGGCTGAGGAACGTGTAGATCTGCACGCCCAGTTGTTCGTCGAGCCGCACTTCGGGTGACGAAGCGACCCACAACAGGCTAGTCACGGTTCCCATAGACAGCGGAGGATCGTTGAGGTGCGCGGCGACCGTCTTTTCGTAGATGGCATGGCACCGCGCGGCCAGCGTTTCGCTGGCCTCCTTCGGCCCCTTGGCCATGGCGTCCATCAGTTCGGGCTCGGCGCGATGTAACTCGACGAACAGCTGCCTCGCTGTCAGGCCGCCGCCCATCTGTGCCGAAAACTGTTCCCAACCGGGCAACGTTTGCTTGCCGCTGCCATCGGTGTCGGCGGCAAACGCCTCCAGGCGCTGGCGGAAGTCGGCCTGCCAGATGTCGGCCAGGATCCAGCGGGCTCGGGTGCGAACTTCCGCGTCGGAATCGATGGCAGCCGCTTGCAAGGCGTCGCGAGCCGCGATGCCCAGCTCGGTCAACTCGCGGGTGGCCCGCTGCCGTTCAATGAACGACCCGGACCCCAATTGTTGCACCAGCGCGGCCAGATCGATGGGGGCAGCGTGAACCTGATCGGCACGCGCCCAGCTCAGGCCGGTCGACAGCAAAACCGCTGCGATTGCCAGACGGATCGAACCGCTCATCCGGGTGCGTCCTCCCGCGACATCCCCAATCTTGTTCCGCTTGAGCCATTGTACCGCCGGGCCGCTTTTCAGGTCCAGGCAAACACCAAGAACAGTGGGCAAACGGCGCTCGCTCCGATCCGGACATCCATTTCCACAGGGCGCATTTCCGGGCTGAATTCTTGCGTCGGGAGTGCAAGCACAGTACAATGCCTCCAACTGGGATTTGCGGCCGCTTGCAGCCAGACTGCTAAAGTGCCATCGTCCGTCGTCGGGTTGCGTGCCTGGGACGATCTCAACTTGAAAGTGAGCCGCGACTGCATCGGTGCAGCATCGCGGCTTTTTTTTTAACTGGCTCGCCGGCTTTGTAACGAGAACAACGTTTCCATTCTTGAGAGCGAAATACGAACGTCGATGAGCCGACAACCACCACAGCCGACAGACCAGCCGCGAGGATTCTCGACCACTGCCGTGCATGCCGGCGAGGATCGCCAAAAGGTGGGCGACGCGATCACCGATCCGATCTTCTGCGCCTCCACCTACACCTTTCCCAATACGGCCGCGGTCATCGAATTCATCGAAAAGAAGTTGCCGCGCGAGGAGTACGGGCGGTATGGCAATCCCAGCGAACGGGTCGTGGAGCGAAAGCTGGCCCAGCTGGAAGGGGGCGAAACGGCCCTGTTGTTTTCCAGCGGCATGGCCGCGCTGGTCGGCCTGCTGATGGCCAAGCTCAACTCGGGCGACGAGGTGATTTTCTTCAACGAGTGTTACCACCGCAGCCGGGAATTCTGCTCCAAGCACTTATCGCGCTTCGGCGTCGTGACGCGCGAAGTGCCGGCCTGCGATTATGAGGCCATGCGCCGCGCGATCACGCCGCGCACGCGGCTCTTGGTCAGCGAGTCGCCGACGAATCCGCATTTGAGCATCGTGGACCTCGAACGCTTCGCCGCACTGGGCCGCGAGCACGGCGTCGAGACGCTCATCGACGCCACGCTGGGCACGCCGTACAACTTGCAGCCGATTGCCGCGGGGGTCGACTACGTCTTGCACTCGGCGACCAAGTACCTGGCCGGCCACAACGATCTCTTGGCCGGCGCCTTAATCGGCCGCGAGGAAAAGATGGAGCCGGTCCGCAAGCTCCGCGGCATCATGGGCGCCATCAACTCGCCGCAAAACGTGTTTCTGCTGACGCGCGGTCTGAAGACGTTCGAGCTCCGCATGCAGCGGCACAACGAAAACGGCCTGGCAATGGCCCGATTCTTATCCGAACATCCGCGTGTCGAGCGGGTCTATTATCCAGGACTGGAAACTCACCCACATTATGAAACGGCCAAACGCACCATGCGCGGCTTTGGCGGGCTGGTGACATTTCTGGTCAAGAACGCCGACTGGCGACAGACGGCGGCCGTCGTCGACGCGGTGCGCATTCCGCGCATCGCACCGAGCCTGGGGGGCGTCGAATCGCTGATCGAGCAGCCGCTGGTGATGAGCTACTACGAATGCACGCCCGAGGAGCGTCGCGGCTACGGCATTGCCGACAACATGATTCGCCTGGCGTGCGGCATCGAAAACACGGCCGACCTGGTGGCCGATCTGAAGCAAGCTTTGGAGCGTTAGGCTCTTCGCCGCCGACGTGCCATGCAATTTCGCACCCGAGCCATCCACGTCGGCAACGAGCCCGACCCGCAAACCGGGGCCGTGGTGCGGCCGATTCACATGGCTGCCACGTTCGTCCAACCGGGCGCCGGCGCGTGGGCGGAGTTCGACTACTCGCGCAGCGGCAATCCCACGCGCAAGGCGTTCGAAACGGCGCTAGCCGACTTGGAGGGGGGCACCGCCGCGCTGGCCTTTGCGTCGGGAATGGCGGCCACGCACTGCGCCATGATGCTCGTGGCCAGCGGAGAGCACGTCGTTTGCGGCGTGGACGTTTATGGCGGCACCTACCGGCTGCTGCACAAGGTGCTCGACCGCGCCGGCGTGAACGTGTCGCTGGTTCCAACCGGCAATCTTGCCGCCGTCGAAGCGGCGATCTCTCCCAGCACGAAGATTCTGTGGATCGAATCGCCGGGCAACCCTTTGATGTCAATCACAGACATCGCGGCCTGTGCCGAGATTGCCCATCGCCATGGCGTGCTGTTGGGAGTCGACAATACGTTCGCCACACCGGCACTGACTCGGCCGCTCGAGCTGGGAGCCGATATCGTGATGCATTCGGCCACGAAGTACATCGGCGGACACAGCGACCTACTGGGCGGCGCCTTGGTTGTGCGCGATAAGCAACTTTACGACCGGCTGTATTTCATTCAGAACGCCACCGGCGGCGTGATGGGCCCCTGGGAAGCGTTTCTCTGTTCGCGCGGGCTCAAAACACTCGAATTGCGAGTCCGCGAGCAGTCGCGCACCGCCGCGGCCCTGGCCGATTGGCTGGCCGCCGATCCGCGGGTAGCGCGCGTTCGCTATCCCGGCCGCAAGGATCATCCCGGCCACGAAATTGCCGCAAGGCAGATGGATGGTGCGTTCGGCGCGATGCTGAGTTTCGAAATCAAGGGCGACTTCGCCGCCGCCAAGCGGCTCGTCGAATCGACCAGGCTGTTCCACCTGGCCGTCAGCCTGGGCGCCGTCGAGAGCCTGATCGAGCAACCGGCCTCTATGTCGCACGCCAGCTACGCGGCCGAGGACCGCAATGCCCACGGCATCAGCGACGGCTTGATCCGCGTCTCGGTGGGCCTGGAAGCGTTCGAAGACCTGCGCGACGATTTGGACGCCGCGTTGGGGGCCATGTAGTCCTCACGCTCCCGCGTGAGGAAATGCGGTGCAAGCCCCGCGAAATGGAAACTTCAATGACGTGCCAGCGCACGTTTCCTCACGCTGGAGCGTGAGGACTACATTGCACCGCCGCTAGCAGCCAGCAGCACGATCGGCCAATTTGCGGCGACATTTCCGATTTTGGCGAAAGTTCACTCGCGGCAGTTCCGATAACTGGTCGCGTATCACGGACCAGCAGGCTTGCGCGCTGGGTCGTGACCATTTTCTGGGGGGGCCTGACCGTCGAGTACTAGGCCCTGCATGTCGTCGCGGTGGATCGTCTCCTGTCTGGCACAGCTGGCCGGCGTTTGCCTGGTATTGGCGGCGCACGCAGCGCCGTCGTTCGGCCAAAGCTTCCGCTATGAAGCCAAGCCGAAAATGGCCGACGGCCTGCGCAGCTACTCGGCGCCCGATCCTGCGCCGCGGATGATGCTGCCCAGCGAAGTGGTCGATCCTCGTGCGGCGCAGCGAAACGATGGCTTCGTCAGCGCCGCGGCTCCTTCACCGCGTGGCGGCGTCTTCTCTTCGTTCTCTCGGTTCGGGCGACCATTGGCTCGCACTGCCACAAGCGGCGCTCCTGCTGGCCGCGCGCCGGTGAACCGTGAGTTTTATACCGCGTCGGCCGCCGAGCCGATCGGAGCGGGGAGAATGGTCGAGCCGTTTGGCGAGGAGCTTCCCGCGCCGGGCCAGTCGTACTCCGGCTATCCGTCCAATCCGGGATATGCGGGCGATGGATATTCGTCGCCCGATGAATATGGCTACGACAGCGGCGGAGACGAGTTCTACCACGCGGATGGCAGCATTTGCGCAGGAGATAGCTGCGGCTGCCGCGACGCCTGGGACAAGGACCACGATTGGTTGCTGCGCCACTGTCCGCTCGTGCGATGTTTCTACGAACGGCACAAACACCGCTACATCTTCAGTCCCGCCTTTTGGCAGAACTTCAACGAATATGGCGGCGTGCAGGCATTCAAGAACCCGATGGACTTGGGCGTGAACGGAAACTTCGGCTTTCACAAAGGCATCAACTGGGCCTCGCCCTTGTGGGACCGCTTCGGCATCGGTTTTCAATTGGGCGCCACGATCGCGCTCTCGGACTTCGAGGGGGGCAGCGGCATCTTTGGCGATCACCGCGATCAGTATTTCGTGACCACGGGTCTGTTCCGCCGCGCGCCGTGCAACCACGGTTGGCAAGGCGGAGCCGTGCTCGACTACCTGCAGGACGACTTTTACACGCGCGTCAACCTGTTGCAGGTCCGTTCCGAAATCAGCTACGTGGCCTGCGGTCACGAACTCGGTTTCTGGTCGGCCGCGCACACCAAGACCGATACTCAAACGGTGCGGCAAAACCTCGATTTGGGCCGGGTCACGTTCCTGGCCAACGACCAGTACAACGCGTTTTACCGCTATCGCTTTTGCAACGGGGCGACGGCCCGCTCGTGGATCGGCTTGAGCAGCCACTCCGATTTCATCTTTGGCATGGACGCCACGGTGCCGTTGTGCGAGCGGTGGGCTATTCAAAGCTCATACAACTACATCGTGCCGCGCAACGACCCGACGATCTCGAACGACGCCAAGGAAAGCTTCGCGGTGATGGTTAGCCTGGTGTGGTACCCCGGCTATAAGGTGCCCAACGCCTGTTGGAACCCGTATCGGCCGCTGTTCACCGTGGCCGACAACGGCTCGTTCTTCGTGACGCGCAGGACGCAATAAGCGTTCGATTATTGCGGTCCGTGGGCGGCCGTTTTCCACCCGGCGGCTTCTTCGCCGTCGAGCCGCAGCGTAAGGCATTTGGCGCTGCCGCCCGCCTTGACGAACTCGTCGAGCGGCGTTTCACGGCACACGAAACCTCGATTCGTAAGGGCCGCGTGCATTTTCGGACAGCCGGTGTTGGTGAGAACCGTGTTGCCCACCACCACGGCATTGCAGGCAAAACGCCTGGCCTCCTCCTCGCTCACTTCAATCAGCTCGTCCACGGCCTGCGCCAGCGCGCGGCGCCCGTATTCATCGAACGCGCCGGGAAAGTAGATCGCGCGGCCCGGGGCCAATGGGCAGAAGCAAGTGTCCAGGTGATAGTAGTGCGGATTCACGAGCTCCAGCGGGATCGCGCGGCAGCCGAACATCGAGCCGATCTGCTGGTGGCCGCGCACGTCGCTGCGAATGCGATAGCCGGCGACCAGCGTATCGCCGCAAAACAGCGCGTCGCCTGCCCCTTCGAAATACACTCCTGGCTCCAGGCGGTGGACGCGAAAGCCCCGTGCCTGCAGCCAGGTCTCGTCGTACGCCTCTTCGCCCCGCCGCTCGGGATAGCGAAAGCGTGCCAACACGGCCTGGTCGCGGTAGATCATGGCCGCATTGGCCGTGAACACCAGATCGGGCAAGCCCGCGACCGGCTCCATCAACAGCGTCTTTGCTCCGGTTGCTTCCAGCAGCGCGCGCAGGTCGCTCCACTGCCGCGTGGCAACCGCATGATCGGCCTGTTGATCGCGGCTCATCCAGGGGTTGATCTCGTACTCGATGCCGTAGAAGTCCGGCGGGCACATCAGAATCTGTGGCACGCCGCAGCGCAGGTCGAGCGCCCGTGTTTCTTGCTCCGTTCTGGCCGAAAGTGGCGTGGTCATGCCGCGCGCTCCAAGGCATCCAGCTCCTGCACCACGGCGCGCAAAAATGGCTCGACGTCGGTCACCAGGCCCACGGTCTGAAACGATCCCCGATCGCCCAGCTTGATCACGGTCGAAGGGTTGATGTCGACGCACACGACCTTGACCCAGGCAGGCAACAGATTGCCCACGGCGATCGAGTGCAGCGTGGTGGCGATCATCAGGCAGAACGAGACGTCGCGAATTTGCTCGCGCATCTGCCGCTGGGCTTCGAGAACGTCGGTGATCACTTCCGGCAACGGGCCGTCGTCGCGAATGCTGCCGGCCAGCAGAAAGTCGACGTGGTTGCGAATGCACTCGTACATGATTCCCGAGGTGAGAAGCCCGTTCTCCACGGCCCGCGCGATGCCACCCGCGCGGCGAATGCGGTTGATGGCACGCAAGTGGTGCTCGTGCCCCGCCTCGGCCAGGTCGCCGCGTTCCAGGTGTACGCCTAGGCTGGTGCCGAACAGCGACTGCTCGATATCGTGCGTGGCCAGCGCGTTGCCGGCAAACAGGCGATCGATGTAGCCTGCGCGCAACAGCCGGCAGACATGCTCGCCGCTGCCGGTGTGCACGATGGCCGGCCCGCCGACCAGCAAGGTCTTGCCGCCGCTTTTGCGGTTCTTGAACAATTCGTAGGCGATCTGGCGGATGGCCACGCCCTTGGGCTTTTCGGTCGAGACACTGGAGCCCATGAATTCGAAACCCTGCCGCTCGGCCGACGTCTCCAGCGGAAACACCCGCACGCCGGCGTGGCCAACGACGAAGTTCGTGCCGGCAATTACGTCGCTCATGGCCACGCAGCGAGCCGACATTGCGTGGGTATCGATCGCGACGCCGCAATCCATTTCCTGGTCCGCGACTTCGATCCAGCGGCCTCCGATGCGGACTTCGGTGCGCTGGTTGGTGGAACTATAAAAACCCTCGGGAAACGCTCCGGGCATGTCGGCGGCCACCAGCTGGCAATCCTGCTGCGCCGTCGGCACGGCCCCGTGATCGGCAATCTGAGCGATGATTTCGCTCAGTTGACCGGCGCTGGTGGCCATAACATCGACCAGGGCGAAGCTAGGGTCGGTGCGTGCCTGCCCCACGGTCATCTTCTTGATGCGAAGTGTTCCGCCGCCTGCCGTGATCAAGTCGAGGATCTTGGGCAGAATCAGGCTGTCGATGATGTGGCCTTCGATCTGCACCTCTTCGACGAAGTCGTGGGTCGCTGGTTTGTCGGTCGTGGGCGTGCCGGCCATAAAGGGCTCGCAAATGGATTGTGCGCGGGGCTCGGGTAATGAAATCGAGCACGAAAGACGCCCCGCCGCGCGCGACTACATCAATTGTAGAGCCGAGTAGCAGATCGCACCAAGTTGTCGCGGTCGTGCGAGGCGTCAAGCCCGACTTTCCCGAGTGCGAGGAAGCCCTTATACTACAAGTTCTTGTGCCTGCCCATCCGCACAATCTGCATGGGCCTTAGCTCGCGAACAATCGCTGGAACCGCAATGAGCAATCCCGACCACTGGAACAGCCTGGCCTCGCAGTTGGGAGCCGAGTCGCGCCCCGAGGAGCCGGCTGCTGAGCAGCCTAAACCCGTTTCCGCCCCGCCCCGCAAGGCTCACGCCCAAGCTTCCAAAAAGCCGGCGTCAACGGCCTCGACCGATTGGTCGCGGCTCGCTGATACCTTGGGAGTAGCGCCTGGCGAGCCAGCGCGCCAGACATCGCGTGAGAGCCAACCGCCGACGCGCCCCCAGCGGCCCCGAGCGGAAGAACGCCGTCCGCCCGAATTCTCGGAAGAGCCCTCGCACGAGCGCGTGATGGAACACTACGAGGACATCGAAATCATCGAAGCCGAGCTGGTCGACGAAGGCGAAGCGACGCCATCAAACGCCGACACAGCCCGAGGCACCCAAGACGAAGAGCGCGGCGGCAAGAAACGCCGTCGCCGCAGGCGGGGCGGCCGCCGAAATCGTCGCGATCGCGGCGAGCGGCCCGCCGAAGCGCGTGGCGAGCACGACCAGGCTGAGGGCAGCGCGGAAGACCGCGACGAAGACCGCGAGGAAGACCGCGACGACGATTTCGCGGACGACCGTGGTGAATCGGCCGACGATGTCGATCCGAGCCTGCGCGCCAGCGGAGAAGAGTTGCCGCTGGCTGCCGAGGGCGAAACGGATGCGGACGGACAAGCCACCTCCGACGATCGCCCGCACAAGGGGCGCAGGCGGCGGCGACGACGCGGTTCTGGCCGTGGCCGTGACAAGAAAGACCGCGATACGGAAACATCCCAGCCGGCTGGCGACGACCAGGTCGATGCGGAACTGGATGAAGAACCGGACGAAATGGGCGACATGGAAGCCGAGCGTGAAGAGGACGCCGACTCGCCGGTCGACAAGAATAGCCACCGAGCAATCCCATCGTGGGAGGAGGCCACAGGCTACATCATCGCCGTCAATATGGAGGCCCGTGCCAAGAATCCCAAGAGCGGCGCCCCCCGCGGACGCGGTCGAGGCAAAGGGCGAGGGCAAGGACGCGGCGGCGGGCGCCGCGGCTCGTGATGACCGAGTCTGCGGCCAATCCTTGTTAAGGCATCGCTTTCCGCAGAGTGACACCGTCACTCGCTTCGAGCTTCGAGAAACTTGCTATGCACCGCATGATTGTCGCCGCCTTGCTGCTTGCGATCGTGGCCGGCTGCAACCGCGCGGATTCGTCGGCCAGTTCCGCGACCAGCGGCGACAAGCGGCTGCAGATCGCCGTGATTCCCAAGGGCACCACGCACGTGTTCTGGAAGTCGGTCCACGCCGGCGCGCTCAAAGCGGCCAACGAGCTGGGCAACGTCGACATCCACTGGAAGGGCCCGCTATTGGAAAACGACCGCGAAGGGCAGATCAACGTGGTGCAGGATTTCGTGGCCCAGGGCGTCGACGGCATCGTGCTGGCCCCCTTGGATTCGCAGGCGCTGGTTCCGTCGGTGATCGACGCTAAAAATGCCGGCATTCCAACGGTGATTTTCGACAGCGGCCTGGCCGACGAATCGGTCATCGTCAGCTACGTGGCCACCGACAACTACCGCGGCGGGGCACTAGCGGCCCGTGAGCTCGGTCGCCGGCTGCGCGGCAAGGGCAGCCTGATCCTACTGCGCTACAACGTGGGCAGCGAGAGCACCGAGCAGCGCGAAGCGGGCTTTCTGGATACAGTCCGCGACGAGTTTCCAGAAATGAAAATGCTCTCCGACGATCAATACTCGGGCACCACGATCATCGAAGCGCAGAATAAGGCCCTGCAGCTATTGCATCAATACGGCGATCGGCTCAACGGTTTCTTCGCTGTCTGCGAACCCGACACCATGGGAGTGCTGGGGGCGCTGGAGCAGGAAGGCCTGGTCGGCAAGGTGATCTTCATTGGTTTCGATCCCGGGCCGCAATTGGTTCCGGCCATGGCGGAAAAGAAGATTCATGGCCTGGTCTTGCAAGATCCCGTGGCGATGGGCTACCAGAGCGTCAAGACGCTTGTGGCCCATCTGCGGGGGGAAAAAGTGGAAAAGCGGATTCCGACCGGCGAGGTGATGTCGACGCCGGAAAACATGGAGCAAGAGGAAATCAAGAAGCTGCTTGACCCCGAACAGGCCGATTGACAGGTCCTGCGCCCCATGCAAACCGCGCTGTTGCGGATGTCGGACGTGAGCAAGAGTTTCGCCGCCACGCGCGCCTTAAGCGGTGTCTCGCTCGAGGCCCAAGGCGGCGAGGTGCTGGCCCTGATCGGCGAAAACGGCGCCGGCAAAAGCACGCTGATGAAAATCCTCGCCGGCGCCGTGGCGCCCGACAGCGGGCAGATGGAGCTGGCCGGCCAGCCCTATGGTCCCAAGGGCCCGCACGCGGCGCGCAAGGCCGGCGTGGCCATGATCTACCAGGAGCTCAACCTGGCCGGCGATTTGACCGCCGTCGAAAACGTGATGCTCGGGCAAGAGCTGCGCCGCTGGGGAATGGCCGACCGCGGGCAAGAGCGATCGAAGGTCCAGCAGGCGCTGGCGCTTTTGGGTCGCGAAGACCTGCCGCTTGGCGTGCCCGTATACCGGTTCTCGGTGGCCGACCAGCAAGTGGTGGAAATCGCCCGGGCATTGGCCAGCGACGCCAAGGTGATCGTGTTCGACGAGCCGACCAGCTCGCTGACGGCGCACGACGTCGAGAGCCTGTTCCGCGTCATCGGCAAGCTGCGCGCCTCAGGTATCGCGATCATCTACATCAGCCACTTCCTCGAAGAACTCCGCCGCATCGCCGATCGCTTTCTCGTGCTGCGCGACGGCAGTGTGGCCGGCGGCGGCGTCATGGCCGGCACCAGCGAAGCGGAAATCGTCACGCTCATGGTCGGTCGAAAAGTCGAGGAGCTGTTTCCCTCCGTGCCGCATCAGCCAGGCGAGGCAGTCCTGTCGCTCGATTCGCTGTCGGGCCGCAAGAGCCCGATCGACATCTCCTTCGAGCTGCGGCGCGGCGAAATCCTCGGCATCGCGGGGCTGGTCGGAGCGGGCCGAACCGAGTTGTTGCGCTGCCTGTTGGCGCTCGATCCGGTTCGCTGCGGCACCGTCCGCCTGCATGGGGTCATTCCGCGATCCACGGCCCACGACCGCATTCGCTCGGGCCTGGGCCTGGTATCAGAGGATCGCAAAGGCGAAGGGCTCGCGCAGCGCGAAACCATCGCCGACAACATCACCTACAGCCGCCTGTCGCCTTATAGCCGTTTCGGCTGGCTCAACTTGCGGCGCCGCAGGGCCGCCGTGCAGGAATGGATGACCCGGCTCAACGTGAAAGCGCGCAGTCCCGAGCAGACGGTTGACAACCTCTCGGGCGGCAACCAGCAAAAGGTCGCCCTGGCACGAGTGCTCCATCAGCAGGCCGACGTGCTGCTGCTCGACGAGCCGACGCGCGGCATCGACGTGGGCACGAAGTCTGAAATCTATCGGCTGATGGCGCAGTCGGCCGCCGAGGGCAAGGCGGTCATCTTCGTCAGCTCCTACTTTACGGAACTACTGAACGTGTGCGATCGCGTCGGCGTCATGGCTCGGGGACGGCTGCGTGAAATCCGCGCGGCCGACCAGTGGACCTCTGAGTCGATCTTGAGTTGTGCGCTGGGCGCCTGAGGGTAAAGGGCTTATGGCATCAATCGGCGAAACGACACTCTCCCTGCGGCAAAGGCGACGCGAGCTGATCGGCTCGCTGCTCGGGCCTTTCGTGGCGCTCGCGCTGGTCGCCGCGGCCTTCACCATCGCCGACAACTTGCAATCCGACGGAGGCAAGTTCGCCACGCTCAAGAACGCGCAAAACATCTTCGTGCAGTCGGCCACCGTGGCGGTCGCGGCGCTGGGGATGACGATGATCATTGTGTCCGGCGGCATCGACCTGTCGGCCGGCACGACGATGGCGCAATGCGCCACGGTATTGGCCCTGCTCTTGAAGCACGGTTATTCGCCCCCCGCGGCAATCGCCGCCTGCCTTTGGACCGGCTGCTCCGCGGGCTTCGTAAACGGCATGTTGATCAGCGTGCTGCGCGTGGCCCCCTTTATCGTCACTTTGGGCACCATGACGATCCACCTGGGCATTGCCAAGCTGCTGGCCTCGAACACCATGGTCCGTCCCGACCCGGCGCAGGTGCCGCCCTGGATGAAGGAGCTGTTGAGTCCCAGGGTGCAGCCCGAGTGGCTGGTATTTCCGCCGGGCGTGTGGCTGCTTTTGGGCCTGGCGGTGGCGGTGTCGGCCATGCTGCGCTACGCCGTGTTTGGGCGACACATCTTCGCGCTTGGTTCCAACGAAGCGACGGCCCGGCTGTGCGGCATCAATGTGCCGTGGACGCGGATCGCCGTCTATACGCTGGCCGGGTTTTTCGTGGGCATGGCCGGCTTGTACCAGTTTGCCCGCCTCACGATCGGCGACCCAACCAGCGGCACGGGTAAGGAATTGCCGATTATCGCGGCCGTAGTGATCGGCGGCGGCAGCCTCAGCGGCGGGCGAGGCTCGATCCTGGGGACCTTGACCGGCGCGCTTTTGATGCAAGTAATTTCAAGTGGCTGCACCGCGCTCAAGCAACCCAACCCGGTGCAAGAGATTATCATCGGCGTGGTGATCATAACGGCCGTGACCGTCGATCAACTGCGCCGGCAACAGATCGGATGGCGAGATGTCGCCCGCGTCGGCCGTGCACTATCAAGATTTATTAGAATTACTTCGTAAGGCATTTCCCCAGCCGGTCTCCGATCCGGTGCACGACGGCTACGTCGTGTTCTCGATCTTGCGGGCCCTGGACCAGGTCGATGCGCTCAAATCGCAGGCGCCGATCCTGGGCCAGCCCGACGATCCCGACTACGATCACGCCCGCGGCCAGCGCGTGGACGAGCGCGGACGCGAGCTGGAAGCGGTGATCCCCGAGTTGGTCAGCTACCTGCAAGGCATGTTCATCTGGGGACATCCGCGCAGCCAGATCAACGTCGTGCCGAATCCGTCGATCGCCAGCGTGATCGGCGTGCTGTTGCCGCTGCTGTACAACCCCAACCTGTGCAGCGACGAAAGCGCGCGGCGTTTCAGCGAAGCCGAGGTTCGCGCGATCGCCATGACGGCCGCGCTGGTGGGTTACGATCCGGCGCGGGCCAGTGGCGTGTTTACCTTCGGCGGCACCGGCGGCCTCTTGTACGGCGTGAAAATCGGCCTGGAAAAAGCGGTGCCCGGCGCGGCGCGCAGCGGCGTCAAGTCCGACGCCGTGATACTGGCCTCGCAGCAGAGCCACTACTCGTGCCTGAACGTCGCCTCGTGGCTGGGCATCGGACAAGACAATGTCGTGAGCGTGCCCACGCACCTGGACAACTCGATTCAGTTGCCGGCGCTGGATCGCGCGGCGCGAGCGGCCTTGAGCGAGGGCAAGCAGATCGCCGCCGTCGTTGCCACGATGGGCTCGACCGATGCCTTTGGGATCGACGACCTGCGTGCCATCGACGACTGGCGGCGCAAGCTGGCCGATGAATTCTCGCTCGCGTATCTGCCGCACCTGCATGCCGACGCGGTAATTGGCTGGGCCTGGAGCGTGTTCAACGACTACGACTTCACCCACAACCCACTGGGCTTCCGCGGGCGCACCGTGCGGGCCCTGGCGGCCGCTCAACACGACATTCAGCATGTGCGGCTGGCCGATTCGATCGGCATCGACTTTCACAAGACCGGCTACACCCCGTACATTTCGTCGCTGGTGCTGGTGCGCGACGTTCGCGACTTTGACCGGATCGCGCGCTCGCGGGAAACGATGCCTTACTTGTATCAATCGGGCGAACACCACCCGGGCATGTACACACTGGAGACCAGCCGCGGCGGCACCGGCCCGATGGCGGCGCTGGCGAACCTGTTGCTGCTGGGCAAGGAAGGCTACCGGGTCCTGCTGGGCCATGCGGTGGAGATGGCCGAGGTGCTGCGCGAAATCATCGAGTCGCATCCGAATCTGACGGTGCTCAACGGCGAGAACGTCGGCCCGGTGACGCTGTTTCGCGCCTACCCTGACGACGTCGACACGTTCAGTGTCAAGGCTCGCGAGCGCAGCGACGCCGGCTATCGGCAGCAGCTGCTTGCGCACAACGAGTACAACCGCCGCATTTTCGAGCACGTGCATGCCGAGGCGCTGGGCGGAAACGGCGTGACCATCTCGCTTACCAACTGTTATCGCCTGAGCGATTTCGGCGACCCGATCCTAGCGCTCAAGTCGTACGTGCTTTCGCCGTTTTCGGACGAAGACCGCATGCGCTCGATCATCGAGCACGTGCTAAAAGCGCGACAAAAAGTCGAAGCCGAGATGCGGCAGTCGCGGGCCGCGTCGTAGTCTAGAATATGAGCGCATCGTCGGATTCGAACTTCGAGCAGGCACCCCGCCATGAATCAAAGTTTCTGGGACGAAATCGAGCGTTCTCGCAGGCTGACCGGCGCGGAGCGAATCAGCCAGAGCCTGCAGCTGTTCGAGGAATCCGTGCGGCGAATGGTCGCGGGCATCAAACACCAGTTCCCCGACATCAGCGACGATGAGGCGCGACGCATTTGCCGGGAGCGACTCGATCGAATCCGTCGCCTGGAAAAGCTTTCATGACGGCAGAAGATAATCTCGTTGCGAGTCGTACAGATTCTGAATGAGCATGCGATTCACTACATGCTCGTAGGCTCGCTCTCGACCAACTTCCACTCAATTGTGCGAGCGACGGCGAGCACCGCGAGCATGCCGAAGGACTTCGACATAGCGATCGACTCCAGAACGAGTTCGCGAACCATAACGAGGGCACGATCGTCATTCGCCGCGCGCGAAAATCTCGGAGCAGGCAGGCGAGGACAGCTGACCGCGTGGCGCGCTAGCTTACCGCGTGGCGATCGCGCGGGCCAGCGGCCGCAGGATGTGCTCGGCCACGTGATTGTCGACCAGGTTGTAGCAGGCAGAAGTCAGCTGCTCGAGAATCTGCACGAACGAGGTCTCGGCCGGCAGCCCGCCGTAGCGGCGCGCAGTGACATACACGCTCAGTTGTTCCTCGGGAAACTCGCCGGTGCGGATTTGATAGGCGTTGGTCCGCGATTCGATGCTCAGCCGGCACTGCATCCGGCAGTCTTCGTCCAAGGCCAGCGTGATCGTGGGCTCGTAGCTGACGATCGAGGTGTGTGGCACTTCCAACAGCCGCTCCAACGCCGGGCTGATCCCCAAAGCCTCTGCCAAAAGCTGGTTATGGTTTCCACGGTACGTGAAATCGAAGCCGAACAATACGTCGATCGCCTCGCAATCGATCGGGCTCAGCGACAGCATGTAAGGCGCCAGCTCCAGCACCAGGCGATGCTGCTCCAAAGCATCGTCGACCGCGGCCGGATTGACGTATCCAGAACATAGCCGGCGGGCTTCGACGGTGCTCCAGCGATAGTGTCCCTGCTCCTTGTCTTCCTCGAGAATGAAGTCCCCTTTCTCGCGGCTGTAAAAGTTCCGCATCGTGGGATACTTCTTTTGCAGGCGCTCGAAATACTGCAGAATCGATTCGCGGCTGTGGGGCAGCTCCATTTCGGTACTGAGGTTCATGTTGACGTAGAAATCGTCACTCAATGAACTGTATCGGTTCATCAGAAATCCTCGGAGCAAGCGCGGCGGAAGAGGGGCAAGAAAAAACTGCCGCCAAGTTTGGTTTGGTCACGTCGATGCCTCAGTATAGAATGTCGCGGCCAAGGCTGTCAAAGCCCGCAGCAGGCCAGCGCTGCACCGGCGCAGATCTCGCGCTAGCAAGGATTATCAACGTGTCGTCGCACCCCATTCTGGTTGTATCTTTCGAAACGGACTTGGGTTGGATGGCGCTGGCCGGATCGGGCGCGCAAGTACGATTGGCCGTGTGCGGGCGCAAGAGCCGATCCGACGCGCTCGAGGCCGCCCGCGCGCAGCTCCGCGCCGCGGCGCGCACCAGCGATTGGAATCCCGGGCTCGTGACGCGCTTGCAGGCATACGCCTCCGGCGCGCCGGATGATTTTCGCGACGTGGAACTCGATCTCGACGACTGTACGCCCTTCGAGCGCCGGGTGCTGAAACACTGCCGCGAAATTCCCTACGGCCACACGTGCAGCTACGGCGAGTTGGCCAAACGAAGCGGCTCGTCGCGCGCGGCGCGTGCCGTGGGAACCATCATGGCCGCCTGTCGTTTTCCGCTCTTGGTGCCTTGCCATCGCGTCGTTCGCAGCGGCGGGGACCGCGGCCGCCTGACAGGCTCGGCCGCCATGCGCCACAAGCTGAGACAATTGGAGGCCCACGGCGAAAGCACTCCGAAGTCGAGCAAACGCGGCTCCCGCAAGAAGCCAAAGTCCAAGGGTCTACGCTCTGGAAAACGGCTTTTTCGCGGCCGAGCACTCGAAATGAAGGGCTCCGAGCCCCGCCTTCAGCGGGAAAATTAGCCTAGAATTTCGTAGCGGAATCCGGGACAATAGACCGGCCTCGCCGCGATCCGGGCTTGCACTGCCGGCTCGCCAAACCTCCTGCCTCCCAAAGAAAACGGACAGAGTTTGATCGTGCAAGATCACGAACTGAATACCTGCGACATCGAGCGGCGCGCCGACGGCGCCGTTCTGGTCCGCGTGCACTCGCGCGTCGTCGATGGCCGCGCGCTGCCCGACGCGGTGTTCGCGTTTCGGGCGGGCGATCCCCAGTATTCCTTCTGGGAGTCGCAGCTGCGGATTCGTCAGCTCGCGCACGGCCAACTGCCGCTGCAAAGCCTTTCTATTCCGCCCACGATGCAGATGGGCTAGCGGGATCACCCGTAAGCTAGCGTCTCACTTGGCAATCAACGCTTGCTTCGCTGGCGGCCTCGATTGTCGCAAAAGCTCGCGCATCTTGGCCTGTGTCGACGTGGCCTCCGGCTTATTGGCCAGGTTCACCCATTCCATCGGGTCGGTGAGGTAATCGTACAGCTCGGCACCCTGCCGCGCTTCGTCCCACTCGGTGTAGCGATAGCGCTCGTCGCGCACGCTGCGCCCCATCACGTCGCCGCGAAGCACTTGCGTGTATGCCGCAGGCTTGAAGGGCCCTCGCGGGTCTTCCAACAGAATGCGCAGGCTGCGCCCCTCGAGCGCTGCAATCGTGGGCAATGAACACAACTCGACCAGCGTCGGGTAAATGTCGAGCAACTCGACGACGCGCTCTGACGACTGGCCGGGGGAGTTCACCGTCGGCGCGGCAACGATCAATGGCACGCGGGCTGACTGCTCGAACACCGACATCTTGTGCCACATGCCGCCGTGCTCGCCCAGGTGGTAGCCGTGATCGCTATAGAACACAACGACCGTATTCTTCCACAACTCGAGCCGATCCAACGCGTCGAGCACGCGGCCAATCTGCGCATCAACGAACGAAATGCAGCCGTAGTAGGCCGCCACGACTTGCTGCCGATCTTCGCGCGAAACCTGCGGCGTGCCAACGGGGTAGGTGAGCGCCGAGGGCGGAATCGCCTGCAAATGCGCTGCCGGCTCGAACAGTGGCTTAATTCTCTCCGGCGGATACATGGCAAAATACTTTGCCGGCGCGGCGTAGGGCGAGTGTGGACGGCGGAAGCCGACGGCGATGAAGAACGGCTGGCCGCCGCGCGCCTTTTGCTCGAGCATCTGGCAAGCCTGCGTCGCGACCACGCCGTCGGCCGTTTGTTCGTCGGGCCACTTTAGCTCCATCCATTTCAAGCCGTACTTGAGCGGCCGGTCGATTTCCTGCTGCCGTACGACCGCCTCGTCGGGCGGCGTCTTGCCGGTCTCGCGAATTTCGACGTCCCACGACGGTGGATCTTCGAACTCCGGCCCGGTGTGAAAAATCTTGCCGACGTGGCCCGTGAAGTAACCCTGCTGCCGAAAGTATTGAGGCAGAAAGACCACGTCCTTCAGATAGGTGCGCGGCGGCGTGACCAGGTCCATGATCCGCGTCGTATCGGGACGCAATCCGGCCAGCATCGAAACCCGCGACGCATTGCACACCGGATACTGGCAATAGGCGCGCTCGAATCTCACGCCTCTGGCCGCCAGGCGATCGATGTTCGGCGAGCGAACGATCGGGTGCCCATAGCAGCTCAGGTTCGTATTCATGTCGTCGACGGCGATCAACACGACGTTGAGCTTGTCGGCCGCCACCGCGCGACCGCATGCCAACGCGATCAGTAAGCAGACCGCGCAGATTCGCTTCATCGACGCATCCTCACATGACCAAACAACCAAATACGGCCGTCATCGCAGCGATTGCCACATTCTAAACCGGCTCAGAACTGTTTCACATCCGACGGGGCTGGCTTCGCGGGCTTGGCCGGCAACCGGCTTTTGGGCAGTTGCGGCTGCGGCTTGGTCTTGGCGGGATCGGCGCTCGGCTTGCCAAAGGGGAGTGAGGGAAATTGGAACCCGGTCGAAGGTTTCGTCTCCGCGGGCATGATGAACTCTCCGTGCGCAGCCAGCAGCCCGTCGACGGCACGCACTTCGAGCTGGATGCCGCGCAGCCAGTTCAGGGCCGGAAACTGGTAATCGGCCGGCGGCGTCTCGGAGCGAGCCTGATCGAGCAGGGCCGTGCTGACCCAAACTTTCGGTCCGCCGGGAAACTCGCGCAGCTCGTAATCGCCACCCAAGGGCGAGATGAGCTTAGCCTTCAAGAGACGCTCGCCAATCGCGCGGGCTTCGCTTTGCGCCACGTGCAGCTGCTCGCTGAGCATGTTCAAGTAGCGGGTGTTGCCTTCGGCGATCTTGCGCGTCTCGCGATAACCATAGGCATTCAAAAGCGGCGCGAGCTGCGAATGGGCCAGGTCGTCGGCCCGCACCCAGACCTGTGCAGGACGCTCCGCTTTGATGAACTTCAGCTGCGGCGAAACCTGGGCCAGCACCTCGGGGTGAAACGACATCAGCGTGAACTGGCCGAACTGGCGCCGCCACAGGCCCGTCAGCATGCGCGTGTAGCCCGCCGGATCAGGGCGCTGGTTGAGAAATCCGCCCAAGAACCGCAAGAAGCCCGGATCGGGCCAGGCCCCGATGTAGCCGTTGAGACCTTGCAATTGCGAAGCGAACAAGCGAGCAATCAGGCCGACGCGCGGGTCGGAGGCCATCGCCGGGTCGCCGTCGCGCAGCGCGCCGAACAGATGGTGCTCCCCGCCGGGAAAGAAGCTGCCGCCGCGCACGACGGCTTCGAATGCCACCACGTCGCCCGGCAACGGCGCCAAGCGCTGGTCGGTCGGTTCGCCGAGCCAGCGGGCCAACAGCTCCGTATGCCGTTGCGAAAGCGGCGCCGCCTGCATGTCGAGCGTGACCTGTTCCAGCGAATCCTTGAGCGGCTTGCGGCCAATGGCCGCGACGACCGGATCGATCGGGCCCAAGTCGTTGACGTAGCTCTCGGCCAGTCGCTGGTAGTCCTCAGCTTCGGCGACCGTGATGCGGTCGACGCCCACGTCGGGAATCGGCATGAACGTGCCGCGTGCCCCGCGTTGGGTGTCGACCATCCGACCGTCGACCAATTCCAGCGCGCTGCCGTCGGACCGCTCGGCGAATCGCTTGGGCAGAAAACCGCCCGCCACCAGCTCGTCGATCGTGCCGCACGGCTGCCCTTCCGATTGCGCAGCCAATTGAGCAATCTCGAACAGTTCGATCTCGATCGATGAGCGCAGGCGGCGTTTCAATTCGATTTGATACGGCGCTCCCAGCAGATTCTGAAAGAATGCCGGAGACAAGTAGACGAACACGGTATCGTTCCGCGCCAGCGGCAATCGCGCGCGGGCGAGCTTGAATTCGTCGGAATCGCCGAGAGAAGCGTGGTTGCCTGCACCGGTTGCCAAAAACCATTCCACTAGCTTGCGACTGTTGGTGACCAGGTGAAAGTCGCCGTCGCTCGTGTAGAACGATCGCAGCGTATTGTCGAACGTCGACATGAACGACACTTTCTTGCCGGCAATTTCGACCATCTCCTGCTTACCGCCCGCTTCCTTGAGCGCCGCCAGCCGCTGTTGCGCAAGCGACGTGGCCAGTGTCGGATTGCTCTTGGCTTGCAGCAGCGTGCCCATCGCCGCCCCGTCGTGCATGAAGGTGTCGGTGCCGATCAAGGCCACATCGGCGATTACGCGGTCGCCCAGCAGCTCGGCCAGGGCATTGTCCTTGAGCCCCAGCTGACCCTGCATGCGGTCGTTCAATTTGAATTCCAGCCCGCGCGAGGAAATCACGTCGCGCAGCTCGCCCCCCCACTCCTCCATGCGATGCCGCAGCCACAAAAAGTTGCTGAAGCTGCCGAACCGCACATACAAGCATTCCACCGGCACGTGTTTCGCCAAGGGCTCGATCGGCGCGTCGTCCGGACGATTCAACAGCTCGGGTTTCGGTTGAGGCAACTCTTCGGGCAGCGTCTTTGCAGCAGGCTCATGAGGCAACTGATCCAGCAGAACTGCCTGCGCCATTTCCAGCCGTGCCGTCTCGGTTTCGCCGAGCAGGTTCAGTTCGCTGCGAAAAATGCCGCTGTCGCGGGCCGCATCGCGCGCCGGCAGCCTCAAGTTCAACCGCCTGGCCAGCGTGTCGGCCAGATATTCCTCCACCATCGGCGGGTACTCTTTCGAGTTATCCGACGAGTGGGCCGCCGCGGAATAATCATTCCACCAGGCGCGCAAGAGCCGATCGTGACCGGCGGGGTCGCGACGCGGCGCGATTTGTCCACTCGTGGCCTGCGGCGCGTACACGCTCACGTCCAGCGGCGCGTCCCCCTGGAACAGAAACAAGATCGTGCTTTGCGAACCCGCGTTTACGAACTCGCGCAACAGGGCCCGTTCGCGCTTCTCGAAAACAGGATAGAACACGCGGTTCGCTCGTTCGACCAGCGTCAGCTCCCCGCTGACCAGGTTGACGGCTTGTCCACCCGCGGGCTGATCGAGCAGTCGCTTGGCCAGGTCGACGATCCGCCCGCCGCGCGGGGCGCCAGGGCGCGGCAACCGCACGCGAAAGTCACCCCCAGAACTGATCGTCACCCGGCCCATGCCGAACGGCACGCCGGAGTAAGCTTCCGAGTCAATCGTGACTTGCGCCGGCAAGCGGCCGCTGGCCACGACAACAAATCCGATCGCCAGCAGCCATTTGATGCGTCGCTTCATGAGATTGCACTCCGTTTCGGTACTTCGAGGCCGGCTCCGCCAGCGCAAAATCTGGGAGCATCGTCAACGACACGGGCAAAGCCAGTGCCATATGGTCGCAAGCGGCAAAAGTATTTCCGCTAGCTCGCTCAGCCGTACAACTCGTTGGCTTCCTTGAAGCCGATCAGCCGAGCGCGGGTCAGACCGCCGGCCACCTTCTCTCCCTCGGGGTCGATGTACACGCGGCCGGTCGGCACCGTCGTGCCCGGCTTAACGTCCATCACGTGCAGGTTGAAGATAAAAGCCGGCTCGGTCAGCGCCTGGAACCAGTGGACGTTGTCCTTGTAATCCGAAACGGTGGAGCACTCCCCAGGACCGAACTTGCGATCGACCGTGGGGTTGATCAACATGTAGCCCGGTTCGTCCTTGACGCGATCGTAGTGGCGGCCGCGGAGGTCACCCTTGAGGATCAGAAACGCGGTGGCCATGTTGTTGTGCCCGTGCGGCACGACCGAGCGCCCCTTCTTGAGCGCGAAGATCTGCTTGCCGAAGCTAAGTTCGCTGGGCACGCCTTCGACCTTGGGAAAGCTGAAGCGCAGGCTGCGCTCGCCGCGCTCGGCAAAGTCCGTGTTGGCCATGATGCGGTCGAAGTCGATCAGCTTCTGCACGTCGCCAAGATCGACCTGGGCCATCAGCTCTTCCACCTTCTTCTGCCAGAGAGTTTGCTCGAGCTTCTGTCCTTTCAAGTCCGCGCCCAACTGGTTGACATCGGCCAGCCAGCGAAGGGCGCTGGGGCGAACTTCCTCGGCGAACAGGTCGCGCCGGCACAACGTCTCCAACAGCGAAAACGTCAGCAGCGAGCCCAACGCCTGCTGATTGAAACTTCGTCGCGACGTATTGGCCGTTTCCATGTGTGCCTCAAGTGTAAAATGGCGGGAACTGTCGGGCAGGAAGCTTACGACAATCGTAACGCAGGCAAGCTACCCTTGGCAATGTGGCTAGAGCCGGCTGCAATTCTCTAGCCGGCGCCTTGATCCCGGAGAATTCACGCCCCGGCCGCAAAAAGGCCAGGTGCAACCCGGCGTTAGCGAGCCTCGTGGGTGGCGGCCGCTGTCACCACTTCCTGCGCCTCGACCGGTGGTGATGCGGCGGGCTTCAGGCGTTCGACGAACTCGGCCGCGGCCGAAAGGGTGTGCACGACTTTTTCGGCGCCCGCGGCGCGCAACCGCTCTTCGACTTGTTGCATATGGCGTTGCTCGCCCCACACGCCGACCAGCACGCGCAACTCGGCTTGAGACTTGAGCCGCTTGCACAAGTACCGCGCCTGGCGAACTCCGAATGGCGGAGCGGCCGAGATCACGATCAGGTCGGATTCCAGGCTGGCCACTTGCTCCACCGCTTCGCCGCCGAGCAACTTCGCCGCCAGCAGTTCCATGTTGACTCCGCGGGCCGCCAACCGGGCTTGCAGCATCATCGCCGCGATCTCGTCGGCGGCGTCGCGGGCGGGCACGCAGACAACGCCGCGCCGCCGCGATTTATCGCCCATGACCGGCCCCGCTACGACGGCTTCGGCAACGACCGACTCGCCCAGCTCTTCAACTTGCTCGCGAATGTTTTCCAGGATGAACTCGTGCTTGTACGAATCCAACACGTCGCGCTGCGCATCCTGTTCGGCAATCAACAGAGCCGGCAACAATACGGCATCGAACAGCTCGTCGAGCGTGTGTTCTTTGAGGACCGCCTGCACGAGGTCTCTGGCGCCATCCAAGTCGCCGACCAGCAACCGCTGGTAGTAGCGCGCAGCCGGCGATAGCGCCGCGTCGTCGCCGAACATCACGCTCATGAACTCCAGCTGCGGCACGTAGCGCCCCATGACCACAATGCACACTGTGAGCGGCATGCTGAGCACGAGTCCCAAAGGCCCCCACAGCCAGGTCCAGAAGACGGCCGCCACCAGCACACCGATCGTCGACACGCCGGTCGAAGAATGAAACAGCACCGGTTCCAGCACGTTGCCCGTGATCAATTCCGCAACGGCGAACAGCCCGATCGTAGCCAGCGGCTGCGTCCACGTGTCGAAGACCGCCAACGAAAGCGCCGCCACCAGCGCTGCGGCAATCCAGGCGCCCAGGTATGGCACGTATCGCAGCAGCCCCGCCAGCACACCCCACAATAGCGCGTTGGGCAGTCCGACCACGTACAGTCCGATCGCCAGCATCATGCCGAAACTGGCGTTGATAATCAGTTGCATGCGCAAGTACCGGCTTACGCGGCCTCCCGCTTCGTCGAGCGCTTGCGTCGTGACGGTGATTTGATCGGGCCCCACGAGTCGGATCAGCCGATTGCGCAAGTCTTCGCGCGAAGCCAGCATGAACACCGTGAACAACAAGATGACGCCCAAGGTGGCAAACCACCCAAAGGCGCCACTCAAGAACTCGCTGACATACTCGAACGACGATGATGGCTGCTGCACGATCTCGACGGGCACCGGCGTCGGCCCGGACAGCGCGCCGTCAGAGTTCGCGACAGGCGGGTCATTCGAGGCATCAGCCGCTGGCGGCCGCTTGCCGGCGATCTCGCGATTCAGCTCGCCAACCGTTTCCTCGATCCTTGCCAACGGCCCCCCGCGCGAAAAACGGCTCGTCAGGTCATGGGCCTTTTCCACCAGATTCTGTTCATACCGGGGAAGCTCGTCGGCCAGATCGATGACCTGTTGGGCGATAGCAAGACCGATGCCTCCCAGCACGGCAAAGGCAATGATCACGACTACGGCAATCGACGGCACGCGGCCCAGATGCCAACGCTCGAGCCGATCGACCACCGGCGCAAGGATGAAGGTCAGCAAACCTGCCATCGCCAGCGGTATCAACACTTCCTTGGCCAGATACAGGGCCGACACGACCACCACCAAGAGCAGCAGGGTGAAGGTCTGCGAGTTTGTCTGGCGGACCGCCGTTCGAGACATTTGCGAAACCTGGGAGACTTTGTCGAGGGCGCGACTCCACAGGCCAAGGGTCACTGCTTGAATCGCGGCAGTTAGCAGCATCTGGAGCCGCCAGACACTGTGCAAATACCAGGCCCAAACCCGTTTGGGCCAATCATATCAAATCGAACCGCGGAACGGACGAATAGCACCAAGGCCGCGGCGTCGCGGCGCGCAAGAACCTCCGTGCCGCTTAGAAGCAAGCCGCGCTTGCAATCGCCGCAAAGTGCTGCACAATCAACGAATATGCTCATCAAGCAGTTTTCCTTGCGGTGGATGCTAATCGCGGTGACCCTCGCGGGATTTGCCTGCCTGGCTTTCGCGGCCGCCGTGCACGGTCAATTGTGGACAGCGGGCCTGGTCATCGCGCTGGTCGGGCTGGTGATCGGCCTCGTGGTGCAGGGTCTCGTGTTCGCTGTCGTATGGTGCTTGGGACGCGCGATGGCGGCGCTCGGGCGTCCTGCGCGCGATTGATAATCGATCGCTCGCGGTCGAAACGGGAACAGTTGACATGAGGAACCGGGGCGCTCAACGCGCAAAGTGGCAGGCGTTCGCCGTGCTGGCCGGCCTCGTCGTCTGGCCGCTTTTGGCCCGCGCCGGAACGACGATGCGCGCCTCGTTGCCGCTCAATGGCCGTCCGGCCGCCGGTCTGCTGCTGGCAGTGGACAGCGATTGGCCTGAAGGGCCTGCCTATCGGCCCGTCCAGTTCACCTTTACCTGCGTCCCGCCGGCCACCAGCGACCGCGTGGCTAGGGTGCGAATCTCGATGTCGAATTGGAATCGAACTCCCATGGACGTCGAATTCGACGTCGAGATTCCCGCCTTTAGTCCCGGCGTCGTCAAAGTCGTGCCGGTGCCGCGCTACCGGCTGACGCCCCGGGTGACGTTCGACGTCTGGGTCGACGGCGTGCACATCGAAGAGCTGTCCGACCGCAAGGCGGGGTTCGGGCTTGGCAATTCCTTCTTCCCCGGCATGAGCGACATGCCGGCCATGCTCCTGGTTTCGCCGCTCGACATCGGCGCTTTGAGCTTCCTGGGCGCATTTGGCAGCTACGCCAATATGCCGGAACTTTTTACCAGCGCCACGCAAATCCCAGCGCTCGCGGCGATCCCGGCGGCCAACCTTTTCGAGGATTGGCTCAACTACAGCGCGCTGGATGTCGTGTATATCTCGCTGGCCGACGTGCAATTGCTTTCCTCGACGAGACCCAAGGTTTGGCAATCCATTCGCCGCTGGGTGCAGGTCGGAGGCAACCTGGTTGTGTCTGGCATCGGCGACGACTGGCGCGGCCTGGTCACGCTCGACAAGCTGCTTTCCACGGTTGACGGTCCGACGACCGACAGTCCGCTCGGCGATTGGAGCGAACCCGATAAAGAACTTTATGGTGAGCCGTTGCAGGGCGCGACCTTTGCGGCAAACTCGGCGCGGCCGCGCGTGGCGATCGAGAATGTGCCGGACGCGCAGGCGAATGACAAGCCGACCTCCGCCCCGGCGAACAGTCCCTTCGTTTGGAAAGACGCCATGTTGGGCCGCGTAGTGGCAATCTCCGGCGACCCGATGAAAATCGACAACGTCACCTGGCGTTGGATCTTCAACACGTTGGGGTTCGATCGATTCAAATGGCAGACGCGCTTCGGACTGGCGACTTATAATGACAACGCCGACTTCGACAACTTGCTGATCGCCGACGTCGGCCTGCCGCCGGTAAGAACCTATCGCATTTTGATCACGGTGTTCGTGATTTGCATCGGCCCTTTGAACTATTGGCTGCTGTATCGCAGCGGGCGGTTGCCGCTGTTGCTGTTTACCGTTCCGGCTTCGGCGCTTGTGGTTTCGGCCGCCCTGTTCGGATACGCGGCGCTGGCAGATGGCTTTCAGACGCGGCTGCGAGCCCGCAGCTATACCGAACTGGATCAGCGCACGCGCGAGGCAGCCAGCTGGGCGAGGCTCTCTTACTATTCGGGACTGGCTCCCGCACGAGGCCTGGTATTTCCCGGCGACACGGCTGTCGTGCCGTTCGAAAAAGAGATCGACGCTTACGGCTGGGGAAAACCTCGTTTTATGCGATGGCAAGGCGATCAACACCTGGTCCGCGGCTGGCTGGCTTCGCGCACTCCAACGCAGTACATGACGTTGCGGGCGTACGACAGCCGCAGTGAGCTGCGCGTGGCGCACGACGCGCAGCAGGAAACTTGCACGGTGCAGAACATGCTCGGCACGCCGATCCGGTGCCTGATGCTGTGCGCGGCCAACGGCGAACTGTACGTGGGCCGAGACATCGCACCTGCCAAGGCCGCGCGGCTGGTGCACCTCGCGGACGAAGAAAATGCCGAGCGTGAGTGCACGAAGATTTACGAGATGCTGCGCTTCGACGCGCCGCAAGCACCCCCCGATGCCCTCAGCAACTCGCCCGGCGCCTTTTTTGGCGGGCGGCGCGCTCGATATTACCCTTCAAGCTCGGTGGACGCGACACAGAGCTTGCTGGAAAGCTCGCTGAGGCGAGTTTCGACCAACATCCTGGCGCGGGAGTTCGAGCCGCGAACGTACATGGCCATCGTCCAGCGGCCGGGCGAGATCGTCGTCGGCGTCGACTCGCCTCTGGAAACGCAAAGCTTGCACGTCATCGTGGGTCGTTGGTAAGGGGGCGCATGATTACCGGACATTCACTGATCGAACTACAGCACGTGCATCGGTACTTCGGGCGCACCAAGGCTGTCTTCGACGTCAGTTTCGCGGTGGGCCGTGGCCAGGTGTTTGGCTTTATCGGGCCCAACGGCGCCGGCAAAACCACGAGCATGCGGATCCTCGCCACGCTCGACTCGCCCACCGCCGGCGACGCGTTCGTCGACGGATTCTCGGTCATCCAGGATCCCGATCGGGTGCGCAATCGACTCGGTTTCATGCCGGATTACTTCGATACTTACCCCAACGTGCTGGTCGGCGAGTATCTGGATTTTTTCGCCCGCGCGTATGGTCTGGTCGGCGCGCAGCGCACACGAGCGCTGCGCAAAGTCATGACCTTTACCAAGCTCGACGGACTGGCCGACAAGCCGATCGACGGGCTGTCGAAAGGCATGAAACAGCGGTTGTGCCTCGGGCGGGCGATGATTCACGACCCTTGCGTGATGATTCTCGACGAGCCTGCGGCCGGCCTCGATCCGCGCGCGCGGATTCAGCTGCGCGAAATGATCGGGCAGCTGGCGGCCGACGGAAAGTCGATTCTCGTCAGCTCCCATATCCTCACCGAGCTGGCGGAAATGTGCGACACGGTGGCGATCATCGAGCAAGGCCGGCTGCTGGCGGTCGGCTCGGTCGACGAGATCCATCGCGCCAGCCAGTCGCTGCGCGCGGTGCGGGTCACCGTCTTGTCGGATGTCGCGCGGCTGCTAGCCTGGCTCGAACGGCGGGCCGACGTGCACGACCTGCAAGTCGATGGGCATACCGCCACGTTTCTGCACGAGGGCAATCGCGAGAGCGAGGCCGAGATGCTGGCCGACATGGTGCGCGGCGGCATCGCGGTGGTCGCCTTTGGCAGCCGCGAGAAGAGCCTGGAAGACGTGTTCATGCAAGTCACGGAGGGGCGAGTGCAATGAGCGCCATCGACCAGACGGCCGGCGAAGTGCGCGCGGCCGACGAAGTGGACGCTGGGCCCGAATCGGCGCTTGTGCGCTTCGAGGCGCTTTTGGGCAGGCTCTCGGAACGGCTCAATCCGATCTTGGTGAAGGAAGCGCGGCAGGCGCTGCGCAGCAAGCAGTTCATCATCACCTTCTTGCTGATGCTGGCGGCCGGATGGGCGTGGACCATTTTTGCCTTGGCCAATATCGGCCCGGCCGTTTATTACTCGGCGGTCGGTCCCTTCATGTTTTCCGGCTATTTCACGGTGCTGGCATTTCCCTTGCTCGTCGTCGCGCCCTACTCCGTCTTTTATTCGCTTTCCTGCGAGCGCCAGGATCGCACCTACGAGTTGCTTTCGATCACCGCGCTCAGCCCTCGGCAGATTCTCAGCGGCAAGCTTGGCAGCGTCGCCCTGCAGATGATCGTCTACTTGTCCGCCATCTTCCCCTGCCTGGCGTTTACGTACTTGCTGCGCGGGCTGGACATCTTCACCATTTTCTGCGTCGTTTTGTATACCTGCTTTCTGTCGCTGGGGCTGAGCGTGCTGGGACTGCTGCTGGCCGCGCTGACTCCCCTGCGGCAGCGCCAGATCGTGATGACCGTGTTATTGCTAATGGTGCTGTTCGGAGCGTTTTTCTTCGATTGCGCCATCTCGTTCGAAGTGATCTCCAGCTCCTCGATCGCGTTTACGCAGCCCGATTTTTGGACAGCCGCTTCGGCATTGGCAACCATTTATCTGAATCTCTGCGTGCTGGCCTTCCTCGCTGCCCGCAGCTTGTTGATGTGCGACAGCCAGAATCGTTCGACGGCACTGCGCGTGGCGCTGGTCGTCGCACAGTTGTGCGTCGTTGGCTGGGCGTCGTGGGGCTACCTGGTCAACACGCGCGAGGTTCCCTACGCTGCGCTGATGTTCTTGACCTTCTCTTGGTACGTGGCAGGCTCGCTGCTCACCTCGGAGCCGCCGCTGCTGTCGCCGCGCGTCAAGCGCGACCTGCCGCAGACCACGTTGGGTCGCGTGTTTCTTTCGTGGTTCACGCCTGGCCCAGGCACCGGGTACATGTTCGTGCTCTCCAACATGGCCGCCGCCGCGGTCACCCTGCTGATTCCCGTCTTCCTGCACGGCTGGCTGAAGCTGCCCGGCTTCGGCACCGTCAGGGCCATCAACCCCGCGGAATTTGCGCAAGTCTCGGTGATTGCGGTCAGCTACCTGGCTGCCTATCTGGGACTGGGAAAACTGATCGTCGTGAGCCTGCGGCGATACAGTGAAATTCGCTTGTTGACTCGAGCCTTGATCTTTGTGCTGCTGGTGGCTGTTGGCGCGGGCGTGCCCTGGTCGGTGCAAATGACGTTTCGCAGCCTGCGTGACAACAATTACACGCTGCTGCAGGTCACCAATCCGTTATGGACCATGAGCGAGTTGTGCTCCCGCGGCCTGCCGTTTTATCTGCCCGTGTTGATTCTGGTCGTGCCGGCGGCCGCGATCGTGGTGTGGATGTTGAACGTGCCGAGCTTGATCGAAGAGCTCAAACAAACGCGAATCGCCAAACCTCCGCGCGTGGCCGACGACGACGCGGAACACGCGGTAAAAGTCCCGGTGGGTCCCGCGAGTCCTTGGGACTAGCGATCACGGCTCGCGGTCGCTTGGGCTCGACAGTTGGCCTTTGCCCCCTCGCGGCCGACTCGGTAGAATCCCCTACTTCGGTCGCGCCACTCTCCGCTTTGGATAGCGCGGGACATCTTGGCGGCCGGTTCTCGCGGTCCAAGAGTTTTCGTCTGATGCCTCGCTACAACCCCGCTGTCGTCGAGCCCAAGTGGCAGAAATATTGGGCCGAGCACAATACCTTCGCCACGCCACGGCTGCCGGGGACAAAAAAAATCTACGTGCTCGACATGTTCCCCTATCCCAGCGGAGATGGGTTGCACGTCGGACATCCCGAGGGTTACACCGCCACCGACATTCTCTCGCGATTCAACCGCATGCGCGGCGCCACCGTCATGCATCCCATGGGCTGGGACGCGTTCGGACTGCCGGCCGAGCAGCACGCCAAGAAAACCGGCACGCCGCCGCGCGTAACCACCGAAAAAAATATCGCCACCTTTCGACGCCAGCTGCAAATGCTGGGCTTCAGCTACGACTGGGACCGCGAGCTGGCCACCACCGATCCGGCCTACTTTCGCTGGACGCAGTGGATCTTCCTACAGATTTTCGACACTTGGTTCGATTACGAGAAGCATCGCGGCCGGCCGATCAGCGAGCTGCCCATCCCCGCCGAAGTCGTTGCCGCTGGCGATCAGTCGGTGCGCCGCTACCAGGATCAGCATCGACTGGCGTACCAATCCGAGGCGCCGGTCAACTGGTGCCCGGCGCTGGGCACTGTGCTGGCCAATGAAGAAGTGGTCGGCGGCGTCAGCGAGCGCGGCGGCCACCCGGTGGTGCGCTTACCGCTGCGGCAGTGGATGCTGCGGATCACGGCCTACGCCGATCGCCTGGAAAAGGACCTCGACGCGCTCGACTGGTCCGACAGCATCAAGGCGCTGCAGCGCAACTGGATCGGCCGCAGCACCGGCGCCGAAGTCGACTTTTACATCGGTCCCGAAGGCTCGATGACCGGCGGCAAGCCGTCGCCGGCCGAGTTCAAGACCTGGCGCAGCGTGCGCCCGGCGAGCGGCTTTCCGCGCACTCCGCCGGCCGACGTGATCCGCATCTACACCACGCGCCCCGACACGCTATACGGCGCCACCTACATGGTGCTCGCGCCAGAGCATCCGTTCGTGAAACGTCTGACCACGCCCGAGCAGTCCGCGGCCGTGCGGGCCTACTGCGAGCAGGCGTCGCGCAAAAGCGATCTCGATCGCACCGACTTGGCCAAGGAAAAGACCGGTGTGTTCACCGGCTCGTACGCCGCCAACCCGGTGAGCTCCAAGCCGGTGCCGATCTGGGTCGCCGACTACGTATTGGCCAGCTACGGCACCGGCGCGATCATGGCCGTGCCGGGGCACGACACGCGCGATTACGAGTTCGCCGTTGAGTTCAACCTGCCGATTTTGCCGGTCGTCGACCCAGGCGACGACAAAAGTGTCGATCGCGCCGCCGTGCTCGAAGGCAAAGCCGTGTTCGTGGGCGATGGCGTAGCCATCAACTCCAGCAGCTACAACGGGCTGGCGACCGACGAGTTCAAACAGAAGATCACCGCCGACCTGGCGTCGCGCGGGCAGGGCCGACAGGCCGTCAACTACAAGCTGCGCGACTGGCTCTTCAGCCGGCAGCATTTCTGGGGCGAGCCATTCCCGATCCTGCACGAAATCGACGAGCAGGGAAAACTGACCGGGCTGATGCGCGCAATCGACCCCAGCGAGCTGCCGGTCGATCTGCCGGAAATGACCGCCTTCCAATCGCACGGCAGCCCCGAACCGCCGCTGGAGCAAGCGCCCGAAAGCTGGCTCTATCCGGTGATCGATGGGCGGCGCTACAAGCGCGAAACCAATACCATGCCGCAATGGGCCGGCTCGTGCTGGTACTACCTGCGGTTTCTCGATCCGCGCAACGATCGGGCGATGATCGACCCGGAAATCGAAAAGGCCTGGATGCCGGTCGACGTTTACATCGGCGGGGCGGAGCACGCCGTGCTGCATTTGCTCTATTCGCGCTTCTGGCACAAGGTGCTCTTCGACCGCGGGCTGGTAAGCACCGCGGAGCCGTTTCAAAAGCTCTTCAACCAGGGCATGATCCTGGGTGAGATCGAGCTGGTCGGCAACCAGACCGAAAGCGGGACTTGGATCAGCGCCGCGGAAGTCGACTCCGACGACGACGGCAACTCGGTGCTGAAGAAAACCGGCGAATCGCTCAAGAGCGTGCGAGTGACCGCCGACATGGCCGCCAAGAGCGGCGAGAGCTTCGTGCTCAAGAGCGACCCGGCAATCCGGCTGGAAAGCCGCGCCTACAAGATGTCGAAAAGCCGCGGCAACGTGGTCAACCCCGATCACGTGGTCCGCGAATACGGCGCCGACGCGCTGCGTTTGTACGAAATGTTCCTGGGTCCGCTGGAAGCCACCAAGCCCTGGAACATGGAAGGCGTCAACGGAGTGCGCGGGTTTCTCGATCGCGCCTGGCGGATGATTGTCAACGAACGCGCGGAGCAGTTCGAGCTGAATGCGGCGGTGCAAAACGTCGAGCCCACGCCCGAGCAAAACAGGGTGATTCACAAGACGATTCAAGGCGTGACGCAGGACATCGAGCGGATGGCGTTCAACACGTCGATCGCCAAGTTGATGGAATTCGTCAACTACTTCACGAAGTGCGACGTGCGGCCGCGCGCGGCGGTGGAGACGTTCGTGCTGTTGCTCTCGCCCTTGGCGCCGCACATCGCCGAGGAGCTGTGGCAGCTCCTGGGGCACCACAAATCGCTGGCCTACGAGCCGTGGCCGACGTTCGACGCGGCCGCCGTGCACGAAGACAGCGTGGAAGTGCCCGTGCAGATCAAAGGCAAGCTGCGGGCGCGGATCATGGTGCCGGCCGGTGCGTCGGCCGAAGAGCTGGAAAAAACGGCCCGCGCCGATGTCCGCGTCGCGGAGCTGCTGAAAGATCAAACCGTCGTCAAAGTCATTGCCGTGCCGGGTCGGATGATCAACTTCGTCACCAGGTGACACTCACTGGCTGGGAAAATCGTTCATGCGGAATTGCATCACCCTGGTTCTTGGCGGCGGGCGCGGGACGCGACTCTATCCGCTCACGAAATACCGCTCGAAACCGGCAGTGCCACTGGCAGGCAAGTATCGGCTGATCGACATTCCACTGTCCAATTGCATCAATAGCGGCTTGACCCGCATCTACGTGCTGACGCAATTCAATTCCGTCAGCCTGCACCGCCACATTCGCCGCACGTACGCCTTCGACCAGTTCAACGAAGGCTTCGTCGAAATCCTGGCCGCTCAGCAGACGCTCGATGCGTCCGAATGGTACCAGGGCACGGCCGACGCGGTGCGGCAGAATCTGCGCTATATCGACCAGAGCGAGTACGAGCACGTGCTGATCCTCTCGGGCGACCAGCTTTATCGGATGAACTTCGCCGAGATGATGCGCTCGCACCTGGCCTCGAAAGCCGATGTGACGATCGCCGCCAAGCCGGTCGATCGCCAGACGGCCAAGAGCATGGGCCTGATGCGCGTCGACGACGCGGGCCGGGTGATGGGCTTTTTGGAAAAGCCGCAGACCGACAAAGAGATGGATATCGTGCGGATGGATCCGGCCTGGATCGATGCGCGCGGCTTGGACAGCCAGGGGCGCGACCAGTTGGCCAGCATGGGCATCTACCTGTTCAATCGCGAGGCCCTGGTCAAGGTGCTGACAAAAACCGATTACCACGATTTCGGCCGCGAGATTTTTCCCGCCGCCGTGCGCACGCACCGCGTGCAGGTCCACTTGTTCGACGGCTATTGGGAGGACATCGGCACCATCCGCTCGTTTTACGAAGCCAACCTGCAACTAGCCAATCAAAACCGGCCATTCGCCCTGGCCTCGGCCACGGCGCCCATCTACAGCCGGGCCCGCTACCTGGCCCCCTCGCGGTTCGACGGCGCGCAAGTGCGCGGCAGCCTGATCGCCGACGGCTGCGAAATCGAGGAAGGCACACAGATCGAAAACAGCGTCATCGGCCTGCGCTGCCGCATCGGCCGCGGCGTGACGATTCGTAACTCGGTCCTGATGGGCAGCGACGATTACGAGAGGCCCGAGGAAGCCGTGCAGGCGGCCGCCAGCGGCACGCCACTGGTGGGCATCGGGGAGGGGACAACGATCGAAGGGGCCATCATCGACAAGAATTGCCGCATCGGCCGCAACACGCGGATCGCCAACGACCACAATCGCGAGACCAGCGACGAAACGCCCGAAGCCATGATCCGCGACGGCATCGTGTGCGTGCAAAAAGGGGCCACGCTCCCAGACGGCTGGCGGCTGCCGTAAGAAACCCTCTCCCGCACGGGGAGAGGGTTGCGCCAGTGTCACGTTTCAATCCACGATCTGCGAGGCGAAATATACCGCTGCCGCTTCGCTGGCTGGTGTTTCGGCGTGGATGGCTTCCGCCAGGTCGATTTCGTGCCCCGCTCCGCTGGCTGCCAGGTAGCGGTGCAGAAATTCCATCGTCTCGTCGATCATGTCGGCCTGCACGACCAGCAGTTCGCCGGGCCGCGCGTGCTTAAGCGCGCTTTCGATCGCTTTGATGTTCCCCTTGTGCTCGTGCACCTCGCGCACCCGTGAGCCGGTCTGCAAGCCCTGGCGAAACAGGCTCATGATGTCGCCTTCCTCGCGGCCGCGCAGGTAATGGTCTTCGTAGAGGATCACCCGGTCGAACGCTTCGCCCAGCAGCTCACCCTGGCGCACCAGGTCTTCGTCGCGGCGGTCGCCGGCGGCCGAGTAGACCACGGTTCGCTGCGGCTGCGGGAATTGCTCGATCGCGTCGATCAAGGCCGCCAGGGCCGAGACGTTGTGCCCGTAATCGACGATCACAGTGGCGCCGCCGATTTCCAGCAGATTGAACCGGCCGGGAACCGTTCCAAGATCGGCGGCAAACGATTCCATGCCGGCGCGAATCGCATCGCGCGGAATTCCCAGGCCCCAGGCCGCCGCGGCACTGGCTAACGCGTTTTCCACCTGAAAGGCAATTCGGCCGCCGTGTGCCAGCGGCACATGAGCCAGCGAGACCAGCGGGATTTCAACCTCGCCTTCGGCCACGATCACGGTGTCGTGCCGCACGAAGACCGCGCGGCCCCCTTTGCGACGATGGCTGACAATCACCGGATCGTCGCCGCGAATCGCGAAGAAAATCGCCGAGCCGCGGCAATAGCGTGCCATTTCGGCCACCAGCGGATCGTTGGCTTTCAGCACCGCCACGCCATCCGACGCGACGGCATCGACGATCGTCCGCTTGACCACCGCCAGCTTCTCCACGGTCTCGATGTCCGACAGACCCAAGTGGTCGCCTTCGCCAATGTTGGTGACCACGGCCACGTCGCAGCGATCGAAACCAAGACCTGCGCGCAAGATGCCGCCGCGGGCCGTCTCCAGCACGGCCGCTTCGACCGCCGGATTGACCAGCACGGCCCCGGCGCTCGCCGGACCACTGCAGTCGCCCCCTTCGATGCGGCGGCTGTCGATGAAAATGCCGTCGGTGCAAGTCATGCCCACCTTGCGACCCAGCGAGCGCAAGATGTGGGCGATGAACCGCGTGGTCGTGGTCTTGCCGTTGGTGCCCGTGACCGCGACCACGGGAATGCGGCCGTTGGCAGTGCCGGGGAACAGGCTCTCGACGATCGCTTCGCCCACCGGGCGCGGCTGGCCGCTCGAGGGTTGAATGTGCATCCGCAGTCCAGGGCCAGCGTTGACTTCGACGATCACTCCCCCTTGGCTTTCCAACGGGCGCGAAATGTCGGTCGCCACGACGTCGACGCCGGCGATGTCCAGCCCGACGACCTGCGCCGCTTCGATGGCCCGCGCGGCCACTTCAGGATGCACCAGGTCGGTCACGTCGGCGGCCGTGCCGCCGGTGCTCAGGTTGGCGTTGCGTCGAATCAAGACGCGCGTGCCGGCCGGCGGCACCGACTCGGGCGTAAAGCCCTGCTCGCCGAGCACGGTCAAAGCGATTTGTTCCAGTTTGATCTTTGTCAGCACCGTGGCGTGGTCATCGCTGCGGCGCGGGTCGCGATTCACTTCGTCGACCAGCTCGCGGACCGTGTTGCGGCCATTGCCGATCACGTGGGCGCTTTCGCGCCGCGCGGCGGCGATCAGCTTTCCGCCGATCACCAGCAACCGGTAATCGTCGCCCGGAGCAAACTTCTCGACCATGATGCTCGAGCCTTCTTCCTTGGCCGCGGCAAACGCCGTTACGACCTGCTCGCGCGTGGTCAGGTTGGTGATTACTCCCCGGCCCTGGTTGCCGTATTGCGGTTTCACGACCACCGGCACACCGATCTCCTCGGCGGCGAGCCAGGCGTCCTCTGCGTCGGCCACGGGTCGGCCGCTCGGCACGGGAACGCCCACCTGCCGCAGCAGGTCGCGCGTCAGATCCTTATCCTGGGCGATCAATTCGCCAATCGCGCTGGTGCGGTCGGTCTCGGCGGTGCAAATCCGCCGCGCGGCTGCGCCCTGGCCCAATTGCACCAGGCTGCCCCCGTTGAGCCGGCGCACCGGAATACCGCGAGCTTCCGCGGCCCGCGCGATCGCGGCCGTGCTTGGCCCCAGGCAGATGTCGTGGGCCAGGTCTTCCAGCTTCTTGATCTCGGCGGCCACGTCGAACGGTTGGCCGTCGATGCAAGCCAGGCACAGCTCGCGGGCCGTGTTGAGGCAGGCCTTAGCCAGCTCTTCTTCCTTGTATTCGATGACGACTTTGTAAACGCCAGCCTCGCTGGTTTCGCGGGCCCGGCCAAAGTCGACCGGCGTGCCGGCCAGGCTTTGCAACTCGAGCGTCACGTGTTCCAGGATGTGGGCCTGCAAGGTGCCGCGACGCAGACGTTCAAAAAAGCCGCCGCGCACACCCAGGCTGCAGCGATGCTCGACCAAAGTCGGCAAGGCGGCCATCAGGCGCTCGTTGAATCCGGATATCTGATCCGAGGAGCAATCCTTAAGCTCCTTGAGGTCCACCCAGGCTTCCAGCACCGGGAAATTGGCCCAAATGTTCGGGCCACGAAGGGCGAGGACCTTCCGAAATTCCATAAAATTTCACGTGCTCCAACAGCGTTGTCAGACTTTTTTGCCGCCAAGTTCCAATCGATGCCGCCCGTGGCACTCAACCCGATATGCCTTCGGGGCGAGTCATCAAGGATTCACAACTGCGAAACGAATCTTGTCAGAGGGGAAAAATGACTTAAGACTTTGGCTTGCCAAGCTTTAGACCTCACCAGCCCCACGCTTGACCGATGAGGCTCGCCAGCCTTGTCTCCGCTCGCCTGCTATCATGCGATCGACTCAAGGCGCATTCGATCTCAATACCGCAAACGCAGGTGCTATGCCGCGCTGCCGCACGGTCCCGTGTGGGGGGCACTCTCCTGGGCACGCAAGCTGCACGTATGCAGGCCGTAACTCCAAATTCGGTATATGGTCCGGTGTCTTGGCCAAGGGCGGGCGATTGCGGGAAATTAAAATTCGTGAGAAAGCCGATACGTCAATCCCCGCTCGACCAGCGGGTTGATTGCTGACATCTGATTGACTACAAACTGCATCAATTTGACTACATAACCGGGCTTGTTTGGGAATACTGGGCGCATGGCTCAAAACGGACAAATTGTGGACCTGCATCGCGACGTCGATGGCCGCCTGGTGCTCGTCGATAGCGCGGGCTTCCGCCACGTAGGCGTCGAGCCTGTTCGCGGCTTTCCCATTTCCGATCCCGATCATTGGATCGTGCTGTGCGATTCGCATGGACGCGAGGTGGCATCGATCGAAAGCCTGCAAGCTCTCGCTACGCCGATTCGACAGCTGCTGGAAGAAGAACTGACGCGTCGTGAGTTCGTCCCGGCGATCCGCCGCATTGTGCGTATGCCTGCTGACACCGAGCCGACCGAATGGGAAGTGGAAACCGATCGTGGGCCGACGCAGTTTTTGATCAATGGCGGCGAGGATGTGCGGCACTTAGGGCCGCACCGCGCGCTGGTGATCGACACGCAAGGCATTCGTTATTTGATCGGCGATACCCGGCAACTCGATGCGCTCAGTCGGCGCGTGATCGAGCACTACCTGCCTGCGCTGCGTGCGGATCATTGAGAGCAGCTCGGCTATCGCTGCTGTGCGCCGGCGTTGGGCTTGGCGGTACGCGCCGCGTTGGGGCGCGGCTGTTGCTGCGCGTTGACCGGGCCGGGCGCCCCACGGCGCGGCGCCACATTCTGCTGCCGTGAGTTTGATGGCGAGTTGGCATTGCGGCGCTGAGCCGCTTCGGCTTCCATGCGTTTCTGCAGTTGCTCGCGGCGAAGTTGTTCCATCTGCGCCTGCGTTTGCGGACGTTGCGCTGGATTGCCGCGCTGCGCAGCCGATGGGTTGGCCGACTTCGATTGATTGTTCAGATTCATGCCGCGGCCCGTCGGATTGCGCAGCGTGTCGCGGTCTTGCGAGCGCGGCTGCCCGCCTGCGCCGCTCGCGGGACCGCGCGGCGAAACGCGCGCGGGCGCCTTAGAGCTGGCCTGCGGTTCATCGTCGAACACGTCGTTGCGCGGCGTGGGACGCATCGGCGCCGTGGTCACCGGCGGGCGACGCCCCGGGCTTGGTGGGGCGCTGGTCGCGGCAGGCAGCTCGGGCAAGTCTTCCAGACCGGGAATGATAGGTCCTTCCTCGCCACGCGTTGGCGTTGCGCCGGCCAAGGCGCCTGCGAGCACGAAGGCCGCCAGAGCTGTTCGTCGCCACTTCATGGGCTTCGCCCTTTCCTCGCCGCACTCGCGAAAACGGACCGATTACAACGACTTTACCGCGCGTGCGCTGTCGATCTGCCGGCGCGCGCCTAAACACCCAATCGGTCAAAACCTTCGCTGTTTCCAACAGGGCGGCGCGGCGCGGAAAAGCTCTCCCAAAGCTATCAACCGCTCAATGCTTGCACTGCTAGCATGCTAGGAGTTTAATACGATTGGCGGTCGCTTTTACCCATCTTGTCAGCCCGATCCACGAGGGCTCGGGCCTTTTGAGGTCGAGATTTTTTATGGCATTTCGCTCCAGCTGGAAGGGGTATTTGAAGCTCAGTCTCGTCTCGGTTCCCGTGCAGGCGGTCAATGCCGCGGTCAGCGGTGGCGGCGAAATCCACTTCAACCAGTTGCACAGCGTCTGCCACAGCCGCATCAAGTATCAAAAGGTTTGCCCCATCCACGGCGAAGTTCCCAAGGAAGAAATCGTCTCCGGTTATGAATACGCCAAAGGCCAGTACACGATCGTCGATCCCAAAGAACTCGAAGAGCTTTGGACCGAAGGCGAAAAGGCGATCACGATCGACCAGTTCATCGCGCCCAATGAGCTCGACGAAATTTATCTGGACGGGCGCAACTACTACCTGTTGCCCGACACGCCGGTCGGCCAGAAACCGTACAGCGTGCTGTACGAAGCGATGACGAAGCGCGAGCGCCACGGCATCGCGCGCGTCGTCTTCTCCGGTCGCGAACAGCTCGTGATGGTGCGCCCCATCGACGGTTTGCTGATGATGTCGATGTTGCAGTTCGAGGCGCAGGTGCGCAAGCCTGAATCGTTCCACGACGAGGTTCAACATCAAAAGGTGTCGGCTCAAGAACTAAAACTGGCCGAGATGCTGATCGACGCGTCGACCACCGAGGATTTCAACTTCGCGCAGTACAAGGACGTCTACACCGAGCGGCTCACCGAGCTGATCAACGCCAAGGTGGAAGGCAAAGAGGTCGTCACGCCGCCGCACGAGGAGGAGGTGCCCGTGATCAACCTGATGGACGCGCTCAAGAAGAGCCTGGGCCGCGCGAAACAGCCGGCCGCGGCCAAGAAGGCCAAGCCCGCCAAGAAGATGGCAGGCAGCAAGCGCAAAGCGGTCGCCGCCAAGCGAAAAAGCGGCTGATCGGCTCGCGCAGCCCTGATATAATGCCGTTCGATCGCGCGGGTCCGAGACTTTTCTCTCGCCGCTCAGGTGGCGTAAAGGGAAGGCGCGCACAGGAGTCGAACTTTCGCCGCTTCCAAAACGGAGTAGCACGGTGGCTCAGACGCTGGAGGCCGTCAACTGGCTCAAAGGCAGGCGCGTCGCGCTGGTCGGGCGATTAGTTTCGATGACGCGCTCCGAGGCGGCCCGTCTGATCAGCGCGCACGGCGGCATCTGCGCCGACGTGTTGACGCGCGAGCCCACGGTCGTGGTGGTCGGACGCGATGGCTGGCCGCTGGCGAAAGACGGACGCCCGACGCGCAAGCTGCGCAAGGCGCTCCGTCTGGTGGAAGAGGGTTGCGACCTCGAAGTCGTACCGGAAGAAGAGCTGTTGGCCCGCCTGCACTGCCCGCGCGGTTCGCTGCAGCGTCATTCGACTTTGCGCGAGTTGGCGCAGCTGCTGGGCATCTCGACGGAACGGCTCGAGCATTGGACGCGCGCCGGGCTGGTCGAGCCGGTGGCCAACGTGGAGGGCATTCGCTATTTCGATTTTTGCCAGGTCGCAGGCGCGAAAAGTCTGTGCGACCTGGTGCGCAGCGGCATCACCACCGCGCGTCTGCGCCAAAGCCTGCAGCAGCTGCGCAAATGGCTGGGCACGATCGAACATCCGTTGGCGCAGCTGACCACGCTGGAACATGGCCGGCAGCTCGTCGTGCGGCTCGATAGCGGACAGCTGGCCGAACCGACGGGGCAGCTGCTGTTCGATTTCTCGCCCGAGCAGGCGATGCACCCCGCGTCGTTGCCATGGACCAACGAGCACCGCAGCGCCGAAGAGTGGTTTGCGCTGGCCAGCCAGGCCGAAGAGGCTGGCGACCTGAACGAAGCGGTCCGCGCGTATCGCGAGTCGCTCATGGCCGGCGGGCCGAACGTCGATGCCTGCTTCAACCTGGCAAACGTCTTCTATTCGCTCGGCCAATACGCCCGCGCCGGCGAGCGCTATCGCCAGGCGCTGGAGCTCGATCCTCAGCTGTGGGAAGCGTGGAACAACCTGGCCGGTGTGTTGGCGTACGAAGAGCAGCACGAAGAAGCACTGGTCGCGTACCGCCAGGCATTGCGGCTGCACCCGACGTACGCGGATGCTCACTACAACATCGCCGACACGCTGGAAGAATTGGGCCGCACGGACCAGGCTCGCGAGCATTGGGAAACCTACTTGCAGCTCGAGCCCCACGGCGCCTGGGCCGAGCACGCCAAGGAGCGGCTGCGGAGGTCGTGCGGGCGCTCGTGACGTGCCGGATAGTTCGGCCGTTCCTCAGTGCCAGCCCGAAGCGCGAGCGCCGGGTCTTCGCGCACCAAGAACACCCGGCGCTTTGCGCTTCGGGCTTGTACTCGCGCTGGTTGGCGTTACGCTTTGAGCGTGACCAGATCGTTCACGAAACATCTTCGAGACGGCTTTGATGAAACCTTTGCGATACGGCATCGTCGGCGGCGGATTCATTTCGGCATTTCAATTGCGCGCTCTGCGGCAGGTGCGCGGCGTGGAAGTGGCAGGACTCGTTTCACGGCGACCCCCGGAGCAACTGGCAGCCTACGTGCGTGAACATGGACTGGGAGAAGGGCGCATCTTTTCCTCGATCAAGGAAATGGTTCCACACGTCGACGTCGTGGCCATCTTCGCGCCCAACTTCGCCCGCGTGGAGATGGTTGAAGAGCTGGTCGATGCCGTCAAAGCAGGCGCGAAACTATCGGGCGTGATCTGCGAGAAGCCGTTGGCTCGCAACCTGGCCGAAGCGCGTCGCGTGCTGAAGCTCGTTGACGATGCCAGGATTCCTCATGCCTACTTCGAAAACCAGCTGCACATGAAGACGATGCAGGTGCACCGCGATCAGCTGGCGCCGATCATGCAAACGATGGGTTCGCCGATTCTCACGCGCAGCGGCGAAGAGCACGCCGGCCCGCACATCCCCTGGTTCTGGGACCCGGTGCGGCAAGGGGGCGGCGTGATGAGCGACATGGGCTGCCACTGCCTGGCCGTGGGCTGGTACGCGCTGACGCCGCCGGGCAAAGGTGTGTGCTTTTTGCAGCCGCAAAGCGTGATGGCCGACTTGTCGCTGCTCAAATGGGGGCAACCGCGCTGGCAAAAAGAATTGCTCGAAAAGCACGGCGTCGACTATAGCCGCGCGCCGGCCGAAGATTTTGCCACCGGCATGGTCACCTACAAGAATCCCGAAACCCAGCAGCTCGTCAAAGGCCAGTTCACCGTCTCGTGGATGTACGACAAGCAGGGACTGCGGCTGGCGCTCGACGGCATCGGGCCCGGCTACGCGTTCGAGATGAACACGCTCCGCTCGCCGCTCGAAATCTTCATCGGCGATGCGGCGGCGGCTGGCACTTCGGATTCCGAGCTGGCCCTGGAAAAATCGCAGGCCAGCCGCGGGCTGCTGGCGGTGCAAAACAACGAAGCCGATTTGTACGGCTACACCGACGAAAACGACGACGCCGTGGCTGCCTTTTCGCGCGGCCGGGCGCCGATGCTCGACTGGCACTACGGCGTGGAAATCGTGCGGCTCACGATGGCGGCCTATCTATCGGCCGAACGCCGAGCCACGATCGATCTGACCGACCCCAAGACGCAAAAAGAGCTGGAAAACTACGTGCCGCTGATCCAGCAGGGGCGCGGCGGCGAGGTCTTGCGCGGCTGATCGCAATTGTCTCTTTTGCCGCAGCCAACTAAAATCGTTGTATCGCCGTTTGCCGGCTCTTGAAAAAACGCTCGTCACTTCTCTTCCTCCAGGTTTTCATTCTTCATGTCCACCGAACGACCTGAAATCACGCAGTGGCTGGCCGATCGCGGCTATCCGCCGGCCGCCATCGCCAAGATTCTCGAGCGCCTCGACCAGTTCGACTCGCGCGTCAATCGCGACAGCGTGTTCGACGCCATGGAGACCGGCGAGTTGGACATGGACGCGCTGATCAAAGACGCGCTCAAGGAATAGGCGCACGGTCTTGCATGGCACCCATGCTTGTATCGCGAGAAATGATCCTACGCGCTTCCACCGACGTGCGCCGGCGGATGGGGCGCGTGCGTTGCGTGCGAATTAGTCGCCGCCGTGAGGTGATCCTGTGACAGGTGAAAGTCGATCACCAGCGGCAGATGGTCGCTGGCGCGTCTGGCCAGCTTGCTGCGAATGACCCGCGCCGCGCGCACGAAGACCGGTCCGCGAAAGAAGGCCTTGTCCAATGAGCCCACGGGAAAGTAAGCCGGGAACGAGCGGAATCGCGAGGCGGGCGCAGTGACCTGGGCAAAGCCGTGCCGCGCAAAAGGGCCCCCGGCCAGCGTATTGCGCCAGTCGTTGCAGTCGCCGGCGATGAGCACGGGCAGATCGCCCGCCTGGCGAAACAGCGAATGCGACAACAGGTGTCCGGCCTGCCAATGCCGCTCCTTCTCGGCCAGCCCCAGGTGCCAGTGCACCAGCTGCATCGCGCCTTCCGGCGTTTCGACCACTACCAGCTGCGCGCCGCGCGGCTTTTTCTGGCCCAGCCGCAATGAGATCTGGTGCACCGAGCGAAACTTCCACCGCGAAATGATCACATTGCCGTAGCCGCCGGTCTTGAGCCGCACGGTGGTCTGGCGCAAGTGGGCCACGGCGTTGAAGTGCTGGGCCAGCATCTGCGCCTGGTCGTGAAAGCGCGAACGGCGCACGTTGTGATCCACCTCCTGCAGGCAGATCAGATCGGGGTTTTCTTCCTCGATCACGTCGATCACGCGCTGCAGGTCGTAGCGGCGATCGCGTCCGCCGATTCCCTTGTGGATGTTGTAGCTTAAAAGCCGCATCGTGCTCGCTGATATCGACCGAATGTCCCGTCGAATATTATTCGCGCCGCCCTGGTTGTCGCCGTGGCTGCCCGCCCCACAAACTTACGTCGATTTTGCCACAGAGTCGAATCGCTGCTCGGGGGGCAAAAACGCTTGCGAGCTTCTCGTTGCGCAGTTAGTTTGAACCTGCTCCACGCCGCCGGAACTGCCGCGGCTTCCAAAGCGCCACACTGATCGGAGATTCTCCTCATGCACCGGCCTATCGGCATTATATCCGCATTGTCGCTGATCGTTTTTTCGCTGGATCGCGCGCCGGCCGCCGAGCTGCCCGACGCCGCGCGGATTACGCCCGTTAAGTTGCTGGAAGTCGACCACTACTGCGAAGGCGTCGTCTTCGACTCCAAAGGACAGGGCTACATCTCCGAAGGCAAACAAATCGTGCAGTTCACGCCCGACGGCCAGTCGAAAGTGTGGGCCGAGACCGGCGCTCCCAATGGCCACAAGATCCTGGCCGACGGCACGCACCTGGTGTGCGACGCCAGCCAGCATGCCGTGCTGCGGCTGTCGAGCGACGGAAAGCTGCTCGACCCGGCCTCGAAAGAGTGCGACGGCAAACAGCTGCGCGGGCCGAATGACCTTTCGCTCGACACGCCCAACGGCGGATTCTACTTCACCGATCCGGGCGGCTCGGACGACAAGAACCCGATCGGCATGATCCACTACGTCGACAAGTCGGGCAAGACGCACCTGGTCGACGGCGGGCTGGCCTTCCCCAACGGCATCGTCTTGACGCCCGACGGCAAGCGGCTGTTGGTGGGCGAAAGCCGGCACAATCGCATCCTGGCCTACGACGTGCTGTCGCCGGGCAAAGTCGGCCCGCGCAAGGTGCTGGCCGATCTACCGACCAAAGACGCCGCCGCCGGCCAGATCGATAACCAGCCCGACGGCATGTGCCTCGACGCCACAGGCAATCTGTACGTCGCGCACTATGGCATGCGCCAGGTGCAGGTATTGAATCCCGAAGGCAAGCTGATCGCGCGTTATCCCGGCGGCAACGTGACCACGAGCAATGTTGCCTTCGGCGGACCGAAGCACGATCAACTGTTCGTCACCGGCGGACTAGCGGCCGAAGGTGGCCGCGGCGGGCTGTTTCGTTTGGACCTCGGCGTGCCGGGGCTGAAAATCCTGCCGGGGCTGCTGGCTTCTGTCACCGTGTCAGGCGGCGATGACTACGCGCTGGGTGAGAATTCGCAGCGACAAGCGGGCGTGCCCGAGGGCGCGGTGACCAAGCATCAGTGGACCAGCAAGGTCTTCGGCGGCACCGAGCGCGATTACTGGGTCTACGTGCCCAAGCAGTACGACGGCTCGAAGCCGGCCTGCGTGATGGTTTTTCAAGACGGCGGCAACTACGTCGACACAAACAAAGACTTCCGCGTGCCGATCGTGTTCGACAACCTGATCCACAAGAAACAGATGCCGCTGACCATCGGCATCTTCATCAACCCAGGCCAAATCCCCAGCGCGACGGCCGGGCAGAAGCCACGGAGCAATCGCAGCTTCGAATACGACACGCCCAGCCCGCAATACGCGGAGTTTCTAATGAAAGAAATTCTGCCCGAGGTGGCCAAGAGCTACAAGCTGACCGACAAGCCTGAAGAACGGGCGATCTGCGGTATCAGTTCGGGCGGCATCTGCTCGTTCACGGTGGCCTGGGAACGCCCCGACGCATTTCGCAAGGTATTGAGCCACGTCGGCAGCTTTACCAACATCCGCGGCGGATACATCTACCCCTCGCTGATCCGCAAGACCGAGCGGAAGCCGCTGCGAGTGTTTCTGCAGGACGGCGAAAAGGACTTGGACAACGAGCACGGCAGTTGGCCGCTGGCGAACCAGGAAATGGCCGCCTCGCTGAAATTCGCCGGCTACGATTACCAGTTCATCTACGGCAACGGCGCCCACAACGGCAAGCACGGCGGAGCGATCCTGCCCGAGTCACTCAAATGGCTCTGGCAAGACGTGGTGTCGAAGTCGAACTGATCGCCCCAAAGTAGCAACCATGCTGGAGCATGCCGTTGCCTTGGTTTGTGGACGAAAAGAAAACCACAAAGAACACCAAGAGGATTGCCATGAACCTTCGAAGAACGTTGTCATTTGCGTTCGTGCTGTCCGCCCTTATTGCCTCATCCGCTTCGGCCCAGGGCATGAAGCTCTCCGACGTGCTCATTGATGGCCAGGATTGGGAAATGGTCGGCGAAGGTTTCGCTTTCACCGAAGGCCCGGCGGTCGATCTGGAAGGCAATCTATATTTCACCGACGTGTTCCGCAGCAAGATCTATCGCATCATGGGCAGCGGAAAGCCCGAGATTTTCGTCGATCAAAGCTTCGGCACCAACGGCCTCAAGTTCGGGCCCGACGGCCGGCTGTACGGCTGCCAGAACGGCAAGAAGCGGATCGTCGCCTACGACTCGGCCGGCAAGGACACGTCGATTGTCGACGAAGTGAGCAGCAACGACCTGGTCGTGATGAGCACAGGCGCCATTTACTTCACCGACCCCGAGCACCACCAGGTGTGGTACATCTCGCCGAAGGGGGAAAAGAAGGTGGTCGACGCCACGCTCGATTACCCCAACGGCCTGACACTCTGGCCCGATCAAAGCACGCTGGTTGTGGCCGACATGCGAAAGCCGTATCTGTACACGTTTCGCGTCGAGAGCGACGGAAGTTTGAAGTTCAAGCAGCCGTTTTACGCCTGCGCGCTGCAGCGCGACATGCCCGACAGCGCCGCCGACGGCATGACGATCGACTCGGCCGGACGCATCTACGTCGCCACGCGGCTCGGCCTGCAAGTGTTCAATCCCTCTGGCGCCTTAAGCGGTATCATCGCCAGGCCGCAAAACCAGTGGCTGGCCAACGCCGTCTTCGCCGGACCGAAGCTCGACGAGCTGTACGTCACCTGCTCCAACAGAGTCTACAAGCGCAAAATGAAGGCCAGCGGGTTTCGCTACTTCGACGTCAAAACGAAGTGAGACTTTCTTGAGGGCGGGTTGTGGCCGACGGAGATCGGCAAAAGGCGGGCCTTTCTTGCGATGCGCAGTTCGTCGGGCATGGCTCGCGC
>JADMIO011564991.1_pt1 | contig 60075 bp, 53 predicted proteins | sample 8958161 | NCBI WGS metagenome assembly JADMIO01 (sample SAMN16585339, study PRJNA669376) | soil metagenome | isolation source: Crop rotation soil | place: USA: Cullars Rotation, Alabama | collected 2011
CGCGACAACTTGTCCACGTGGAATTCTAAGCTTAGGATCCCAATGTGCTGGAAAGCGCCGGCGGTGCGGGTGGTCAGACCCAATCCAAGATCGCGTCGAATGGGAACCAGCTCTACGTCACATACACCGATACCGGTACGGACCCGCTCGGCGATATCCGCGGCGAGAGGCTCACCGCCGCGGGAAGCATCACGGTGCTGGACCCGGGCGGCGTCGCGATCGCGACAGGTGGGGCGGCGCAGGTGACCAGCGACGTCGCGTTCGTGTCGCCGGGCATCTACATGGTCGCGTGGAGCGACAACCGCAACGCCGGCGTGTCCGGCAGCGACATCTACGGCCAGACCGTGCTGGCCGCAAGTGGTGGGCTCGATGGTACGAACTTCGTGATCTCGGAGAACCCCGAGGACGAGACCAGCCCCGCGGTCACCGCGGGACCCGGCGGAAAGCCGGCCATGGTCGCGTACGAGCGGCGTCGCACCGATCTCGAGGCGCTCCGCATCGGCACGCGCCGGATCACCTTCTCGGGTTCGACTGGCCAGACCTGCAGCATGGACTCGCAGTGCGTGTCCGGGTTCTGCGTCGACAGCCGGTGCTGCGATCAGGCGTGCGGCGGCACCGACAAGACCGACTGTCAGGCGTGTAGCACCGGTGCAGGCGCGCAGGTCAACGGAATCTGCTCGGTGATCCTCGCGACCAATCACGTGTGCCGCGGTTACGCGGACACGTTCTGCGACATCCGCGAGTTCTGCGACGGCGTCGCCTCCTCGTGCCCGGCCGATGTTGGCCGACGTATGGGTATCGCCTGCACGACCTCGGCGGGGGGCGCTGGCGTTTGTCCGGCCAACGACGCCAGCGGCGCACCGCACGTCTGTCAGTAGTGAGTGCGGGATGACCTCGGTGTTCACTGCCGCCCGCACGATCGCCGGGACGGGGCGGCGTCCTCGCGTCCTGTTCTCGACAAATCGCTACCGGACCTACGATCGGCGAATCTACGAGACACTTGCGGATGCGTTCGATCTGCGGATCCTTTGGGTCAACCCGCCTCCGCCGGACGAGGCGATCCCGGCGTGGCCCGACACGTCGATCCGATGGCGGGTCGTCGACGACGACCCAGCAATCCTGACTGCATTCGACGTTCGCCGATCCGCGCGACTCTTGCGGATCTCCATCGCCGAGGCGCGCCAGTGTGATCTCGTCGTCGGGGCCACGCCGGGGTCATGGCGATCGCGAGTCCTGTTCGCAGCAGCCGGAGCTGCGCGTGTGCCGATCGCCTATCGTTCCGATATCTGGCGGGATGTTGTCAGCGGTGCGGCGGGCGGGTTGAACGCGCGCGTGCAGCGGCGCATCACACGGTGGATGGAGCGGCGCGCTGCGGCGGTGCTCGTCAGCGGGGTGAAGGCTGCTGCGCATGCGGCCGAGAGCGGCGTTGCGCGAGAACGAATCCTGCCGTTCCGCTACTTGCACCCAGATCTCTTTGCCCGCTCGCGCGATACCGTGACCCTCGACCGCTTGAGAGCAATCAAGGGCGGCCGGGTCGCGTTTCTTTACCTCGGACGGGTGATGGAACAGAAGGGTCTGCTCCCGTTGATCCAGGCGTTCCGGGCAGTACTGGACACCGGCCGCGATGCGGTGCTGATGGTTGTCGGTGCGCCGATCACCGAGGACGACGGGCGCGGCCGCGTGTCGGAGTCGTATTTCGCCGCGGCGCGGAGGCTCGCCGCCGACGAATCGCGGATCGTCTTTCTCGGCCAGGCCGCGCCGGCGGACGTCCACAATTACTACGCTGCTGCCGACGTATTCGTTCATCCTCACGTCGCGTCGGTCGACGGTCACGACGTTCACGAGTCGTGGGGCAACGTCATCACAGAGGCGGCATGTATGGGAATGCCGATCATCGCCACTGACCGGATCCCTGCGGCGTTCGACATCGTCGAGACCGGGCGGAACGGCTACCTGCTCCCGGCCGAGCGACTCGTTGCGGAGCTCCCGGGCGCGCTGCGGTCGTTCGTTGACGCTCCGGAGCTGGTCGCGCGGTATGGGCGCGAGTCGCGGCGCCGGTACGAGGTGTTCGCGGACCCCACGCTGAACATCACCGCGCTGGAGCGGGTCATCACGTGCGCGCAGGCAGAGCGGTGAGGTACGGAGTCATCGCGGCTTCGGCGCTCGCGGCCGCAGCATGCGGCCCGCGAGCACCCACGCGCCCCGAACGCGTGGGTCCGCTGGCCGGCACCGTGCCGGCCGCGTTCGTCCATTCCGGCTACGCACGTGCTGTCGCGTTCGTCGGCCAGCCGATCGCGGTGCCCGCGGCGCCTTCCACCGCGCCGGTGACCATCACACCCGCGCTGCCCCCGGGTGTGACGCTCGATCCGGCTACTGGCGCGATCGCGGGTGCCGCCTCGGCACCGGTCGAGGGGACCTATCGGATTGCCGACGCTACAGGCACACAGCGGATGTTCGTGCTCGCCGTGATCGCGACACCAACCGATGCCGACAGGTTTGTTGCGACCGCCGGCGATGACGCCGCGGCAGGCGATCGCGATCATCCATTTCGCACGATCGCACGTGCGCTCGCCGGCGCAGCGCCGGGAACCCGCATCTTCCTCCACGCCGGGCGCTACCACGAAGACGTCTTGATCCAGGATCTTCGAGGTGACGCCGACCACCCGTACGTGATCAGATCCGTCCCGGGCGAGCTCGCCGTTATCGACGGCAATCAGGTGGCGGTCAACTGGGACAAACCTGCCGATGCTGACGCTGCACCCGACGAATGGGTTTCCGAACAGTCATTCCCCCGCGCCGATCCCGACGACACGATCAACCGCGGCGTATTCGTCGATCGCGAGCCCTACACTCGGCTCCTGACCTACAGCCGGCTCGAGGATCTGCGCGCGGCCAACCAGCGCTGGGCAATCAACGACGACTCCTTGCCTGGTGCGATGATGCCGAAGGGCAAGAAAGTCGCTTGGGTCTACATGGGACCGGGCGTCTTTCACGACAAAGTGACGGGCCGGCTCCACCTCCGGCTGTCGCCGACGACCAACCACGTTCCCGGGCTCGCCGACTACGACGGGCCGCGCGACCCGAGTCAGGTCGCGCTCGCGCTATGGGCGCGTGGCAGTGCACCCGTAACGATCCGTCGCGTCTCGTACGTCGAGATGCGCGATCTACGATTGGTCGGTGGCGGCGATACCACCGCGCAAGTACATGCGTCTGAGCACGTGACGTTCGATCATGTCGAGCTGTACGCGACGACGACCGGGTTGACCATCGGCGAATCGAGCGACATCCAATTCGTGAACGGCGTGATCGACGGGGGGATCCCGACGTGGGTGTTCCGGAGCGACTTCAAGGACGTCTACAAGATCCAGAACGCGGACGGCACCGTCGATCGCAACAACCAGGTTCGCAAGACCCAGCGCACGCTGATGTATGTGTCGAACGGCAGCCACCACATCGAGATTGCGTATTCCGAGCTCGGCAACGGACACGACATCTACTTCGCAGGCATCGATTCGGAGCTGCACCACTGCAGGATCGGCCCGATCCAGGACGAGGCCCTGTACATCAATCACGTCAAGGACATTGGCAACCTGCGGATCCATCACAACGTGTACACGCGCGTCGTGTCAGGCATCAGCAGCGCGGGCAAGCCGTCGGGTGCACGTTACTTTTACCGGAACATCTACGACCTGCGCGACCCCACTGCGAGCTACCGGCCCGGCGAGACACCGAAGGGTGTGTGGCGCTGGGGCCATGTATTCAAGGGCAACCTCAGCTCCGCACCGTTCTACTTCTATCACAACACGATCCTCGTCCGATCGAACAAGCCGGGTCAGCCTGTGTTGCTGCACTACCAGGTGCTGGGCAAACCCGATGCGACGCCGCAACCGCGCTGGTTCGCCGATAACGTTGTTGTGGTCGCGGGCACCGATGCCGCGCCTTTCGCGTTTGTTCCCGGCGACGAGTACCGTAGTGCCACTGATGATCACGGCCGGCCGCTGATGCTGTCGGATGGCAATGCGTGGGTCCGTGCCGGCGCAAGCAGCCTACCGATGTTTCGGTGCATCGCCGGCTCGCGGCACGCGACCTGCGCTTCGCCGCGGTGGTGGAACCTCGCCGAGGTCAAGGCCACCGGGTTCGAGGCACACAGCAGGACCGCCGGTAGCTCAGGGTTCGTGCGGATGGCAAGCGCTGACTCTGTGGCGGCCGACGACGACCTGCGGCCGGGCGCGGACAGTCCTGCGGTCGGTGCGGCGATCGATTTGCCGGCCGACTTGCCGGATGAGCCGCTCGGCGCCACGCCCGATGCGGGCGCGCTGGGCACCGGCGCGCCGCCGCTCGCGATCGGTGTCGACGGCCGCGACGTCTACTGAAGGCTCGCGAGGATTCCGCGCGTGGCCAGCGCGGCGATCACGCGGTCGACGCAGGCGTCGATCGCTGCGGCATCCGTAGCGATCTCAACATCGGGTGCGGCTGGTGCCTCGTACGGATCCGAGACGCCGGTGAAGTGCGGCAAATCACCGGCGAGCGCCTTCTTGTACAGGCCCTTGACGTCGCGCGCAGTGACCGTCTGCAGCGTGGCCTTGACGAACACCTCGACGAACGTCAGGCCCTCGGCCTCGATCCGCCGCCGAATCTCGGCGCGCGTCGCGGCGTAGGGCGAGATCACCGCGGCCAGCACGATCACGCCGTGCCGGGCGAGTAGCTGCGCGACGTACGCGATCCGGCGCACGTTGGTATCGCGATCCTCGCGCGAGAAACCGAGCCCTTTGGACAGGAACTCGCGGATCTCGTCGCCGTCGAGCAACTCGGTCGACACTCCGGCCACGCCCGCGAGCCGATCGCGGACCGCGGTCGCGAGCGTGCTCTTTCCGGCGCCCGACAGGCCGGTGAACCACAGCACCGCGCCCTTGCGCTCGTGCTTCACTCGCATCGCGAGGGTTATACCGCCATCCGGCGGCGACGGCGCAGCCGGTTGACCATCACGTCGCGGGCGAGATGATGCGCTTGGTAGACCAGGTTGCCGAGCGGGGTCAGCCCACGCGCGGCCTCGCCGAACATGGGTTCGTAGCCGAGCAGCGCGAGGAGCGATCGGACCTCGGACTCGAAGATCTCGATGTCGCGGCGCGACAGCTGCTGCTTCCACGCATGGGCGCGGCTCGGATCGGGCGGCTTGCCAACCAGCGCGTGCTGGCCCGCGGTCGTCGGTGGCACGCGCAACCCGCCACCGCGCGCCATCGCCGGGTCGTACGCGATGCCGGCGAACCTACACACGCGGGCGAGCGCAGTGGCCGGGTCGGCGACCAGATCCTCGTACGTCACGCGCAGCACACGATCGGGATGCGCGACCTCGAGCGCGAGTCCCTGTGCGATCGTGCGCAGCCAGGCGCGCGCGGCGCTGACGACGTTGTTCGGGCCCCAGTCGAGCGGGATCATGGACGCCGCGACGGCGCGGCCGTCACGAACGAGGTGGATCAGCTTGGCGTCGGGGAACAACTCCAGCAGGGTCCTGCCGATCGCGATGTTGCTCGGTGTGTGGTCGATCCAGATCCGCCCGGCGGGCTTGCCGATGCGCTCCCCATAGGTCGTGACGATCGCGTCGAACAGCGCGGGCAGGGATGGTTCGGCGAGCGCCGGCAGCGCGACGCCCGTCTCGCGAAACTTGGGATGCGCGCCGACCCGCGCGATTCCACCCGCGAGGTCGGCGTCGGCGCGGCCCCACCGGGCGTGCCGGATCACGTCGACCTTGTACGAGGTTTCCGGCAAACACACGTGCTCGGGATGCGCGCCGAGCAGGTCGCCCAACATGGTCGTCCCGCTGCGGGCGGCGCCACCGACGAATACCGCGCGGATCCGCATCCGCGCGGTCCTAGCCTGTTCACTCCGGGGCGGCAAGAGTCTCCGGCTGCCTGTTCTTGCCCTTCCCCTTGCCCTTGCGCGGCTTACCGATCAGCTTGATCCGATCGAGCAACCACACCCAATCCTCTGCACGACGCCGGATGCGCCAGATCACATAGGCCGCGCAGGGTGCCGCGCCGGCGACGGTCGCGGCGATCGCGATCACGGCCGCTCGCGCGTCCAGCGCACGCAGTGCTGCCGCCACCGGCATCGCGCCGGCCACGGCGAGTCCACCGAGCACGAACCCGTCGAGGTGCGCCGTGATCACACCCCACCACCCGATCGAGATCCGCTTGAGTGCGATCCGGGTCAGGTTCGCGAAGTGGAAGAACACCGCGGCTGCGGTGGTGCAGGCGACGCCGACAATGCCCCATCGCACCGAGACAGATGCGCCGCCGATCACCGCCGCGGCGTACGCGCCTTGCCAGAACGCGATCGCCCAGACGTCGCCCGCCGAACGCGCGACGATCGCGGAGGCCTTGTGCGTGGTCCGCCACAAGATCGACGTTGCCATGATCTGGAACGGCAACACCGCGCTGTCCCACTTCGGCCCGATCAGGATCCGGATCGCCTCGGGGGCGAGCACGATCAGCCCGGCCGATAGCGGCAACAGGATCACGGCGTTGGCGAACAGCACCCGGCGGAACGCCTGGCCGAGCCGCACCGGGTCGTCCTGCAGCCGCGCGAACGACGAGAAGAGCACGCCGCCGGCGACGTTGCTGAACACCATCGACGGGAACCGCATCAGCTCGTACGCGCGGGTGTAGACACCGAGCAGCGCGGCGTCGAGGCGGCGACCGACGACGATGTAGTCGCCCTGGGTCGCGAAGTAGTTGGCGATGCCGGCGGCGGTCTGGCCGCCGCCGAACCCGAGCAGATCGCGCAGCGCCGCCCACCGCAGCCGGGCCCGGCCCGGCGGTGGGCAGATCACCATCGTGATCGCGGAGTCCAGACCGGTCTCGACGACGTAGCCGATCACCAGGGCCCACGGTCCCCAGTCGAGCAACGCCAGGATGATGCTGACCCCGGACCCGACGGCATAGGCGAGGACATCGATCACCGCGATCGCGCGGAACTTGAGCTCGCGTTGCAGCATGAACTGCGACGTCGACGACAGTCCGCGCATCAGGAACAGCGCCGACAGCACGCGGATCGGGTTCTCCGCCTGCGGCATGTGGTACGTGCGCGCGAGCGGACCGGCGGCGAGGAACACGATCGCGCCCGTGGTCAGACCGAGCAGGAGCTGGAACGCGAATGTCGCCTCGACGTGCTCGCGCGTGATCGTCTCGCGCTGGACCAGCGCCAGGCCGATACCGATCTCCTTGACCCGACTCGCAAACAGGATCACCGTCATCGCGGCGGCGACGACGCCGAAGTCGACGTCGGTCAGGAGTCGCCCGAGGCTGGCGACCACGCCGACCCGCAGCAGGTTCGACGCGATCGAGCCGAACAACGTCCAGCTGATGCCGGACACCGTGCGGCGACCGATGCCCTTCGCCTTGGTCACGCGCCTCGCATCATCGCATCACCGCGCGACGACGTAATCGGCGTAGAACGGGGACAGCTGGGTCGCGATCCGGTCGTTCATCCAGGCGATGTCCTCGGCGGAGAGGTACTCGCGGTAGCCCCCGACCTTGCCCTTGCGGGTCTTGTACGACTCGATGTCGCCGGCGTCGCCGGGCTTGAGCCGATCGTGGGCGCCGAGCGCCGCAGCCGCCTCGAGCTTGCGCATGTTGTCGAAGCGCGAATACTCGATCGCGGTCTCGAGGACGTGACGCGGCGGCACCCGGCCGACCACCTCGAGCGCGCGGGTCAGCTCGGCGAGCGGATCGCGGTGGAGGTCCTCGTAGCGGATCAGCAGGAACTCGCGCGGCACCGTTCGCGCGTCGGCCCACGCGTTGTAGTACGCGATGATCGTGTCCAGCGCGCCGACCGGGTGGCGCAGGAACTCGCTCGGGGTCCCGGTGAACCGGTCGCGCCGCTTGCTCGCCTGGAAGTAATACGAGATCAGCGTGTCGCGCGGATCGCGGACCAGGAAGATGACCTTCTTGCCGCGGTAGTGCCGCTTGTCGCGCTCGACCTCGTCCCGGGTCTTGAGCTGGGGTTGGTCATCGTGCGTGATCCGGATCCGCGGCACGGCCCGGGTATGACGGTGCAGCCGACCGAGCTCCATCGGATCGGTCGCGAGCCCGAGGTCATCGACCAGCGCCTTGCCGAGCATGAGGCGCAGCCAGGTCCGGCCGCACTTCGGATACGACAACATGTACACGCCGGTGCGGTGGTGGGCCCACCACGCCACGAGCCGCTTGCCGAGCTCGGTGTCGACGAGGCGACGAGCGCTGGCTTGGACGTTCATGGCGCGTACCCGAACTGATCGAACTCGAACGTCGCGTCGGTCCGGATCTGGGCCTTCTGCGCCGGCGACAGGATCTCGGCGGCCGGCTTGCGGGTGGTGCGGAACCCGGCCTTGGCGTTGGGCAGGCTCGGCAGCGCCGGCAGATCGAGCTCGCGCATCAGCGCGTTGAGGTCGTCGACCAGGCGCTCGTGCCGGATCACGCGGTCGACCGCGACCGCGCCGTCGACGACGTACTGCGGGTAGTTGAGGTACTTGCGCTCGGCGATCACCGAGTCGACGATCGCCGGCAGCTCGCGGCCGCGCTGGTCGCGGGTGTTCTTCGAGAAGTGCGCGAGCGACACGACCTTCTCGTAGGGGTGACGCTCGATCGTGAAGCTGGTCACCCCGGCGAGCCGCGCGGCCGGCACCAGCGCCCGGACCTCGCTCATCGTCATGTGGTTATAGAACCGGCGGCGCGGCCACTCCCAGCGCACGAACGCCTTCATCAGCGGCTGGTACCGCGTCCGCACGATGGCGCGGTACGCCGCCTCGCGGTAGCGGCGCGCCGAGAAGTTCTGCGGCAGCCGGCCGTGCTCGAGCCGGAGCAGCTCGTCCTCGGGGCTGATCGGCGTGATCACGTCGTCGGGGCCGGCGCAGTACCGCGACAGCGCGATCTCGACGCTGGTGCCCGCGGTCTTGCGGGTCTTGATGAACAGGAACCGGTGCGAGAACGACAGGATCACCGGCCGACCGCCTGCTTGTGCGACTTGGTGTTGGTCGCCTGGCCGAGCACGCCGGCGATCGACGCCGCCGGCGCGAGCCCGAACGGCGCCATCATCGCCGCGACGCCGGCGCGGGTGTTGAGGTCGTCGACGTCGACCTCGACCGTCGTGATCCGCGGGAATTGCTGCCGGAACGCCTGCCACCGCGCCTCGACCTCGGCGATGTACCAGTCGATCAGCGCCTGCTCGTAGCGCCGGATCGGGGGGATGACCTGCATCGCGCCGCGCGTGACGCGCCGGACGATGCCGGGCCGCAGCACCGTCCGCGACGCGATCCGGTAGGCATGAAACCGCGCCATCGGGAACGCGAACTCCGCCGGCAGCGGCGTGTAGTGCGGCCGCGCCGCCGGCGTGATCATCCACTGGTCGCCGGGCGGCAGGAACGGCGTGCACAGCACCCGCGACAGGCTCGCCTTGATCTTCTCGGGGTCGCGGCGGAGCCGGATCACGCCGAGCTCGGCCTCGGGCAGGTAGCGGGGCAGGAGCCAGCCGAAGCCCTTGATGAAGCAGTGATTGGTCTCGACGTAGATCCGCGCGCGCGCCGCCGCGAGCGCGCGCTCGATCGCGGCCACCTTGTGCGGCATCAACGCCTCGAGCGGGCCCGGATCGCCGGCGAGGAACGCGCGCATCGGCCGGTCGTTGAGCACCGGGCGCGGCTCGTGCTCGGCGACGCAGCCGTCGACGTGCCGGAACAGCTCGGCGAGGTAGTTCGACCCGGCCCGGCCGGTCGAGACGCTGAAGATGTACCGGACCGTCATGCGCGCTACGACAGCTCTAGTTGACCGCAGGCGCCGAGACCGGCAACGATTCGACCGGGCCGGTGCGCCGCGTCGTCGCCCGCGCCTCGTCGGGGATGGCGTCCGGAAGCGCGTCGGGCAGCGCGACCACGGCGGCGGCACGCTCGACGGCGATGGCCGGCTTGTACTCCGGGACCACCTGGCCGAGCGCGGTGCGGAGGGTGGCGGCGTCGGCGGTGTCGGCGAGATCGAGCAGCGTGCGGACGTGCGCCATGACCTCCGCGGGCGAGCCGCACGCGCCGACGCGGCCGATGAAGATCTTGGGGTGCTTGGTCTTGTCCGCGCTCTCGGCACCGGTCGACAGCTCCTCGAACAGCTTCTCGCCGGGGCGCACGCCGGTGACCTTGATCTCGATGTCCTCGCCCGGCCGCAGCCCCGACAGCGTGATCAGGTCGTTCGCGAGATCGACGATCTTCACCGGCTTGCCCATGTCGAGGATGAAGATCTCGCCGCCGAGGCCCATCGCGCCGGCCTGCATCACCAGCTGCGCGGCCTCGGGGATCGTCATGAAGTAGCGCGACATGTCCGGGTGCGTGACCGTGACCGGGCCGCCCTTCGCGATCTGCTCCTTGAAGATCGGGATCACGCTGCCGTTCGAGCCGAGCACGTTGCCGAACCGGACGGTGACGAACCGGGTCGCGCGCTGGGCCACGGCCTGGCTCTGACACACGATCTCGGCGACGCGCTTGGTCGCGCCCATCACCGACGACGGGTTGACCGCCTTGTCGGTCGACACCATCACGAACCGCGCGACGCCGAACCGCGCCGCGAGCTCGGCGACGGTGCGCGTGCCGCCGACGTTGTTCTTGATCGCCTCGCCGGGGTTCTCCTCCATCATCGGCACGTGCTTGTGCGCGGCCGCGTGGAACACCGTGTGAGGAGTCACGTGCTCGAACAGCTGGGTCATGCGGCGGGCGTCGGTGACGTCGGCGACCCGCGGATCGAGCGCGAGGTCGGGATACGCGCCGCGCAGCTCGCGGTGGATCTCGAACAGCGCGTTCTCGAACTGCTCGACGAGAATCAACCGTGACGGCTGATAGCGTGCGACCTGGCGACACAGCTCGGAGCCGATCGACCCGCCGGCGCCGGTGATCATCACGGCGCGGCCGCTGATCGAGTCCTGGATCAGCGGCTCGTCGAGCTGGACCGGCTCGCGGCCGAGGAGGTCCTCGATCGCGACGTCGCGCAGCCGCGACAGGTTGACGTGATCGCCGACGATCTCGTAGATGCCGGGGATGATCTTGGTGTCGAGGCCGGCCTCGACGCAGCGCTCGGTGATGCGGCGGATCACCTCACCGGGCGCCTGCGCGATCGTGATCAGGACGCGCTCGACGTGCTTGCGATCGGCGATCGCAGCGAGCTGATGGGTCGTGCCGAGCACGTTGAGGCCGCCGATCTGCATCCCGACCTTGCTGCGGTCGTCGTCGAGGAAGCCGACCGCGTGCAGCCCGAGGTCGGGCCGTTCCTGGATCTCTCGCGCGACCATCACGCCGGCCTGACCGGCGCCGATCAAGAGCACGCGGACGCGCTCGCCCGAGTTGGCGCGGCGGGCGCGCTCGCGGGCCTCGCCCTGGAGCCGGCGGATCGCGCGGGCGGCGACGAGGCCGAGGAACGCGAGCGCCGTATCCATCGCGATCACGCCGAACGGGATGAAGAACAGCCGGAGCTTGCCGGTGACGTCGTCCATGCCGACGCGCAGCGCGATCAAGACGCCGGTCGAGATCGCGGTCGCGAGCCCGATCCGGACCATCTCGCGCATGCTGACGTAGCGCCACGAGTACCGGGGCACGCCGAACGCGGCGAGCGTCGCGTACTGGAGCACCACGATGTAGCCCCAGTTCAGGAGGATCGCGTGCAGCCAGGCCTTCGGGATCGAGAACTCGAACCGGAACAGGAACGCGAGCCAGTACGCGACCGACAGGATCGCGAGATCGATGACGACACTGAGCCCGCGGGTGAGGTAGCGCGACATGAGGCGGCTCGTTCTTAGTGCTGCACCGGGGCGAACTCGTTCACAGCTACGACCACGGGCAAGCCCATGATCGGGCAGCGGAATACCACAGGTCCCGGGGGCGGGAGCAAGCGGAGAGCCGGGCCAGCGCCGGGAGTGCTACGGGGCTGCCCAGGTCAGGGCCGGCGCCAGCATGTCCACCAACTTCTCGGTGCCTCGGTGGGTGAGGTGGTGGGCATCGACATAGACGAGGTGGCCGTCCAGCACGGGGCTGCAGGTGGTTGCGGTGCACAACAGGTCGATCGGATCGACCAGGCGGGTGGACTGGGAGTGACGCTCGGTCACCGCGCGGACCGTCGCGAGGGCGGGCGCGCGGTAGGTCTCGACCACGGACCGTGCGATCACGCACTCGGGAGCGGGGAGGCGGAGGTGGCACTCGGCCGGTGAGTGCCGGAGCTCGGGGAACGGGGCGGCGACCACGGTGCGGACGCCGATCGCGTCGAGCTCGGCGAGGGTGCGATCGAGCCCGGCCTCGAGCAGCGCGAGCGGGGCGGCGCCGCGCGCGGTGCCGGTGACGTCGAACAGGGTCCGGGTCGGGACGTTCGCGAGCGACGTCGTCGCGAGGTAGTTGGTCCACCGGCCGACGAGCACGACGGTGACCGCGATGCCGCGGTCGCGATCGGCGCGCAGCTCGTCGAGGACCTTGGCGTTGAACCGCTTGCAGCCCTTGTTCGGGATGCCGCGATCGCTGGGGACGACGCCGACCATGGGCGGGCACGCGGCGTTGGTGCGCTGGACGACGGGGATGCCGCGCGGCTGCGCGTACGCGGCGACCGGCGTGACGACGCGCTCGGCGTGCGAATCGCCCCAGATCACGATCTCGCGGGTCGTGTCCGTGCCGGGCAGCGTGCACTTCGCGCGCGGCGGCAGCCGCGACGACTGACAGCCGGGGAGCGGCGGCTTCTGGTTCGCGATCGCGACGAGCTCGGCGTAGCGCGGGTCCTTGGCGGCGTGCGACGCGGCGAACGCCAGGCCGAACCCGGCGAGCACGAGCAAGCCCGACACGGCGGCGCCGGCGAGGATCGTCGTCCCGCGCCGCGCGAGCGGCCCGGACTTCGCGAACCGGATCGGGTTCTCGACCCAGTACGTGCTGGCGAACGCCAGGGCGAGCGACGCGACCGCGATCGCGCCGTCGCGCACCGGGTCGGGCGTGCTCATCGCGCGCGCGCGGGCGAGCGCGAGCATCGGCCAGTGCCACAGGTACCAGGAGTAGGACACCTTGCCGATCGCGACCATCACGCGGTTGCCGAGCACGACCCGGCCGATCGACGACCCGAAGCCGCCGCCGGCGATGCACAGGGCCGCGCCGACGACGGGCAGCGCGGCCGCGTAGCCGGGGAACGGCGTGGTGCGATCGATGACGACGATCGCGGCGCCGATCATCACGAGGCCGAGGCCGGTCGCCGCGTCGCCGAGCCGCGCGTTGGGTTTCGTGCGGCCGTCCATCGCGACGGCGACGATCGCGCCCAGCCCGAGCTCCCACGCGCGCGCGGGCAGGTGATAGAAGGCGGCACCCGGCGCGGTTCTCGTCCACCAGATGCTCAGGCCGAGCGAGCCGCACGCGAGGAGCCCGAGCCCGGCGAGGATGATCCGGCGGCGCTCGGCGCCGGTCTTGGTCGCGAGCCAGAGCAGGCCGATCAGGATCGCCGGCCACACCAGGTAGTACTGCTCCTCGACGGCGAGCGACCACGTGTGGAGCAGCGGTTGCTCCGCCGCCGGGCCGGCGAAGTAGTCGTTGGTCTCGCGCTGGAAGTGCAGGTTCGAGAGATAGATCGCCGTCATGTAGACGGAGCGGGCGAGCGCCGGCTGCTCCTTCACCGGCAAGAGCACGAAGTAGCCCGCGATGACGGTGAGCAACACGACGACGGCGAGCGCGGGGAACAGCCGTCTGATCCGACGGGCGTAGAAGTCGAGCAGCGAGATCCGGCCGTGCTTGGCGTGCTCGCGGACGAGCAGGGTCGTGATCAGGTAGCCCGAGATCACGAAGAACACGTCGACGCCGACGAAGCCGCCGGTGATCGGCCCGACGCCGACGTGAAACAGCACCACCGCGAGCACGGCGACGGCGCGGAGGCCGTCTATGTCGCGGCGGTAGTCGGTCACGGCGGACGAGTTGTAACAGAAGTCAGGCGAGCCGCGCGGCCGCGGCTCGATCGATGATCCAGCTCACGTCCGAAGCTCTCGCACAGACGATCGACAGCGGCAGGTCCGGGCTCGGCGGCGAGCGCAAGACGCGCGCGACCATCGCGGCCTTGGCGGCGCCGGTGACGACGACCACGAGCCTTCGCGCGCGGGCGAGCACGGGCACGGTCGCGGTGACGCGGGTGCCGCCGCGCGCCGGGAAGTAGAGTCCCTCGGCGGTGGTCGCCGGATCGCCGGGGAACAGCGACGCGGTGTGGCCGTCGGCGCCGGCGCCGAGGATCGCGAGGTCGACCGCAGGCTCGTCGCCGGCGTGGGCGCGCAGCGCGGCGGCCGCGGCGCGGGCGGCGGCGATCGCGCCGAGCTCGCCCGGGATGCGATGGACGATCGGCGCGCGATCCGCAGGGAGCTGGTCGAGCCACGCGCGCGCGACCATGCCGTGGTTCGAGTCGGGGTGGGTCGGCGCGACCATCCGCTCGTCGCCGAACCACAGGTGGACGCCGGTGAGGTCGAGCTCGGGCCGCGTACCGACGAGCTCGTAGCCCCGGCGCGGCGTCGTGCCGCCGGCGAGCATGATCCCGACCGCGGGCCGCGCCGCGGCGGCCTCCGCGATCACGCGCGCGAGCTCGGCGGCGACCGCTTCGGCATCGGCGAGGATCGTCGTCCGCGCGGTCACGTGGATTACTATAGCCGCCTGGCGCGCCGGCTCACTCACTGGCTCCTCGACGGCGGCGGAGCGCTCGCGATCGCGACCGCCGCGGTCTACGTCGCGCTCGCGCCCGCCCACATCGTCGACGGCGACAACGCCGAGTACGCGACGCTCGGCGCCGTCGGCGGCGTCGCGCACCCGTCCGGCTACCCGCTCTACATCCTGTACCTGCGGGCGACGTCGTGGCTGCCGGGATCGACGCCGGCGCACACGGCGGCGATCGCGACCGCGCTCCTCGGCGCGGCGGCGGTGTGGATGGTGTACGCGGCGGCGCGGGCGTGGGGCGCGGGCCGGTTCGGCGCCCACGTCGCGGCGGCGATCGTCGCGGTCGCGCCGGCGATGATGCGGATGGCGACGCAGGCCGAGGTGTTCGCGCTCAACAACCTCGTCGTCGCGACGGTCGTCTGGCTCGCCGCGCCCCAGGGCCAGGTGACCGGCGCGCGCCGGGTGATCGCGCTCGCGGCGGTCGCCGGGCTCGGGCTGTCGAACCACATGACGTGCACGTCGGTCGCGCCGCTCGGGATCGCCGGCGTCGTGATCGGGCTGCGCGAGGTCGCCGGCGGCGGGCGGGCGCGCCTGCGCGTCGCCGCGATCGGCGCCGGCGCGTTCGTGCTCGGCCTCGCGCCGTACCTCTACCTCGCGGTCGCCGCCGACGCTCCCGCGTCGTGGGGTCACATCGACGGCCCGAGCGCGCTGGTCCGCCACGTCCTGCGCATGCCGTACGGCGGGCCGTTCGCGTTCGCGTCGGCGACGGGGCACCTGCACCCGGTCGCGAACCTCGCCGCCCTCGGCGCGACGCTCGCGCGCAGCTGGCTGTGGCTGCCGCTCGCCGGCGGTGTGGTCGTGTTGATCGCGCGCGTCGCCCGCGGACCGCATCGCGCGATGTGGGGCTGCGTCGCGCTCGCGCTGGTCCTCGCCGGCCCGGCGCTGGTCGCGCGGTTCGATCTCGATCCCGGGGCCCCGCTGGCCCGCTACGTCGTGACCCGGTTCCACCTCGTCACCGTGATCCTCTTCGCGATCCCGGTCGCGATGGCGTTCGATCGGATCGCCCGCCGAGTCGAGACCCATCGCCGCGCGGCGCTGATCGCCGCCGCCGCCGGCGTCGTGGTCCTCGCCGCCGGAACCGCGGTCGCGCTGCCCGGCCTGCGCCGCGCGCATTCGCCCGCGCTCGAGCGTGCGCTCACGACCATGCTCGAGACGGCACCGGCACACGCGATCGTGATCGCACGCGGCGATCACCTCGCCGGCGGGGGCGCGTACCTCGAGCTCGCGCGCGGCCTGCGTCCCGACGTCACGCTGATCGCGCCGGGGCTGTGCGGGATGGGATGGTACCGCGCGAGGGTCGCGCGCGCGCTGGCGACCCCGACCGTGCCGAGCGGCGACGATCGCGCGCTGGTCGATCTGGCGATCGCGACCGGGCGGCCGGTGCTGATCGAGCGCACGCTCGCGGACATGCTCGGGCTCACCACCGTCCCGCTCGGGTTCCTCCGACGGGTCGTCCCGGCGGGCACCGCACCGCCGGCGCTCGACGCCGTGCTCGCCGACAACCGCGCGTGGTTCGAGCGCCTCGACCTCGATTACCCGGCACCGCGCACCGACGACGATTGGCCGGCGGTGATCCACGCCGAGTACTTCGAGACCTGGGCCCAGCTGACGGTCATGCTGCGCGCCGCCGGTCGGTCCGCGGAGGCGGCGGTCGCGCAGGCGCGCGCGCGCGAGCTCGCGCCGCGCGAGGTCGACCCGTGACGGCGCCGACCTGGCGCAAGCGGCTCGCCGAGCTCGCGATCGATCGCGGCGGGCTGATCGCGGTCGCGACGCTCGTGCTCTACGTCGTGCTCGCGCCGACCTACGTCGTCGACGGCGACAACGCCGAGCTCGCGACGCTCGCGGTGACGCCCGGTCCGGCGCATCCGTCGGGCTACCCGCTGTACGTGCTGTGGTTGCGAGCGACCGCGTGGCTGCCGGGCGCATCACCGGCACACACCGCCGCGATCGCGACCTGCGTCCTCGGCGGCGCGATGGCGTTCGTGCTCCACGCCGCGTGCCGGGCGTGGGGCGCGCGGCCGTGGGCCGCGTCGGTCGCGGTGGCGATCTATGTCGCCGCCCCCGAGGCCTTGCGCCTCGGGACGCAGGCGGAGGTGTTCGCGCTCAACGGTCTGCTCGCCGCCGCGATCCTGCTGGTCGCGGCGCCCGAGGGCCCGCGGCGGGGACTGGCCCGCGTCGTCTTGCTCGCGCTCCTCGCCGGGCTCGGCCTCGCCAACCACCTGACCTGCGCGCTGCTGGCGCCGATCGGGATCTGGGGCGTGGTCCGCGGCCTGCGCGAGGCCGGGCGCGCCAAGCTGCGCGCCGCGCTGATCGCGGCCGTCGCGTTCGCCGCCGGCGTCTCGCCCTATCTCTATTACCTCGCCAGCCGCGACGGCGTGATGGCGTGGCGTCCGATCGCCGGCTTCGGCGATCTGGTCGACATGATCGCGCGCAGCGATTACGGCGGGTCGGCGCGGTTCGCGACCCACGGCGACCGCATCTCGCTCGGCGCGAACCTCGGCGAGCTCGGCCTGACCCTGGCCCGGACGTGGCTGTGGCTACCCTTGGCGTTCGGCGTCGGTGCGCTGATCCAGCGCGGCATCCGTGGGCCGCATCGCGTCGCGTGGATCGCGCTCGCCGCCACCGTCGTGCTCACCGGGCCCGTGCTCGTCGCCCGGTTCAACATCCCGTACGACGCGCTCGGCCGCTACGTCGTCCAGCGGTTCCATCTCCTGCCCGCGCTGGTGCTCGCGATCCCGGTCGCGGTCGGGCTGTCCGCCCTTGGCGCGCGCCTGATCGAGCGCGCCGGCCTGCCCGAGCGCGGCCCGGCGGTGACGGCGATCGCGACGATCGCGGTGCTGGCCGGTGCGACCGTGCTGTCGTACCCGCGGCTCGCGCGCGCGCACTCGCCCGCGCTCGACCGCGCGCTGACCAACATCCTCGAACCGCTGCCGCACGACGCGGTGATCATCGCCGGCAGCGACGCACTCTACTTCGGCCTCGGCTACGCGCGGTACGCCGAGGGTCGCCGCCCCGACATCGTCCACATCGACCTGCGCATGATGGGCTACGACTGGTATCGCGCGCGCACCGCCGACCGGCTCGGGTTCGATCCGCTGCCCGCCGGCGACGGCCCGGCGAGCGTGCGGCTCGCGCGCGCCATCCTCGCCCGGGGCCGCCCGCTGTTCGTCCAGGTCGACGCCGACCAGCAGCGCATCCTCGGCGCGCTACCGAGCTATCCCTACGGCCTGCTCGTCCGGGTCCTCGCGCCGGGCGAGCCGATGCCGCCGCTCGCCGCGATCGTCGACGACAACCGCGCGCTCTACGCCGGGTTCGATCTGGACTATCCGCGCCCGTTCGCCGACGACGACTGGCCGGCGTACCTCCACCGGCGCTACGCCGAGACCTGGACCGTGCTCGCGCGCGCGCTCGACGCCAGCGGCAATCCGGCCGCCGCGAGCGACGCGGCGGCGGTCGCGGCCTCGCTCGCCCCGCGGCCGTAGCGTCAGGGCGAGTCGTCGTCGAACAGCGGCTCGAGCGGCTCGGGCGCGTTGGTGCCGATCAGGTCGCGGTCGACCGCGAGGTCGTGCGGGCCCAGATACGGGTCGCGGTGCGGTCCCAGGAGCAGGTACATCGTCTCCGGCAGGGCAGGCCGCTCGGCGTGCCACTGGTCGACGAACGCGCGGCGCTCGTCGAGCTTCGCGATCGCGACGTCGGCCACGTCCTTCTTCTCGATGGCGGCCAGCCGCTCGATCAGCTCCTTCTTCGCGCTGTCGTCGGTGGTGATCAGGATCATCTCCGAGAGTCGCTTGATCGCGGCCTCGTGCTGGCCGAGCTTGTCGAGCAGGAAGGCGGCGGTCGCGGCCTGCCGGCTCGGGGCGCCCGGCATGCGGACCGCGCGCTCGAGCATCGCGACGCCCTTCTCGGTCCAGTCCCGGGTCTGCGCCGGGTCGGGGCTCTTGAGGTCGGTCAGGTAGATCTGGCCGGCGAGGTAGGGGTACTTCCACCGGTCGGGGAACACCTTCATCCCGCGCTCGAAGATCGAGATCGCCTCGAGGTGGGAGTCGTTATCCACGCCGAAGTTCGCCGATTCGATCGCGAGCCCGCCGATGTCGTAGGCGGTGCCGAAGTGATCGTCGAGCGCGAGGGTGGCCTCGACCAGTCCGCGGACGCCGTCGGACGTGTCGGTCTTGCCGCCGAGATACGCGATGGTCCGGATCCACATCAGATCGGCGGCGACCTCGCGGTAGCCCAAGGTCACGTACGGCGCCGAGGCCTCGCTCGGCGCGTACGGCACCTGGACGAGCTGCGGCCACTCCGCCCGCTCCTCGAGCGCGGCCGCGCGAACGAACCGCCCGCCGACGAGCGCGGCGACCGCTGCCGCCGAGATCGCGAGCCGCTGCATGCCGATCACCGTACCCGAAAAACGCGACGGCCGCCTCGCGGCGGCCGTTCGCTCCGTTGCTGCTAGCAGCGTTCGATCAGTCGCTGCCGGTGTGCGTGAAGTCGACCTGCGGCGTGCCGTTGACGGTCGTACCGGTCGCGGTCACGACCGTGGTGCCGGCGGCGTCGCAGTCGAGGTCGGCCTGCGCGTCGGCGGTGAAGTCCGCACCCGCGCCACCGTCACCGTTGTAGTCGTAGTCGAAGCGGAACGCGTCCTCGACGTCGAACTCCATGTCGTAGAACGGGTTGGGCGAACCGATCGCCGTGACGAGCGGGCCGAACGTGCCCTTGGCGTACATGTGGTTCGGCTGCGCGCACGAGTCGGTACCCGGCAGGTAGGCCTGCGTGCCCGGGTGATAGCCGCTGTTCTTGATGCGGTAGGTCTTGGCGCTCTTGGCCAGGCGGTTGAGCGCGAGGTCGGCCTCGCTGCCCTTACCGGACTTCATGTACTCGAGGAAGGCCGGAATCGCGACCGCGGCCAGGATTCCGATGATGGCCACGACGATCATCAGCTCGATCAGCGTGAAGCCTTTTTGCTTCTGGTTCTTCATTGTCTCGTCTCCCTTGTGGCCGTTCGGCCGATGGTGCCTGCCTCTCGAGCAGGTCATGTGCCACGGTTCGGCCGGCCGAAGTCGGCGTAGAGCTTGGCTACCCGAGCGCTACCCTTGACGATTCACGGCTTCTCGAGTGCCGCAAATCGTCACCTCGGAAACATCAATGTCCGGGGTTGTCGGACAGCATGCGGCTGTCGAGCGACGACGTCAGGTAGGTGCTGTTCGTGCCGTCGCCGTCCATATCGCAGAGCGCGATCGCGACCCACCACGACACCGTCGGGTTCGCCGGGACGTTGAACGGCGCGGCCTGCGCGGCCGCGGGCGTCGCGTCACCGCCGACGCCGGAGGTCACCGAGTACGAGCACCGCACCTCGGGCTGCGGCGGCATGATCTTCAGCGCGAGCCAGTCGGCGGGCAGCGTCGCCTGGAACGTTTGCAGGTTCGAGCTCGGCGCCGGGGGGTGGGATTGGAGATCGGCGTAGCGCCCGTTCTCGACCTTGTAGTTGGCTTCCTTGGTCCCGATCTCGGCGAAGATCATCTGGACCTCGCTGTCGGCGCGGACGTGGCGGACCTCGCCGAAGAACGTCGGAACCACGATCGCGGCGAGGATCGCGATCAGCGCCACGACGATCATCAGCTCGACCAGCGTGAAGCCCTGCTGGTGTTTCACGTCGACATCCATCGCCATCTACCGTAACACGTGCAAGCGATGCGCCGACTCGCGACGATCATGTCGGCGGCTGTAGTGAATCGTCACTCGTCATCGGCGTCGCCGGCATCGGCCTTTTCGAACCCGAGCTTCGCGAGCCGGTAGCGCAGCGACCGGAAGCTGATGCCGAGCAACGCTGCCGCGCGCTTGCGGACGCCGCCGGCGCGGTCGAGTGCCTGCTGGACGATGCCGCGCTCGTAGTCGGCGACCAGGCGGTCGAGGTCGACGCCGTCCTCCGGGAACACCTTGGTATCGGGGGCGGGGGGCGTCCGCGGCCGCCACGACGGCAGGACGTCGACGTCGATCGTCGGCCCGCCCGACAGCGCGACCGCGCGCTCGATCACGTTCTCGAGCTCGCGGACGTTGCCGGGGAAGTCGTGCTCCTCGATCCGCTTCATCGCAGCCGGGGTGAGGCCGGTGATGTGCTTGTCCTGATCGCGGGTGAACCGCGCGATGAAGTGATCGACGAGCAAGGGCAGGTCGTCGCGGCGCTGGCGCAGCGGCGGCAGCCGGATCTCGATCACGTTGAGCCGGTAGTACAGGTCGGCGCGGAACGCGCCGCGCGCGACCTCCTCCTCGAGCTCGCGGTTGGTCGCGGCGACGACGCGGACGTCGATCTCTCGCTCCTCGACGTCGCCGACCGGCTTGACCTTGCGCTCCTGGAGCGCGCGCAACAGCTTGACCTGGAGCCCGAGGGACAGCTCGCCGATCTCGTCCAGGAACAGCGTGCCGCCGTCGGCCTCGACGAACAGGCCGCGCTTGTCGGCGATCGCGCCGGTGAACGAGCCGCGCTTGTGGCCGAACAGCTCGGACTCCATCAGCTCGTCGGGGATCGCGCCGCAGTTGACCGCGACGAACGGCCCGCGCGACCGGTTGCTCTCGCTGTGCAGCGCGCGCGCGACCAGCTCCTTGCCGGTGCCGCTCTCGCCGGTGATGAGGACGCTGGTCTTGGTCGAGTGGACCTTGTCGATCAGGTCGAACACCTTCTGCATCGCGCGGCTCTTGCCGAGCATGCGCGCGAGCTGGATCCGGCCGGTGACCTGGCGGCGCAGCGCGAGGTTCTCGGCGACCAGCGCGCGCTTCTCCATCGCGCGGCCGATCACGGCGTTGATGTCGTCGACCTTGAACGGCTTGGTCAGGTAGTCGTACGCGCCGTTCTTCATCGCCGACAGCGCGGTGTCGGCGCTGGCGAACGCGGTGACCAGGATGACCTCGGCGTCGATTCGCGCGTCCTTGATCGCGGACAACAGGCCCAGCCCGTCGAGCGCGCCGGGCATGCGCAGGTCGGTGATCACGACGTCGGCGGGCGCGATCTTGAGCCGGCCGAGCGCGGCAGCTCCGGACTCCGCGACCTCGACCTCGTGCCCGGCGCGGCGCAGACAGATCGCGAGGAACTCGCGCATCGACTGCTCGTCATCGACGACGAGGACCCGACCCATTGAATGCGAGTGTACGCTACGCCCGGCCGATCCCGAAGTAGCGGAACCCGGCGGCGCGGGCCTCGTCGGGGTTCCACACGTTGCGGCCGTCGAACAGCATCGGGTCCCGCATCACCTTCCGCAGCCGCGCGAAGTCCGGGTGCCGCAATTGGTGCCACTCGGTCACGAGCACGACCGCATCGGCGCCTTCGGCCGCGGTGTACGGATCATCGGCGAGCGCGATCGGCAGGCCGGCCTTCGCGATGTTCGGCATCGCGACCGGGTCGAAGCCACGGACCTCGACGCCAGCCGCAGCGAGCTGCTCGATCAGGGTCAGCGCAGGAGCCTCTCGGATGTCGTCGGTCTCGGGCTTGAAGGCGAGGCCCCAGACCGCGACGCGGCCGTTGCGCCCGGCGAGATGGGCGAGGACGCGCTCCCCGATCAGCCGCTTCTGCCGCTCGTTGACGGCATCAGCAGCACCGACGACGGCGAGATCGAGACCAACGGACTTCCCGGTGTGGATCAGCGCTCGCATATCCTTGCCGAAGCAACTCCCGCCCCAACCAACCCCCGGGAACAGGAATTTCGGTCCGATGCGCGGGTCGGCGCCGATCGCGACGCGGACGCGATCGATGTCGGCGCCGACCTTTTCGGCGAGCAGCGCGAGCTCGTTCATGAACGAGATCCGCGTCGCGAGCATGGCGTTGGCGGCGTACTTGGTCAGCTCCGCCGAGCGCACGCTCATGGTCTGGATCCGATCGCTGGTGCGGAGGAACCCGGTGTAGAGCTTGCGCAGCACGTCGAGCGCGGCCGGCTCGTCGGCGCCGACGACGACGCGGGCGGGGCGGAGGAAGTCGTTGACCGCGTCGCCCTCCTTGAGGAACTCGGGGTTCGACGCGACCGAGAACGGCTGCGTCGTCTCCGCCGCGATCGCGGCCTTGACCTTGTCGGCGGTGCCGACCGGCACGGTGCTCTTGGTGACGATGACGGTGTAGCCGTCGATCGCCTGGCCGATGTGCCGCGCGGCCTCGATCACGTAGCTGAGGTCGGCGTTGCCGCTCGCGTCCGACGGCGTGCCGACGGCGATGAACACGATCTCGGCCTTGCTCACCGCCTGCGCCGTCGACGTCGTGAACGTCAGCCGGCGCTGGGCGCGGTTGCGCGCGACCAGCTCGGCGAGGCCGGGCTCGTAGAACGGAATCTCGCCGCGCTCGAGCGTCGCGACGCGGGTCGCGTCGATGTCGACGCAGGTCACGTCGTGGCCGAAGTCGGAAAATCCAGCGCCGGTGACGAGTCCGACGTAGCCAGTACCGATGACCGCGAGCTTCATCGCGGGGACCCTATCACGTCGTCGACGGGCATCATCCGATGACAGTGCTCCACGGGTGCGTGTACGTTCACGGCTCGATGCGGATCGTCCTCACCGGCGCAGCCGGGTTCATCGGATCGCACACCTGCGAGGACCTGGTGGCGCGCGGTCACGACGTCATCGGCGTCGACAGCTTCGACGGGTACCTCTACCCGACCGAGGTGAAGCGGCGCAACGCGAGCCAGCTCGCCAAGCTGCCCGCCGACAAGTTCCGGCTGGTCGAGGCCGACATCACCGACGCCGCCGCGATGAAGAAGGTGATCGCGCGCGACGTCGACGTCGTGTGCCACCTCGCCGCGCTCGCCGGCGTGCGGCCGTCGCTGGCCGAGCCGCTGCGCTACATGCGGACCAACGTCGAGGGCACGTGCGCGATCCTCGAGGCGATGCGCGCCGCGGCGCGGACCAAGCTGGTATTCGCGTCGTCGAGCTCGGTGTACGGCGCCCGGCCCGGCACCGACCTGCGCGAGGTCGCCGCGTTCCGCGAGGACGATCCGTGCCTCACGCCGGCGTCGCCGTACGCCGCGACCAAGCGGATGGGCGAGCTGCTGTGCTCGAGCTATCGCGACCTGTTCGGCATCGGCGTGTCGAACCTGCGGTTCTTCACCGTGTACGGCCCGCGCCAGCGCCCCGACATGGCGATCCACAAGTTCGTGCGCGCGATCGCCGCCGGCAACACGATCTCGTTGTTCGGCGACGGCAGCTCGCGCCGCGACTACACGTTCATCACCGACATCGTCGCCGGCACGGTCGCCGCGATCGAGAAGATCGAGCCCGGCGCGTTCAACACCTACAACCTCGGCGGCACCCAGACCGTGTCGCTCGCCGAGCTGGTCGCAACGATCGAGCAGGTCGTCGGCAAGGCGGCCGAGATCGATCGCCAGCCCGATCAGCCCGGCGACGTGCCGGTCACGTACGCCGACATCACCCGCGCGCGCGAGGACCTCGGCTACGAGCCGACGACGCGGCTGCGCGACGGCGTCGAGCGGTTCTGGGGCTGGTTCCAGGAGCAGAGCTGAGCGCCGATCGATCGCCGGCGTTCGGCGCGCCGCGCGCGTGAGCCTGGCGTGAGGCCGTGCGGCCACCGGTCCGCGGTGGCATCGTCACTTGATGGAGCGCGGGCTCGTCGCCGTCGTCGTGCTGGCCGCCTGCGGCGGCGGCGCCGGCGGTGACCCCGATGCGCCGTCGGCGGGAACCGACGCGACCACCGACTGCGGGACCACCGGCGCTGGCGTCGCGACCGGCACGATCGACGGGGTCGAGGTCGCTCCGGTGATGCGGGCGTTTCGCGTGCCGTCGGATCAGCTCGACGGCGAGGTCCCGATCGCGCTCGATGACAGTCCGGGCCCGGCGTGTGGCCCGCACGACAGCGACGGCGATCACTTCCTGTTGATCTTCTGCGCGTCGCCGACCGTCGGCGAGTACCGCCAGGACACGCCGGGCTGTCCGGGTGCTCGCGTCGCCGGCTTCGTCGAACGCGCGGGGGGTATGGACGTTGCGGTGAGCACGTCGGCGACGGTGACGATCTCCCGCGCCGATGACCGCTGCATCGCCGGGACCTACACGACCGACTTCACGTACATGGGCGCGGAGCTCGGCACCGTGACCGGCTGGTTCGCCGCCGTCGCGTGTCCGTGACCGGCTATCCGCGCTTCTGCGCGCAGACCACGAGGAACCCGCCGAGCTCGCGCAGGATCGGGACGTCGGCGAGGGTGTGCTCGGCGGCGCGGACCAGCGCGCCGAGACCGGGCACGTGGTGGACCTGCGCGACCGGCGTCACGATCCGGATCCCGCGCGAGGTCACCCAGGTCAGGTCGGGCGGCAGGTAGCGCTTGATGGCGTCGATCGTGTCGTAGCGGGTGAACACGTGCTCGTCGTGTGTGTTGTCCGACACGGCGGTCGGCGGCTTGATCGCCTTGACCAGCCGGCGAATCGACCGCGCGTTGTAGAACTCGGCGAGCACCCAGCCGCCGGGTCGGACCACGCGCGCCATCTCGGCCAGCGCGAGGGCGATCGGCGGGATGTGGGCGAGGACCTTGAACGAGTACGCGACGTCGACGCACGCGTCGGGGAACGGCAGCGCGGTCGCCGACGCCTGCGCGACCGCGAGCCCGCGCGCGGCCGCACGTTTGAGCATCCCGCCCGACAGGTCGATGCCCGACGCGGTGCGCGCGAACGCGTGGACCCGCTCGAGGATCAGGCCGGTGCCGCAGCCGACCTCGAGCACGTCCTTGCCGGTCGCGTAGCGCTCGACCAGCCCGACCTCGAGGTCGTCGAGCATGCGGTGGTAGGGCAGGTGGCGCTCGCGCTCGTACCAGCCGGCGAAGTCATCGTAGTAGGCGCGATTATCGAGGCGGGCCATTCTCGGGGGGCACAGAGTACAATGCCCCGATGGATCGATGCGCGTCGGTGTGTGCGCTCGCGATCGTCGCGGCATGCGGTGGCGGCTCCGCGGTCGACGCCCGCCCCGGCGGCGACGATGCCCCGGTCGCGGTGGTCGACGCACCGGCCACCGGACCGGACGCCAAGGTCCGCCCGGTCGCGCAGTGCGAGCATCGCTCCGGCACCAACCTGTCGCTGTCGCTCGTCGTTCCCGAGCCCGACCCGCGCGACGCGATGCTGCTGTTGACGTCGCCGCCCTACGATCCGCGCCAGTTCATCGTCTATCGCGAGGGCCTGATCAGGGTCCGCGTCGACGGCACGGTGCTGCCCGAGGTGTTCCTCGACACCACCGACATCACCGCCGGGCTCGCGCACGAGCAGGGCCTGCTCGGCCTGGTGTTCCATCCCGACTACGCCGTTAACCGGACGTTCTACATCTACTACGCCAACAACACCGAGGACGCGGTGGTCCGGTACCAGACCCGCGCCGACGATCCGAACGTCGCGGATCCGACGACCGCGACCACGATCCTGTCGATCCCGGATCGGTTCATCAACCACAACGGCGGGATGATGCTGTTCGGCTCCGACGGCTACCTCTACATCGGCACCGGCGACGGCGGCGGTTCGAGCGACCCCGACAACAACGCCGAGAACCCGGCCGAGCTGCGCGGCAAGATGCTGCGGATCGACGTCGATCATCCGGCCGCCGACGGCACGCCGTACTCGATCCCGCCCGACAACCCGTTCGCGCTCGGCGGCGGCGCGCCCGAGGTCTACATGTACGGGCTGCGCAACCCGTGGCGGTGGTCGTTCGACACCAACGGAGACATGTACATCGCCGACGTCGGCCAGAACAAATACGAGGAGCTCGACATCATCACGCCGGGCACCGGCGCCGGCCTCAACCTCGGCTGGGATCCGGTCGAGGGCATGCACTGCCACGAGCCGACCAACGGCTGCGCGATCGACAGCACGACGCTGCCGGTGTACGAGTGGGATCACGGCACCACCGGGCTGTGCGCGATCATCGGCGGCGCGGTCTACCGCGGCGACTGCTATCCCGACCTGGTCGGGACCTACGTTTTCACCGACTACTGCAAGGGCGTGGTGTTCTCGCTGCGCGCCGAGAACGGCGTCGTGACGTCACCGCCAGTCGAGCACCCGGCGACGATCTACACGATCGGGCCGTACACGTCGCTGTACCAGGACGCGACCGGCGAGCTGTTCCTCGGCGACAACCACGGCGACGTGTTTCACATCGAGGCCGGGCCGTAGCCTAGAGCTTCGCGAGCAGCTCTTTCTTCTTCGCGTCGAACTCGGCGTCGGTCAGCACGCCCGACGCCTTGAGCTCGCCGAGCTGCTTGAGCGTCGCCATGATCTGGTCGCGCGACTCGGGCTGCGCCGGCTTGGCCTGGGCCTGGCCCATCATGCCGCCCATCTGGCCCGCCATCGCGAAGCCGAGGCCGATGCCGGCGCCCTGCATCGCGCCGCCGGCGTCGCCGCCCTTCTTCATACCCTCGGCGGCGCCCATCATCATCTCGGCCTGCGCGAGCTGCTGATAGCCCGCCATGCCGCCGGTCATGTTGATGTACGCGGCGCGCTCGACCAGCTTGTCGAGGCGCTCCTTGTCCGCCGCGTCCATCGAGATCGTGAAGTCACCCATGCGGATGATCTCGACGCCGTAGCTCTCGATGTTCTTGCGGACCGCCTGCAGGGTCGAGGTCTCGATCTCGTCGGTGTACGCGCCCGACGTGACCTTCATCAGCGGCCAGTCCTGCTTGACGATCAGCTCGGCGATGCCGTCCTTGATCGTCTTCTGGAACTGGCTCTTGAACCAGCCGATGAACGCCTCGTTGTCGGTCGCGCGCTGGCCGACGAGGCCGATCACGAACTTGGTCGGGTCGATGACCTTGGCGGAGAACTCGCCGTAGACCATCAGCCGGACCCGCAGCTTGGTCTGCGGGTCGGGCACGTCGCCGACCGAGGTGCCGAACTTGATCGACGGCATCTCGCGGGTGTTGACGAAGAACACCTCGCAGATGAAGACGTTGCCGCCGGTGAACTTGTCGACGAGCTGACCGAGGAACGGGATGTTCGAGGCGTCGAGCGTGTGGCGCCCGGCCGAGAAGCTACCGACGTACTTGCCGTCCTTGAAGAACAGCGCGACCTCGTCCGAATCGACGGTCAGCTGCGCCTTCATCGGGATCGTCTGATCCGGATGCTTGTAGACCCAGTAGTCCTTGGCCGCGTCGGGGCGGGCGATCGCCAGCTCCTTCACGCCCCCCTTGATGAAGTCGATGATCCCCATGTGTCGTTTCCTCCAGCGGAGGACGATGTTGTAGCACGAGGCGCACCTCCTAACAGGAACCGAAGGTCTGGGTGAACAGGAGATTAGAGAAGTTCGCGTTGGTCTTGGATGCACCGTTTCCCGACCAACAATCGACCTTCAGTTCTGTACCGAGCAGCGTCAGCTTCCAATATGCACTGAGCTTGCAGTAGACCGAAGTCGGGCCTTGCGCAGTGACCAGCGGCAACTGCCAAGTCAACACGCTGTTGCTTAGTGTGAAGTCCGGATAGCGGATGAAATACTGGCCTGGGGCGAGTGTAGAGACGGTTACCGGAGTGCTGGTAATGCCGCAGCCAGTCGAACATGAGACATCTGCCTCGAAAATAGAGTACATGTTGGCTGCGGGAATAGTGCCATTCCATAGGACGTAGCCGCCGCTGCCATAAGTGGTGTCGTGAATACCCGGGCCATAGATCCCGGGGCTCCCGCAATTGGCGGTCTGGTTGCCAAGAGTGTATCTCAGTGTGAACTGAGTGTCTTTCAGGGTTGTGCCATCAGGCATATAACATCTGACAGTCGCCTTGAAAGCTCCCCATGACTCGACCTTGCAGTGCTCAGTCCCTGCGGTAAGTGCAGTCACCTGAACGTTGCCAGAGTTCATGTTCTGTGTGGCAAAGTTCAATTGATAGCGCCCTAATGATAGCCGAGTGACGGTGACAGAATCGCCCCACATGTACCTTGTGGGCAACGTTCCTCCACTCGGTTGATTCATCGGACGTGCCCCCCGTCGCTACGCCACGCGTGATGTCTGAACTTGTGCCTTCTCGTACTCGATCGGTGTGAGGCCGCCAAGTGCGGAGTGCGGCCTTTCTTCGTTGTAGTCCTCAGTCCAGGTCCGGATCACGTTTCTCGCCTCCGCGAACGAGTAGAACCAGTTCGCGTTGAGGCACTCGTCGCGCAGCCGGCCGTTGAAGCTCTCGACGAACGCGTTGTCGACGGGCTTGCCAGGTCGGCTGAACAGAAGCTTCACGCCGTGCTCGGTCGCCCACTGGTCCAGCGCGTTCGAGATGAACTCCGGCCCGTTGTCGACGGTGATGAACTCCGGGTAGCCGCCGCACGCCGCCGCGAGCTCGTCGAGGAACGCGGCGACGCGACGGCCGGGGATCGAGGTGTCGACGAGCACGCCAGGACAGCGGCGCGAGAAGTGATCGACGACGGTCAGGATCCGGAACCGCCGACCACTCGCGAGGTGATCGGACACGAAGTCCATCGCCCAGCACTGGTTCGGTCGCGTCGCCTTCGGCAGCTCGACGCGCGGCGACGCCGCGAACCGCCGGCGGCGCTTGGTGCGGACATGCAGCCCCTCGCGCTTGTAGAGCCGGTAGACGCGCTTGTGATTGACCCTGTGGCCGCGTCGTCGGAGCAAGCGGTAGAGGCCGCGGTAGCCGAAGCGTGGTCGCTCCTTCGCGAGCTCGTGGAGTTTCTCGACGAGCTGCACCGGCTCCTTGCGGCGCGACGTGTAGCGGTAGCTCGTCCGCGACACGCCGACGGCGCGACAGGCTCGTCGCTCCGACAGCTCGAGCGCCTTCATGACGTGCCCGACGACCAGGCGTCGAATCGCGGGCGTCACCATTTTTTTGCGAGCGCCGTCTGCAGGATTTCCTTGTCGAGGAGCGTGTCCGCGAGCAGCTTCTTGAGCCGCGCGTTTTCCTCCTCGAGCTGGCGCAGTCGCCGCGCCTCGCTGACCTGCATCCCGCCGAAGCGCTCCTTCCAGCGGTACACCGTCTGCTGCGTCACGCCCAGGCGGCGTGCGACCTCGCCCTGCGTCGCCCCGGCTTCGACCTCGCGGACGGCGCGGATGACCTGCTCGTTACTAAACTTGCTCTTGCGTGGCATGTGCGTCTCTCCTTGTAGTCAAGGACAGACATTTCACGTGGTCCAGTTTTCGGGGGGCACGTCCCATCCAAACGTAGGCTCCGAGGGGTGATTGAGCCTGCCCCCCTGGCGCGTTGACGTATTCAACTACGAAATCGGCATCTGATATCGCACCATTGCCCTTTCGACACTGAACCTGCACAGTCAGCTTGCTCGACGCATCCGAAGTCCAAGTCACGACGTTGCATCGTTCATTGGAGGCGCCCACTGCCGTGACCTGGACGTTTCCACCCTCTGAGCCTGGCGCAGGCCAACCAAGTCCGCAGAAGTCCACGCTGTAGGCTCCAGTTCCACCATGCGTGACCGCGACGCATCCAGCTGTCGAATTGTAGTTATCAGCTAGTGTTCCATTCCAGTAGGCCCACCCGACCTTCTCCCCCATAATGAGAGATGGTTGTGAGTTCTGCCCAAGGGGCTCCTCTGGAACATCAGATTGTGAACAGCTAGCTAGTATCAACGACGCGATGGTAAATACTGCCCGCGGAATGGTTCGCATCTTGTTCTCCGCACAGTTGGCGATGAGGGACGTCAGGACTATTCGATGATGGGGCAGTCGTCGCTGAGGCTGGGGTCGAACAGCATCTTGGTCCCGAACACGTAGCCGTTGTCGATGCCCCAGGCGTCGACGATGTGGATCCGCCACATGCCGTTGAGCGTGGCGCCCTGGAGGCCTGTGAATGGCTCCGACGGCGAGTAGTCCCCAGCGGGCAGGATGTATGGATCGAACGTGCCCGGGTCGGGCTGGGCGTTGACGAAGTCGATCATCGGCGCGTTGGTCGCGCCGGTCTTCCAGCAGTACTCGTAGCCGGTGCCGGGGACCGGGGTGTTGTCGTCGTCGAAGTCGTTGGCCATGCCGAGGTAGACCTCGCACGGGCCGCTCGGGCAGTCCTGGCCCTGGAACTTCGACAGGATCACGCGCACGCCGTCGGGCGTGTACAGCTCCATCTGCATGTCGCGGAGCCAGCTGTGCTCCATCGTCGCGCACACGCCGAGCAGCTTGCTGGTGTCGGTCAGCGTCGCGCCGGCGGGGAAGCCGCTGAGGTTCATCACGCCGTCGTACGCGCCGCAGGTGTCGAGGAACGCCTGCATCTGCGCGTCGGTGTACGGGTCGGTCGGCGGGAAGCCGGTGCAGTTGCCGTCGGGCAGCGGGAACGACACCGACGGGGTCTCGATCTCGCAGGTCTCGACTGGGCACTCAGGCGTGCCGACGCACGCGGTGTCCTCACAGTCGAGGTAGCCGTTGCAGTCGTTGTCGAAGCCGTCGTTGCACGACGACTCGGTCTGCGCGCTCGGGGTGCAATTCGGGTTGGCGTCGACGCCGTCATCGTCATCGTCGTCAGACTGCCGCGGAGCGGGACCGCAGGCGACGAATAGGGCAAGTGCTGCGAGGGTTGCAAGCTTGGACATCGTCAGGCTCCTCTACTCGAGTTACTCGATGATCGGACAGTCGTCGCTGAGGCTCGGGTCAAACATCAGTTTGGTCTCGAACACGAAACCGTTGTCGATGCCCCAGCCGTCGACAATACGGATCTTCCACTCACCGTTGAGCGAGCAGCCCGCGAGGCCGGAGAACGGCTGGGACGGCTGATAGTCGCCAGCGGGGAGCTTGTAGTGGTCAGGGAAAGGCGGCGAAACGGCCGCGTTGGCAACGTCGAGCATCTGTGGGTTGGTGGCGGCGGTCGTCCAGCAGTAGTCCCATCCGAGGCCCGGAATCGGCGTGCTCGAGGAGTCCGAGTCGTTCGCCTCGCCGAGGTAGACCTCGCACGCCCCGCTCGGGCAATCCTGACCCCGGAACTTGTCGAGCAGGACGCGCGTGCCGTCGGGGCAGTAAAGCTCCATCTGCATGTCGCGAAGCCAGCTGTGCTCCATCTTCGCGCAGACGCCGAGGAACTTGCTCGGGTCCTCGAGCCGTGCGCCCGCGGGGAAGCCGCTGAGGTTCATCACGCCGTCGTAGGCGCCACATGTCGCGAGGAATGCCTCGAATTCTGAGTCCGGCGCGCCAGGACTCGGCGCGATGCCCGTGCAGTTTCCATCGGGAAGCGCGAACGAGACGGACGGTGTCGTGATCTCGCAGGTCTCGATCGGGCACTCGGGGGTGCCGATGCATGCGGTGTCCTCGCAGTCGAGGTAGCCGTTGCAGTCGTTGTCGAAGCCGTCGTTGCACGACGACTCGGTCTGCGCGCTCGGGATGCACGTGACGACGGCCGCGTCCGGGCCGTCGTCGTCGTCATCATCATCGCTCTGACGCGGGCCGGGACCGCAGGCAACGAGCGCGAGCGCCGCGACTACTGCGAGCACGCTGCTGAATGACTTCGTCATTGGTGCGCATTAGGCCCACACCGAAGAAGGACATCAAGCGAAAACGTATGCTTACACCCGTTTGCAGTGTCGAGGAGTGGCGGCCTCATCCGGGGTGAACGGGCTAACCCCTGAAGGACGTTCGTGATGCATTGTCGGGGGCGGAAATGACGCGCCGCCTCGTTGTCGTCCTTCTGGCGATCAATGTCGCGCTGATCGTGATCGGGATCGCGGTCGTGCCGGCGCCGGCCCCGGGCGCGGGGGCGAAGGTCCGGGTCGGGATGGTGTTCGACATCGGTGGCAAGAACGACCGATCGTTCAACGAGGGGGCGTGGCGCGGGCTGCAGCAGGCGCAGCACGAGCTCGGCGTGCAGGTGCAATTGATCGAGCCGAGCGACGGCGCCGATCGCGAGAGCGCGCTGCGGCGGCTGGCGGCGAACGGCAACGACCTCGTGATCGGCGTCGGGTTCATCTTCGGGCCGGCGCTCGAGTCGATGGCGCGGCAGTTCCCGAACGTGAAGTTCGCCGGCATCGACTACACGCCGAGCGAGGGCGTCACGATCCCGCCGAACCTGGTCGGGCTGCGGTTCCGCGAGCACGAGGGCAGCTTCGTCGTCGGCGCGATCGCGGCGATGGTGTCGCGGACGAAGACGGTGGGCTTCGTCGGCGGGATGCAGATCCCGCTGATCCGGAAGTTCGAGGCGGGGTACGTCGCGGGGGTCAAGCACGTGTGTCCGACGTGCGTGGTCAAGCGCGCGTACGCGGGGACGACGCCGCGCGCGTTCACCGATCCGACCCGGGGCCAGGAGCTGGCGGCGGCGCAGTACGACGCCGGCGCGGACGTCATCTTTCACGCGTCGGGCAAGACCGGCGATGGCGTGTTCGCGGCGGCGCGGCAGCGGCGCAAGCGGGTGATCGGCGTCGATAGCGATCAGCACGACGCGGCGGCGTGCTGCGTGGTGACGTCGATGCTCAAGCGCGTCGACGTCGCGGTGGTCGATGTGGTGCGGACGGTGATCGACGGCAAGTTCGCGGGCGGCGGGATGATCGAGCTCGGGCTGGCGGAGGGCGCGATCGACTTCGTCGTGAACGAGGAGAACCGGCACCTGCTGCCGCTCGAGGTGGTCGCGAAGGCGCGCGAGCTGGCGAAGCAGATCGTCGCAGGCGCGATCGTGGTGCCGAGTGAGTGACGCGGCTGCGCTTGCCGTCGACTTGACGGCGGACAAGGCGTTCGGCGGGCGGGTCGCGCTCGCGGGGGCGACGCTGAAGGTCCGGACGGGGACGGTGCACGCGGTCGTCGGCGAGAACGGCGCGGGCAAGACGACGCTGTTGAAGATCGTGTTCGGGCTGGTGCGCGCGGACGGCGGCGCGCTCGTGATCGACGGCAAGCCGGTCGAGCTGGCGCGGCACACCGCGGCGACGGCGCGCGCGCGGGGCGTCGGGATGGTCCAGCAGCACGGTGCGCTGGTGCCGAGCCTGACCGTCGTCGAGAACGCGGTGCTGGGGCGCGAGGGCGGGCCGGTGCTCGCGCTCGAGACGGCGGCGCAGCGGCTCGCCGCGGTGGCGGCCGAGGTCAAGCTCGAGGTCGACCCGCGCGCCGTCGTCGAGACCCTGCCGGTGGCGGTGCGCCAGCGCGCGGAGATCGTGAGCGAGCTCGCGACCGGCGCCGACATCCTGATCCTCGACGAGCCGACCGCGGTGCTCGCGCCGGTCGAGGTCGAGGGCCTGCTCGCGACGCTGCGCGCGCTGCGGGCGAGCGGCAAGACGGTCGTGCTGGTGACCCACAAGCTCGACGAGGTCCGCGCGATCGCCGACGACATCACCGTGCTGCGCGCGGGCAAGACCGTCGCGACGTTCGCCGGCGACGCGCCGACGCTGGAGGTCGCGAAGGCGGTCGTCGGCGGCGCGCTGCCGTCGTCGGGCGCGGCGGTCGCGGCGGTCGGCGACGATGCCAAGGTCGCGCTCGCGGTAAAGGGGCTCGCGGTCGGATCTGCCGTTCGCGGGCTCGATCTCACCGTCCGCGCCGGCGAGATCGTCGGCGTCGCCGGCGTCGAGGGCAACGGCCAGACCGAGCTCGCGCTGGCGATCGCAGGCCTGGTCGAGGGCTCGGGCACGATCGACATCGCCGGCCACTCCGCCGCCGGCCTCTCGGTCGCGGCCCGGCAGGCGCTCGGCCTCGCCCACATCCCCGAGGACCGCCACGCGCGCGGCCTGGTCCTCGACGCGACCGTCGCCAACAACCTCGTGCTCGGCCGGCGCGACCTCGCGCCCGGCTTCTTCCGCGACGCCACCGTCGAGCGCGAGGCCGCCCGCGCCGCCGTCCGCGACTACGACATCCGCCCCGCGGACCCGGCCGCGCTCGCCGGCTCGCTATCCGGCGGCAACCAGCAAAAGGTCGTCGTCGCGCGCGAGCTCGAGCGCCCGGCGCTCACCGCCGTCGTCGCGGCGCAGCCCACGCGCGGCGTCGACCTCGGCGCGGTCGCCATGATCCACCGCCGCCTCCGCACCGTCGCCGCCGCCGGCGCCGGCGTCCTCGTGATCTCCGCCGACCTCGACGAGCTCCTCACCCTCTGCCACCGCGTCGTCGTCCTCTACCGCGGCGCCATCGTCGGCGAGACGCGGCCCTCGGATCCCGGCGCGCGCGACCGCATCGGCGCCTGGATGACCGGCGCCTCCGATTCGGGGACGGTCGCAACTTTGTCAACACCCGAGGTGTTGACAAAGTTGCGACCGTCCCCATCCAAGCTCGCGGAAACGCAGGAGGGTGGGGAGGCGAGAGGTGACGAGGTGGCCGGGCGCCGGACGCGGTGGCGCGAGGGGACGACGGCGGTGGTGGCGACGCTGATGGTGATCGCGGCGGGGAGCTTGCTGATGCTGGCGTTCGGACAGAGTCCGGCGCGGGTGTGGTGGGCGATGATCACGCGGACGCTCGCCGATCCGTCGAGTCTGGGCGACATGCTCGAGCGCGCGACCGTGCTCGCGTTCACCGGGCTCGCGGTCGGGATCGCGCTCGATGCCGGGCTGTTCAATATCGGCGTCGAGGGCCAGATGGTGGCGGGGCTGGTCGCGTGCGCGGTCACCGGCGCGGCGCTGCCGGGTGGGACGCCGGCGGTGATCGCGGTGCCGCTGTGCATGCTCGCCGCGGCGGCGGCGGGCGGTGCGATCGGCGCGGCGACCGGCTGGCTGCGCGCGTCGCGCGGCGCGCACGAGGTGATCACCGGGATCATGCTCACCGCGGTGATCGAGGGCGCCGTGCTGTGGATCGGCAACTCGGGGATGTTCGTCAGCGGCACGACCCGGACCCACGCGATCGCCGGCGGCGCCGAGCTCACCGGCCTCGGGCTCGGCGGCAGCGGGGCGAGCATCGCGGTGGTCATCGCCGCGCTGGTCGCGGCGGGGTTGTGGCTGGTGCGGGCGCGCGGCACGTGGGGCGCGCGCTGGATCGCCGTCGGCGCGAGCCCCGACGCGGCGGAGACGATGGGCGTGCCGGTCAAGACGGTCCGGATCGCGATCATGGCGGTGTCCGGCGCGATCGCCGGGCTGGTCGCGACCGCGCTGGTGATGGGTCACCAGCACGCGTTCGAGGAGGGCCTCGGCCGCGGCTACGGGTACCTCGGCCTGGCGGTCGGGCTGCTCGGTCGGCGCCACCCGGGCGGCGTCGTCGCCGCGGCGCTGATCCTGGGGTTCCTCGGCCAGGGCGGCCTGATGGTCAACGACATGGTGCCGAAGGAGCTGACCGAGCTCCTGATCGGCTTCGCGGTGCTCGCGGTCGCGATCGCGGCGCCGACGACGCTGCGGCTCGAGCTGGCGAAGCTGCTGCCGCGCGCGGATCGAGGCCGGCGATGACCCACGTCCTCGCCGCGATGTTCACGCTGACGTTCGTCGTGCACATGCTGTACATCGCGATCCCGTTCGTGCTCGCCGCGCTCGGCGCGTGCGTGTGCGAGAAGTCCGGCGTCGTCGATCTCGCGGTCGAGGCCAAGCTGTTGTTCGGCGCGCTCGCGGCGGCGATGGTCGCGTATCACACGGGGTCGCTCGTCGCCGGCATGATCGCCGGCGCCGCCGCAGGCGCGGTCATCGGCCTGATCCACGCCGGGTGCGCGGTCGTGCTGCGCGCCGAGCACGTCCTCACCGGCATCGCGCTCAACCTGGTCGCGCTCGCGGGCACCGGGTACATCCTGCAGGTCAGCTACGGCCAGGCGACGAGCTCGCCGAACTTCGACGGGCTCGGCGACGCCGTGTTCGCCAACCCGATCTTCTGGATCGCGGTGGTCGCGGTCGTCGCGGTGCCGTGGTGGCTGATGCACACCCGCCTCGGCCTGCGCGTTCGCGCCGCCGGCGATCGGCCCGGCGCGCTGCTCGCCGCCGGCGCGTCGGTCGCGCGCACCCGGCTGATCGCCGGAGCGATCGGCGGTGCGCTCGCCGGTCTCGGCGGCGCACAGATCTCGCTCAGCGTCAGCGGGTTCTCGGCCGGGATGTCGAGCGGCAAGGGCTACATGGCGCTCGCCGCGGTCATCCTCGCCAACTGGCGCCCCGGCCGCGCCGCGCTCGCGTGCCTGATGTTCGCGTTCGCCGACGAGGTCAACACCCAGCTCCAGATGTACGACACCGCATTCCCGCGCGAGCTCGCGCCGCTGTTGCCGTACCTCGTGACGCTCGCGGTGCTCGCGGGGATCGGAGGTGGCCGCAAGCCACCCGCCGCGCTAGGGAAGACGGAAGCATGAGGTACGTGGTCCTGGCCGCGGCGATCGCGGTGATCGCCGCGTGCGCGCCGGTCAAGCCGATGCCGCTCGTCGTCGGCACCGAGCCGGAGCCGGAGGAGCCGAAGCCCACCACGACGCCGGCGCCCACCACGGCGCCGACGCCGACCGCCGCGCCGACCGCCGCGCCGTCCACGTCGAAGCATCACTACACCAGCGAGTACCCGATCATGGAGTACGGCGGCGGCAAGCTCCGCGTGATCCTCGCGCGCGACGGCGACGCGGTGACCGAGTCGATCGCGAACGAGTACCGCTGCCCGATCACGCTCGATCCGACGCGGACGACCGAGAACCTCGTCGAGGACGGCACGCCCGCCGCGACCGTCACCGTCCCCGCGAGCAAGACCACGACGATCGCGCGCTGGACCCTGATCGATCCGCACAAGGCGTGGAAGGTGAAGAGCCACTTCGCCGAGATGTTCGGCGACACCGCGTCCCGGCCGACGCGCTACGTCTACGCGCTGCCGTTCACCGCCGGCGAGACCTATCCCGTCGGTCAGGGCTTCGACGGCTCGTTCAGCCACACCGGCGACAGCGAGTACGCCGTCGACTTCACGATGCCCGAGGGCACCGCGATCCGCGCCGCGCGCGACGGCGTCGTCGTCGCGACCTACGACCAGGCGACCGGCGGCGGCACGACCGACGAGTACAAGGATCGGTCGCGCGCCAACTGGATCTACATCCTCCACGCCGACGGCACGCTCGGCATGTACTGGCACCTCGCGCCGGGCGGCGTGAAGGTCGCCGCCGGCGACGAGGTCGCGCGCGGCCAGGTGATCGGTACCTCCGGCTTCACCGGCTACGCCCAGGTGCCGCACCTCCACTTCGCGGTGGTCGGCGCGACCAGCGGCGCGCACGGCACATCGTTCAAGTTCGTGTTCAAGACCAGCGCGAAGGACAAGAAGGGCACCGCGCCGGTCGAGCTCAAACGCTACACCGCCTTCGAATAGGGGACGGTCGCAACTTCCGCAACAGCATCGCTCGTGTGCCCCAGTCGCGACGCGCACTTGCACGGGGACGGTCGCAACTTCCGCAACAGCTCCGCGTGCGGGCCGAAGACGTCCATGTGCGCATTCCTCGCTATTTCCTCCCCGGCGGCGTCCACCACATCATCGCGCGCTTCGTAGATCGCGGGTTCATCCTCGACGAGCCCGGCGCTCGGGCGAGATACCTCGAACTGCTCGGCCGCTCACTCCGAACCAGTGACTGGCGTTGCTTCGGCTACGCGCTGATGAGCAGCCATTCGCATCTCACGGTGGTCGCGGGAGACGAGGAGCCAGAACACTGGCTGAAGCGCGTGCACTCGCCATTCGGCGTTTGGATCAACCAACAGCGGAACGGCCTCGGTCCCATCATCGCGCAACGTCCCTCGTTTCGCATTGTTCCCGACGGCGATGTCGCAAAGGTACTCGCGTACGTCCACAACAACCCCGTGCGAGCAGGGGTAGTCGCCGCCGCCAGCGACAGCGCATGGACAAGTCATCGCGCGTATCTCGGACGCGAGAAGGCCCCCGAGTGGCTACGCGTCGACGACGGGTTCCGCCTGTGCAACATTGATCGACCGGATTTCGATGCCTGGGTCCGTGCCCAGGTCGGCGCCGAAGACGAGGTGAGGGCGGCCGACCTGCTGCAGCGGCGCGCGCTACGCGCGTTTCATCGGCGCGGAATCGTGGCGTCCACGGTCACCCTCGGCGCGAACCCAGAAGTCGCGCTGGTACGCCGGCGCGAAGGTTTGGTGAGGCCTGCGATACAGGATGTGATCGCCGTCGTCGCGTTCGTGCTCCGTCTGCCGGCAGAGACTGTCATGCAGCGCGGCGCATCGCGCATTCGACGCTACGTGCTGGAGGTGGGGAAGAAATTCGGCCTCACGGTTTCGGAGCTGAGCGCCGCGATGGGAATCACGCGTCAGCGGGGCGATGCGATTCTTCGTACGGGCGAACCGCCGGACGAGGCTCTGATCGAGCAGGCGACTCTTGATGTCGCTCGAGGCCTGCCTGTTGACAAAGTTGCGACCGTCCCCACGCAACAGCGTGGAAGGATTGCCGGACGTAAGCGCGCCCGTTGACAAAGTTGCGACCGTCCCCAATCACATCGCGTCGGGCGCGCGCAGCCCGAGCATCCCGAGCCCCTCGCGCAGCGTCGCCTGCACCGCGGCGACCAGCGCGAGCCGCGCCGCGCGCGTCGCGGTGTCGTCGGTCAGGATCCGCAGCGAGCGGTCGTCGTTGCCGGCGGTGAACCACCGCGCGAAGTCGCTCGCGAGATCGAGCAGGTAGTGCGCGATCACGTGCGGCTCGCACGCGTCCGCCGCGCGGACGACGTGATCGCCGAAGTCGATCAGCCGGCGCGCGACCGCCCACTCGAGCGGATGGGTCAACTTGTCGACGGCCGCCGCCGCCGCGTCGGTCGCGCTGACGATGCCGCCACCCTTGGTCTGCAGCGACACGCAGCGCGCGTGGTTGTACTGGAGGTACGGCCCCGAGTCGCCGGTCAGCGACGTCGCCTTCTTCATCACGAAGTCGACGTCCTTGTCGCGCTGGGTGACGAGGTTCGCGAACACCACCGCGCCGACGCCGACCGCACGCGCGGTGTCCTCGACCTGCGCCGCCGGCGCCTGGGGCAGGTTGGCCTTGATGATCTCGCGCACCGCGTCGGTCGCGGCGCGGAACACGTCCTTGAGCAGGACGATCGCGTCGCCGTCGCGGGTCGTGCCCTTCTTGCCGTCCATCAGCACCAGTCCGAACGGGATGTGCTCGCAGCGCGACGCCCAGTCGTGCCCGACCAGGGCAAGCGCCTTGAACACCTGGCGGAAGTGCAGCGACTGGCCGCGATCGACGATGTAGAGCGACCGCGCGAAGTGGTACGTGTTCCACCGGTACTCGGCGGTCGCGAGGTCGCGCGTGCCGTACAGCGACGTCCCGTCCTTGGTCTTCAGCAGCAACGGCACCTTTTCGCCGGGCAGCGGCACGACCAGCGCGCCCTCGCTCTCGGTGATCAGGTCCTTGAACTCCTCCATGATCCGCGGCACGTCGTCGAGGTACGCGCTCTCGCCGCGGACCTCCTCGAACGTGATCCCCATCCAGTCGTAGACCGACTGCAGCTCGGCCCACGACACGTCGCGGAACCGCAGCCACAGCGCGCGCGCCTCGGCGTCGCCGTCCTCGAGCTTCTTCGACCACTCGCGCGCGACCTCGATCAGCGCGGGGTCCTTCTTGGTCTCCTGGTTGAACTGGACGTACAGCTTGTTGAGCGCGGTGACGTCGAGCGGCTCGGGCGTGCCCCACAGCTTGCACGCCGCGATCACCATCCCGTGCGTCGTGCCCCAGTCGCCGAGGTGGTTGATGCCGACGACGCGGAACCCGAGCGCGCGGTGGATCTGCGCGATCGAGTGGCCGAGGCTGGTCGAGCGGATGTGGTGGAACGCGAGGTGCTTGGAGATGTTCGGCGACGAGTAGTCGATCGTGATGGTCTTGCCCGCGCCGTGCTGGCGCGGCACGAGGTCGCCCGCCATCGCCCGGGCGATGGTCCAGCGAAATGCCGCGGGCCGGTTGACCGTGAAGTTGACGAACGGCCCGGTCGCGGTCGCTCCCGCGAGCAGCTCGGTCGGCGCGAACCCGGCCGCGACGTCGGCGGCGACCGCCGGCGGCGGCTTGCCCAGCTTCTTGGCCGCCGGGAACATTCCGACAGCGAAGTCGCCGAGCTCGGGGCGCGGCGGCGCGTCGACCTTGAGGTCCGCGGCGGGGACCCCGGTGGCCGCGGCAACCGCGTCGCGCGCGGCGTCGGCGAACGGATTCGGCATGGGCGGGCTTCTATAGCATGGAGTTCCGGGCAGTTGAATTGACCGGGAGCGACGTAGCGTGTTACCAAAGTCGACGAGGGGAGCCGCCTGCCGATGAGCAAAATCATTCTGGTTGCCGACGACAGCGCGACCATGCAAACGGTCGCGGAGATCACCTTCAAGGCGACCGAGTTCACGTACGTCGGCGCGCGCAGCGCGGACGAGGCGGTCGAGAAGGCGAAGGCCCAGAAGCCGGCTCTCGTGCTCGCGGACGCGGTCATGTCCGGGAAGACCGGCTACGACCTGTGTCAGGCGATCAAGTCCGACGGCAAGCTCGGCGATGTCCCGGTGGTGATCCTGTGCGGCAACTCGGCGGCGTTCGACGCCGCCAAGGGCGCACAGGTCGGCGCCGACGGCAGCCTGTCCAAGCCGTGGGACACGCAGGTGATGCTCGAGAAGGTCGCCGAGTTCATCGACAAGGCGGCCGGTGGTGGCGTCGCGCGTCCGGGCACCGGCGCCGCGAGCGGTGCATCGGCCGCCGCCGCAGCGGCACCCGCGCCGATGGCGGCCGCGCCCAAGCCGGTGTCCCAGCCGATCGCGACGCCCAAAGCGCCCGAGCCGAAGCCCGCGCCGCCGCGCTCGGCGACGATCATGGGCATGCCGACGATCAAGTTCCCCGCGGGGCAGGGCCCCGGCGCGCCCGCCGAGATCAAGGCGCCCGAGCCGCCGCCCGCGATGAAGGCGCCCGCCACGCCCAAGCCGGTCGCGCCGCCCCCCGCGGTGAGCGCGTCGCCGGCGATGGCGTCGTCGTCGGGATCGATGGCGTCGGCGACCACCGCCGGCGGCAATCACGGCGGCATGAGCCGCCCGCCGATGGTGTCCGGCACGCCGACGAAGCGCTCGGCGCTGGTCGAGCGCACCCTCGCGAAGATGGCGGCGCGGCTCGCCGAGGCGACCGGCCTCCAGCCGGGCAGCCCCGAGCTGATCGCGCTGCTCAAGCTATCGACGGAGGTCGTCGAGCGCGTGGTCTGGGAAGTCGTTCCCGAGCTCGCCGAACAGATCATCCGCGAGAACCTGCAGGAGCTGACCGCCCGCAAGGGCAACTGAACGCGTCGTCGGCGGCTGCTCCCTGAACCCTGCGGCTCCGGAGGCAGCGGATGCTGGGCCACTCGCTCAGGCGGTCTTGGGCACGAAGCTCGTCGAGATCTCGCCGTGCATGCGCCACCCGATGCGCAATAGCCACGTCTGCGGTCGCGCGACCGGCAACGGATCGTGGTCCTTCGGGATCTCGAAGGTGCCGCCTTTCCAGCCGTCGAACTGCACGGCGCTCGAGTAGCGATCGAGCCGAGCGTCGCTGCCGCGGTCGTAGCCGTGGTGGCGCCAGTTGTTCAGCACGTAGGCAAGCGCATTGCGGCACTGCCGCGGGTTGGTGATCGCGCGAACGTGATAGCGGTACGCGAACACCTTGCCGGGGCACGGCAGGCCGCGCTTTCGCAGCGCGGCCTTGATCCAGTAGGCCATCGAGATCTTCGTGCCCTGCACGCCGAGCCGTAGCGCGCGCTTGTTCTCGGCCTCGCAAACCAGATGGATGTGATTGCCCTGGATCGACGCCTGGACGCAGCGAAAGTCGGCGCGCTTCAACGCCGCATGCAACGCGCGCCGGATCGCCTTGTACATGTCCATCCGGCGCAGCCACCCCACGCCGTCGACGACCCGCAGCGTGACGTGCTGCGGATGATGGCGGTTGACCTCGGCGCGCGGCCGATGCCGCGGCTCGCGTCGCTTCCCCGTCGGCGGCCGCCCCAGCCGCTGCGTCACCTTGCGGCTCTTCTTGAACAGATCGAGCTGGTCGTCCATCGCAATTAGGGCAATACTATAGCTAGCGCTGTTTCACAAGCGAAAAGCAGCCCGAAACGACATTCATCGGTCGGTACGCCTCGCACGGAGCAACCGCTCCCTCCGGAGCCTCAGGGTCAGGGAGAAACCTGGAAAGCAGCACCGGCGCCCCTGCTGCTCAACGAAGCCGCATGGTAGCTTTCGCGCGGTCATGTCCGCGTCGACCGCGCTCCCCAAGCAGTACGACCCGTCCGACGTCGAGCCTCGGTGGCTGAGGTTCTGGCTCGAGAGCGGCTACTTCCACGCGGACGACACCAACCCGAAGGTGCCGTACGCGATCACGTTGCCGCCGCCGAACGTCACCGGCTCGCTCCACATGGGGCACGCGCTCGGGTCGACGCTGCAGGACATCCTGATCCGGTGGCGCCGGATGCAGGGGTACAACGCGATGTGGATGCCGGGCATCGACCACGCGTCGATCGCCGTCCACGTCCTGGTCGAGCGCAACCTCAAGAAGCGCGAGGGCAAGACCCGGTTCGATCTCGGCCGCGACGAGTTCATGCGGCGGGCGTGGCAGTGGAAGGAGCGCTCCGGCGGGCGGATCAGCGAGCAGGAGAAGCTCATGGGCTTCTCGCTCGACTGGGAGCGCGAGCGATTCACGATGGACGACGCGTCGAACCGCGCGGTGCGCGAGGCGTTCGTCCGGATGTTCGAAGAGGGCCTGATCTACCGCGCGCTGCGGATGATCAACTGGGATCCGGCGAGCGAGACCGTGGTCAGCGACCTCGAGGTCGACACCGTCGAGGAGAACGGCCAGCTGTGGTCGATCCGCTACCCCTACGCCGACGGCTCCGGCGAGATCGTGGTCGCGACGACGCGGCCGGAGACGATGCTCGGCGACACCGCGGTCGCCGTCCATCCGAGCGACGCGCGCTACACCGCGGTCCACGGCACGCAGGTCGTGCTGCCGCTGACCGATCGCATGATCCCGATCGTCGCTGACCCGTGGCCGGATCCGGCGTTCGGCACCGGCGCGGTCAAGGTCACGCCGGCGCACGATCCCAACGACTACGAGGTCGGGCTGCGCCAGAACCTGCCGGTCCTCCAGATCATCGACAAGACCGGCCGGATCTGCGCGCCGGCGCCGGCGAAGTACATCGGCATGACCGTCGACGACGCGCGCAAGGCGGTGGTCGGCGACCTCGAGGCCGGCGGCTTCCTCGTCGGCGTCAAGGACCACAAGGTGCCGCGCGGCCGGAGCCAGCGCTCGGGCGCGGTGATCGAGCCGCTGCCGATGGAGCAGTGGTTCGTCAAGGCCGGCCCGCTCGCCGAGAAGGCGGCGCAGGCCGCGACCGAAGGCAAGACCAAGTTCGTCCCCGACCTCCACACCAAGACGTTCATGCACTGGATGACCAACATCCGCGACTGGTGCATCTCGCGTCAGCTGTGGTGGGGCCATCGCATCCCGGCGTGGTACTGCGACGCCGGCCACATCACCGTCGCGCGCACGGATCCGTCCGAGTGCGCGACGTGCAAGTCGACCGCGCTGCGCCAGGACGACGACATCCTCGATACGTGGTTCTCGTCGGGGCTATGGCCGTTCTCGACCCTGGGCTGGCCCGACAAGACCCGCGCGCTGCAGACGTTCTATCCGAACTCGGTGCTGGTCACCGGTCCCGACATCATCTTCTTCTGGGTCGCGCGGATGATGATGATGGGCCTGCACCTCATGGGCAAGGTCCCGTTCCGCACGGTCTACCTCACGGCGATCGTCACCGACGAGAACGGCGACAAGATGGCCAAGATGAAGGGCAACGTGATCGATCCGCTCGACGTCGTGCACGGCGCGGCGCTCGACGCGATGGTCGCGCGCGCCGACGCCGAGGGCGCGCCCGAGGCCGCGCTCAGGAGCATCAGGAAGAACTTCCCGAAGGGCATCCCGGCGATGGGCGCCGACGCGCTCCGGTTCGCGCTCGCCGCGCTCAACACCACCGGTCGGATCCGGTTGTCGATCGAGCGCGTCGAGGGGTACCGCAACTTCATCAACAAGCTGTGGAACGCGTCGCGGTTCGCGCTGATGAACATGGACGGCTACGACGCCGAGCGGTTCGCGGCGCAGCTCGCGCGCGGCGAGGCGCCACTCGGCATCGCCGATCGCTGGATCCTGTCGCGGTTGCAGGCGGTCGCGACCGAGGTCGACGCCGCGCTCGAGGGGTTCCGGTTCGCCGACGCCGCGAACGCGATCTATCACTTCGTGTGGGGCGAGCTGTGCGACTGGTACATCGAGCTCGCCAAGCCGTACCTGTACAAGCCGACCACGCCGCCGGAGTCCGCGCCGGTCGCCGCGGCCGACGGTGACAAGACCGGGCTCGCGACGCCGCCGCACGGCACGCCGGCGCTGCCCACGACCGGCCCGATCCCGACCAGCGCGGTGCGCCGGCACGTCGTCCAGGGCGTGCTCGCGCACGTGCTCGAGTCGACGCTGCGGCTGCTCCACCCGTTCGCGCCGTACGTCACCGAGGAGATCTGGCAGAAGCTGCCCAAGCCGTCGGAGCTGCCGGCGTCGCTGATGATCACCGTGTACCCGCGCCGCGACGACAAGCTGGTCGACGCGGTCGCCGAGCGCGAGATCGCGCGGGTCCAGGCGGTCGCGATCGCGTGCCGGATGCTGCGCGCGACCTACAACGTCCCGCCGGGTCAGATCGTGTCGGTCGAGCTGCGCGCGACCAGCACGGAGGCGCGCGACGTGATCGAGAAGCACCTGCCGCTGATCGAGCACTCCGCGAAGATCGCGGCCAAGCTCACCGACGGTGGCCCGACGCCACCGCAGTCGGCCAAGGCGGTGGTCTCGGCCGACGTCGAGGTCGTGATGCCGCTCGCCGGGCTGATCGACATCGACGCCGAGAAGGTCCGGCTCGCCAAGGAGATCACCAAGGCGGAGCGGGACGTCGGCGGCGTCGAGAAGCGGCTGGAGAACCCGGACTTCATCGCCAAGGCGCCCGAGGAGGTCGTCGCCGAGCTGCGCCAGCGGCTCGCCGACGATCGCGCGCGCCACCAGCGCCTGATCGACGCGCTCGCTGCCCTGAAAGGATGATCCGATCATGACCGCTCCGCCGAGCCGCCTCGAACGCGATCGCGCCGTGCTCCTGGTCGTCGACATCCAGGAACGGCTGATCGCCGCGATGCAGTCGCCGATCGCCGAGCAGACCGTGAAGAACACCGCGATCCTGATCGAGGCCGCGGCGCGGTTCGGGATGCCGATCGTGTGCAGCGAGCAGTACCCCAAGGGTCTGGGCAAGACCGTCGCTGCCGTCGAGATCGCGCTGTCGGCCGCGGCCGCGACGACCAAGGTCCAGCGCGTCGAGAAGCTCGAGTTCTCGCTCGCGCCGCACCTGATCGGCCTGACCTTGCCCGACGCGCCGCAGTGGCTGATCGCCGGGATGGAGACCCACGTCTGCGTCTACCAGACCGCGCGCGACCTGCTCTCCGCCGGCGCCGCGGTCCACGTCGTCGCCGATGCGGTGTGCAGCCGGACCGAGGCGAACTGGCGGATCGGCATCGATCGCATGCGCACCGAGGACGCGACGATCACGTCGACCGAGACCGCGGTGTTCGACCTGCTCGGCCGCGCCGGCACCGACGACTTCAAGGCCCTGTCGAAGCTGATCAAGTAGATGTCGGGCAGCAGCGAGACCGGACACATCCTCCAGTCGCTCGCGGTCAACGCGGTGATCGCGGTGTCCAAGGGCGTCGCCGCGGCGCTGTCCGGTTCGGGCGCGCTGCTCGCCGAGACGCTGCACTCGTTCGCCGACTGCGGCAACCAGCTCCTGCTCCTGCTCGGGGTCAAGCGCTCGGCGCGGCCGGCGACGCGCGAGCACCCGCTCGGGTTCGGCCGCGACCTGTACTTCTGGTCGTTCATGGTCGCGCTGCTCCTGTTCGCAGGCGGCGGCTGCTTCTCGATCTACGAGGGCATCCACAAGCTGCAACACCCCGAGCCGGTCGGCTCGATCATGGTCGGCTTGATCATCCTCGCGATCTCGATCGCGCTCGAAGGCTGGTCGACCTTGTCGAACATCAAGGAGCTCAACAAGCGCCGGGGCAAGACCGGGTTCTTTCGCTACCTGCGCGAGACCAAGGACACCGACCTGATCGTGGTGTTCGGCGAGAACTCGGCCGCGGTGCTCGGCCTCCTGTTCGCGATCGCCGCGCTGGTGCTCGCGCGCGAGACCAATGACGGCCGGTGGGACGCGATCGGCTCGTTGATGATCGGTTTCGTGCTCGTCGGCGTCGCGCTGTTCCTCGCGAAGGAGGTCAAGAGCCTCCTGGTCGGCGAGGGCGCCGATCCGATGGTCGAGGCGGCGGTGCGCGAGGTCGCGGCGGCGGATCCGTGGATCGAGAACGTCCTCCGGATCATGACGATCCAGCAGGGCCCGGGAGAAGTCGTGGTCGCGATGAAGGTGAAGTTCAAGCCGGGCCTGTCGACCGACGGCACGCTGTACGACGCGATCAACGCGTTCGAGGCGAAGCTCGAGGAGCGCGTGCCCGACATCAAATGGTCGTTCATCGAGCCCGACAACGTCGATTAGGTTTGCGCTTTGCGCTAAGCTGACGCGCCGTGTCACGTCGAACGATTCCCGACCTCGGTGTCGTGCCCCCGACGATGCTGGCCCAGGTGATCCGGGCCGATCGCTTCGGCGAGCCGGTCGATGCGTTCCAGGCTGAGCAGCTCCCCGTGCCCGAGCTCGGGCCGCGCGATGTCCTGGTCTACGTGATGGCCGCGGGCGTCAACTACAACAACGTCTGGGCGGCGATGGGGATCCCGATCGACGTCATCAAGACGCGCAACAAGAAGGGCGAGAAGGAGGACTTCCACGTCGGCGGCTCGGACGCATCCGGCGTCGTGTGGAAGGTCGGCAAGGACGTCGTGAACGTGAAGGTCGGCGACGAGGTCGTCGTCCACTGCGGGATGTGGGAGCCCGACGATCCGTGGGTGCTCGCCGGCAAGGATCCGATGTTCGCGCCGACCCAGCGGATCTGGGGCTACGAGTCGAACTGGGGCAGCTTCGCGCAGTTCACCAAGGTCCAGGACCACCAGTGTCTGCCCAAGCCGCCGCACCTGACCTGGGAAGCGGCGGCGGCGTACATGCTGGTCGCGGCGACCGCGTACCGGATGCTGCACGGCTGGCCGCCGAACGTCGTCGGCCCCGGCGATCCGGTGCTGATCTGGGGCGGCGCCGGCGGGCTCGGCTCGATGGCGATCCAGATCGTGCGCGCCGCCGGCGGTCGCGCGATCGCGGTGGTGTCGGGCGAGGACAAGGTCGAGTACTGCAAGAAGCTCGGCGCGGTCGGCGTGATCGACCGCCGCAACTTCACGCACTGGGGCAAGCTGCCGCGGTGGAGCGACGACGTCGAGTACTCGCTGTGGCTCAAGGGCGCGCGCGCGTTCGGCGCGGCGTTCTGGGACGCGCTCGGCGAGAAGAAGAGCCCGACGATCGTGTTCGAGCACCCGGGCGAATCGACGCTGCCGACCAGCGGCTTCGTGTGCGAGACCGGCGGGATGATCGTGATCTGCGCCGGGACGACCGGCTACAACGCGACGCTCGACCTCCGGTATCACTGGATGCGCCAGAAGCGATTCCAGGGGTCGCACTTCGCGAATGACGAGCAGGCGGCCGGGGCCAACGAGCTCGTCATGGCGGGCAAGATGGACCCGTGCCTGTCGAGGGTGTTCCCGTTCGAGGGCACCGGGGAGTGCCATCAATTGATGCGCGACAACAAGCACCCGTCGGGCAACATGTCGATCCTGATCAACGCGCCGCGGATCGGGCTGAAGAACCTCGCCGAGACGAGGGCCGCGTCGTGATCGGCGGCGACGATCGGCCGTTCCGGATCCTCGGCGTGCAGCAGATCGCGATCGGCGCGCTCGACAAGGGCCCGCTTCGCGAGCTGTGGGTCGACCTGCTCGGCGCCGATCCGGTCGGCGCGTACCGGTCGGAGAAGGAAAACGTCGACGAGGACGTGGTCTCGGTCGGCGACGGGCTCGGCCAGGTCGAGATCGATCTGATGCAGCCGATCGATCCCGAGCGATCGCCCAAGGTCCACGTCCCGACGCTGAACCACATCGGCCTGTGGGTCGACGATCTCAAGGAAGCGGTCGCGTGGCTGACGCTCAAGGGCGTGCGGTTCACGCCGGGCGGGATCCGCAAGGGCGCCGCGGGCTACGACGTGTGCTTCGTCCATCCGAAGGGCTCGGAGGACTCGCCGCTGTCCGGCGAGGGCGTGCTGATCGAGCTGGTGCAGGCGCCGTCGTCGCTGATCGCGGCGACCGACGACATCAAGCGCTCGATGATCGGTCTTCCGGTCGTCCGGTAGCCGCCGGACGCGGCCAACGCGCGGACGCTCCCGGACGCGCGCGCGTGCGATCGCGCGCGGTTATCGGCGGCACACAACGTGCTCTCGCTCCCGCGACGACGGAGGTAGAGTCGATGGCCGAGCGCGACGACATGGATCCTGATGACGCACCGGTGACCCGCCGCGAGTTCCGCGCGGAGATCGCGAAGCTCGCGACGAAGGAGGATCTCGAGCGGTATCCGACGAAGGAGGATCTCCAGCGCGAGCTCGAACGCTTCGTGACCAAGGACGAGTTTCACGCGGGGCTCGAGACCTGGGCCGGTGCCCTCGAGGCTCGGCTGGAAGCCAAGTTCGACGCAAAGTTCGCGTTGCTCCATGCGGACCTTGCGCGCCACACGCAGGCGATCATCGAGGCCTTCACCACGCAGATCGGCGTCATCGACGACAAGTACAAGGACCTCCCGCCTCGCGTCGCCAGGCTCGAGGATATCGAGGCCCGTCGCGCCGCCCGCCGCCGCGGCCCCCGTCAGTCCTGAAACAGGTTCTCGGACGACGTATCGTGGCTGGTGCCGCGGTCGCCGTGCAGGGCGTCCGATAGCTCGCTCGTCGTCTTGCGCAGCCGCGCGCCGAGCACCTGGACGAAGCTCCACAACAGCTTCACCGCGAGCTGCGGCTCCTTCTTGATGATCTCGTAGAAGTCTTTCCGGTTGATCGACACCAGCCGCGTCGCCTCGGCCGCGATCGCATTCAAGGACCGCACCGATCGATCGACCAGGCTCATCTCGCCGAAGTGCTGGCCCTTGTCGAGCCGCGCGAGCACCGCGCCGTCCTTGCTCAGCCGCACCGACCCCGACAGCACGACGTACATCGCGTCGCCGGCCTGGCCCTGGCTGAAGATCGTCTTCTCGGCGGCGACGTCGACGACCTCGGCGATGTTCGAGACCCGGACCAGCTCCTTGTAGGACAGGTACCGGAACATCTGCATGCCCTTGAGCACGTCGAGCTTGACCGCGGCCTCGCTCATCCGCGGCGCCAGGCCGGCGCCGGAGTCGCCGACCCGCACCACGACGCTCGTGATGTTGTCGTGGCCGCCGCCCTTGTTCGCGATCTCGATCAGCCGCGTCGGCGAGTCCTTGACGTCGCCCTCGCTGAGCAGCTCGGCGAGCTTGTTGTCGTCGAGGTACGCGTACAGCCCGTCCGAGCACAGCAGGAACCGGTCGCCGGGCAGGATGTCAAAGTCGAACGTGTCGACCTCGACCGACTGGTACACGCCGACCGCGCGGGTGACGGCGTTCTTGTACTGCTTGTACGGCGAGGTCTCGATCTGGCCGCGCGTCAGCTTGCCGCGCCGGACCAGCTCGTTCATCAGCGAGTGATCCTCGGTCAGGACGTGCGACTGGTTCTGGCGCGACAGGTACACCCGCGAGTCGCCGACGTGCGCGATGAACCCGCGCAGGTGATCGGGCGCGCCCGCGATCAGGAGCACCGTCGCGGTCGTGCCCATGCCGCGCTTGTCGGGCTCGGCCTGGGCGCGGTTGTACACGGTCGAGCACGCCGCCTGGATCGCGTGCTCGAGCATCTGCAGGATCTCGACCGCCTGGACCCCGGGCTGATCGACGCGGTAGCGCTCGATCAGATCGCGGTTGTTGTAGATCGCGTCGCGGATCTCGTGCACCGCGATCGACGACGCGACCTCGCCCGCGGCGTGGCCGCCCATCCCGTCCGCGACCATGAACACGCGGAGCTTCTTGTCGATGAGGAAGTTGTCCTCGTTGTGCTGGCGTTGACGCCCGACGTCGGTCGCCGCCGCGAAGGTCAACTCCATCAATATCGAAGTAACACGGTCAGGGTCTGTCCGACCAGTCCGGGACGAGGTCCTCCAGGACGCCCGGCGCCAGCTCGTCCTCGACGAGGGCCTGGAGCATCCGCTTATCACCGACCCCGCCGGGGTAGACCCGCCCCCCGACGACGAGCGCCGGCCCGGCCTTGACGCCGGCCGCCCGGATCCGCTCGACCGCGCGGGCGCTGGCCCCGGCGCTCGACGCCAGGCAGTGCGACATCGTCGCGCTGTCGAGATCGGTCGCCGCGATCAGGTCGTCGATCTCCTTGTCGGGGTCGGCGGGCTTGCCGTGGCGGCGGTACGCGGTCTGCGCCGCCTGCTCGACCCAGGTCCAGCCCGCGCCGAGCTCCTCGGCGCACAGCGCGGCGTCGTTGGCCATCGTCGTGGCGACCGCGTCGTCGGCCGACGGATCGAACATCGGCCCCCACACGATCCGGACCTCGTCGAACGTCGCCGCGACCGGCAGCGCCTTGTCGACGATCTGGTTGCGGCAGTTGGTCGAGCGCAGGTTGCACAGCACGACGACCTCGACCCGCGCGTCGGCCGGCCCGGTCGACGGCCAGCCGCGGGTGTCGAGTGGCCCGGCGAGCAGGGCGCCGGCGTTGTCGGCGGTGTCGTCGGGATCCGGATCGTCGATCGGCCCTGGCGCGAGCGGCATCGCCGGCCGGTCGGTCAGCGCGTCGCGATCGAACGCATCGCCGAGGTGCGCGAGCGGCACGCCGCGATCGAGCCGGTCCAGCGACTGGTCGTACGCGTCCTGGTACATCGCCTCGAGCTCGTCGTAGTCGAGGCTGACCACCGGCCGCGCCAGAATCTGGCTGTTGATTGCCGCGTCGGGCGCCATGTTGCGGCCGCCGTGCAGCCGGCGCCACCGCGAATCGTTCGCGGTGAGCTCGGCGTCGTGGCGGCCGTCGTCCCACGCCTGCTCGAGCCGCGCGGTGTCGAGCCCGACCTGGCGCGCGATGTCGAGCAGCTGCTCGCGCCGGGCGTTCGACTTCTTGATCAGCGCGGCCATGAACTCGTCGAACATGCCCTGCGCGCTGGCCTCGAGCGCCGCGACCGGCGCGAGCAGGTTCGAGCCGCGCTGGAGCACGCGGAACACCAGCCGGATCCGCGACGGGTGCGCGGCCTGGAGCTTGCGCAGCTGCTCGTACGGTCCCTTGGTCGGCGACGCGCCGGCGACAAAGAACAGCTCGATCGTCACCGGCGCGGTCGACGGCCCGACGCTCGGCGGCTCGCCCGCCGGCTTGTGATCGATGCGCTCGATGTTCGCGCGCGGCACGAGCTCGCGATGCGGCGGCGGCGCCTCGGACGGATCCGGCCGTGCGGTACCGCCGGCGGTGGCGAGCACCGCGATCGCGACGACTGCCGCGAGCCGCATCCCCCTATGGTACCGCGTCGCCCTTGGTCTCGCCCGTGGCGGATGCGGCCGGCTCGGCCACGGCCGCGGAATCCTGGGCCGCGAGCTCGTCGTCGTCGAGCGGCTCGACCTGGGGCCACAGGATCGCGAAGTAGATCCCCGCCGACACGGCGAGCCCGAACCCGATCGCGAGCAGGAACGGCTCCCAGACCATGACCCGGCGCACCCTAGCACTACTGTGGCGGAATAGGCCTGGTGTAGGCTGCGGTCGTGATTGGAGTGCTCGCCCTCGGTGTCGTTGCCGGCGTAGGTGCCAGCGGGATCCCGTACCTACAAGTTCCGACCCTGGGGCCGATCCAGCCGTTCGGGTTGATCGTCGCCGTCGGCGTCCTGGTCGGCGCCTGGGTGATGCGGGTCTACGCCGAGCGCCGCGGCGTCGACGACGATGATCTGCGCGGGCTGACCGGGTGGATCACCGTGACCGGCTTCATCGGCGCGCACCTGTTCGACGTGCTCGTCTACAACCAGGCCGAGCTCAAGGCCAACCCGATCATCCTGATCAAGCTGTGGCAGGGCATCTCGTCGTACGGCGGGTTCATCGGCGGAACGCTCGGCTACATGTTCTTCTGCTGGTGGAAGCGGCTGATCCCGCTGTTCTGGTCGGACACCGGTCTGCTCGGACTCCTGGTCGCGTTCTCGATCGGACGGATCGGCTGCACGATCGTCAGCGATCACATCGGCAGCCAGACCAGCTTCTTCCTCGCGTGGGACTACCCCTGCAACATCGCGGCGCACGCGCTCAACGTGAAGTGCACGCTCGCCGACACCAGCCAGCCGATCATCCACGCGTGGAACCTCGGCTTCATGGAGCTGCTCTACCTGATCCCGGTCAACATCGCGGTGCTCTACGTCGCGTTCAAGGGCAAGCCGCGGCCGATGGGCTTCCTCACCGCGATGATCGGCGGGCTCTACGCGCCGGTGCGGTTCGTGCTCGAATTCGCGCGGCCGTCGACGACGGATCCGCTGTACGCCGGGCTGACGTTCGCGCAGTGGTGCTCGATCCTCACGTTCGCGCTCAGCCTGTACTTCATCATGAAGATCATGAAGTCGGGCCGGGTGCATCCGCTCAAGGACGAGCTCGACGGCATCGTCGGCGGCCGGCGCCAGACCCTGGTGTCGTTCGACAAGCGCAAGGACGAGCCCAAGGCCGAGAAGAAGAAGAAGAAGGGCAAGAAGGACGAGGCCGCGGACGCCAAGAAGGACGAGGCCGCGGACGCCAAGACGGACGACGAGCCCGCCGAAAAGCCAGCGGACTAACCGCGCCGCCGCCCGCCACCGCCACCGCCACCGCCTCCGCCACCGCCACCACCGCCACCGCGCCCGCGGCGCGCATCCATCTCCGCGACGATCTCCTTGTCCTCCGCCGCCGTCACCGCCTGCACCGCCGCCGCGAACACGACCTGCTCCGCCGCGACGTGATCCGAGTGCAGCTTCTCGAGCTTCTCCACCAGCTCGACCAGGCCGTGCGCATCCGCCGGTCGCGGCGCCTCGGTCCAGCCGCCGACCATCGCCGCGATCTGCGCGCCGAGCTCGACGTGCACCGCGTGCTCCGCGACGATCCGATCGATCTCGTTGCCGAGGTCCGGCCGGTGCTTGCGCAGCCGCGGGAACAGCGACGCCTCCTCGTCGGCGAAGTGGCGCGGCACCGCCCGGCCGAGGAAGTCGACCGCGTCGCGCACCACCGCGAGCGCGTCGTCGCCGCCGCGGCCGCCGGCGAGGCGGCGCGCCGCGTCGCACAGCGCGGTCATCACATCACTCTGGCGCCGATGGGTCGTCTCCAGCTGGCCCAAGCTCGCGGACGCGGACATCGCGGAGTAGAGTACCCCGACCATGGCGGACTCGATCGACAACGTCGTCATCATCGGCAGCGGACCCGCGGCGCACACCGCCGCGATCTACGCCGCGCGCGCCGAGCTCAAGCCGGTCCTGTTCGAGGGCTTCCTCGCCGGCGGCATCGCGGCCGGCGGCCAGCTCACGACGACGACCGACGTCGAGAACTTCCCCGGGTTCCCCGAGGGGATCTCCGGTCCCGATCTGTGCGAGCGGTTCCGCGCGCAGTCGGCGCGGTTCGGCACCGTGATCCACACCGAGACCATCACCCAGGTCGATCTATCGCGCCGGCCCTTCCGCTACCGCACCGACGAGCGCGAGGGCGCCGCGCGCGCGGTGATCATCGCGACCGGTGCGACCGCCAAGCGCGACGACGTCCCCGGGACGCGCGACAACGAGCTGTGGCAGAAGGGCGTGTCGGCGTGCGCGGTGTGCGACGGCGCGCTGCCGATGTTTCGCGGCAAGCCGCTGTTCGTCGTCGGCGGCGGTGACTCGGCGATGGAGGAGGCGGGCTTCCTCACCAAGTTCGCGTCGAAGGTCTACGTCGTCCACCGCCGCGACGAATTGCGCGCGTCGAAGATCATGGCGCACCGCGCGCAGCACAACCCGAAGATCGAGTTCCTGCTGTCGCACAAGGTCGTCTCGGTCGAGGGCGGCGACGGCGTCGAGACCGTGCGCGTCCACGATCTCAAGACCGGCGCCGAGCGGACGATCGCTGCCGCCGGGCTGTTCTTCGCGATCGGCCACGTGCCGAACACCGCGTTCCTCGCCGGCCAGGTCGCGACCGACGACCAGGGCTACATCATCACCACGCCGGGCACGACCGCAACCAACGTTCCGGGCGTGTTCGCCGCGGGCGACGTCCAGGACAAGAAGTATCGCCAGGCGATCACGGCGGCTGGCACCGGCTGCATGGCGGCGCTGGAAGCCGAGCATTTCCTGCAGTCTCATTGACGCTCGCGGGCGCTCGGAATCTTGCCGGCACGTAGCCCGGTTGATCCGGACGTGCCAGAATTCCGCTACGCCGTGAATCCGCCACCGCCGCAGCCGGCCTACCCGGCGATGATGGTCAAGGTCCTCGCCGTGATGCTGCTCGCCGTCGCCGGCGCGCTGGTCTACGTCGTCGTGCACCAGCGCAACCAGACGGTCGCCGAGGTGCCGTACGAGCCGCGGATCGTGACGCCGCCCGCGACCAAGCTCGGCGCCGACGAGCAGTCGACGATCGACGTGTTCAAGGAGGTGTCGGTGTCGACGGTGCACGTCACCAGCATCGCGACCCGCTCCGACGTCTTCAACATGGACGTCACCCAGATCCCGCAGGGCGTCGGCACCGGCTTCATCTGGGACGCGGCCGGCCACGTCGTGACCAACTTCCACGTCGTCCAGCCCGGCGATCGCGCGCAGGTCACGCTCCAGGACGGCGAGACCTATGCCGCGAAGATCGTCGGCACGCACCCCGACAAGGACATCGCGGTGCTGAAGATCGACGCCCCGCCGTCGAAGCTGCACAAGATCGCGGTCGGGACCTCGGCCGATCTGCAGGTCGGTCAGAAGGTGCTCGCGATCGGCAACCCGTTCGGCCTCGATCAGACCCTGACCACCGGCGTGATCTCCGGCCTCGGCCGCGAGATCCAGTCGGTGACGCAGCGGCCGATCTACGACGTGATCCAGACCGACGCCGCGATCAACCCCGGCAACTCGGGCGGCCCGCTGCTCGACGGCACCGGCCGGCTGATCGGCATGAACACCGCGATCTACTCGCCGACCGGCGCGTCGGCGGGCATCGGCTTCGCGATCCCGGTCGACACGATCAACGCGATCGTCGGCCAGCTGATCGAGCACGGCAAGGTGATTCGCCCCGGCCTCGGCATCACGACCTTGTCCGACAACATCGCCGAGCGGCTCGGCCAGGACGGGGTGATCATCACGCGGATCTCGCCGGGCGGCGCCGCCGCCGACGCCGGCCTGCAGGGCACCAAGCCCGCGCCCGACGGTCACGGCTGGGTGCTCGGCGACGTGATCGTCGCGATCGACGCCGCGCCGATCCACAAGATGTCGGACCTCTACAAGGTCCTCGACGCGCACAAGGTGGGTGACACGGTCACGGTCACCGTCGAGAACCAGGGATCGCGGCGGGACGCCAAAATTACGCTACAAGCGATCCCGTAGTACGCTTCGCGGATGCACAGCAGTACCGCCGCCGCCCGGGAACCGGACCCGGCGGCGCCGCCCGCGCCGGCGCGCCCGAACGTGGCGCAGCGCGCGGCCGGCCACGTCCTCGCCGGCGTGTCCGAGGTGTTCTTCCGCACGATCTCGGCGATCGGCAAGATGCACCCGCTCGCGCGGCCCGAGCGCCACGGCGTCGCCGTCGAGCACGACGTCCGCTACTGCGCGTCGGAGTCCGAGTGGCACCACCTCGACATCTACCGGCCCGTGCATCGGCCTGGCCCGTGGCCGGTGGTGTTCTACGTCCACGGCGGCGCGTTTCGCCTGCTGTCGAAGGACACCCACTGGCTGATGGGCCTGACCTTCGCGCGGTTCGGGTACATGGTCGTCAACATCAGCTACCGGCTCGCGCCGCGCCATCCGTTCCCCGCCGCGCTCGAGGACACGTGCCGCGCGTGGTGCTGGCTCGCCGACGAGATCGTCCGGCTCGGCGGTGATCCGGATCGCGTCGCGGTCGCCGGCGAGTCCGCCGGCGGCAACCTCGTGACCGCGCTGACGCTCGCGACGACGCAGCGCCGCCCCGAGCCGTACGCGCGCGCGGTGTTCGACACCGGCCTCGTGCCGCGCGCGGCGCTGCCGTTCTGCGCGATGCTCGAGGTCAGCCGGCCGCACCGGTTCCGCGCGCGCCGCGGCAAGCTGCCGCGCTGGGTCCACGAGATGCTCCGCGACACGTCGTCGTCGTATCTCCAGCACTCCGATCACGGCTCGACGCTGGAGCTCGCCGATCCGCTGGTCGCGTTCGAGACCGGCGACGCGCTGCGCCGCGATCGCCCGCTACCGCCGTTCTTCGCCGCGGTCGGCACCCGCGATCCGCTGCTCGACGACACCCGCCGGCTCGAGCGGGCGCTCGCCGCGATCAACGTGCCGTGCGAGGCGCGGTACTACCCGGGCGGGGTCCACGCGTTCCACGCGTTCGTGTGGGAGCCGACCGCGCAGCGGTGCTGGCGCGACGCGCTCGCGTTCCTCGAGCGTCACACCCGCGTTCGCGACAAGTAGCGCCAGCTCGCGTAGGCCATCGACACCAGGCCGATGAAGCCGAGCCAGATCAGCGGCAGGGACACCTTGCCGAGGACCGGCAGATCGGCGCTGTTGAGGATCGGGCTGGTGAACGAGAAGTACAGCATCCATCCGGCGATGCCGACGAAGATCGTCGCGGCGATCAGCGCGGGGATCCCGGGCTTGTCCTTCTGCGCCGGATCGAGCTGCAGCTTGAACACGCCGAGCGCGGTGAGCGCGGCCATCAACGTGAGGATGCTGCCGATCGTCCCGATCGCCTTGATGAAGCTGGTCGTCATCGCGACCGACACCGCGATCGCGCCCTGCAGCAGCACCGACCACAGCGGCGGCTTGCCTTCGCGGCCGGCGAACGCGCTCGGCAGGTAGCCGTCGCGCGCCATCGCCGCGTACACCCGCGGCCCGATCATCGTCATCGCGCTCGCCGCCGACAGCAGCGTGACGATCATGATCCCCGACATGATCTTCGCGCCGGTCGCGCCGACGAGGTCCTTCATCAGGAAGTGGCCGAGCGTCACGCGGTCGCGGTCGCCGCCGATCCACTGGCCGAAGTGGGACGGCGTCAGGTTCGCGACCAGGACCCAGTTGACCAGGAGGTACAGCACCATCACGATCGTGCAGCCGAGCAGCATCGCGCGCGGGACATCGCGCCTGGGCTCGGCGAACTCCTCGCTGGCGTAGATCGCGGCGTTCCAGCCGCTGAAGCAGAACGCGATGAACACGAGGCTGCTGAAGAACGGCTGGACCGGCAGCCCGTCCTGCGACGCCTTCGGCACCCAGGTCGGCCAGGCGTTCGTACCGGCGATCAACCCGACCGCGACGAAGCCGACGACGAGCACGATCTTGATCGCGACCAGCAGGTTCTGCCCGCCGCGCGACGCGCGCAGGTTGAACGCGTGGATCAGCGTGACGCCGACGATCACCGCGATCGCGATCACGCGCCAGTTGATCCCCACGCCGAGCGTCTCGCCGAAGTAACCGGCGAGCTGGGCGTCGAGCGCGACGGGCTGCGAGAACCCGACGATCAGCGACGTGAACCCGGCGAGGTAGCCGAGCAACGGGTGCCACAGCGTCGACAGGTAGCGGTACTCGCCGCCCGAGCGCGGGATCGCGTGCGCGACCGCCGCGTACGCGCGCGCGCCGCACAGTGCGGCGATCCCGCCGACCACCCACGCGAGCAGGATGTACGACGGCTTGAGGTCCATCGCCATGAAGCCCGGGGTGGTGAGCACGCCGGCGCCGATCATGTTGGCGACCACGATGCCGACCCCCGACCACAGGCCGAGCTTGCGAACCGTCACCGTCACGACTGCTAGATATCGCGCTTCGGCCGCCCCGCGCTAAGACCTGGTAAGGCATTCGTGCCGGCGCGTACGGGGCTTCCCTGCACACCCTCGGGCGCGCTTCGCGCTTCCTCGGTTTGGCGTGTCATGCTCGGCGCGTGCTGCGCACGTCGATCGTCCTCGTCGCCATCCTCGCCGGTGCCGTGCTCGCCGATCCCGCGACCGACCCCGGGGTCGACGCCGCCGGGCCGGTCGATCCGGTCGCGGTCGTCGGCCGCTATCAGGCCAAGCTGACCTGGAGCCACTGCGCGCCGGCGGGGACGAAGGCGCCGGTCGTGACGCTGTCGCCGATCGACAGCCGGCTCGAGCTCGATCTCGCGCCGGCGCGCGACGGGCTCGGCGCGGTCGTGATCGCCGGCGACTCGCACCAGCTCACCGGCACCGCCGCCGACGTCACCGCGACGCTGACGTTCGGGGCGAAGAAGACCGAGCTCGTCGTCGCGCTCGAGTCGGGCTGCACCGCGAAGGGCACGGTCAAGCGGATCGGCTCGGCGATCGCGGCGTGCGACGAGCTCGCCGCGCTGGCGCGGATCGAGGCCGGGTGTGGCGCGGTCGCCGCCGACGCGCGGCTCGAGGACGTCACCGCGATCGACGCCGAGCTGCCGGTGTGGGCCAAGGCCAAGGGCACGGCCAAGCAGGAGGCGCGGGTCGCGTGCGAGGGCCGGGTCGCCGCGCTCCGCCCGGCCCTGGTCGACGCCGCATGCGTCGCCGTCGCCGTCGAGGATCAACCGACGCTGTTGCCGGAGTGCCGCGATCTCGCCGCGCGCGTCAATCAGCTGATGGGGTGCCGCACGATCGACGCGCGCACCAAGGCGGCGCTGCGCGATGCGCTACCCAACATTCACGTCGAGCTCGTCCACACCGACGAGGCCTCGATCTCTGTGGCACGCCAGCAGTGTCTGCGCCAGGACGAAGCGCTGAAGAAACTGATGCCGCAGCTCGGTTGCCCTTAGTCGACTGAAGTTGTAATTGGCCGCTTACACGGACGATTGTCCGGATCCCAGGCCAAGGACACGCGACGTGCGTTTGTCTATGCTGGTGCCGGCCACGTCGGGGCGGGGGCTACGTCCTTCGTTGCTTCGGTGCGGCTGCACGAAAGGACGACAGATGCGACGGATCGCGATCCTGATGGCGCTGGCGGGCGGGGTGACCCTCGCGCCCGGCGCCGCGCACGCCTTCTGCGGGTTCTATGTCAACGGCGCCGGCGGCGAGATGTTCAACGACGCGACGCAGGTGACGCTGATGCGGATGGGCACCCGGACGGTGCTCAGCATGCAGAACAACTACAAGGGGCCGCCCGAGGCGTTCGCGCTGGTGATCCCGGTGCCGGTCGTCTTGCACGAGGGCGACGTCAAGACCTTGCCGAAGGAGGTGTTCGCCAAGGTCGACACCATGGGCGCGCCGCGGCTCGTCGAGTACTGGGAGCAGGATCCGTGCGCGCCCGAGCTCGACTACGACATGAGGCCGATGACGACCGCCATGCCGCGCGGCGCGGTCGAGGAGAAGGCGACGAACCACGCCGACCTCGGGGTCAAGATCGAGGCCCAGTTCGTCGTCGGCGAGTACCAGATCGTGATCCTGTCGGCGACC
>JADMIO011000739.1_pt1 | contig 60058 bp, 52 predicted proteins | sample 8958161 | NCBI WGS metagenome assembly JADMIO01 (sample SAMN16585339, study PRJNA669376) | soil metagenome | isolation source: Crop rotation soil | place: USA: Cullars Rotation, Alabama | collected 2011
CGACAACTTGTCCACGTGGAATTCTAAGCTTAGGATCCCAATGTGCTGGAAAGAAGGGGTTGCCGTCGCCGTCGTCGCGGCCATCGCCGTGCTCTTCTTCGCGATCTCCGCCCTCGTCGTGTTCCGCAGCCGGTTCGCGATCGCGGCACTGGCGCTGCTCAGCGTCGTCTGCACGGCCTGGTTCAATCCGGTCGTGCGCGGCGGCTCGGCCTACCTGACCGAGAATCCGCTGGCCCGCGCGATCCTCACGCTCGATCGGCGCGAAGGGGGGGGCACGCGCTGGATCGTGTTCAACGATCCGCGTCTGCCCAACCTGTTGCGCGCCGTCGGCGTGCGCAGCGTCGGCGGCGTGCATTACTACCCGCAGCTCGAGCTGTGGAAGCGCCTCGGCCTTTACGATCACGCCGCGGAGGGGTGGAACCGGTACGCGAACGTGCAGTTCGCCTTGAAAGCCAACGACGGTCAGATCGGATTGCAGCTTCCGTTCCTCGATCAGGTCGTCGTGCGCGTGCACCCGGACCAGCCCGCGTTCGCGGCACTCGAGGCGGACTTCCTCATCTACGCCGGCAAGGACCGCCACGTGCTGGACGATGCGGCTGCGCTCGCTTGGGAGACCAGCGTGGACAACGCGCACATCTTCCGCGTCGCGCGCGGCTATTCGACGCGATAGATCAGGAGCGCGCCGCCGAGGGTCGCGAGCGGCGTGCGCTCGCGAAACGCGGCGAACTGATCGGGGCGCGTCATGCTCAGCTTGCCGTGGTCGTACGCGAGGTAGGAATAGCCCGCGACGAAGTTCGCGCTGATCGCGTACCAGCCCGGCGCAGGCGCGCCCTGCGGAACGAAGTAGTCGATCCGGTACAGCTCGGGTGCCACGTGGCCGAAGTACCCGAGGCCCACGCGCTCGATGCCGTGCTCGTGCAAATAGGCGGACAGGTGCTTGAGCTCCTGCCCCCAGTCGACGTTCGAGTCCGCCAGGTGACGCCAGGCGTTCTCGTTGCCGCCGCCGAGGCGATTCACGTACGACAGATGATGCGGATATGCGGCGAGGCTCGCGCCCGCGTAGGCGACGCCGAGGGCCGCGAGGAGGACGCCAGCGGCCGACCGCAGCGGCACGCGAGCCGCGGCGATGCCGCAGCCGACGCACAGGATCGCGTAGCACGGCAGCACGTAGCGGATCCCGATGTCGAGGCCGCGCGAGAGCGAGAACATCCCGCCCCACAGCGCGAGCGGGACCACGACGAAGAGCCACTCGTGGAGCGCCATCCGTGGCGCACCGGCAGCTCGGCCGCGAGCGCGCGCGAGGAAGCTGCGTAGCCATTCGAACCCCAAGAGCGCGACGATTCCGAGCAGCGGCAGCGGCGTCTTGTACAGCCACGCCATCAGGTAGTAGCGGCGCCAGCCCTGGTCGGACCATTCCCCGTCGAGGTACGAGAGGACGTCGGCCGACTGCACGTCGCGCGCCTGGCCGTCGAGCGCGCGCAGGAACAGCAGCGGCAGCGGAATCGGCGCCTCGTCGGGCAGCAGCGCGTCGAGCTTGCGGAACGCGTTGCTCGCCGGCGCGACCTGGCCCCAGCGCGTCAGCGCGTGGTCGAAGCCGTAGCTCGCCTGGATCGCGAGCAGCGCGAGGCCGACCGCCAGCAGCAGCTCGAGCAGCGACGTCGTCCAATGCTTCTCGCGCAGCGCCCGGCCGAAGAGCGCCACGAGGAAGAGCGGGGCGAGGAAGAGCACCGACAGCTTGACCGACAGCCCCAGCCCGAAGAGCGCCCCCGCGGCGGCCATGCTCCACGTCGACGCAGTGCGGGCGTGGACGCGCAGGGTCGCGACGAGCGCTACGACCAGTGCCGTGACGGCGAGGTCGAGCGACACGACGCTCGCGAAGGAAACGAGCTCCGGCGAGAAGGCGAAGAACCCGAGCGCCGCGAGGCCGGCGGAGCGGCCGCCCGCGGAGCGCGCCCAGGACCAGAGGACAAGTCCGAGCGCCCAGGCGATCGGCAGCATCATCGCGCGCGCCCGCAGGAAGATGCCCTCGTAGGTCGCAGGGTTCGCGATCAGGAAGCGCGTGCCGAAGTACCACGGCGTCCAGCCGTCGGCGGCGATCTTCCCGTCGAAGCGCGGATCCGGAAGCTGCACGTCGCTCGGCGCGACCGCGAGGCCGATCCAGCGCTTCAGCAGGGGCGGAGTCTTGTAGCCGAGGTTCAGGTCGCCCGTGGCGCGCAGCGCGATGGCCTGCGGGACGAGGTGGAACTCATCGACCGTCGCCGAGGAATGACGGGACTCGCCGGCGGCGAGGGCCGTGAAGACCGCGAGGAGCGCGACGACGATTGCGCCCTCGATCCACGCCCCGCGCGGCTTCATTTCGTGGCCGTCAAGAGATGATTGAGGCCCCACTGCGTCCAGAACCACTTCTTTCGAACGGCGCCGAACCCGGCGCGCTTCAGGCGGGTGACGATTTCGCGATCGAGGAGGTAGTAGGACTCGTCCTCCCCCATGCCGCGCTCGGAGTCGACGTCCCAGCGCGTGCCGAACGCCCGATCGTACAGCGCGACCACGCGATGCACGAGGATCTCGGCGAGCGGGTTGCCCATGGTCACGACGATGCGGCCGCCGGGCGCCAGGCAGCGGTGCGCTTCCGCCAGCTCGGCGTCGCGAAGCGGCTCGGGGACGTGGTTGAGGTTCGCGATGAACGTCACGGTGCCGAACGACGCATCCGGAAACGGGAAGCGGGTCGGGTCGGCCAGGATCTGGGAGGGATGCAGGCCGTCGTAGGGGAAGACATCGACGCCTTCGCCATCGCCGCCGCACCATTCGCGGAGGAAGCGATTGTGCCGGCCGCAGCCGACGTCGAGGCAGCGGCCGCACACTTCGCGCGCGACGTAGTCGAAGCGCTCGGTCGAAAGCGACGATAGCGGGCCGCGATCTTCTTCGAACAGCGTCAGCGCGCGCAAGGGGAACGTCACGCAGTCGAGCAGGCGCTGGCCGCGGCTGCGGCGCCGGCGCGCGCTCGCGAAAGACGGCACCGGCTGGGGAGGAGTCAATGGCAACGCGACCTCGCCCGTGCGCGGGCCCGCGCAGCTTAGCGAACCTGCTTTCGCGCAGGCAACCGAAGCCGCGCTTTGAAATCGGCGGCGATCACGGAGGAGCGCTGTTCGCGACGAGCGGACGGCGCCCGATTCCGACGCGCCCCGGGCCAAAGCGCGGAAGGTGCGAAAATCGGCGGCGATGGAGCGCAGCGCGATCCGCGACCGCACGATCTGCTTGGCACTGTTCGCCTGCGCGGCGGCGCTGCGGCTGATCCACGTCGCGACGGTGCTCGACTCGCCGTTCTTCACCCACCTGGCGCTCGACCCCCTGGCCTACGACGAGTGGGGGATGCGCATCGCCGCGGGGAGCTGGCTCGGCGATCGGATCTTCTACCAGGATCCGCTCTACCCGTATTTCCTCGGCGTGCTGTACACGCTGCTCGGCCACGCCTACACGAAGGTCGTCGTGGTGCAGGCGCTGCTGGGCTCGCTCGTGCCGCCGCTCGTGTACGCGGCGGCGCGAACCTCGATCGGCCGCGGGCGCGCGCTGACCGCCGCCGTGCTGGCCTTGCTGTACGCGCCCGCGATCTACTACGAGGCCCTCATCCTGAAGTCGTGGATGGAAGCGTTCTTCCTCGCCGTCGCGTTGTGGCTGCTGTCGCGCGCGATCGACTCGGGACGCGCGGCCTGGTGGCTGGCCGCGGGCGCTTCGATCGGTCTCGGCTGCCTGGTGCGCGCGAACTTCCTGCTCTTCCTTCCGCTCCTCGCCGTGTGGTGCTGGCTCGATCGCTCCGCAGCTCCGCAGGCGACGCGCGCCGGCCGGCTGCGCTGCGCTGCCGCGCTGCTCGCGGGAGGCGCCTGCATTCTCGTGCCGACCGCCGTTCGCAACCGGATCGTCGGCGGCGAGTGGGTACTGACGACGTCGCAGGGCGGCCAGAATTTCTTCCTCGGCAACAACGCCGAGAACAAGAGTGGCGAGTACGAGGCGCTGCCGTTCGTCGGTGCCAACCCCAAGCACGAGGAGCGCGGCTTCGCGGCCGAGGCCGAGCGGCGCAGCGGGCGCCCGCTCGGGGTGAAGGAGGTCTCGCGCTTCTGGTTCGCGGCTTCCTTTGCCTGGATCCGCGAGCAGCCCGGGGATTGGCTTTGGCTGATGGGCAAGAAGACGCGTGTGTTCTGGAGCGCGTACGAAGTGCCGGACAACCTCGACTACTACGCGTACCAGGCAGACGCTCCCGTCCTGCGTCTTCCGTTGCCCGGATTCGGTTTCCTCGCGCCGCTCGGGATCGTCGGGGCGGCGCTGTGGATCCGGCGCACCGGCTGGGCGCGTGCGGTCTTGGCGATCCTGGTCGTGTATTCGTCTTCGGTCATCTTCTTCTATGTCTTCGCGCGCTACCGCCTCGGCCTGACGCCGGCACTGTTTCCGCTTGCGGGCAGCGCGCTGTGCGAGTTGTGGCGGGTTCCCGCACGGCTGCGGAACCCGGATGCACGCAAGCCCGCGCTGCTGCTCGCGACCGGCGCGATCGCCGCGTTCGCGTTCGTCAACCTGCCCGTGCGAGCGCCCGCGGACTACTGGTCGCACCGCCTCGCCGCGGCGGTCGGCCTGCCGGTGCAGGACGCGTCGACCGCGATGGCGCACTTCAACCTCGGCGTCACGTACGCGCGCGAAGCGAAGGAAGCCGCCCGGCCGGAAGACGCGCTGCGCGAGGCCGAAGCCGAGCTGCGCGAAGCCGTGCGCCAGGAGCCGTGGCGCGTGCAATTCCGGGTCGAGCTCGGCAAGGTGCTCGCGCGCCAGTCGCGCGAGCGCGAGGCGATCGAGCAGTACGAAGCCGCGCTGCGCATCGAGCCCGCGGACTGGCGCACGTGGCACGCGCTCGGGATTCTTCATCGCCGCTCCGGCGATGCGGAGGGGGCCGAGCGCTCGTTCCGCCGCGCCGCCGAGTTGGCGCCCGGGCAGACCGACAGTCTCGTGGCGCTCGGCGAGCTGCTCGTGACTCGAGGGCGCAAGGCCGAAGCCGTGCCGCTGTTCGAGTCGGCGCTACGCATCTCGCCCGCGAACGAAGCGGCCCGCAGAGGCCTCCAGCAGGCCTCGAAATGACTCTGGGCGATCGCGGTCGCGCCCGCGGGCACCCTGCGCCGCCAGGCCCCGGAAAGCCGCGCAAAACGTGCTAATCTGGCCCCAGCGCGCAGAGCGAGGGCGCGGTGGATGCTCAGTCGAACCATCGACCAATTCGTCGCCGGGTTGCAGGGGATCGGCGAGGCCAGTTTCTCGCGCCAGACGGTGCTCGCCGAGTTCGGCCGGATCGTCCTCGAGCCCGCTTCGCTCGAGCCGTACATGTTCTTCTGCAAGACCCACTACACCCGCAACCTCATCTATCGCGACCACCTCTTCGAGGTGCTGGCACTCTGCTGGGAAACGGGGCAGGGCTCCGCGATCCACAATCATCGCGACCAGGAATGCTGGATGGGGGTTCCCGTCGGCCGGCTCGCCGTGCAGAACTACCGCGTTCTGGCCTTTGACGAGAGCGCGATGACCTGCAAGCTCGAGCCCTCGACGCAGTACGTGATCGACCCGACCCATCCGGCCGCGGTCGACCCGACCGAGCCCGTGCACGCCGTGATGAATCCGGCGGAATTCGGGCACCGGGCCGTGTCGGTGCACGTGTATTCGAAGCCCTACGATTCGTGCCTGATCTACCAGGTCGAATCGGGCCGGTGCTGGAACCGGCCGCTCGAATACACGAGCCGCCACGGCGAGCTCTGCGCCGGGGAAAAGGCCGCCCTCGTCCGCGCCTGACGACCCTTTCGCCTCCTCCCATGACGTCCTGACCGAGGGCTGATCCCAGCCCCGGCGCCCTGCCGTCTCGAAATCCAGGCGAATACGTGCTCGTGACCGGGCGACTTGACACTATCGCCTGACTGCATAGGTTTTCTGAATTGAATGAATTTGGGCGCAGGAAAAACCGACAACACGGAGACTCCGGAACGCCCGGTTCCAGCCACTGTCGCGCAAGCGATCGCCTAGCGAGAGGAAAGAGGAAGAGGAGGCCGTGACGATGCAAACGATCGATCAAGCGTTCCAGGAAGTGTGCAGGCTGCACGAGCAGCTCGCGCACGCGCCCGCGCCCGAGATCGGCCCGCAGGCGTTCCTTCCATTCCCGCCGGGCGTGAACCCGATGGCCTACGCGATCGAAGAGGTCGCGCAGCTGAAGCGGCTGTGCGAGGGCGCGCAGGCCGGCTTCGATCCCACGCAACAGCAATCGCAGCAGCAGCAGCAGCAGCACCCGCAGGTGACCTGGGTTCCGCGCGCGAACATCCATGCGTCGGAAACGAACCTGCTCTTCCACGTGGAGCTTCCGGGAGTCTCGAAGGAAGACGTCTCGGTGACGGTGTCGCAGGGCGAGCTGATCGTCCGCGGACAACGCCGCGCCGCGACTCACGACGCTTCCTTGAAGCCGATGTTCGTCGAGCAGCCTTACGGCTCGTTCGAGCGCCGCTTCCCCTGTCCACCGTGGTGCGACCCCGAGAAGATCCAGGCGAAGTACTCGCACGGCGTGCTCGAGATCCAACTCACTCGGCTCGACGAGGGCAACCGCGGCGAGTTCCGCGTGAACATCGGCTGAGCGGCGGCACACCGCCCTCGTTCGACGGAGGCAGACGCAATGACGAACCGGAAACATTCGGCCACGGGGAACGCGGGCGACGGCACGAATTCCCAGGAGCAGACCAACGCTCTGTACGTCGCGCACCAGGTCCACACGCTGGCGAACCTGATCTACCAGCGCATCCAGGCCGGGATCGGTAGCCACGCCGCGCAGGGCTGGTCCGCGGGCCATGCGCATCCTGGCGCCGCGCAGTTCCAGGGAGCGTACGGCCAGGCTCCGAGCTCGCACGCCGGACCGTTCGGCGGCGGCCACGCACAGGACCCCACCGCGCAGGCTGGCGCTGCGCATCCATTCGCCCTCGCGCCGTTCGGCGCGACGCACGGAGGTGCGATGAACCAGACCCATCCGTTCTTCGGGACGCAGTCGCACGGTTTCACGCCGTACGGCGCGTTCCACCCGACGGGTTCTCCGTTCGGCTCCCATCCCTACTTCGGGAACACGGCGGGTGAAGGCCATCCGTTCGGCTTCCCGGGCTTCGCGAACGCCGGGCAGAGCCCGTTCGGCTGGCAGCCCTTCTTCCCCGCGGGCGGCTTCGGCGGCGTGAACCCGTTCGGCTTCGCGCCGTTCGGGCAGGCGTTCGGCGGCCCGACGGGCAACCCGTACGGCTTCCTGCCGCACTGGATGTTCGGGAACCCGGCGGCGCTGCAGGGTGGATTCGCGCCGCAGTGGGGCACGAACGCCGGTAACGCCGCGTACGACGGCGCGTGCTGCAACACCGGCGCGCCGCGCGGCGCCGCCTTCTCACCGGCTCCGGCTCTTTTCTATTGGTATCCGTGACCGCTGGCCATTGTGGCTGGCGCGTCTTTTCCGCAGGAGGAGAGAATCTATGTTTGTGAACGATGTGTTCGGTCTTTGCCGCAGCAACTTTCTGACGGGCGACGTGTTCGGCGGTCAGTTCGCCCAGACTCCGTTCGGCTACAACTTCGGCACCAGCAACATCACGGGCCAGGGGTATCACCCGCTGTACGGCTACCTGGTCAATCGCGTCCCGACGCAGGGCTTCTTCCACCAGGGCGTCAACCCGCACGTGTTCGGCAACGTCAACCCGCTCGGCGTCAACAGCCTCGGCGTGAACACGCTCGGCACGCAGCCGTTCCTGCCGATCTCGGCGTTCACCAATCCCGTTCTCGCGCACCAGGGTGGCTTCAACACGATCGGCTACGGTTTCTCGCCCTACACCGTGGGCAACTGGAACTGGACGAGCCCGCTCGGCGGCCTCCAGACGCAGATCTGCCGCTAAGCTCGCTGCTACGTGCGCGGGACCGAGCCGGATCGGCCGGTCCCGCGCCGCGTGCATCCCGCCCTTCATCGGAGGTTCCAGGACGTTGCTCTCCCAGCAGATCCGCACCGCCCTGGAACGAGAAGTCGTCGGTCAGTCCCGTCCCGTCCAGACGCTGTCGCGGACGCTGACGGTCGCGCTGGCCGGACTGCACAACCCCGTATCGCCGCTGGGCATCTATCTGTTCGTCGGGCCGAGCGGCACGGGCAAGACGCACCTCGCACGCTCGGTCGCGCGGCTGGTCCACGGGGATCCGCGGCGCCTCGTCGCGATCGATTGCATCCAGCTCTCCGGACGCGACGAATGGGGCGGCTTCACTTCGTATCTGGCGCCGCACTTCCGCTATTCGTCGAACGACCAGTCGGATTCGGTCGCTTCGATGGGTCCTCTGTCGATCCTGCTCGTCGAGCACATCGAGTGGGCGCGGCCCGAGACGCTGCACGCGCTGATCACCGCGATGGAGACCGGCTCGCTGCTGCTTCCCGATGGCAAGTGCGGAAGCCTCAGCGGCTGCCTCGTGATCATGACGAGCGGGCTGTGCGCGCGCGAGATCTACGACGCCGGCCGGTCCGAGATCGGCTTCTCCCCGGCGCGTGAGATCGAGGAAACCGAAAAGGCGCGCATCTATCAGCTGGTCTCGTCCGCGGCCGAAAAGCAGTGGGGCTCGGACATCCTCGGGCACCTCGACGATCTGCTCGTCTTCCATCGCCTGCGGGAAGGGCACCTGCCGTTCATCCTGCGCCGTCTCGTGCTGCAGCTGAACGAGCGCCTCGCCGCGCGTGGGCTTTCCTGCGTCATGGAAGAGAGCGCGGCCGATTTCCTGCTGGCCCGCGGCGTTCCGCACCTGCGCCACGGGGCCTGGATCCTGGTGCGCGTGTTTCGCCGCTTCGTGCTGTTCCCGGTCGCGGACCTCGCGCAGAGCGGGAATCTGCCGCGCGGCAGCCGGATCGTGATCCGCCCGGACTCCGACGACCGGCTGCGCTTCGACGTCGTGGCCGACGATGGGCAGCGCCACGTCCCCGTCGTGGCGATGGATCGCGCGTTCGACGTGCCGGTCGCCTGGGAAGACGAGCCCACGATCCTCGTCCCCTGACCCGTCGAGCTTCCGCCATTCCCGACGATCGCTTCGTCTGGCGCGCTCGCCCGCTCTCGCGCGGCGGCCCGCGGCTTACGCTTCCGTAACCCCCGGTGGACTTCGCGAACCCCGGAACCAATATTCGACCCTGGCCGGAGTTTCTCGATTCTCAAATCTTTCCGGCCAGGGACGGGGGCCGGGACCCACGATGAGTCTCCCTCGAATTCGCGTGCTTCACGTAGAGGACAACGCGGGCGACGCGCGTCTGATGCGCGAGTACCTGCGCGAGTCCGAAGCGGCGGAGTTCGACGTCGAAGTCGTGCGCCGGATCTCCGAAGCTCTCGCGAGCCTCGAGAGCGGCGGGATCGACGTGATCCTGCTCGATCTTTCTCTTCCGGACGCGCATGGCCTCGAAACGGTGCGGCGCATCTCGGCCGCGGCGCCCGACGTGCCCATCGTCGTGCTCACCGGCCTCGACGACGAAGACCTCGGCCTGCGCGCGGTGCAGGCCGGCGCGCAGGACTACCTGGTCAAGAACCGTCTCGACGCGCTGCTGTCCACGCGCGCCCTGCGTTATGCGATCGAGCGCCACCGCGCCCGGCGCGAGCTGGTGAGCCTGACGCTCGTCGACGAGATGACGGGGCTGTACAACCGGCGCGGATTCCAGGCGCTGGCCGAACAGCAGCTGCGGCAGGCCAATCGCCAGCACTGCGGGCTCGTCCTCGTGTTCTGCGACGTGGACGACCTGAAAGAGATCAACGACACCTACGGCCATCGCGAGGGCGACAGCGCGCTGATGGCCACCGCCCGCATCCTGCGGGACACGCTCCGCGAAACCGACCTCGTCGCGCGCATGGGCGGGGACGAGTTCACGATCCTGGCGCTCGACGGCTCGGGGTCGGGGGACGCGAACATCGTGGGGCGCCTGAACGACAGGCTCGACGCGCACAACCGCGGAACGGATCGCCCCTACCGGCTCTCGTTGAGCATGGGCGTGGCGCGCCGTGAGCTTCGCGATACGCAGTCGGTCGACGACCTGCTCGCGGAAGCCGACCGCGTGTTGTACGAGGAAAAGCGCGCCAAGAAACGGTCCAAAGGCACGTGGACCGAGGAGCCGGTCCGGCATGCCCGCACGTCCTAGCGTGCGCGGCGAGATTTTCGAGGAAAACGTGAGCCGTAGTCCGGTCGAGATCCTGCTGGTCGAAGACAACCCGGGCGACGTCCGGCTGATGAAGGAAGCGCTCGAGGAGCTGCGCATCCGGAACCATCTGCACCTCGCGGGCGATGGCGTCCAGGCGCTTTCCTTCCTGCGCAAGAAGGGCACCCACAGCGCGGCGCCGCGGCCCGACCTGATCCTGCTCGACCTCAACCTCCCCAAGAAGGACGGGCGCGAGGTGCTGGCCGAGATCAAGGAAGATCCGCGGCTGTGCTCGATCCCCGTCGTCGTCTTGACGACGTCGCAGAGCGAGCAGGACGTCCAACGAAGCTACCAGTTGCACGCCAACTGCTACATCGCGAAGCCCGTGGGGCTCGAGAACTTCATTCGCGTGGTGCAGTCGATCGAGCGCTTCTGGCTCGACACCGTGCGGCTGCCGGGTCGCTGAGCCGAGGGCGAAGAATGCTTCCGTTCGGCATCGGCGCCGGCAATGCGAAGGATGGGCGCGGGCTGCGGGCCGCACGGCTCTTCCTGCTCTGCCTCGCCTTCGGCAACCTGCTGTTCGGCCTGATCCACGATTGGAGCGGGCCGGGGCGCTCGGACTCCCTGCCCGCGCGCTTCTTTCTGAGCGGCTGCGTCGCGCTCATCTATTGCCTGTCCTACTTCTCGGCGACCGTCCGCGGCGCGATCGGCGAGTTCACGCTGCTGCTGTCGTACGGGATCAGCTTCTACTCGATCTACGCGGTGCACACGAATCAGCTCGACCCGGACTTCGTGCTGGCGTTTCTGACCGTCGTGGTCGTCGTCAGCATGACGCTTCCCGACCGGCGTTCGCTGCTTTGGTACCTCGGGTTCGTGATCGCCGGCGCCACCGTGCTGGGGCTGCTCGCGAGCCATCGCTTCGTCAATCCGGCCATGTTCCTGACGGCGACGTTCACCGTCGCCGCGGTCTCGTACGTTTCGGTCAGCCACCGTTTGAAGGTCAGCGAGGAAGTCGAGCAGGCGAACCGCGCGCTCGTCCAGGAAGTCACCGAGCGCAAGACCGCCGAGACCGAGGCCCGCGCCGCGCGCGAGCAGGCGCTCGAGGCGTCGCGCTTCAAGTCGCAGTTCCTCGCGAACATGAGCCACGAGATCCGAACGCCGATGAACGGCGTGCTGGGCATGACCGAGCTGGCCCTCGACACGGATCTCACCCCGGAGCAGCGCGAGTACCTGCAGACGCTCAAGTCCTCGGCCACGTCGCTGCTCGATCTGCTGAACGACATCCTCGACTTCTCCAAGATCGAGGCGGGCCGGCTCGAGCTCGAGCGCATTCCCTTCCAGCTTCGCCCCGGCTTGCAGGACATCTTCCGCTCCCTCGCGCACCGGGCGCACGAGAAGAGCATCGAGCTCGCGTGCGACATCGACGCCGAGGTGCCCGAGCTGCTGATCGGGGACCCCGGCCGCCTGCGACAGGTGCTGTTGAACCTCGTCGGCAACGCGATCAAGTTCACCGAGACCGGCGAGGTCGTCGTCCGCGTACGCGCGGTCACCGTGGACGAGTTCGACGCGAAGATCCGGTTCGAGGTGCGCGACACCGGAATCGGGATCCCGCACGACAAGCTGGGCCTGATCTTCGAGCCGTTCAGCCAGGCCGACGGCTCGACGACGCGCCGTTACGGCGGCACCGGCCTCGGCCTTCCGATCTGCCTGCAGCTCGTGGACATGATGAACGGCGAGCTCACCGCCGAGAGCGAGCTGGGTCTCGGCAGCACGTTCGCCTTCACGGCTCTGTTCGCCCTGCAAGAGCCGGGCGCCGCGCGCCGCGCGCCGCTGCGTCCGGCCGAGCTCGCCGAGCTGCGCGTGCTCGTCGTGGACGACAACGAGACCAACGCGCAGATCCTGGCCGATCTCTTCATCGAATGGGGCATGAGGCCCGACGCCGTGCGTTCCGGCTCGGATGCGCTCGACGCCCTGCGCGCCGCTGCGGCAGACAACGACGCGTATCGGCTGGCGGTCGTCGACGTCGAGATGCCGCAGATGGACGGGTTCGCCGTCGCGGAGGTGGCGCGCAGCGACCAGAGCATTCGCGGCACTCCGGTTCTGCTGCTGACCTCTTCGGGCCATCGCGGGGACGCGGCGCGCTGCCGCCAGCTCGGCGTCGCCGGCTATCTTCCCAAGCCCGTGGCGGGTCCGGTGCTGTTCGGTGCCGTGTCCGCGATCCTCGGCCGCACCGCGTCGGAGGAGCGCCCGGCGCTCGTCACGCGTCACACGCTGCGCGAGAGCGGACGCTCGCTGCGCGTGCTGCTGGCGGAAGACAACACCGTGAACCGGCGGCTCACCGTGCGCCTGCTCGAAAAGCGCGGGCACGCGGTGATCGCCGTGGCCGACGGCGCCGAGGCCGTGGCCGCCTACGAGCGCGAGCCTTTCGACGCCATCTTGATGGACGTACAGATGCCGCTGATGGACGGGCTCGAGGCGACGCGCCGCATTCGTGCCGCGGAGCGCGAGCATGCAGTGCACGTCCCGATCGTCGCGTTGACGGCGCACGCGATGGAAAGCGACCGCGACCGTTGTCTCGCGGCGGGGATGGATTCGTTCGTGACGAAGCCGCTCGAGGCGCACAGCCTCTTCGAAGCGCTCGAGAACCTCGTCCCCTGCTCCGGGGAAATGGTGACGCGCGAGACCGTGCTGGGGGCGTCCACCGGCGCCGTCGACCTCGACGCCGCGCTGCGGCACGTCGGCGGTGACGCGAAGCTGCTGTCGGAGCTGATTCGCCTGCACCGGGCGGAAAGTCCCAAGCTGGTCGCGGACCTGCGCGATGCGATCCAGCTGGGAGAGGTGCGCAACGTCGAGCGCGGCGCGCACCGCTTGAAGGGCGGGCTCGGCATCCTCGGCGCCACGAGCGCGTCGGTCGCGGCGCTGGCCGTCGAGCAGGCGGGCAAGGCCGGGGATCTCGCGAGCGCCGAGAACCTGATGCACGTGCTCGAGCGCGAGCTCGCCCGCCTGAACGAAGAGTTCGAAACCATCGCGAACGGAGTTGCGAACCCATGAGAGCGTTGATCGCAGAAGACGATGCCGTCTCGCGGCGTCTGCTCGAAGCCACTCTGGTCGGGCTCGGGTACGACGTCGTCTCGGTGGAAGACGGGGCGCGCGCGTGGGACATCCTTCGTGTCGAGGACGGCATTCAGCTCGCCGTGCTCGACTGGATGATGCCCGGTCACGATGGCATCGAGGTGTGCCGGCGGCTGCGCCAGCGCGGCGGTGCTTACGTGTACGTGATCCTGCTGACCGCCAAGGATCGAACCGAAGACGTGGTGATCGGGCTCGACGCCGGCGCCGACGACTACGTGACCAAGCCGTTCGACCCGCAAGAGCTGCGCTCGCGCTTGCGCGCGGGCGAGCGGATCGTGCGGCTCGAATCGGGGCTGGCGCAGAAGGTGCGCGAGCTCGAGGAAACGCTGGCGCACGTCAAGCGCCTCGAGGGCTTGCTGCCGATCTGCATGCACTGCCGCAAGATTCGGAACGAAGGCAACGACTGGCAGAAGATCGAGGACTACATCCAGGGCCATTCGAGCGCTTCGTTCACGCATTCGCTGTGTGACGACTGCGCCGGCAAGTACTACCCCGAGACCGCCGCGCGAACCGCCAAGCGGCGCTGAGCGCGAGAGGTTTTTCAGCCACCGGCGTTGACTTCCCGGAACCGCAAACGCGGTTTGTCTTGCAGCCCACCAGCGAATGGGGTAAGAAGTCCCGCACCAAGCAAGTAAGAGGGTGCGGCTGTGGCCGAGACTTGCGCCAAGGCCTTCGGGCGATATCTAAAGACGCTGCGCGAGCGCCGGGGCCTGGCGCTCGACGACGTCGCCAAGCTCTCGCAATCCTACGCCGATCCCGTAGCGAAGAGCTATCTCTCTAGAGTCGAGAACGGCATCTTCAGCCTGGCCCTCTCGAAGATGATCCCGTTGTGCCGCATCTACGAGATTCCTGTCGAGGCCCTGGTCGAGCGCCTGGAACTAGATATCGAATTGGATCGAGTCGGTTCACCTGATACCAAGGGCCTGACTTTTGGGGTTCTGCTAAAGAAAGGGAAGGCGGCTCACGAACAGGGAATGCGTTGGCACGCATACGCATATTACCGGGACGCTGCCGCCGCTGCCCAAGTCGCAGACGCAGATCATGGGCCATGGGGTGATGAAAGGCCTCACTACGCGTTGCTTGCCGTCGCTAGCGCCGCGGACAATTTGGGTCGCTATCGGTTTGCGATTAATGAACTCTTGACTGTTTATTCGGTCGAGAGCCGCACGCCGCGACTTTCCGCATTACTACTTGATCGCATGGCCTCGGTCTATCTGCATTCAGGAGACCTTGCCGCTGCCCGGAGATGGTCGGAAAGCGCCATCGGTGTAGCCAAGAACAACGCACTCGTTGATCTTGTCGGGTTTTTTTACTCCGATCGGGCCGCGATCTCAAGAAAAGAAGGGGACTTCACCTCTGCCATCTCTTTTCACCAGAAGGCAATTGACGCCTTTCGAGCGGCGGGTCGCGATATCGAATGTTCTCGTTCTTTTCATGCCTTGGCAATCGCATATTTCTCCGCATCACGATACGGAGCTGCACGGCGCGCGGTGGAAGCCGCTGATCGACTTGCCGCACTTCATGGGCAGACAAGAATCACTGCTCTGGTGAGACTCATGTTGGGGGATCTCGATCTGAAGGCAGGAAACAGTCAGAAGGCCAGCACTCATTGGCAGGGCGCGGCCGAAATCGCGAAAAGCCTCGGCGATCCGGAGATTCAGTTCCAGGCGACCTTTTCCCTATTTTGCCAGGCTCGCGATGGGGGCGACCGTATGCGTGCCCGATCGCTGCAACGCCAACTAGCGCAGCTTGCGTCCCTCATTCGAACCGACATACCCGAGTTAGCTCAATTCAGGTCTGTGTCACATTCGGCTTAGGGCGCGCCGTTCCCGTCCGGCAACGGTTTGGATTCTCGCCCGCAACGAAGCCTCGACGCATTCCTTGTCCCATGGGTGCCGCAGCGTATCTCTAGGCGTGCACGAAGGCGGTGCCATGGAGATGCGAATGCGAACTATTCGAGTGCTCGCGATACTTGCGGTTCATAGCCTCCCTGCCGGATGTTCAACGCTGGCGTCCGCCCCCGTGGTCGCAGATCCGCTTACCTTCGAAAGGTTTCAGGACTATGACGCGGTAGTTTGCCGATCCGAAGACGGAATGGGCCCGTTAGATGCAACGAATCCGTGGTTGCCTCGACCTGTTCTGCGACAGCGCAATGGCGAGCGTTGTAAGTATCCGACGTACGTGTCACCCCTTCAGCCTCGTTCGAGGTCAACGTCATCTCCGACAAGTTCTGGTGACCGTCGGCAGGAACCGAATCGACTGTTGAACCCTCTTCCCTAAAAAGCTGTGGGGCCCCTTGCGGGGCCCCACGGCTTCTTTTTCTAGTCTGTTGAGCCGGGAAGCGGGAGCGCTTATGCACCCTTACGGGATGCGCGAACCAGCTCTTCGTCGATGATCGCCTTGAACTGCTCGGGCTGGGCGCCGACGATCATGCGGCCGTTGATGAAGAAGGTCGGGGTGCCGGTGACGCCGAGGGACGTCGCTTCGTCGCTCGAGGCCTTGATGACCGGGTCCCACTTCTCGCCGTCCACACAGGTCTGGAAGGCCGCGAGGTCGAGGCCCAGCTCGGTCGCGCGCTTCTTGAGGTCGTCCGGCTGAAGGGTGCCTTCCACCGTCATCAAGTGGTTGTGATACTCCCAGTACTTGCCCTGCTCGCCGGCGCAATGGGCGGCCTCGGCGGCCGGCTGCGCCTGCGGGTGGAACGGCAGCGGATAGTCGCGATAGACCAGCCGCACCTTGTCGGTGTACTGCTTCATCACTTCATCGACCACGGACTGCGCGCGCTTGCAGAAGGGGCACTGGAAGTCCGAGAACTCGACGATCGTGACGGGCGCGTTCTTGGGGCCCTTGGCGAGATCGTCCTCGCGCAGCGGCACGGTGACACGCGGCGGATCGAGCAGGATCACGGCGTTGTTCTTCGCCATGATCTCGTTGAAGAACTCGCGGCGGCGGGTCTGCAGCTTCTGCGAGTAGAGGAAGTTGTCGATGTCCTGGGAGACCTGCTCGAGGGTGCGGCCGCCCATCCGGGGCTTGTTCTCTTCGTAGAACTTGGAGACCTCTTCCGGCGTGGGCCGCGCGATCTTGGAGTCGACCTCGGTCTGGAGGTACTGCTCGACCGGGACGTTCTTCGCGGCGGCTTCCTTCTTGTAGAGCTCTTCCTGAAGCAGCTGCTCGAGCGCCGCGCGGCGCGCGTCGTATTCCTGCTGCCGGATCTTCGACAGCGCGTTGGACGCCTTCGCATCCACCTGCGCCAGCGTGATCTTCTGGTCGCCGATCATCGCCAGAACTTCGTTGCTACCCGCCGCGGAAGACCCGCTCGCCGTCGCGGCAGCGTCGTCCTGCTTCTTTTCTTTCTTCGCGCAAACGGGGAGGGCCACGACCAGCACCAACAGCGCGGCCAACAGGGGCTTACTTGGTCTCATGGAACGGATCTCCGTGGCGCACTGACCGAGGCGGGTTCGCGTTCGGGGTTCGAGCTGAACCGGCGGCGCCAAGCCCGGCCAATATACACGCCGGGTTAGGGCTCCGCTACGGACGAATCCCAACGGTACCGACTCCGCCGCCAATGGGGAACGGACGCCCGGGACTCACGAAATCGTGGGATATTCTTGGACTTCCGGGCTCGAAGCGAAACCGAAGAGAGGCACTCCGTTGGCGCGTGCGCAAGAGGTCGTCATCGTGGGCGGTGGCCTCGCGGGAAGCGAGGCCGCTTGGCAGGCTGCACGTCGCGGCGTCGACGTCCGCCTGTATGAAATGCGGCCCGTCCGGCCCACGGGCGTCCACCACTCGGACCGGCTCGCCGAGCTCGTTTGCTCGAACTCACTGAAGTCCGTGGAGCTTTCCAATCCGCACGGCCTGCTGAAGGCCGAAATGGATCGCTTCGGCTCGCTCATCCTGGACTGCGCGCGCGCCGCGCGTGTGCCGGGAGGGGCGGCGCTCGCGGTGGATCGCGAAGCGTTCGCGGCCGGCGTCACGAAGCGTCTCGAAGCGGAGCCACGCATCCGGATCGTGCGCGAAGAGATCGTCGAGATCCCGTCCGACGACGTGGCGATCGTGGCGGCAGGCCCGCTGGTCTCCGAGCCGCTCGCGCATGCGATCGGCCGCTTCACGGGCCAAGAGCACCTGTACTTCTTCGACGCGATCGCGCCGGTGCTCGAAGCCGACTCGATCGACCGCTCGGTGGTCTTCGCGGCTTCGCGCTACGGCAAGGGCGGCGGCGACGACTATCTCAACTGTCCGATGACGGAAGCGGAGTACGCGCTCTTCCTCGCGCAGCTGCTCGCGGGCGAGAAGGCCCCGCTGCACGAGGCGGACACGACTCCGTTCTTCGAGGGCTGCCTGCCGATCGAAGAAATGGCGCGGCGCGGGCCGGAAACGCTGCGCTTCGGTCCGATGAAGCCGGTCGGGTTGACCGACCCGCGCACGGGCGCGCGGCCGCACGCGGTCGTGCAGCTTCGCCAGGACAACCTGGCGGCCGAGCACTACTCGATGGTCGGCTTCCAGACCCAGCTTCGCTGGCCCGAGCAGAAGCGGATCTTCCGGCTCATTCCCGGCCTCGCCAGCGCCGAGTTCGTGCGCCTGGGCCAGATCCACCGCAACTGCTACATCAACGCTCCGCGTGTGCTCGCCCCGACCTTGGAGACGCGCGCGCGGCAAGGACTCTTCTTCGCGGGACAGATCTCCGGAGTCGAAGGTTATTCGGAATCCGCGGCCACCGGGCTGCTCGCTGGGATCAATGCGGCGCGCAGGATGCGCGGCGACGAGCCGATCGTGCCGCCCGCGGAAACCATGTTGGGCGCGCTTTGCCGCTACGTCGCGGGCTCCGCCGCGGACGGCTATCAACCCATGAACGCCGCGTTCGGCCTGTTGCCCCCTGCGCCTTCGCGCGAGCGAACCAAGCAGGCGGCGCGGGAAGCCCGCTCGCGGCGGGCGCTCGCCGCCCTCGATGCCTGGCTCGATCAGATCGGCGAACGGTTCCCGATCGGAAGCGAAGCTTGAAGAAGCCGCGGGGCCCCTTCCCTGCCGCGCTCGAGCGTTTCGGCGCCTACCTGCGCGACCAGCGCCACGTCTCGCCCGAAACGCTGCGCGCGTACGAAAGCGATCTGCAGCAGTTCGGAGCGTACCTGCGCGAAGGCCGGCCGAACGGCCAGGCCCCGGGGCCGGAAGGGATCGATGCGCCCGCGGTGCGCGGCTTCGTCGCGTGGCTGTATCGCCAGCAGCTCGACCGCTCCTCGGTGGCACGCAAGCTCTCCGCCGTGCGTTCCTTCTTGCGCCACGCGGTTCGCGATGGACGGCTCGAAACGAACCCCGCCGAGACGGTGCCGACGCCGCGCACACCGAAGAAGCTGCCGCGCGACCTGAGCGTGGACGAGATGTTCGGTCTGCTCGACCACATCGCTGGGGACGACCCGAGCTCGCTGCGCGACCGCGCGCTGCTCGAGCTTCTGTACGCGGCCGGGCTGCGCGTCGGCGAGCTCGTGGCGCTCGATGTCGACGACCTCGACGCTTCTGCGCGCATCGTGCGCGTCCTGGGGAAAGGACGCAAGGAGCGTCTCGTCCCGTACGGGACGAAGGCCGAAGCAGCGCTCGGGCGCTGGCTCGCGGCTTCGACTCCCCTTCGAGTTCGCGGGGACGTCGACGCGGTCTTCCTCAACCTGCGCGGCGGGCGCCTCACCGACCGCAGCGTGCGCCGCATCCTCGACCGACGCATCGCGGAAGCTGCGATCCGCGGTCATCGGTCGCCGCACGCCCTGCGGCATTCGTTCGCGACCCACCTGCTCGGCGCCGGCGCCGACCTGCGCGCCATCCAGGAGCTGCTGGGCCACGCGTCGCTTTCGACCACGCAGCGCTACACGCACGTCAGCGTCGATGCCCTCATGCAGGTCTACGACCGCGCACATCCGCGCGCGCGCCGGACCGCGCCGAAGTCGAAGCGGACATGAGTGCCGACGACGCGAGCCGGGCCGACCTCGAGCGCGCGGCGATCGCCGCGGCGCGTCTCGGCGGCCAGAACCTGCTGCGACGTTTCCGGCAGGAGGGCGGCCTGAAGGTCGAGCTGAAAGGTTTGCACGACTTCGTGACGGAGGTCGATCGCGAAACCGAGGCCGCCGTCACCGGCTATCTGCGCGACCGGTTCCCGGACCACGCCATTCTCGCGGAAGAGACGTTCGCCGAGGCGCACGAGCGCGACTATCGCTGGGTCATCGATCCGCTCGACGGCACGACCAACTTCATCCACGGCATCCCGATCTTCGCCGTCTCGGTCGCCGTCGAGGACCGGAACGGCCCGGTCGCGGGGGCGATCCACGACCCGATCCACGCCGAGACCTTTCATGCACGGCGCGGTGGCGGCGCGATGCTCGACGGTCAGGCCATTCGTTGCAGCGCGCCTGCGCGGCTCGACGACGGGCTGCTCGCGACCGGGTTTCCGTTCCGCGAGCTGCGGCGCGTCGGAAAGTACATGGCGGCGCTCGAGGAATTCGTTCGCGGAACCGCCGGCTTGCGCCGCGCCGGGTCCGCGGCACTCGACCTGGCTCACACCGCCTGCGGGCGCTACGACGGGTTCTGGGAGGTGGGCTTGTCGCGCTGGGACATTTCCGCCGGCGTGCTGCTCGTCGAGGAAGCTGGCGGGGCCGTTTCGGACGTGACCGGCGGCAGGAGCTTTCTGGAGTCAGGCGATCTCGTCGCTTCGGGCGCTACGATTCACGCGCAGATGCTGGAGATCACGCGGAAGCATTTCGCGTAACCAATTCTTCAACGCTGCGGACGCCCGATGCGTCACCAGCAATGCGGGGAGTGTCAGGCAAGAGAAGCGGCCGGATTCTTCAGGCGATGTCGCCGTCCGAAACCGCGCCTGCGTTTTCTTCTTCCTGTTTGAAAAGATACTTGACCGCATGCTTGAAGACGAGCAGGTTCGGCTCGCCCTCTCGATTGACCTTGATGCAGGTGCGGTCATACCACTCGATGTGGCCGCGGAGCTCTTCGCCGTTGTCCAACACGATGACCATCGGCGTCCGATTGTTCATCTGTTTTAGGTAATAGAACGCTTCGGCGCTCGTCTGCTCCGGCGGAACCGGGCGACGCTTGTGGATGGCCTGCGGACCGCCGCCCGACGGAGCGTGATTCTCGCGCTCCCCCTGGGAGGGCGGAGCGGGAGCGCTCACGGGTGCCGTCGTCGCACCGGTGGGGCGCGGTGCGGAGAGGCGCTCCTTGATCTCGGCGAGATTCGGACGGACCAACTTTCGATTGACCATGGCGTCACTCCTGATGCGAATCGTCGGTAGAGTGGCAGGTTCGCCTGCGGCCTTGTCGTCTTCCATCAGCGGATCGAGGGCAAGCCGGAATCGACCACCACTCGCGTCTGGTGAAGCTGCTCGATGGTGAATCTAACACTGTGAGATCGCGCTACGCAAGGACCTTTCACGACAACATGCGCTCGAAAAAACTGTTACGGAGTCGTTGCGGGTTTGAAACGATCTCGATATGCCTCGTTGACGAACACGTCCGATTCGGAGCGCGCTTTCTTCAGGTACTCGGCCAGCGCGGTTTGATACTTCTCTTCTTCGAGGTGATGACGAACCGTGTCCTTCAATTCTTCGAGCGTCTTTTTCCGCGCTTCCAGACGCTCGTCGACTTTGAGCAGATGAAACCCATGCGACAGCTCGATGACGTCGCTCACTCCGCCGGAAGGAAGCGCGAATGCGGCCCTCTCGAGCTCCGGCGCCAGATCGCCTGCCGTAATGGTCCCGATCAGCCCGCCATCCTTCTTCGAACCCGCGTCGGATTTTTCGGCGGCGATCGCGGCGAAGTCCGCGCCCTCGGCGACCGCCTGCTCGCGGATGCTCGCGATCTCCGCGCGCTTCGCGTCGCGATTGGTGTCGTCCGCCAAGAGGACGATCTCGCGCACCTTCACGCGCGCGGGCTCGCTGCCCATCTCGGGGTGCGTCTCGTAGTAGGCCTGGATCTCCTTGTCGGACACGGAAAGACGGCCGAGCACCTCGAAGCGGATCATTTCCTGCGGCGCGTAGGTTTCGAGCAGCCGCGTCTTCAGATCCTCGAGCGTCATGCCTTCCTGCGCCAGGGCGCGCTGCAGCTCGTCGTCCGTCTTGAACTTGTTCTGCTCCTTGAACTCCTCGACGAGGTTCTTCTCGAGCTTGGTCAGATCGAACATCCGCGCCGCGCGCTGGATCAGGATCTTGCGGTCGATGATGCGATCGAGCAGCGCGGCGCGTGCGCGCGCGGTCTCGCGATCGAGGTCCGCCCCCGAGAAGCGGCGATAGACCTCCGCGAGGATCAGCTTCTCCTCGTCCTCGACCTCGCTCTTGGTGATGATGTCGCCGTTGACGGTCGCGACGATCTCTTCCACCACTTCGGCGCGAAGCGCCGGCACCGGAAGCGGCGCACCGAGCAGCGCCAGTGTCAGGAATGCGATTCGGAACGAGACCGATCGGATCGGATTCGTCACCGGAGTCCTCAGCTTTGGGGTACGTAATCGAACGGCAGGTTTTCGATGTGGACCTTCGTCGGGGTGCGCTGGCGCGCTCCGAAGATCTGCTCTCTCGAGGCGTCTTCCTGCTTCTGGCGCAGCAGGCCGGCCTCGGCGCGCTCGAGGATGGCCTGCTCGAGGTTGCCGCCCGGCTTCACCCACGACACGACGTAGAACAGGAACGGGCGGCCGTTGACCATGATCGGTGAGGACACTTCGCCCGCGTTCAACCCCTCGACCGCGTCGCGCACTTCGCCGGGCAGGCTCTCGAGCGTCACTTTGTTCGGCTGCGCCTGGCTCTTGTTGATCCCGGGCGTGTCGAGCGCCTGGTCGAAGGTCAGGCGGTGGCTCGCGATGTCGGCGCCCACCTTCTTGGCCTGGTCCTCGTTCGCGAACATCACCGAGCGCAACACGACGCTGCGCTGCGGCTCGAGCTCGCTGCGGTGCTCCGTGGCGTACTTCTTGACCTCGTCGGGCGAGACCTTGACCTTGGCTTCGACCCAGGTGCTGCGCAGCTTTTGGATCGTCAGGTCCTTGCGGGCCGACTCGCGCCGCAGCGCCTCGGTCTTGGAATCCTCGACCTCTTCGCCGGCCGTCGACTGCGCGTACGCCTCGACCTCTTCGGGGCTCACCTGAATCCCCGCGAGCTTCGCTTCGTGGAGCAGCAGCTCTTCGTCGACGAACGCGTCGAAGAGGCGGCTCTTCAAGATCTTCAGGTCGTCCGGGGCGATGTCGTCGACTCCGCCGTCCACGTACAGGTTGGCCTGGAAATATTCGTTCAGGTCCTTCACGGTCAGCTTCTCGTCGGCGAACTCGGCCAGCACCGCCGCGTCGGCGGAGGCGGCCTCGGCTTTCTTCGCGGTCGCGCCGTCCGATCCGGCCGGGGTCGACCCTTTCCCTCCGCACGCCATGACGAGCGCGAGAACAACGCAAACGACGCACGCGCGCCAGCCCTTCATGATCCCTCCTATGGTCCCATCTCTGGGCGACCGAGCACCTGCTCGAGGATGCTGCGTATTGCCTGAACGCGCTCCGAAGCTTTTTCGGGTGCCGGGAGCAGCATCATACCCGAGGGTGTGAGCGAGCCGCGCTCGCGCGCGAGGATCTCCAGGATGCGCCGCGGCTCGACGGGGGGCTGCTCGTGGAAGCGGATTTGCAGCCGCTCGCCCGCGACGTCGATGCTCTTCACCCCCGCCCGGTCCGCGAGCAGCCGCAGGCGCGCGAGGTCGAAGAGATTCTTGCCGGGCGGCGGCAGGTGGCCGTAGCGATCCTCCGTTTCGGCCTGCAGGCGATCGACCTCGGCTTCGTCGCGCGAGCCGGCGACGCGCTTGTAGAGCGCCAGGCGATCGCCGACGTCCGCCAGGTAGCGCTCCGGAAGCTTGATATCGACGCCGAGGTTCAGCGTCGCGCCACCGCGCTCGGGCACGGTCTCGCCCTGGAGCTCGCGCACCGCGCGCTCGAGCATCTGCGAGTAGAGGTCGAAGCCGAGCGATGCGATGTGGCCGTGCTGTTTCGATCCCAGGAACTCGCCGGCTCCGCGGATTTCCAGATCGGCGGCGGCGAGCCGGAAGCCGGCGCCGAGCTCGCTGAACTCCTGCAGCGCCTTCAGGCGTCTGCGCGCGGTCTCGGTGAGCGTGTGCGCGCTCGGAACGACGAAGTACGCATACGCGTGCTCCGCGCTGCGCCCGACCCGGCCGCGCAGCTGATACAGCTGCGCCAGCCCGAAGCGGTCCGCGCGGTTGACGATGATCGTGTTCGCGCGCGGGATGTCGAGCCCGTTTTCGATGATCGTCGTGGTCGCGAGCACGTCGTACTCGTAGCCGAGGAACTTCAGCATCACGCGCTCGAGCTCGCGCTCGTTCATCTGCCCGTGCGCGACGCCGATGCGCGCGTCCGGCACCATCTCCGAGAGCGCCCGCGTCAGCGAGGGCAGCGTCTCCACACGGTTGTGAACGACGAAGGTCTGGCCGTGGCGGCGCATTTCCTGGCGGATCGCCTGGGCGACGACGTTCTTCCGGAACGGCACGAGGTAGGTCTGGATCGCCATGCGTCCCGGCGGCGGGCTCTCGATGATCGAGAGGTCGCGCACGCCCGCGAGCGACATCTGCAGCGTACGCGGGATCGGCGTCGCGGTGAGCGTCAGCACGTCGATGTGGAGCGAGAGCTTCTTCAGGCGCTCCTTGTGCGCGACACCGAAGCGCTGCTCCTCGTCCACGACGAGCAGGCCGAGCCGCCGGTAGCGCACGTCCTTCGACAGCAGCCGATGCGTGCCGATGAGGACGTCGACCTCGCCGCGCTCGACGCGCGCGAGCACCTTCTTGATCTCCGCGGCGGAGCGGAAGCGCGAGACCATCTCGACCGTGACCGGAAATGGCGCGAAGCGCTCGCGAAAGGTCTTCTCGTGCTGCACCGCGAGGACGGTCGTGGGCGTCAGCACCGCGACCTGCATCCCGTCGTTCACCGCCTTGAACGCGGCGCGCACCGCGACCTCGGTCTTGCCATAGCCGACATCGCCGACGATCAGGCGGTCCATCGGCTGGTCCGTTTCCATGTCGGCCTTCACGTCGTCGATCGCGCGCTTCTGGTCGGGCGTCGGCTCGTACGGGAAGGCGGCCTCGAGCTCGCGCTGCCAGGCCGTGTCGGGCGAGAAGGCGTGGCCCTTCGACGCGCGCCGGCGCGCGTAGAGCTCCAGCAGCTCCTTCGCCATCGACTCGACCGACTTGCGGACGCGGGCCTTGACCTTTTCCCAGCCGGGACCGCCGAGCTTCGCGAGGTGCGGCGCGTGGCCCGCGACGCCGCTGTACTTCTGGACCAGGTCGAGGCGATCGACGGGCACGAAGAGCCGGTCGCCCGCGTCGAACTCGAGCACCATGAAGTCACGGTTGAGGCTGCCGCCCTTGGGCCGCCCCAGCCCCGCATAGCGCGCGAGTCCGTGATCCACGTGCACGACGACGTCGCCGATCTTGAGATCGCGGAAGTCCGAAAGGAACGCGGCGCGCGGCGCGGCCTTGCGGTCGGGCGCCTTTTGCTCGTCGCCGAAGATCTCGCGCTCCGCCAGCACGGCGAGGCCGAGGTTGGGCAGCTCGAAGCCCGCGCGCAGCCCGCCGACCACGACGAACAAGCCGCCCGGCAGGAACGGATCGCCGGGCTCGACCTCGGGAGTGGTGCTCAGCGCGGGATGCAGCTCGTACTCGTTGAGGATCTCCGCCAGCCGGTTGGCGCTACCCGCCGAGCGCAGCACGCAGACCACGCGGCGCGCCTCGGCCCGCGCGCGCTTGAGGTCCTCGGTGAGCCGCGGGATCTTGCCGGCGTAGGCCGTCGCCTTGCGCGAGCTGACCCGATGCACGGCGGTGAGATTGGCCGGCAGCTCGATCTCGAGCTCGTGGAGGTCGAGCGCGGACGCGCCCAGGGCCGCGCGCACCTGCTGCGGATCGACGAAGAGCTGCGCGGGCGGCGGCAGCACGCGGTCGCCGCTGTCCTCGTACGAGCGCGCGAGATCGTGCGCCGCTCGGACCAGCTCGTCGTCCCCGAGCGCCGGCTCCGACACGACGAGCAGCATGTCCGCGGCGTGGTCGAACAGCGTGGTCGGGCGAGCCGTGGTGAGCAGAGCGAGTGCTTCGAGTCCCGGGAAGTAACCCTGGGCTCCGAGCTGCTCGATCCGCTCGCGGAACGGGCGCACGGGCGCGTCGGCTTCGCGCGCGGACTTGGCGCCGCCTTCGAGGAAGGTCGCGAGCTTCGCGAGCGCTTCTTCCGTCGGCGGGTTCTCGAGCGCGGGGCCGACGATCGCTTCGTCGAGCTCGCGCGTGGAGCGCTGGTGATCGGTGTCGAACGCGCGCAGGGAATCCACGGTGTCGCCGAACAGCTCGACGCGCACGGGTTCTTCCGCCGTGGGCGGGAAGATGTCGAGGATGCCGCCGCGGCGCGAGACCTCCCCCGCCGCGCTGACGATGTCGACACGCCGGTACCCCGCCTGCATCGCGTCGAGGACGAAGCGGTCGGGCGGAAGCGTGTCGCCCCTGCGGATCGCACGCGTCTTCGCGGCGATCTCCTCGGGCGAAGGCAGCCATGTCAGCAAGCCGCGAGCGGGCGTCAGCACGATGTCGAGATCGCGCCGCGCCAGGCGAGCCAGGGCGACGACACGCTCGCGAGCGACCTCGGGGTGCGCCGCGATGCCGTCGTACGGGTCGGCGTCGAGCGCCGAGATCGTCGCGATCTTGCGCGGGTCGCGTCCGACGAGGGTCGCGATCGCGGCGAGATCGCGGCGCCATTCGTCGAGCGCCGGATCGTCCGGCACCACGACGAAGAGCTTCTTGCCGGTGTCGGCCGCGAGCATGGTCAGCACCAGCGCGCGCGCGGCACCGACCAGCCCGGTCAGCGCGATGCGCCGTTCCCCGCGCCGGATCCGCTCGACGACGTCGCGGTAGAACTCCGCGTCGGCGAGCGGAGCAACCAGCGCCCTGCGCTCGATCACGGCTTCGAGCCGGCGGCCCCTTCCGAGCGGATCTTCTCCACGATCGAAGTGGTGGACCGGCCCGGTACGAGCGGGATCGAGAGCACGCGCCCGCCCGCGGCCTCCACCGTGTCGCGGCCCACGATCCGGTCGAGGCTCCAGTCGCCGCCCTTCACCAGCACGTCGGGACGGAGCGCGGCGATGATCTCCGCGGGCGTGTCCTCGTCGAAGCGCACGACGAAATCGACCGCTGCGAGCCCTGCGAGCAGCTCGGCTCTTTCTTCGAACGGGATGTAGGGCCGCGCCGCGCCCTTGAGGCGCCGCACCGACTCGTCGCCGTTGACCCCGACGATCAGCAGGTCCGCTTCGCGTGCCGCCTGCTCGAGCAGCCGGACGTGGCCGACGTGCAGCAGGTCGTAGCAGCCATTGGTGAAAGCGATCTTCTTGCCGCGCTCGCGCTCCGGCGCGATCGACTGCAGCAAGTCCGGCAGAGCGCGGACCTTCGCGGCCGCGGAAGCCGCGCGGCTCACGACGCGACCGCCGTGGCCGGGTTGTACAGGCCGCGCCGGAAGCGCCAGCGAATCCGCGCCACATCGGCCAGCATGTGCAGCGGATCGCCCACGATCCCGACCTTCGTACCCGGCGCGTCGCGCCAGATGACGGGCACCTCGCGCACGCGCAACCCGAAGCGCGCGCACAGGAAGAGCAGCTCGACGTCGAACGCGAAGCCGTCGATCACCATCTTCTCGAAGATCGGCAGGCAACGCTCGCGATGCATCAGCTTGAAGCCGCATTGTGTGTCGTGGAACGGCAGGCCGGTCGCGAGCCGCACGATGCGATTGAAGACCTTGCCCATGCCCTGACGCACCGGGTTCTGGCGAATCTCGACGCGCGACTCGGTCAGGCCGCGCGAGCCGATCGCGACGTCCAGGTCGTGGTCGCGCACGGCCGCGGCGAGCCGCGCGTGCTCTTCGATCGGAGTCGACAGGTCCGCGTCGGTCTGGAGCACCCAGCGGCCCGCGGCTTCGAGGAAGCCGCGCCGCACCGCGTTGCCCTTGCCGTGGTTCTCGATGTTGCGCACCACGCGCCCGCGCTTTCCGCGCAGGATCTCGGTCGCGATGGATACGGTGCGGTCGGCCGAGCCGTCGTCGACGACCAGGACCTCCGCGTCGAGCTGGGATTCGCGCACGTAGGCAACGATCTTCTCGAGCGACGCGCCCAGGCGGGCTTCTTCGTTGTAGGCCGGAACCAGGATCGAGAGGTGGGGGCGGCCGAGGCTATCCATGGGCCGAGTCCGCCGCTGCTCCACGGCGGCGGCGCACCATCAAGCGCGCATCGGCCTTTGCGATTCGTTCCTGCGCGCGGCGCATCTCGGATTCTCCGGTGGCCTGCGCGAGGTCCCCTTCCGCGCGCTTCTTCGCCGCGAGCGCGCGATCGACGTCGATCTCGTCGGGCCGCTCGGCGGTCTCGGCCAGCATGCTGACGCGGTCGCGCAGCACCTCGACGAAGCCTCCCGAGACCGCGAGGTACTGCCAGACGCCGCCGACGCGGTAGGACACCTCCCCCGCGGCCAGCGCCGTCAAGAGCGGCGCGTGTCCAGGCAGCACGCCGAGGTAGCCCTCGGAGCCCGGCAGGATCACCTCTTCGGCGGTCACCGACAGGACGAGCCGCTCGGGAGTGACGATCTCGAGATCGATCTTGTCGAACATCGTCGTGTCAGGCCGCCGTGCGCAGCTTCTCGGCGTTCTCGAGCGCTTCCTCGATGCCGCCCACGAGGTAGAAGGCCTGCTCGGGGACGTCGTCGTGCTTGCCGTCGACGATCTCGCGGAAGCCCTTGATCGTTTCTTCGATCTTCACGTAGCGGCCCTGCATGCCCGTGAACTGCTCGGCGACGTAGAACGGCTGCGAGAGGAACTTCTGCAGCTTGCGCGCGCGCGACACGGTGAGCTTGTCGTCTTCGGACAGCTCGTCCATGCCGAGAATCGCGATGATGTCCTGCAGGTCCTTGTAGCGCTGGAGCACGCCCTGCACCGCGCGCGCGGTGTCGTAGTGGGCATCGCCGAGGATGCGCGGGTCCAGGATGCGCGACGTCGACGCCAGCGGATCCACGGCCGGGTAGATGCCCAGCTCCGCGATCTGACGCGACAGGTTGGTCGAGGCGTCGAGGTGCGCGAAGGTCGTCGCCGGCGCCGGATCCGTGTAGTCGTCGGCGGGCACGTAGATCGCCTGCACCGAGGTGATCGATCCTTTGGTCGTCGATGTGATGCGCTCTTGCAGCTCGCCCATCTCGGTCGCGAGCGTCGGCTGGTAGCCGACCGCCGACGGCATGCGGCCGAGCAGCGCCGACACTTCGGAGCCCGCCTGGGTGAAGCGGAAGATGTTGTCGATGAACAGCAGCACGTCCTGGTTCTGCACGTCGCGGAAGTATTCGGCGACGGTGAGGCCCGTGAGTGCTACGCGCAGGCGCGCGCCGGGCGGCTCGGTCATCTGGCCGTAGACCAAGGCGGCCTTCGACTTCTTGAAGTCCTTGACGTTGACCACGCCCGATTCCTGCATCTCGAGCCAGAGGTCGTTGCCTTCGCGCGTGCGCTCGCCGACTCCCGCGAACACCGAGTAGCCGCCGTGCTTGAGCGCGACGTTGTTGATCAGCTCCATGATGAGCACGGTCTTGCCCACGCCCGCGCCGCCGAAGAGGCCCGTCTTGCCGCCCTTCATGTAGGGCTCGAGCAGATCGATGACCTTGATGCCGGTCTCGAACATCTCGACGCGGGTCGACTGCTCCGCGTACGAGGGCGGCTCGCGATGGATCGGCCAGCGCTCCGTCGATTGGATCGGACCCAGCTTGTCCACGGGCTTCCCGACGACGTTGATCACGCGGCCGAGCGTGCCCTCGCCCACCGGGACGGTGATCGGCTCGCCGGTGTCCTCGGCACGCATGCCGCGGACCATGCCGTCGGTCGGCTCCATCGCGACGCAGCGGACCTGGTTTTCGCCGAGGTGCTGCTCGACCTCGACGATCACGTCCACCGGCACGCCGGTCTCGGCGCCCGCGTCGACGATGCGCACGGCGTTGTAGATGGACGGGAGGTGGCCCTCGTCGAATTCGATGTCCACCACCGGTCCGATGATCTGAACGACCCTGCCGATCTTCGCCATGAACCTTCCCTACCCCAGCGCCGCGGCGCCGGAAACGACTTCGATGATTTCGGTCGTGATCGTGGCCTGGCGCACCCGGTTCATCCGCAGCGTCAGGGACTCGATCAGATCGCCCGCGTTGCTCGTGGCCGATTCCATCGCGGTCATGCGCGCGGCCTGCTCGGCCGCGTTCGACTCGAGCAGCGCGCGGTAGACCTGCACTTCGACGAACTGCGGCAGGAGCTTCGCGAACAGCTCCTTCGCGTTCGGCTCGTAGATGTAGTCTTCCACGGATTCGCCCGCCTTGAACTCCGCGGGCTCGATCGGAAGCAGCCGCTCGACCACCGCGCGCTGCTGGATCGCCGACTTGAATTCGTTGTACGCGATGTAGACCGCGTCGAGCTTCTCGTCCATGTAGAGATCGATGAACGCGTCCGCGATCTCTTCGGCCTGCTCGAAGCCGAGCGTGCGCGAGACGTCGACCAGCTCCTTCGCGATCGCATAACCGCGCCGGCGGAAGTACTCGCGCGGCTTGCGCCCGACCGTCTGCATCGTCGCCTGCGCGGAAGAGTGTTCCAGCAGGAACCCGAGGCCGGCCTTGTTCACGTTCGTGTTGAACGACCCGCACAGCCCGCGGTCGGCGCCGATGACGATCAGCCCGACGCGGCGCTCGGGGCGAACCTGGAGCAGCGGATGCTCCTCGGCGTTGGCCCGCGCCGCGAGCGAGCGCAGCACCTCGAGCATCCGCCGTGCGTACGGCCGCGCGCGGACGATGCGATCCTGCGAACGGCGCAGCTTCGCCGCGGCCACCATCTTCATGGCCTTCGTCAGCTGCATCGTGTTCCGAATGGAGCGGATGCGGCGGCGGATTTCGCGGGCCTTCGCCATGTTCGCTTCCTGCGGGCTTAGCTGACCGTGCGCCGCGTCGCCATGAACTCTTCTTTGAACGCGGTCAACGCCTTCGTCATGCGCGCGCGGATGTCGTCGTCGAGCGCGCCCTTGTTGACGATGTCCTTCAGGAGATCCGCGTTGTGCGCGTCGAGGAAGCGATACATATCGCGCTCGAAGGGCAGCACCTGATCGACAGGCAGGTCGTCGAGAAAGCCCTGCGTGCCGGCGTAGATCGCGAAGATCTGCTTCTGGACCGGCAACGGCGAGTACTGGCCCTGCTTCAGGATCTCGGTCAAGCGCTTGCCGCGGTTCAGCTGCGACTGGGTCGACTTGTCGAGGTCCGACCCGAACTGCGCGAACGCGGCCAGCTCGCGGTACTGCGCGAGCGAGAGCCGCAGCGTGCCCGCGACCTGCTTCATCGCTTTGATCTGCGCGTTGCCGCCCACGCGCGAAACCGACAGGCCGACGTTCACCGCGGGCCGGATGCCCGAATAGAACAGGTCCGACTCGAGGAAGATCTGGCCGTCCGTGATCGAGATCACGTTGGTCGGGATGTAGGTCGAGATGTCGCCTGCCTGCGTCTCGATGACGGGCAGCGCCGTGAGCGACCCTCCGCCCTTCTCGGCGCTGAGCTTCGACGCGCGCTCGAGCAGGCGCGAGTGCAGGTAGAAGACGTCGCCCGGGTATGCCTCGCGGCCCGGCGGCCGCCGCAGCAGCAGCGAGATCTCGCGGTAGGCCGCGGCGTGCTTCGACAGGTCGTCGTAAATGCACAGAACCGCGCGGCCCGGATTGGTGGCGCTTGCCGGCTCGCCGTTGGCGCCGAAGAACTGGAAGAACTCGCCCATCGCGCAGCCGGAGTACGGCGCCAGGTATTGAAGCGGAGCCGGCGTCGAAGCCGGCGCGGCCACGACGATGGTATGGCCCATCGCGTCGTAGTCCTCGAGGGTCTTCACGAACTGCGCGATCGTCGACTGCTTCTGGCCGATCGCGACGTAGATGCAGACGACCCCCGTCCCCTTCTGGTTGATGATCGTGTCGACCGCGAGGGCGGTCTTGCCGGTCTGGCGATCGCCGATGATCAGCTCGCGCTGGCCGCGGCCGATCGGGATCATCGCGTCGATCGCTTTCAGCCCCGTCTGCAGCGGCTCTTTCACCGGCGTGCGCTCGACCACACCCGGCGCGACGCGCTCGAGCGCCATCGACTGCTGCATCGCGATCGGGCCCTTGCCGTCGAGCGGCTCGCCCAGGGGGTTGACCACGCGCCCGACCAGGGCGTCCCCCGCCGGCACCTGCATGATCCGGCGCGTGCGGCGGACCTCGTCCCCTTCCTTGATCTTGACCGTCTCGCCGAGCAGCACGGCGCCCACACTTTCCTCTTCGAGGTTGAGGGCGAGGCCCATGACGCCGTGCGGGAGCTCGAGCAGCTCGCCGGCCATCACTTTCTCGAGGCCGTAGATGCGGGCGATCCCGTCGCCGACCGACAGGATGGTCCCGACCTCGGCCAGGTCCGTCCGGCGGTCGTACCCTTCGATCTGCTGACGGAGGATCTTGCTGATCTCGTCGGCCTTGATTTCCATCGTCCCTACTCCTCCGCCATCTTGCGGCGCAGACCCATGAGCTGGCTCTTGATGCTTCCGTCGTAGACCTTCGAACCGACGCGCGTGACCACCCCTCCGAGCAGAGACTCGTCCACCAGCCAAGTCGTGCGGACGCGCTTGCCGGTCAGGCGCGAGAGCGAGGTCTCGACCCGCGCCTGCAGCGCTTGATCGAGCGGCTTCGCGGTCGTTACCGTCGCGGGAACGACGCCTTCCGCCGCTTCGCGCAGCTCGTGGTACCTCTCCGCGATCGCGGGCAGCTCGATGACGCGGCGGTGATCGATGACGAGGTCGAGGAACTTCGCGACCAGGGGTCCGGCCTGGGCATGTTGCGCCAGGGCGTTCAGGGCTCTCTTGCGTGCGGATGCCGGGATGCCCGGGTTCAACAGCGCGAGCCGCAGCTCGACCGACGCATTCATCGCCTGCGCGAGGCTCTGCAGGAAGCTATCGGCGCTCGCGGCGGCGTGCGGGTCGGGGATCGCCGAAAGGAGGGCGCGGGCATAGCGAGTCGCCAACTTTCGGTCTTTCATTCGTTCCCCTCAGGAACGCCTGGGGTGCTGTCGGCGAGGGTCGTCGAACCATCGGCCGCGCACTCGTACGCTGGATTCCCAAGGTCCTTCTGGAAGACCGCGGATGCTAACAGAGCGGTCGCGATAGTGTCAACGAAGGCACTGCTCTGCTTGACGATTCGCAGTCGATTCTCATGCGTGTACTGCCGTGTGTCCTCACCGAAGGCCGTCGTGGATCGATCGGTGCTTCGCTCGACGGCCACGGTCCAGCTCACCCCGCTCGGATTCGATGAGGCAAAGAGAAGCTTGGCGACTCGGAGTAACGATTTGGCGCAGACAGAGTTGTCGGCGCGATCCAATACGCCGACAATCGCGTCGGCCCGGGGTTAGTCTTAGGGCCGGGAACCAACCGCGCTGAGCTGCCCCGCGCCGACCCTCGACGACTTCGCGCTGGTTCGATGCGGCGTCGTAGCCGTCCGACGTTTCTGTCGGCGCCGTACAATCGGCCGACGATATTGTCGGATGGTTAGCGGCGTGCCGATGGTGATCACAACGGTCAAGGCCGCGCAGCCGGCACGACGAGCGATTGAGTTTCGAGCCCCGACGCGAAACCGCTTCGCGCGTTGTGTCGGTGGATCGGCTGGGATCGGACCTCGGCGTCAGACGGTTATGTCGGCGCCAGGATCACGGGCCGACAGGATTGTCGGCTTTCGAATTCGGTGGCCAATCTGGATCAGGAGCTGGAACACCCGCTCCAATTCGTCTGCCGAGTAGAAATGCACCTCGAGCCGGCCGGCGCCCTTCTTGTCCTGGAAGATGCGCACCTTCGTCCCGAGCGTCCGCTGCAGCTTCTCTTCGGCAGCGGCCACGTTGGGGTCCTTCTTCGGTCCGGACTTCGCGCGCGCGATCGCGCCGCCTTCCTTCTGAAGCCGGCTCACGCGCGTCTCGATCTCGCGGACCGAGATGCCGTCCTGCGTGACCATCGCGGCGAGGCGGATCTGCTCGGAAGGGGAGTCCACGCCAGCGATGGCCCGGCCGTGGCCGGCCGACAGCTCGCCCTTGCGGAGCATCTGCTGGACCGGCTCGGCGAGGCCGAGCAGCCGCAGCGAGTTGGCGATCGTGGCGCGCTGCCGTCCCACGCGCTCCGCGATCTGCACCTGGTTGAGGCCGACCTCGTCGATCAGCGCCCGGTAGGCGCGGGCCTCTTCGATCGGGTTCAGCTCTTCGCGCTGGACGTTCTCGATCAGCGCGAACTCGAGCACCCGATCCTCGGGAATGTCCCGAATGACTGCGGGGATCTTGAGCAGCCCGGCGAGCTGGGCCGCCCGCCAGCGCCGCTCCCCGGCGACGAGCGCGTAGTTGCCATCGGGGAGGGGGCGCACCAGCACGGGCTGGAGGACTCCCTGAGTTTTCAGCGAATTGGCCAATGCCTGAAGCGCTTCGGGCTCGAACCGCTCGCGTGGCTGGCGGTGGTTCGGGACGATGCGGTCGAGATCCACCTGCGGGTATGACGTCGCCGTCCGGGGCTCCGGCGCCGCAGCCTGCGCAGCCTGACTCGGCGCGGTCTGGGTCGCGTCAGGCGGCGTGCGGCGGGGCGCTTCCGGGATCAGGCTGCGTAACCCCTTCCCCAAAGCTTTGCGCTTCATGTTCCAGGAACTCCTTCGCGAGGTTGAAGTAGGCCTCCGCCCCCTTGGAGCGCGAGTCGTACAGGAATACCGGCTTGCCGTAGCTGGGAGCCTCGCCCAGCCGAACGTTGCGGGGAATGACCGTCTGGAACACCTGATCGCCGAACACCGCCCGGACCTCCTCGACCACCTGCCGGGCCAGGTTGGTGCGGTCGTCGTACATCGTCATCACGATGCCGGCGATCCCGAGGGCCGGATTCAGTGCCTCGCGGACCTTTCCGAGCGTGTCGGTGAGCTGCGTGATGCCCTCGAGCGCCAGGTACTCGCATTGGACGGGAATCAGCACCGCATCGGCGGCCGAAAGGGCATTGAGCGTGAGCAACCCGAGCGAAGGCGGGCAGTCCACGAAGATGAACTCGTACTGCGAGCGCACCCCCGCCAGGGCCGCCTTGAGCCGGAACTCGCGTTCCGGCTGGTCGATCAGCTCGATCTCCGTTCCGATCAGGTCGGGATCGGACGGCAGCAACGACATGTGGGGGATATCTTCGACGGGTAGGCGGACGTCCTCGACGTGCGCTTCACCCGTGAGGACGTCGTATAGGGAAAGGCGCTCCGGGTCCGCCAAGACTCCCAAGGCGCGCGTCGAGTTCGCCTGGGGATCCGAATCGATCAGCAGGGTAGGTCGCTCCTGAAGCGCCAGCCCAGCTGTCAGATTCACGGCAGTGGTCGTCTTCCCGACGCCACCCTTTTGGTTGACGATCGCGACGATTCGGCCCATTTGTGATCCTCGAAGCCTGCCCGTGGACGGTGAAGGCGGAGACTAACACAGCCACGAAAGATTCCTCGTCGTGATGTTCCACGTGGAACAGTTTCACGTGAAACACCTGTTGGGAGGCCGAACGCGGGTAGGACGCCTCGCACTCGGAGTTGGCTGCGGCGGTCGCTGTGGAAGCACTCGGCGACGCGGCGTCCGGGAATTCGGCCCGCTTCGGTGGGGGGGCGCGATTTTGGAAGGAACGTTCTTGTGGAATGACCGGCCGCACCAGGCACGGGCCAGGGAACCAGCCTGGCGAGCTACTTGCATGCACACCACTGTCACCGTACTAAGTCATTTATTTTGTTATAGTTAGCTAGATATCGGCGGTCAGGATCGAGGGCGCCGGAACTCCCAGATCGCCGCGCGCTCCATCGCCGGAAGGGGGTGCCGCTCCACCAGCTCGAGCCGGCGCCAGACTTCACGACGCCGAACCTGCTCGACTTCCGGCCCTGCCCAGAGCAGCGCGACTCCGTTCGTGTCGAGGAGCGGCGCCAGCTTCGGAACCAGCTTCGACCAGCCGCCGACGGCGCGCACGGTGAGCACCGCGATCGGTTTCGCTTCGGCGAGGTCGTCCGCGCGCTGCACTTGACGCTCGAGCACCTCGGCGCGCCCGCTCAACCCGCACGCGGCCGCGGCGCGCCGCAGGAACTCCGCCTTCTTGTGCGAGGCCTCGACGAGGAACGACCGCAGCCGCGGCCGCACGATCAGGAAGGGGATCGCGGGGTAGCCGCCCCCCGTGCCGAGATCCACGTGGATGCCGTCGAGCTCGCCGTCCACGAGCGTTGCCCCTTCGAAGGCTTCGCCGATGTGGCGCTCGAGGAATTCCTCCGGCACGTCGATCGTCGTCAGGTGCAAGCGCTCGTTCGCGGCCAGGACGGAGCGCGCGTGCGTCGCGAGCGTCGCGCACGCGGACGGATCGATTTCGATCCCGGCCTGGCGCGCGCGCGCGGAGATGGCTTCCTCGAGACTCTCGCCTTCGAAGAAGGCCGCCGAGCTCACGCGACACCGTCGGCCGCGCGGCGCTCGAGATGCACGGCCAACAGCGACAGGGCCGCGGGAGTCATCCCGTCGATGCGCGAGGCGCGCCCCAACGTCTCGGGGCGGACCTGCTCGAGCTTCTCCACGAGCTCGTTCGAGAGGCCAGCGAGCCCGCGGTAGCCGAACGACGGCGGGATCGCGCGTGCCCCGGCGCGCGTGAGCCGCTCCGCCTCGCGTCGCTGGCGCTCGACGTAACCGGCGTACTTCACCGTCTCGGCGACGACTCTGCGATCCGTGGCATCGAGCGCTTGCAGCGTCGGGCTGATCCCGCGCACGTCCTCGGCGTCGAGCTCCGGGCGGCGCAGCAGGTCGGCTGCCGTCGCGGGGATCTCGAGCGCGATCCCGCGCGTGCCCAGCGCAGAGCGCGTCGTTGCGTCCGGGAGAAACCGCTCCGCTTCGAGCGCCGCGAGCGCCGCGTCGAGCCGCTGCCAGCGCGCGCGATTGCGGCGCGCAACGGCCTCAGGGAGCAATCCGATGCGTGCGCCGTGCGGGGTCAGGCGCCGCGATGCGGTGTCGACGCCGAGCAGCAAGCGATGCTCGGCGCGTGACGTGAACATCCGGTACGGCTCGGTCGTGCCGCGCGTCACGAGATCGTCCACGAGGATCCCGATGTAGGCCTCGTGCCGCGCGAGCACGAGCGGCGGCTCGCGGCGAACGGCTAGCGCCGCGTTGATCCCCGCCATCAGGCCGAGCGCCGCCGCCTCTTCGTAGCCGGTCGTCCCGTTGATCTGGCCGGCGAGATAGAGCCCAGTCACGCGCGCGGTCTCGAGCGTCGGGCGAAGCTCGGTCGGGTCGACGAAGTCGTACTCGACCGCGTACCCGGGTCGCGCCATGCGCGCATCCTCGAGGCCTTCGACGCTGCGCACCATCTCGAGCTGGACCTCGGGCGGGAGCGACGTCGAAAACCCGTTCACGTAGAGCAGGGGACTGTCGAGGCCTTCCGGCTCGAGGAACAGCAGATGCCGGTCGCGGTCGGCGAAGCGCACGACCTTGTCCTCGAACGAAGGGCAGTAGCGCGGCCCCCGCGCCGTGATCGCTCCGCTGAACAGGGGAGACTGGTCGAGGTTGCGCCGGACGAGGTCGTGCAGCCGCGGGTTCGAATACGCGAAGTGACACGCCACCTGGGGCAGCGTGCAGCCGGTCGTGGACTCGGAGAAGAACGTCGGCTCGTCGTCGCCCCACTGGGGCTCGAAGCGCGCAAGGTCCACGCTCGCGCGCTCGAGGCGCGGCGGCGTCCCCGTCTTCAGGCGCCCCATTCGAAACCCGAGCGCCGCGAGCGACGCGGACAGCGCGTTCGCCGGCGCCTCGCCCGCACGACCGCCGGGAGTCTGGGTCGAACCGACGTGAAGGAGCCCGCCGAGGAAGGTGCCCGTGGTCACGATCACGGCGCCCGCCGGCAGGAACCGGCCGTCCGCGAGCTCGAGTCCGGCGACGGCCTCGCCGTCCAGCACCAGCCGCGCTGCCTCGCCTTCCACGAGCGCCAGGTTCTCGGTCGCCTTGACCTCGGCCAGCATCCGGGCGTGGTAGAGCGGCTTGTCCTGCTGCGCGCGCGGCCCGCGCACGGCCGGCCCTCGGCTGCGGTTCAGCAGACGGAATTGAATGCCGCAAGCGTCGGCCAGGCGCGCCATCGCCCCGCCGAGCGCATCGATCTCGCGGACCAGGTGGCCCTTCGCGAGCCCCCCGATGGCCGGGTTGCAGGACATCCGCGCGACCGCGTCCTCGCGCAAAGTGACGAGCGTCGTAGGACAGCCCATGCGCGCCGCGGCGAGCGCCGCCTCGCAGCCCGCGTGTCCCGCTCCGATCACGACGATCATCGATGCTCCCGCGCGAATGGCGGGATTCTAGCGGGTCGCAGCGCCCTCGCCATGCCGCGGCGCGCTGCGAGCGAGCTACTTGCCGATGCAGAACGTCGAGAAGATGCGCTCGAGGACGTCGTCCGAAGTCACCTCGCCGGTGATCGAGCCGAGCTGCGCCATGGCCTGGCCGAGCTCTTCGAGCAGGTATTCCTCGGAGACTCCCGACCGAAGCGCCGCGCTGGCGCGGGCGAGTGCGGCGGCCGTCTCGCCGAGCGCCGCCGCGTGGCGCGCGTTGGTCAGGATCGGCTCGTCCCCCGGAACGATTCCGATCAACTGGTCCCGCAGCCGCTGCCGGAGCGCGTCGATCCCCTCGCCGGTCTTGGCCGAGACCCACAGCGCGCGCTGGTCTGCGAGCGCGGGCCGCGGGCTCACGAGGTCGGCCTTGTTGAAGACGCGGGTCCGCTTCGGCTCGGGGTCGTCGTGCAGGCTCGCGGACCGCGCTTCGCCGGCCGAACCGTCGACGACGTCCAGGACGAGGTCGGCCGAGCGCAGGGCCTGGCGTGCCCTGCGCACGCCTTCGCTTTCGGCCGGGTCCGGAGTGTCGCGCAGGCCTGCCGTGTCGAGCAGCCGCACCGCGATCCCTCCGATGTCGAGCGTTTCCTCGAGCACGTCGCGGGTCGTGCCCGCCTCGGCGGTCACGATCGCCCGGTCGCGCTCGAGCAGCCGGTTGAACAGCGACGACTTGCCGACGTTGGGCGGCCCCGTGATGACCAGGGTCGCGCCCTCGCGGACCAACCGGCCCGCCTCGAAGCCGTCGAGCAACCGTCGGCACTGCGCCTCGAGACCTGCGAGCGCGGGACCGATTTCCCCGCTCGCCAGATGCGTCTCGGCTTCGTCGACGAACTCGACCGCGGCCTCGACCCGTGCCATCAGGTCGAGCAGCTCTTCGCGCAACGGCGCCAGCCGCCGCGAGAGCGCGCCTTCCGCCTGCGCCAGCGCCGTGCGGGCCTGGTACGTCGTGCGCGCGCCGATGAGATCGCGCACGGCCTCGGCCCGCGCGAGGTCCAGGCGCCCGTTGCGCAGCGCGCGAAAGGTGAACTCGCCCGGCTCCGCGGCGCTGGCCCCCAGCGCGAGAGCGGCCGAGGTCAGCTCGCTCAGCACCGCGGGGCTGCCGTGGGTCCACAGCTCGGCGGTCGGTTCGCCAGAGTAGGCGCGCTCGCGGCCGAACAGGACGAGGTAGCCGTGGTCAATGGCGCCGCCGTCGCGGCCCACGAACCGGCCGAAGCGCGGCGCGGCCTGCGTCTGCAAGCGGTCGCTGCGGTGTGCCCGGAAGAGCCGCAGCGCGACCGCGTGCGCTTCCGGCCCGCTCAGCCTCAGGCAGCCGATTCCCCCCCGACCGCGCGGGGTTGCGATCGCGACGATCGTGGTGTCGAGGCCGTGCAGCCCTACGCCTCGCCGGGCAGCTTCGTCGGGGTGATGCGCACGCGCTTCAGGAAGCCGTCGCCGGCGGACTCCGTGGCGACACCGGGGATGTTGCCCACGGTCACGTGCACGAGACGGCGCTCGTAAGGATTGAGCGGGGGAAGCCAGCGCGCGCGGCCCGACAGCGCGACCTGGTGCGCGGTTTCGCGCGCCAGCTCGATGAGGTCGTGGTCGCGCTCTTCCCGGAAGCCTGAGCACTCGAGCCGGATGCGCACCGACTCGGAGCGGTGGCGGCGCGCGATGCGGTTGAGCAGGAACTGGAGCGCTTCGAGCAGCTCGCCGTCGTCTTCCAGCAATCGCTCGCGGTCCGCGCCCGTCAGCTCGATCGTGATTCCGTCGGGCACGACCCGGGCGGCGAGCTCGAGCTCGAACCCCATCAATGTGACGATGTGGGTGAGTGTCGCGCGCGCCCATTCGAGGTCTTCGGCGGGATCGCGCGCCGGTTGCGGCGTGTCGAAGTCGCCGACCAGCCCGAAGCTGCGGTCGATCGCGTCCGGGGTAACAGCCTCGGCGGTCGCTTCGGCCCAGATGCGGACCCGCGAGCCGATCCCGAAAACACCCTTGCGCGAACCCGCGAGCACCTCGTACGACAGCCGCTCTTCGGGAATTCCCAGCGCGGCGGAGGCGGCGCGCAGCGCCTCGCCGAGGTCCTTGCCTTCGAACTGCCGCCGTTCCGGCACCTTCACACCTTCTGCGGAGCCGCCTCGAATGCCTTCATGTGACGGTTCACGAGCCACTGCTGCCCGATGCCCAGCAGGTTGTTCACGAACCAGTACAGCGCGAGACCGCTCGGCATCTGGAAAAACGTGTACGTGAAGATCACCGGCATGATCAGCATCATCCGTTGCTGCTGGCGCTGGGCCGGGTCGGTCGTCTTCGTCATGCTCATCATCTGCTGCGCGAACATCGTAATGCCGGTCAGGATGGGCGTGATGCCGTACGGGTCCGTGCGCGACAGGTCGTGGATCCAGCCGTAGAACGGAGCGCCGCGCAGCTCGACTGCCGCGAGGATCATGTCATAGAACGCGATCAGGATCGGGAACTGCGCGAACATCGGAAGGCAGCCCGACATGCTGCCGACCGGATTGATGCCCTCGCGCTGATAAAGGGCCATCATCTCTTCGTTCATCTTCTTTCGTGACTCTGCGTCCTTTTTCTTGTGCTTGTTGCGGATGCTGTTGACCTTGGGTTGGACGCGCTGCATCTGCGCCTGCATCTTGCGCATGCTCAACATCGAGTACTGGTTGAGCGGGAAGAGCACGATCCGAAGGGCCAGGGTCAGCAGCACCATCGCGAGCCCGTAGTTCGACGTGACGTGCTCGTGGATCCAGATCAGCGCATGGAAGAGGCCGCGCGCGGGCCACAGGAAGATGGCGTAGTTCGAGAACCACACGGCCGCTTCGAGGCCGTGCCCGAGCGACGCGAGAAGGTTGTAGCGCTTGGGCCCGACGAACAGCGTCGCTCCCGCCTCGCCGACCGGAACCGCGACCAGGTTCTCGGCCGAAGGAGTCTTTCCGTCGGGCGACGCTTTCGGCGTGAAGGTGCGCAGCACGAAGTCGTCCGACGGCGTCGCCGGAATGATGAGCGCCGCGAAGTACTGTTCCTCGAGCCCCGCCCACGCGAGGCCGGATGCGGCATGGCGCTCTTCGCCGCTGAGCGCCCCGCGCGCCTTGCGCGTCACCACACCCTGGTCCAGGTAGGTGAGCTGGCCCTCGTAGTGGAAGCGGGTGGGCGCGACGTCTTCCTGCACTCCGAAACCGGGGCCCCACGTCACACGCGAAGGGACCGGCTGGCCCGCGCGCGTCGTGCTGACGTGCAGGTCGATCGTGAACTCGCCGTCGCGGAACACGAGCGCCTTTTCGACCTTCAGGCCGCTTTCGTCCGCCCAGGTGAAGCGCAGGCTGCGGCCGGCCATGTGCCCTTCGATCGCGGGGACCTCGGACTGCTCCGTCACGAACAGCGCGGCGTTCGCGCGATCGGCGAGCTCCTTGTCGTCGAGGTCGAGCGCCAAGGGCAGCGCGCCGCCATTCTTCCAGTTGGGGGGAACGAGCTCGACCGGCTGCCCGTCCTTCGCGGCGTAGTCCTTCAGGATCCACGACTGGACCTGAGCGCCACGATTCGTGAACGTCACCTTGTAGAGCGTCGTCTCGATCGTGACGGGCTCTTCGGCGGCGGCGGCCGCGGGCTCGTGCGGCTCCGTGGGCGCCGCCGGCGGCGCGAGCGTCCGGTCTTCGGCGTTGGTCGACGGCGCTTCCTGGCCCGCCGGCGCTTCCGACGCGACCGGCGGCGGAGCGGGCCGTTCCGGAGGAGGGAAGATCCACTGCCACGCCACCAGGAGCCCGATCGAAAGTGCTACGGCGAGAAGAAGCCTGCGGTCCACGAATCAGATTCCCTTCCCCGGACCGGCGTGGACCGAGCTGCAGTGATGAGGAGGTACGGGATCGAATCCGCCGCGCGACCACGGATGGCAGCGCGCGAGCCGCCGGAGCGCGAGCCAGCTTCCCTCGAGCACGCCGTGGGTCTCGATCGCTTCGGCCGCGTACATCGAGCAGCTCGGCACGAAGCGGCACGCCGGCGGAAGCAGGGGCGAAACGTAGCGGTGGTACCCGTGCAGCAGAGAAACCAGGACGCGGCGCGCGCTCATGGGCGAACTTTGCGCGCGAGATCCCGGAAGTCCGCCAGGAATTCGGCCTCCAGGTCCGCGACGCTCCGCACGTGGATCCCGGGCTTCGCGAGCACGACTACGTCGAGATGGGGAGTCAATTCCGGCCGATTGTAGCGGAAGACCTCGCGCAGCATCCGTTTCACCCGGTTGCGGCGCACGGCGCCGCCGACCTTGCGGCTGACCGTCAGCCCGAGCCGGCAAGTATCGAGATCGTTGCGCATGCCCACGAGGGTGAACGACGAAGAGCTCACGCTGCGTCCACGAGCTCGCACGGCGAGAAACTGACGGCGGCTGGTGAGTCGGCAAGAGCGCGGGAAGTCCGCGCCTGCAGCGCTACCGTCAGACCGCGAGGCGCTTCCGTCCCTTCCGGCGGCGTCTGGAAAGGACAAGCCGGCCCCCCTTCGTCTGCATCCGAACGCGGAAGCCGTGGGCCTTCTTGCGCCTGCGGTTGTTCGGCTGGAAGGTCCGCTTCACGATCCGCTCCTTCGAGAATTTCCCTGGCGGAAAACGGGCATGCTAGAAGTCTCGCGGAGCGATGTCAAGATCGCGACTGCGATCTTTCCCTGTGGTAGTCTCCGCAAGCGGCGACGCTCGGCACGGGCTCTCGCCGAAAACGACACAACGAGGATTGCGGCGCTTCCGCTCTTTTCACAGCTGTGGAAAGCCTGTGGAAGAAGGCGAGGGTCGCGGTCCGCTTGCCATGGTGGGGGGAGCGCATGAACACTTGGGAGCGGGCTCTCGGTCGCATCGAATCCCGGATCAACTCCCGCCACTTCAGCACTTGGTTCAAACCCACGCAGTTCCAATCCGAGGACGATCGCAGCTTGACCGTGCGCGTGCCCAACCACTGGTACGCGGAATGGCTCCGCACCAATTATCTGACCGTCATCCACGAAGCCTTGCGGGAGATCGAGCGCCCCGACGTCGAGGTCGCCTTCGTCCCCGCCGAGGGTGGACCGGCGCGCACCGCCGGCCGGGCGGCTGGCGCCGTCCGGCGCCAGCCCTTGGCGCCCGAAAACGGCACGCCGACCCTGAACCCGCGCTACACCTTCGACAACTTCGTCGTCTCGTCGTGCAACCAGTTCGCCCACGCCGCCGCACGCGCGGTCGCCGAGCGCACCCGCGACGCGCGCAACCCGCTGTACATCTACGGCGGAGTCGGCCTCGGCAAGACGCACCTGATGCAGGCGATCGGCACGCTGCTCGTCCAGCGCGGCGCGGTCCGCATGCGGTACGTCTCGGCCGAGCACTTCATGAACGAGCTGATCAACGCGATCCGCTACGAAAAGACGCTCGAGTTCAAGGACAAATACCGCAAGGTCGACTTGCTGCTGATCGACGACATCCAGTTCCTGGCGGGCAAGGAGCGGACGCAGGAGGAGTTCTTCCACACCTTCAACACGCTCTACGACGCCCAGAAGCAGATCGTCATGACGAGCGACTGCCCGCCGCGCGCGATCCCGACGCTCGAGGAACGGCTGCGGTCGCGCTTCGAATGGGGGCTCATCGCCGACATCCAGCCGCCGGACCTCGAGACCAAGGTGGCGATCCTGCGCAAGAAGGCCGAGGCCGAGGGGATCCGCCTGCCCGACGACGCCGCGCTCTTCATCGCCGGCACGAGCAAGTCGAACATCCGCGAGCTCGAGGGCGCCTTGATCCGTGTGGTGGCCTATTCGTCGCTCGGAAGCCGCGAGATCACGCTCGATCTCGCGAAAGAGACCCTGAAGGACCTGGCCCCGCCGGAGGCCCCGCGAATCACGGTCGAAAACATCCAGAAGATGGTGGCGAACTACTACAACCTGAACGTCAGCGAGCTGAAGTCGAAGACCAACAGCCCGCAGATCGTGCAGCCGCGCCAGATCGCCATGTACCTCTGCAAGCGCCTGACCGCGATGTCGCTGCCCGATATCGGACGTCGCTTCGGTGGCAAGCACCACTCTACGGTCATCCACGCCATCAAGAGGATCGAGGACCGCAGGCGCACGGAGAAGGAATTCGACCGGCTGATGGACTCGTTCGCGCAGTCGCTGAAGTAGATCCACAGAATCCACGCGCATGCACAGCAAGAAGCTGTGGATCGCGCGCTGCGAGGGTTTCCCATGTGGATTACGAACGCCGTTTCCGCCGCGGGACGCCCGCTTTCCGCAGCTGTCACCGGCTCGAAGCGTGAGTCGCTGGAGCGGTTTGGCGAGAGATCCACAGATTCCACGTCCCTACGGATCCTGCAACAATCCCCTCTCATCTGAGATAATGGTTCTTTGCCGGAAGTAAGGCGCGGAGAAGACCCCATGGAGTTCGTGATTCGCCGCAACGACCTGGTTCGCGAGCTTCAGACCGTCACAGGCGTCGTCGAGAAGCGCGCGACCATCCCCATCCTCGCGAACCTCTTGCTCGAAGCTCACAACGGCGAGCTGCTCGTCGGAGCGAGCGATCTCGAGGTGACGATTCGAGGAGCCGCGAAGGCGACCGTGGTTCGCGAGGGAAGCATCACGCTTCCCGCGCAGAAGCTGTACGACATCGCGAAGTCGCTGCCCGACGCGGAAGTGTCGTTCAAGGTGCAGGATCGCCATCAGGTGGCGATTCACTGCGAGCGCACGAAGTTCCGCATCGGCGGCCAGCCGCGGGACGATTTTCCGCAGCTCCCGCAGGCCGAGTTCGCGAAGGGAATGGAAGTTCCCGCGGGCGTGCTGCGCAGCATGATCGAGCGCACGGCGTTTGCGATCACGACCGAGGATCACCGCTATTCGCTCAACGGCGCCTTGTGCCTGGTGCGGCCCGGCAGCATCACCTTCGTGGCCACGGACGGACACCGGCTGGCGTTCGCCTCGCAGAAGGTCGATGTGAAGCCCCCCAAGGGAGACGACCTCAAGTCGATCGTCCCGCGCAAGGCGTTGCAGCAGCTCGCCCACCTGGCCGCGGAAGAAGAACCGAACAGCCCCGTGAGGCTCGGCCGCGCGGGCAATCAGATGTTCTTCGGGGTTGGCACACACGTGCTGACCACGACCTTGCTCGAGGGGCAGTTCCCCGAATTCGAGAAGGTCATGCCCAAGAACAGCGACACCACCCTCGTGCTGCCCACCGCCGACATCGGCGACGCGTTGCGGCGCGTCTCGCTGCTATCGAGCGACCGGCACACGCGGGCGATCCAGTTCGCGTTGTCGGACGGCAAGCTCGACCTGTCGAGCGAGACGGAAATGGGGCGCGCGGAAGAAACGCTGGCGGTGGACTACGCCGGGGCGGACGTGGCCATCGGTTTCAACGCCAAGTACCTGCTCGATTTCTTGGGAGTGGTCGGCACCGGGTCGGTCGCCCTGGAGCTGAATCCGAGCCGTTCGGACGATTCGGGCGCGACGCGGACCGCCGACAAGCCGGGCTTGCTGCGGCCTCACGAAGGCGGCGAGCTCGACTACAAGTACGTCGTCATGCCGATGCAGCTCTGAAGCTCGGCCGGAGCGCCGAACGCGCGCACGAATCGGCCTTCGAAATCGTCCGAAACCCACGGAACGGTGGGCTGGGTTTCCTGGGAATCCGCGCCCTTTTCTGCTAGGATGACCGTCCGCGAGCAGGCCGAAATCCGACGGCCTTGCCTGCGTCCAGGAAGACGAATCCGGGCCGCAGGCTCCGCTCAAATCCCGATCCGCGGCTGGACCCGATGGGGGCCCCGATGGAAGAGGTCGCGGCGGAAGAGGCGAGATGAGTCCAAAGGATCTTCAAGACCCGACCGTTTCCACGTCTGACAGCATCTCCGACACCGCAGCGCACGACGCCGCCGCGGCCTCCTACGACGCCAGCAAGATCAAGGTGCTCGAAGGCCTCGAGGCGGTGCGCAAGCGTCCCGCCATGTACATCGGCTCGACCGGTGCCACGGGTCTGCACCACTTGGTCTACGAAGTGGTCGACAACTCGGTGGACGAAGCCCAGGCGGGCTTCTGCGATCTCATCGAAGTCACGATCCACCTCGACAACTCGGTCACCGTCATCGACAACGGCCGCGGCATTCCCGTCGACATGCACGAGCAGGAAGGCAAGTCCGCCGCCGAGGTCGTGCTGACTATCCTGCACGCCGGCGGCAAGTTCGAAAACGACGCCTACAAGGTCTCGGGAGGCCTGCACGGCGTCGGCGTCTCCGTCGTGAACGCGCTCTCCGAGCGGCTCGAGCTCGAGATCTGGCGCGACGGCGGCGCGTACCGGCAGGACTACGAGCGCGGCAAGCCTGCGACCGAGTTCCGCCAGACGGGCACGACGCAGCGCCGCGGCACGAAGATCACCTTCAAGCCCGACCCGCAGATCTTCGAAGACCTGGTCTTCTCGTACGACGCGCTCTCCCAGCGGCTGCGCGAGCTGGCCTTCTTGAACAAAGGCCTGCGCATCCTCGTCAAGGACGAGCGCGGCGAGAAGATCCGCGAGTCCGACTTCCACTACCAGGGCGGGATCGTCGAGTTCGTGCAGCACCTGAACAAGGCGCGCCAGGTCCTGCATCCGAAGCCGATCTACATCGAGGGCGAGTCGGACGGGATCATCCTCGAGATGGCGATGCAGTGGAACGATTCGTACAACGAGACGATCTTCACCTTCGCCAACTCGATCAACACCGTCGAGGGCGGCACGCACCTGATCGGCTTCAAGGCCGCGCTGACCCGCGCCGTCAACGGGTATCTCGCGGCCGCGAACCTCGGCAAGGACACGAAGGACGTCGCGCTGCAGGGCGAGGACTGCCGCGAAGGGCTGTCCGCCGTGATCTCGGTGAAGATCCCGAAGCCGCAGTTCGAGGGCCAGACCAAGACGAAGCTCGGGAACTCCGAAGTGAAGGGCCAGGTCGAGACGTTGCTCAACCAGCGTCTCGGCGCCTTCTTCGAAGAGAACCCTTCGATCGCACGCGCCGTCATCCTGAAGTGTGTGGACGCGGCGCGCGCCCGCGAGGCCGCGCGCAAGGCCCGCGAGCTGACGCGCCGCAAGGGCGCGCTCGATTCCGGCTCGCTGCCGGGCAAGCTCGCCGACTGCCAGGAGCGCGACCCCGAACAGTGCGAGCTGTACCTGGTCGAAGGCGACTCGGCGGGCGGCTCCGCGAAGCAGGGCCGCGACCGGCGCTTCCAGGCGATCCTGCCGCTGCGCGGCAAGATCCTCAACGTCGAGAAAGCGCGCTTCGACAAGATGCTCTCGCACGAGGAGATCCGCACGATCATCGCGGCCCTCGGCACGGGGATCGGCGAGGACGAATTCGACCCGTCGAAGCTGCGCTACGGCCGCGTGCTGATCATGACGGACGCCGACGTCGACGGATCCCACATCCGGACGCTGCTGCTGACCTTCTTCTATCGCCAGATGCGCGCGCTGATCGAGCGCGGCAACATCTTCATCGCGCAGCCGCCGCTGTACAAGATCAAGCGCGGCAAGGAAGAACGGTACCTCGCGAACGACACCGAGATGGACGAATTCATCCTGAAGAAGGCGACCGAAGAGAAGACGGTCCAGGTCCCCGAAAAGAAGAAGAGCTTCTCGGGCAACGAGCTGCACCATCTGTTGCACTCGCTGAGCGAGTACGACCGCTACGTGAAGGCGACGGGCCGGATGGGAATCGATCGCGAAGTCGTCGAGCTGATCCTCGAGGGCGGAATCGCGTCGCGCAAGGACTTCGAGTCGCCAGAGCCGCTCGCTTTGCTGTCCGGGCGGATCCAGGAGCTCGGCCACGAGACCAACCCGCCCGAGCGCGACGAAGAGCACGGTCTCTATCAGCTCCGCGTGCGCTCGAAGGCGCGCGGCAAGCGCGACTACCGGATCAACCTCGAGCTGTGGCAGGCCGTCGAGATGCGCCAGCTGCGCCGCCTGCACCCGATCATCGCCGACCTCTTCCACCCGCCGCTGCTGGTCGTGGAGGACGGCGAATCGACCCACCTCGAATCGAAGGAATCGCTGCTCGTGCACCTGATGGACTCGGGCAAGAAGGGCGTCGCGATCCAGCGCTACAAAGGCCTGGGCGAGATGAACCCCGATCAGCTGTGGGAAACCACGATGGATCCGTCGCGCCGGCGGCTCTTGCAGGTTCGCATCGAGGACGCCGTGCAGGCCGACCAGCTCTTCACGATCCTGATGGGCGACGCCGTCGAGCCGCGGCGCCAGTTCATCGAAGAAAACGCCTTGGACGTCCGCAACCTCGACATCTAGGCGCGCAGAGAACATGGCAGAACAAGAACAGCGCACCCCGATCAACATCGAAGAGGAGATGAAGCGCTCCTACCTCGATTACGCGATGAGCGTGATCGTGGGGCGCGCGCTCCCCGACGTCCGCGACGGCCTGAAGCCCGTGCACCGCCGCGTGCTGTACGCGATGTACGACACGGGCAACACGGCGGACAAGGCCTACCGCAAGTCGGCGCGCACCGTCGGTACCGTGATCGGCAAGTACCACCCGCACGGCGACCAGGCGGTCTACGACACGATCGTGCGCCTCGCCCAGGACTTCTCGATGCGCTACACCCTGGTGGACGGCCAGGGGAACTTCGGCTCCGTCGACGGCGACCCGCCGGCGGCGATGCGTTACACCGAGATCCGCCTCGACAAGATCGCGCACGAGATGCTGCGCGACATTGACAAGGAAACGGTCGACTTCGGGGCGAACTACGACGGCTCCGAGACCGAGCCGCTCGTCCTGCCTTCGGGGATTCCGAACCTGCTGGTCAACGGCTCGTCGGGCATCGCCGTGGGCATGGCGACCAACATCCCGCCGCACAACCTGCGCGAGGTGGTCGAGGCGATCAAGCTGGTCGTCGCGAACCCGGAAGCGACGTTCGAAGAGATCATGCGCGTGCTGCCGGGCCCCGACTTCCCGACCGCCGGCTCGATCCAGGGAACGTCCGGCATTCGCGAGGCCTATCAGACCGGCCGCGGCCGCATCCAGGTGCGCGGCAAGGCGACGTTCGAGGAGATTCGCGGCAAGAAGGACCGGATCCAGATCGTCGTGACCGAGCTGCCGTACCAGGTCAACAAGCTGCAGCTCATCGAAGAGATCGCCGGCCTCGTGCGCGACAAGCGCATCGACGGCATCAGCGACATCCGCGACGAGTCCGACCGCGACGGCATCCGGCTCGTCATCGAGCTCAAGAAGGACGAGACACCGGGTGTGGTGCTGAACCAGCTCTACAAGTTCACGAAGCTGCAGACCACGTTCGGGATCATCAACCTCGCGATCGTCCACGGCCGCCCGCAGGTGTTGCCGCTCAAGGAGATGCTGCGGCACTTCGTCGACTTCCGGCGCGAGATCGTCGTGCGCCGGACGCAGTACGACCTGCGCAAGGCCGAAGAGCGCGCGCACATCCTGGAAGGCCTCAAGATCGCGCTCGACCACCTCGACGAGGTCATCGAGCTGATCCGCAAGTCGAAGACGCCGCCCGAGGCCAAGGAAGGCCTGCGGCTGCGCTTCAAGTTCAGCGACGTGCAGGCCCAGGCGATCCTCGACATGCGCTTGCAGCGCCTCACGGGCCTCGAGCGCCAGAAGATCGTCGACGAGTACGAGGAGACGCTCAAGCTGATCGAGCGGCTGCGCCAGATCCTCGCGAGCGAAGCGCTGCAGCTGCGCATCGTGGTCGACGAGCTCGAAAAGGCCAAGGACGAGTTCGGCGACGAGCGCCGCACCGAGATCGCGGGCAGCGCCGAAGAGCTCAGCCTCGAAGACCTCATCCAGGAGGAAGAGGTCGTCATCACCGTGTCGCACACGGGCTACATCAAGCGCACGCCGCTTTCGACCTACCGCTCGCAGCGCCGGGGCGGGAAGGGCCGCATCGGCATGACGACGCGCGAAGAGGACGCGGTCCACCACCTCTTCGTCGCCTCGACCCACGACTACATCCTGGTCTTCACCTCGGTCGGCAAGCTCCACTGGCTCAAGGTGCACGAGATCCCCGACGTCAGCTCGGCCGGGCGCGGCAAGGCCGTCGTGAACCTGATCCAGATCGCCGCCGGCGAGAAGGTGATGGCGTTCCTGTCGGTGCGCGAGTTCGCCGACGGCAGCTATGTCGTGATGGCGACGCGCAAGGGCTTCATCAAGAAGACGCCGCTCTCCGCGTTCGCGAACGTGCGCGCCAACGGCATCATCGCGCTCACGCTCGAAGAAGGGGACGACGTCTTGGGCGTCGGCCTCTCCGACGGCCACGCGGAAATCTTCCTCGCCACGGCTTCCGGGAAGTCGGTGCGCTTCCACGAGAACGACGTGCGGCCGATGGGCCGCTCGGCGCGCGGCGTGATCGGCATTCGCATGGCGGAAGGCGACGACCTCGTCGAGATGGAGATCCTGCGCGGGGCGCCGGACATCCTGACCGTGACCGAGCGCGGCTACGGCAAGCGCTCGGCGGTCGACGAGTACCGCCTGCAGCGCCGCGGCGGGTCCGGCATCATCAACATGCGCACCACCGCGCGCAACGGCCGCGTCGTCGCCTCGATGGTCGTGAAGGACGAGGATCAGGTGCTCCTGATCACCGCATACGGCAAGATCATCCGCATGGACGTGGCGCAGATCAGCCGCATCGGCCGCGCGACGCAGGGCGTGCGCCTGATCCACATGGAAGAAGGCGACCTGGTCGCCTCGGCGATTCGAACCGAAGAGCGGGAAGAGGAAGGCACGTCCGCCCCGCTCGCCACCGCACCCGACGAGGACGAAGAGCCGATCGTCCCCGGCGAAGAGGATGAAGGCAATCCTCCCCCGGAAGAGCCCAGCGAAACGTAGAGGGAGCGCGCCGCGCTCCGGCTTGGAGGCAGCATGAAGTTCTATCTCGACACGGCGAACATCAACGAGATCCGCGAGGCCGCGAGCCTCGGCATCCTCGACGGCATCACCACCAATCCTTCGCTGATCGCGAAGGAAGGGCGCGACTTCCACTCGACGCTGCGCGAGATCTGCGGCATCGTCAACGGCCCGATCTCGGCCGAAGTCACCGCCACCGACCGCGAAGGCATGCTGCGCGAAGGCCGCGAGCTCGCGCGCATCCACGCGAACATCGTCGTCAAGGTGCCGCTGACCAAGGAAGGGCTGCAGACCTGCAAGGAGCTGCGCTCGGAAGGCACGCGCGTCAACGTGACGCTGTGCTTCTCGCCGAGCCAGGCCCTGATGGCCGCGAAGGCCGATGCTTCCTTCATCAGCCCGTTCATCGGCCGGCTCGACGACATCTCGCAGGACGGGATGGAGCTGATCCGCACGATCCGCGCGATCTACGACAACTACGGCTTCGAGACCGAGATCCTCGCCGCGTCGATCCGGCATCCGATGCACGTCGTCGACTGTGCGCTGGCCGGTGCCGACATCGCGACCATGCCGTACTCGGTCTGCACGCAGATCCTGAAGCACCCGCTGACCGACATCGGGATCCAGAAGTTCCTCGCCGACTGGGAGAAGCAGGCCGTCAAGAAAGCTTGACCCGGCGCGAAGGAGGGGCGATCCGCATGGCCGCGACCAGCGACCGATTGAGCGAGCTGCGCCGACGTTACGAGGAATCCCGCGTCGGCGGCGGCGAAGAGCGGGTCGCGAAGCAGCACGAGGACGGCAAGCTCACCGCCCGCGAGCGCATCGATAACCTGCTCGACCCCGGCTCGTTTCAGGAGCTCGACGCGCTCGTCACCCACCGCTGCAGCGACTTCGGCATGGAGTCGCAGAGGATCCCGGGCGACGGCGTCGTGACCGGCCACGGCCGCGTGGACGGCCGCACGGTCTTCGTCTTCGCCCAGGACTTCACCGTCTTCGGCGGATCGCTGTCGGAAACCTTCGCCGCGAAGATCTGCAAGGTGATGGATCTCGCGATGAAGGTGGGCGCTCCCGTGATCGGGCTGAACGACTCTGGCGGCGCGCGCATCCAGGAAGGCGTCGTTTCGCTCGCCGGCTACGCGGACATCTTCCTGCGCAACACCCTGGCGTCGGGTGTCGTGCCGCAGATCTCCGCGATCATGGGGCCGTGCGCGGGCGGGGCCGTGTACTCGCCGGCCATCACCGACTTCATCGTGATGGTGCGCGACACTTCGTACATGTTCATCACCGGGCCGGACGTCATCCGCACGGTGACCCACGAAGACGTCACGAAGGAAAAGCTCGGCGGCGCCATGACCCACAACGCGACCTCGGGCGTGGCGCATTTCGCGGCCGCGGACGATCGCGACGCGCTGCTGCTGATCCGCGAGCTGATGTCGTACCTGCCCTCGAACAACCTGGAGGACCCGCCGGTCGTTCCGACCTCGGATCCCGAGGACCGCACCGACGACACCCTCAACTCGCTCGTCCCCGAGAGCCCCAACCAGCCCTACGACATCAAGAAAGTGATCCACGCGGTCGTGGACGACGGGAACTTCCTCGAGGTCCACGAGCACTTCGCGAAGAACATCGTCGTCGGTCTGGCGCGCCTGGCGGGGCGCTCGGTCGGGATCGTGGCGAATCAGCCGGCAGTCCTCGCGGGCTGCCTCGACATCGACGCTTCGGTGAAGGGCGCGCGCTTCGTGCGCTTCTGCGACTGCTTCAACATCCCGCTGATCGTCTTCGAGGACGTGCCCGGGTTCCTGCCGGGCACCGACCAGGAATTCCGCGGGATCATCGTGCACGGCGCGAAGCTGCTCTACGCCTTCGCCGAGGCGACCGTGCCGAAGCTGACGGTGATCACGCGCAAAGCCTACGGCGGGGCCTACTGCGTCATGGCCAGCAAGCACATCCGCACCGACTTCAACTTCGCGTGGCCGGGTGCGGAGATCGCCGTCATGGGCTCCGAGGGTGCGGTCAACATCATTCACCGGCGCGAGATCCAGCAGGCCGGGGACCGCGGCGACGCCGTCCGCGCCGAGAAGCTCGCCGAATACAGCGACAAGTTCGCAAACCCCTACGCCGCCGCCGCGCGCGGCTACATCGATGAGGTCATCGAGCCCTCCTTGACGCGCTCGCGCCTGATTGCGGGCCTGCGCGTGCTCGACACGAAGCGCGACACCAACCCGCGCCGCAAGCACGGCAACATCCCGCTCTGATCCACCTGCGCGACACGCCATGAAGAGCCGCTCGACAGGACCACGCAGGCCCGCGCCATCGATCGAGGGCCGGCGCAAGCCCGCCGCGGCCGCTCGCAAGCCCGCGCAATCGAAGCCGTCGCCGCGCACCGAGCTGCACGTCGAAAGCGGCCCCTCCGCGAAGCAGGGGAAGGACGCTGCGCCCAAGGCTGCGAACGGCGCAAGGGAACCCTCGGAGCGGCGCGTCATCCGCCGCTTCCGGCCGGCCACGGCACAAGCCCCGTTTTCGCGCATCCTGATCGCGAACCGCGGCGAGATCGCGGTGCGCATCATCCGCGCCTGCGAAGAGATGGGCATCTGGACGATCGCCGTCTTCTCCGACGCCGACCGCGAAGCGCTGCACGTGCTGATGGCGCGCGAGGCGCACCCGATCGGCCCGCCACCGTCGCGCGATTCGTACCTGCGGATCGACAAGATCCTCGAAGTGGCCAAGCGCACCGGGGCCGAGGCGATCCACCCCGGCTACGGCTTCCTCGCCGAGAACCCCGCCTTCGCCGCGGCCTGTGCGGATGCCGGCATCGTCTTCATCGGCCCGAGCCCCGAAGCGATGGAAGCGATGGGGGACAAGGTGCGCGCCCGCGCGATCATGCAGCGCGCCGGAGTGCCGGTCGTCCCCGGCACCGAAGCGCTCGCGGGCGACGCGGCCGAAGTCGCGCGCCACGCCCGGGACATCGGCTATCCCGTGCTGCTCAAGGCGGCCGCGGGCGGCGGCGGCAAGGGCATGCGCGCCGTGCGCAGCGAGGCCGAGCTCCCTTCGCTTCTGGCGCAGGCGCGCGGCGAGGCGAAGTCGGCCTTCGGAGACGACCGCGTTTTCCTCGAGAAGCTGGTGCTGCGGCCGCGTCACATCGAGGTGCAGGTGCTCGCGGACGCGCACGGCCACTGCATCCATCTGGGTGAGCGCGAGTGCTCGATCCAGCGCCGGCACCAGAAGCTCATCGAGGAATGTCCGTCGCCGGTCGTCGACGAGGCGACCCGGCAGCGCATCGGCGCCATCGCCGTGAAGGCCGTCCAGGCGGTCCAGTACCGCAGCGCCGGCACGGTCGAGATGCTGCGCGGTGACGACGGCTCGTTCTACTTCATGGAAGTGAACGCGCGCCTGCAGGTCGAGCACCCGGTCACCGAGCTCGTCACCGGCTTCGACCTCGTGAAGGAGCAGATTCGCGTCGCCGCCGGCGAGCCGCTGCGATTCCAGCAGGAAGACGTGACGATGAAAGGCCACGCGATCGAGTGCCGCATCGTCGCCGAAGATCCCGCGCGCAACTTCATGCCGGCGCCCGGAACCATCCAAGCGCTGCGCATCCCCAGCGGGCCGGGCGTGCGCGACGACGGCGGCATCTACGCCGGCTTCACCGTCCCCGTTCACTACGACGCGCTGCTCTCGAAGCTGATCACGTGGGGCGACGACCGCCAGGAGGCGATCGACCGCATGGCGCGCGCCCTCGAGGAGTACCGCATCGAAGGGGTCGACACTTCGATTCCCTTCCACCGCAAGGTGATGCGCCATCCGGCTTTCTGCAGCGGCGACCTGCACACCGGCTTTCTCGAGGAGCACCCCGAGCTGGTGCGCGCCGACACGGACCCGTGGCTCGACGAGATCGCGTTGGTCGCGGCGGCGGTCGCGCACTTCCGGCGCATCGAGCTGGCCTCGGCCCGCGGCACCGACCGCACCCTGCTCAACGCGGTCTCGCGCTGGAAGTGGGCCGATCGCGGTTTCGACCGATGAAGCTCACCCCGGGCGGGAGCGCCCGATGAAGCTGACGGCGCGGACGGGCGAGCGCGAGCACGAGGTGCTGATCGAGCGCCGCGGCGCGAGCTTCGTCGTGACGGTCGATGGAAAGCGCTCCGAAGCCGATGTGCGCGAGCTGGCCGGCGGCTTCCTTTCCATCCTGATGAACGGCCGCTCGTACGAGGTCTCGGTCGAAGCCGAAGGCGACACCTACCGCGTCCGCCACGGCGCCTCGCGTCGGACCGTCACGCTGACCGACCCGAGCCGCAAGGCGCGCGAATCCGGCCTCCACGCCACGAAGGGCCCGCAGGACGTGGTGACGCTCATGCCCGGCAAGGTCGCGCGCATCCTCGTGCAGGTCGGCGACGAGGTGCAGCCGGGTCAGGGACTCGTCGTCGTCGAGGCGATGAAGATGGAAAACGAGATCGGCTCGCCGAAGGCGGGCAAGGTCGTCGCCATCCACGTCGAGCCCGGGCGGAACGTCGAAGGCGGCGCTGCGCTGGTGGTCGTCGAGTAGCGCTTCCTCTCGCACAAACCGCACGGCGCAGCTGCCATCCCAGCGCTCCCTGTCTAAGCATGTAACCCCAGCGACGCCTAACGTCTCGTAGTCATCCAGCGCCAATGTCGAACAATTGCCGCGGTCGCAAGTCGGCAAATTGGCCCGCGCCATCCAGCGGGATCCGTCCATTGTTGCAGCCGATTGCCGTTGACAATGCCATCAAATGGGCGGCATCCTCCGACACACTTCGCGGCCATCGAGGACGGCATGCCGGAATTCTTCGAAGGACGGCGCCCAATTGCGACCGTCTCGCTCCTCCGTGAAAACGGGAAGGTCCGGCTCGACATCGACGTCAGTCGAGAGTGGGTCGAGATTCTCTGCAGAACCGTCAAGTGCGGAACCAGCTTCGAGATCACGATGACGAAACGCCGAGGCGTAGTCGAGCGTGACTTCGAGGACCTCAAATCCGTGATGAAAGGCACGATCGGGGTAGGGATCGCGGAGCTCGAGTCATCGATTTGTGCGAGGACCGGGCGTGAAATCAGCCTCGAGCTGATGACTGAGGTTTCCGAGACCTTCAAAGTGCAAGCCCCGAAGTGCGGAAGACGGACGGTGAACCTGTTCCAGCTCCAGGAACGGATCGATCTTCGCTATGAAGACAATCGGGTGTTTCACCGCAACCGATGGAGCAAGACGGTTCGACGCTGGATCGAAGCCGTCGAGGACCGATCTCCGCCGATCGTATTCGACTCGAGCTGCAATTGTGGTGTAGACGAGGAGCCCGCAGCCTTGAGTGGACTTCTCCGATTCACCGATGAGCACCTCGGGTTCCTCGCGGGCTATCGGGAAGAGGGCGCGGAGCTCGTCTTTCCGGATCTCGATGCCAGGTGTCTTGCCACCCTCGACGAGATCCTCGCAGGCGAGGTCGAGTTCGCGCCGACGATTCTGCCGGACTACTTCGCGTTCCTGACCGGTCCCCACGAGGACATCCTGGTGGGCACGTTCGCGCCCGCGCTTTGGACCGAGAAGCGGCAGGGTAGGCGGATGGCATCACGCATTTCTCTTCGGCGAGCCCTGGCTACGGCAGGCACGGATGATCGCCCCAGACCGGAGCGACGCGCATATCCCAGAGATGCCCTGAGGGCCCGCGCCATCGTCCGAGAGAAATCGCAGCAGGAGGAGGCGGTGCCGTACGAGATGACCGTCCTCGACGCCAGCTACGGAGGGATCCGCGTCGAGGGTCCTGTTCTTGCGCCTATCGATTCTGCTTTCGAGATCGAGATCCTCGAGGGAACGTTCTCGGGAAAGACTGTCGAAGGCAAGATAGTTCGTACCGAACGTTCGGCCAGCTCGGGCCAGTGGTACTACGGGGTTCAGCTTACCGATGCGTGAGACGAGGGGCCAGGCGTAAGCCCATCGCCAGCGTTCTGGTTGGCAATCCTGCCGGGTGAATCCGATTCCGTTCGCCCCGATCAAGCAGAATCGTGGTCGTTCGAGCCCATAGAGACAAAAGGCCCGAGGGCGGCATGCACCCCCGGGCCTTCCTTGAGTTCTCTTTCGGCGAAGACCTACTTGTTGAGCGTGTGATCCAGTTCCTTGCCGGCCTTGAACTTCACGGCCTTCTTCGCCTTGATCTTGATGGTCGCGCCCGTCTGCGGGTTGCGGCCGATTCGGGCCTTGCGCTTGTTGATCCCGAACGTTCCGAAGCCCACGAACGTGACTCGCTGACCGCGCTTGAGCGACGACGTGACGCCGTCGAAGAAGCTGTCGAGAGCCGACGTTGCTTGCCCGCGCGTGATGCCCGCTTCCTTCGCGATCTTTCCGATGAGAGCTGCCTTGTTCATTCCTCTTCACCTCCTTTCTGGTCGAAAGTCATCGCACGAGTGCGATGCGAGCGCGATTAGATCGCGCGCCGACACGCGCTGTCAAGCATTCGAGCGTCGAAAACCCGCGCTGGTCGCGGGTTCCGGAGGTGCCACGCGCGATCGCGCGCCGAAGCTTCAGGCGAGGAAGCGCGACAGCCGGCTGCGCTGCAGCTCGGTGAGCGACGGAAACAGCAGCGCCAGCTCGAACGCGCCGGGATTGAGCGCGGCTCGTTCGCGGCGGACCACGACGGCATCGACGTCGAGCGCGCCGTTCTTCGAGCCGGCGTCTTCCTCGGGCAGCAGCAGACGCACCGAGAGCTTCGTCATCTCCGGGAAATCACGGTCCGAGGTACAGTACACGCCGCCCAGCGACAGATTCGTCGCGACGAGACGGGCGGTGCCGCCGGCGTGGACGCCTTCGAACTCCAGGCTGCGCGCTACGCGCGGGTGAACTCGGCGATCGTCATTCAAATCCTTGCTCAAAGCGCTCCCTCCGTCGGCCGCGCATCGTACGGGGGCGGGCAGAGAGCGGTCAAGAAGGAGCGGTGAGTGGATCGGGACGCGCTGCGAGCGATTCTGGAACAAGTCCATGCGGGCAAGCTGTCCGTCGAGGCCGCCCTCGACCGCGCCCGCCTCGCCACGGTGGACAAGCTCGCCTTCGCAACGCTCGACCTCGAGCGCTCGATTCGACGCGGCATTCCGGAAGTCGTCTATGGAGCCGGCAAGACCCCGCGGCAAGTCGTGACCATTGTCGGCCGCCTGCGCGCGGCGCGGCACGCCGTCATCGTGACCCGGGTCGGCGACGAAGTGAAGCGCAGCGTCGTGGCCAAGTTTCGCGACGCGCGCTGGCACGCCGAGGCGCGGATCCTCAGCCTCGACCGCGCGCGGCGGCCTGGCAAGCGACGCGCGGGGGTCGTGGTGATCTGCGCCGGCACCTCCGATCTTCCCGTGGCCGAAGAAGCGGCGGTGACCGCGGAGCTGATGGGCAACGAGGTCGAGCGGATCGTCGACGTCGGCGTCGCCGGGCTCCATCGCCTGCTCGAGCACCGCAAGACGCTCACGAGCGCGCGCGTGATCGTGGTCGTCGCGGGGATGGAAGGCGCGCTCCCGTCGGTGGTCGCGGGGCTGACGGATTGCCCCGTCATCGGAGTTCCCACGAGCGTCGGGTACGGCACCGGCGCGCACGGTGTGGCCGCGCTGCTGGGGATGCTCAACTCGTGCGCGAGCGGGCTGACCGTCGTCAACATCGATAACGGGTTCGGCGCGGGGTGCGCGGCGGCGCTCATCAACCGGGAACCGAAGAGCCGCTAGATCGAGGCCGCGCGTACCTAGGCATGGCCACGGCGGGCCCCCGTCAAAAAAACTTCATGTCGCGCTGCGGGCCTCACGAACGGTTGTTCAGACGCTCCGAGCGCTTCCTCCAAGAATGAAGGCAGGCTCCGACGCCATTTCGCCGCAATGGCAATGTATTAAATCAGCGCGTAACACGATTGCCACAAGAAAGTCGCATCAACCGCGAGTTCGTCAAAACCCTTGACAAGACTGAACTCTCGAAATACACCATCGGCCCAGGGATTTTGAAACATTGCCTACAGCGGGGGCGAGGCAATGGGGGTGGCGCCCAAACCGAGTTTCGCGACGGCAGGGAGCGCCTGAGTTTGACGGAAATATTACGAAAAGCTAGCATCCCGCGGTTTGCGGTAACGACGCCTCCGTTTCGAAGAGACGGTGGACCAAGAGAGGGGTGACGGTTCCAATGCCCTTGATCAAGGTGCGGGAGGACGAGAGTCTCGAGAACGCGCTGAAGCGGTTCAAGCGGAAGTGCGAGAAATCGGGCGTCCTCGGCGAGATCAAGAAGCGGCAGCACTACGAGAAGCCGAGCGTCAAGCGTAAGCGCAAGGCGCTCGCAGCTCGGAAGAAGCTCCTGAAGCGGCTGGCGCAGGAGCGGAAGTTCAACGGATAGAACTCGACGCGGCCGTGGTCGAGGCAAGTGATGAACTGCCTTGACCACGGCCGAGCGTAGCAGGTTTCGCTTGCTCGCAACGGACTTTCGCTCGTTCGTCGACGCCGTCCGAAACGCCGGCGATATCGTGCGTTTGGTGGGCGACTACGTCCACCTGAAACCGGGCGGCTCCCGTCTCAAGGGGCTGTGTCCTTTCCATCAGGAAAAGACGCCTTCGTTCTCGGTCGATCCGAAGAACCAGCTCTTTTACTGCTTCGGGTGCCAGACCGGGGGTGACGTCTTCAAGTTCGTGCAGCTCTACGAGAAGATCGATTTCAAGGAAGCGGTCGAGTTCCTCGCGAACCGCTGGGGCGTGCCGCTGCCGGCCCGCACCGCTGCGGTTGCCGCGCACGACCGGTTCCATCAGCTCAACGAGGCCGCGCAGAAGTTCTTCCGGTCGCGCTTCACCGACGCCGAGGCGGGCCGCCGCGCCCGCGACTACGCGGAAGGGCGCGGCTTGAGCCGCGAGACGCTGGATCGATTGGGCGTGGGCTACGCGCCGGCAGGCTGGGAAGAGCTGCGCTCGTATCTGCTCGGGCAGCGCTTCAAGGCCGACGAGCTGCTCGCCGGGGGACTCGCGATCGCGCGCAAGGACGGCCGCGGCGAGTACGACCGCTTCCGCGACCGGCTGATGTTCCCGATCCGCGACGTGCAGGGGCGCACGATCGCGTTCGGCGGCCGCTGTCTCGACGGTTCGGACCCGAAGTACATCAACTCGCCGGAGACCGCCGCCTACGTGAAGGGAGCGAACCTCTACGGACTCGACCAGGCGCGCGAGGCGATCCGCAAGGCGGGGTTCGCCGTGCTCGTCGAGGGTTACCTCGACCTCGCGTCGGTCGCGCAGGCGGGGGTCGCGCACGTGGTCGCGTCGTGCGGCACCGCGTTCACCGCGGAGCAGGCGAAGCTGCTGGGCCGGTACACCGATCGAGTCGTCGTCTGTTATGACGGGGACGCGGCCGGGCAGAACGCGACGGCCCGGTCGCTCGACCTGCTGCTCGCATCCGGGTTCCAGGTGCACGTGGCCGACCTGCCCGCCGGTGTCGATCCCGACGACTTCCTCAAGAGCGACGGTGCGGAAGCGTTCGAGCGAGTGCCTTTCCAGCACAGTGGGATCCGAAGCTTGGAATTCACGTGACTTGAAGTCGCG
>JADMIO011280021.1_pt1 | contig 60052 bp, 58 predicted proteins | sample 8958161 | NCBI WGS metagenome assembly JADMIO01 (sample SAMN16585339, study PRJNA669376) | soil metagenome | isolation source: Crop rotation soil | place: USA: Cullars Rotation, Alabama | collected 2011
CGCGACTTCAAGTCACGTGAATTCCAAGCTTCGGATCCCACTGTGCTGGAAAGCGTGGCTAATCCGACAGCCCCTCGGCCTTGCGCTCCGCGGCCGTCACGACGCCGTGGGCCCAGCGGATCTCCGACTGGCGGTTGAGCGCCGGGTTGGTAATCGTCACGTGACGACGGACGGCGTCGGCGGTGTTGCCGATGTTCAGCTTGCCCATCAGGAACGCGAAACGCTCCTGAAGTGACGCGCTGATGGCGTCTTTCGTGGCCTCGTCGAGCGACCAGAGCTGCTTCTTGAAGGGTCCGATGGCCTTCTTGCGGCCCTTGTAGAGGAACTGCTGCTCCGTGTCGGACGGCTTGCGCTCCTCGGCGGCGTGCTCGCGCGTCCAGGCGTACATCTCGTCTTTGAGCGCCTTCGGGAAGGACGGGTGCTCGTAGACCATGTTCTGGAAGTCGGTGGCGAGATGGATCTCGCAGGCGCCGGCTTTCGGGAACGCGTCGAACGCGTCCGGCGGCAGAGTGGACGCGCCGTGCTGGACGGCGCCGCCGAGCCCGTATTCCTTCCGCGCGGTCGCAGACAGCTCCTGGAGCGCGACCAGGTCGAGCTTCACGTCGGTCCGCACCTTGCCATCGGCCGCGACGAAGCCGCCGTGCGCGGTGCCGGTCTGCACGCTGATCTTGCTGATGCCGGTCAGCGCCGGCCCGCGAGTCTTGAGCGCCTGCAGATAGCCGCGCATGAAGGCGTGCAGCTCGTGGATGTCCGAGTTCTTGCCGCCCACCTCGCCGATCTCGCCGCCGACCGAGATGGTCACGCCCTTCGGCTCGTGTGCGCGGATGAACTCCGTGAAGTCGGCGCACAGATCGCAGTTGACCTTCTGCTGCTCGTCGAGCGTCGCCTTGTCGAGATCGACCAGCGTCGAGGTGTCGATGTCGATGTTGTAGAAGCCGGCCGCGATCTCTTCCTGGATGAGCGTGCGGAGTGTCTCGAGCTCCTTGTCCCGATCGGCCGATGCGTATTTCTTCGCGTTCACCTGGACGTGATCGCCCTGGAAGAAGATCGGCCCCTCGAACCCTTCGCGAAGCGCAGCGGCGAGAACGCTCGCGACGTACTCGTGCGGCCGCTGCTCCGTGTAGCCGATTTCGGAGCGCGCGATCTCGAAAATGAACGCACCCGCGCGGGCAGCCTGCGCGGCCCGTATCGCGGCGCGGGCCGTGTAGTAGGTCATCATCCGGATATTCATCGCCGGCACGGTGAACCCGCCGGCCTCGCCGCGGCCCATCGCGATGTACAGCTCGTGTATCGACGCCGGCTTCACGCCCCGGGCCGCAGCCAGAGCCCGGATGACCCAACGGGCCGTACCCTTGATCTCCGGTGTAGCGCCGAACGACGAGGTGTGCGCGAGTTGATCGATCAGCGAAGGAGCTGCGGTGCCTGTCACCGTGATGGCATCGCCGTCAATCCGGGCAACGGACGACACGGCTTCTACGAGCGCTTCGACGGATGCAAAGACCATAAGTCCCCTTGGAGGTTGGCCAAACTAAAGTTTGGCCCTACGTACTATCTGCACTAAAGCTACGGCGTGTCGGCCTACGTACTGATTCGCTGGCTCAGACACGAACTGCGGATTGTACCACCGGGAACTTGAAGTCCTCTACCGACGCGCCGCGGACGGCCATGTCGATGAGTTCGGCGATTGGCAGTGATGCCTCTGCTGCATCGACCGACGCGATGGTGGCGCGCGTGGCGGGCGCGCGCGGCGTGAACAGCTGACAGCAGTCCTCGTCAGGCACGATCGAGGTGTCGTAGGTCCCGATGCGCTGCGCATCCGCCGTCACTTCTTCTTTGTCCATGCCGATGAGCGGCCGAAAGACCGGCAAGGTCGCGGCGGTGCCGATCGCCGAGAGGTTTTCCAGCGTCTGCGACGCCACCTGTCCGACCGATTCTCCTGTCACCAACGCACGTGCCCCTTCCCAGCGAGCGAGACGCTCCGCGATCCGCAGCATCAGCCGGCGATAGACGAGCACTCGCAACGGGGCCGGAACGGCGATCAGTACCCGCTGTTGCACCTCGCCAAATGGCACCAGGTAAAGGCGTGTGCGCTGCTGATAGCGCGTCAGCAACTCGGCCAGCCGGCGCGCTTTCTCCTGAGAGACGCCAGACACGATCGGGTAGCTGTGGAAGTGAATGAGCTGCACGCGACACCCGCGCCGCATCATGCGCCAGGCCGCGACAGGCGAGTCGATGCCGCCGGACATCAGGCAGGCCACGCGGCCGCTGACACCGGTCGGCAGCCCGCCGACGCCCTGCTGCTTGTCGAAGTAGTAGAACGCCCTCTCCTTGAGCACTTCCACGTGGACCGTGAACGCAGGATGCCGCAGCTTCACGTTCCATCCGCGCACCGCCTTGATCCGCGCGCCGAGGTACTGCTCGATCGCAGCCGACGGGATGGGATAGCGCTTGTCCGATCGCCGCGCGGCAACCATGAACGACGCCGGCTCCACGTCGCCAAGGTCCGCCAGGATCGCTTCGCCGAGCGTCTCCAGATCGGATGGCGCTTCGCCGGCCTTCGAAAAATTGGCAATCCCAAACGTCGTCCGCAGGCGATCGCGAATCGCGCTCCAGTCTGCCTCAGGATCCAGCACCAGCTCGATGCGGCCCATCACCGCCTGCACGCGGCGCACGTCGAGGTCCTCGGTGGCCGCGCGGATGTTCCGCACGAGCCGCTCGATGAACCAGGGCCGGTTGCGGCCCTTCAGCGCGATCTCCTGGTAGTGGACGACGACGGAGTTCATCGAATGCCCGTGCCCGGTGCTATGTGCCGCGTGCCGCGCGCTCGGCAGCCCGGTGGCCGCTGAGGACGGCGCCTTCGATCGTAGCCGGGAGTCCGGTGTCGGTCCAATCGCCCGCCAGGAAGAGCCCGCGCACAGGCGTCTCCACGCTCGGCCGAGGCGGCTCACCCGGCGCCAGCGAGAACGTCGCGCGCCGCTCGCGGACGGCGGTTGCGCGGCGGACCGTCGCGCTCGCAGCCGCGGGAAGCGCTTCCCCCAGCTCACGCCGCGCATGAGCGATGAGCGCGTCGTTGGTCCACCCGACAATCTCGTCGGCGCCACTGGAGGTCAGCGACAAGTGGGACCACGACTCGCCGAAGAGCCGCCCCTTGTCGAACACCCACTGGAACGTACGGCCCGGCAGCCCGACGAATGCGGCATCCGTGACGGTACGATCCAGCCAGAGGTTCACCGTGACAATGGGGGACGCGCGCATGGCCCCGGCCGACGCCGCCACGTCCGTAAGCGCCGGCGCGGTCACGGCGAACGCTGGAAACGCGAACCACGGCACGGTCGAAACGACCGTCGTTGCGGTCACGCGCTCGCCGCCAACATCCACGCCAACGGCGCGGTCGCCCTCCACGAGCAGCCGCGCGGGCGCGCCGATCCGTACTTCATGGCCAGCCTCTTCGAGCAGGCGACGCGCGGGGTCTGCATACAGCTGATCGAGCGGCTTCACCGGCAATCCGATCGCCGAGTCGCGACGCGTGCCGCTGAACATCCGCGCCAGCACTTCGACGAACGGGCCGGCCGCTGCGATCTCCGGCGACTGGTTCAGCGCGGCGACGGCGAGCGGCTCCCACAGCACTTCCGACAGGCGTGCCGTCTGACCGTGAGCGCGGAGCCACTCGTTTACGGTCTGTCGCAGGGCGTTGGAGTCTGAACGCCGACGTGACGCCGAAAGCCGCCGAAGTGCGAGCCCGGCGCGCAGTGCCGCAGCCTTGTCGGCCCAACCCAGCGCGCGCCATCGCAGCAGCCCACCCACCAGATGCAGCGGCGGCGGCAGCGACGCCGACGTCAGTCGCGCTCGATGCCCCTCCCGATCGACGATCTCCAGGTCGAGCCGCTCCTCGAGCCGGACGTCGCGCTCGGCACCAATGTCGCGCAGGAATGCGAACGTTTCGTGATAGCAGCCGAACAGCGCGTGCTGGCCGTTGTCTACGACCTCGCCAGTCTCTGGATCGGCGAACGCGCTTGCGCGGCCGCCCAGCCGGCGGCGCTCCTCGACGACGAGCACGCGCGCGCCGGAGCGCGCCAACCGCACGGCCGCGCTGAGTCCCGCAAACCCGGCGCCGACGACGATGACGTCAGGCGCGGCCATCAGTCAGGCTGTGCGTCCAGACGCGCAGCGCCAGCCAGGCCTGGCGCGGCCTGGGTACCCGGACGCGCGACGAGAACACGTCGTAGCCTTGCCGCTCGATCCGTGCCAGCAGATCGCGGTAAACGGCCGCCATGATTTCGGCCGCGACCAGTCGCCGGCTCTCTCCGGCCGGCCGCGCGTCAGCGGCTCGGCGGTAGAATTCCTTGGCGCGCGCGGCTTCAAATTCCAGCAGCTCGCGCACGGATGCGGTCATGCGGCCACCTCGCAGGTCGCCTTCGGTGCACCCGAACCGCACCAGGTCGTCGAGCGGCAAATAGAGGCGGCCGCGCTCCAGATCTCCCGCCACGTCGCGGAGGATGTTCGTCAGCTGCAGCGCGACGCCCAGGTTCACCGCGTAGTCGCGCCCGCGGTCGCCGTGCACGCCGAAGATCTCGATGCAGATCAGCCCCACGGTCGACGCCACCCGCCAGCAATACTCGTAGAGGTCGTCGAACGATCCGTAGCGCTGGCGATCCAGATCCATCTCAACGCCGTCTACCAGATCCTCGAACGGTTTTCGCGGCAGCGTGAATCGACGGATCCACGGCTGCAGCGCGCGACCCTGCGGCGTCGCCGGGTGACGTCCGTAGCAGGCATCAATCTCTCCGCGCCAGGCCTGAAGCCGCGCGCGCAGTTCAGCGTCGTGACCCGTGGGCAGCCCCTGCGCCTCATCGACTGTGTCATCGACGGCGCGGCAGAAATCCCACACCGCGACAATCGCGTCGCGCTCGGCTCGCGGCAGGGCGAGAAAGGCGTAGTAGAACGAGGTCGGCCGGCTCACCGCGAAGACCACCAGAGCGTGTGCCAGGCGATAGATGGCAGATCGCCGGCGCCGAGCGAGGGACGCGCGCGAAACACGTCGAACTTCGATGCCTCGAGCCGGTCGAGCACCCGCACACCTCCGAGCCACGTCGCGCGCAGCTCGAAGCGCAGCCGTCCGCTGACGCCGTCGCACACGGCGCGGCCGCGATCAAAGAGCGCGCGGGTTCGTGACGCGCAGGCCGCCAGCACCTGCTGCCACTCGACGGTCCACTCGCCGCGATCGAGGGCAGCCAGCTCGGCCCGGGCCGGCTCGTGCGCTTCACCCGGAACGTACAAGCGGCCGCGATGCCAGTCGATCGCGAGGTCCTGCCAGAAATTCGTGAGCTGTAGCGCCGTGCAGACCGCGTCGGACGCGGCGTCCAGATCCGGATCGCGCCAGCCGCCGATACGCAGGACGAGCCGTCCGACAGGATCTGCCGAACGCCGGCAGTAGTCGAACAACGCCTCCCATGAGGCATACCGTGTGACGGTGACGTCCTGGCGGAACGCGCTCACCAGATCCTCGAGCAGGCTTGTCGGCAGATCACACACGCGGACGGTGTTGGCGACAGCCAGGAAGATGTGCGGCGCCTGCGCCGCCATCTCGGGCGTCAGCGTCGACTGCCCGGATGGCGCGGACGCACCAGACGTCGCGGCCCTGAGCCGCGCGATCCACTCGTCCAGCCGCGCGTTTCGCACCGGGATGCCGGCATCCCCCTCGTCGGCGATGTCGTCAGCCAGCCGCGCGAACGCGTACACGGCCGCCACGTGAGGACGCATTCGCGGCGGAAGCAGACGGGAGGCGACCGGGAAGTTCTCGTAGTGCGTCCGCGCGAGCCGCTCGCAGAACGCGTACGAGGCGTCGAGCGTCACTCCCACTCCCGGTCGGCGACGCCGGCACGGGCGTTGGCCAGCCGGGCGAGCACGAACAGCAGGTCCGAGAGCCGGTTGACGTAGACGATTACGACCGGGTCGACGGCCTCGGCGCCGAGGCCGACGATGTGGCGCTCGGCACGGCGGCAGACGGTGCGCGCGAGGTGCAGAGTGGCAGCCGCCGGCGTGCCGCCCGGCACGATGAACCGCCTGAGCGGCGGGAGCTCCGCGTCGGCGGCATCGATCCACTGCTCGAGCCGCGCCACGTCCGCGTCGGTCAGCCGCGCGCGTGTGACGCGCGATGCGATCCGCGCGCGCGGGTCCGCCAGCTGCGCGCCAACGGCAAACAGATCCTGCTGGATGCGATCGATCCAGCCGTCGATGGCCGCGTCCAGGCCGGCCGCACGCGCCTGCCCCAGCACCGCGTTCAACTCGTCCACGTGGCCGTACGCGTCCACCCTCGCGTCGGCCTTGCTGACACGCGTGCCGTCGAACAGCGACGTCTCACCCGCATCGCCCGTGCGCGTGTACAGTGTCACGGGCTCGATTATACCGGGACCGTTTTCGCCGATGCCGTCATCTCCTGCTCCCGTTTCCAGGCGTCGCCGGCGCCTGCCGGCACCGTTGCCGGCGCCTGCCGAACGGCGCCGTTTCCGCGCGAAGCTGCTTGGCTGGTATCGCGTGCACGGGCGGTCGCTCCCGTGGCGCGAGACGTCGGACCCGTATCACATCCTCGTGTCCGAGGTGATGCTGCAACAGACCCAGGTCGATCGCGTGCTGCCGAAGTACCACGAGTGGCTCGAGAAATTTCCGACGCTGGATGCGCTCGCCGCTGCCGATGAAGCGTTCGTGGACCGGACGTGGCGGCCGTTGGGCTACAACATCCGGCCGCGTCGGCTCCAGGCCATTGCGCGGGAAGCTGTCGCGCGCTTCGACGGCGCCCTGCCGAGCGACGAGGACACGCTGCTCTCGTTCAAGGGCCTCGGCCGCTACACCGTCGGCGCGATTCGCAGCTTCGCCTTCCGCGAGCGCGCGGCGATTCTCGACACCAACGTTGCGCGCGTGCTGTTCCGGGTCTTCGTCGGACACGGCGACCAGAAGAGCCACGCCACGATCAACCAGCTCTGGACGATCTCGGAGGCGGTGCTGCCGAAGAAGCACGTCTTCGACTTCAACCAGGCGCTCATGGACTTTGGAGCGACCTGCTGCACCGCACGCAAGCCGCAATGCCTCGTGTGCCCGATGCAGCGGTTTTGCGTCAGCTCGGGCCGCACGGTCGAGCGGCGAGGGGCGAAGGGCGAGTGACGAGAGACGAACCTCTCATCGTCGTGGCAGCGGCAGTCATCGAGCGGGACGATGCGTTCCTGCTCACTCGTCGGTTGAAGGGGACACACCTTGCCGGCACGTGGGAGTTTCCAGGCGGCAAGTGTGAACCGTTCGAGACGCCATCGAATTGTCTGGTGCGTGAGATGCGCGAGGAACTGGCCGCCGGAGTGCACGTCGGCGAACGTCTCCTGGTGACCCGCCATGCCTATCCGGAGCGCACCGTTGAACTGCACTTCTTCAGCGCGGACCTTCTCGATCCTCCGGTGCCGCAGCTGGGTCAGGAGATGCGCTGGGTGCCGCGCGGGCAGCTGCGGTCGCTCGAATTGCCACCCGCCGATGCGGATCTGATTCGATTGCTGGAAGAGCAGAACTGAAGTTCTGCTCCACAAGCGCCTCAGGTTACGAACGGCAGAGCGGCAACGACGGCGGCGGTACCGTTCTCGAGGGCGACCCGGGTTTCAGGCTCCGTGAATTCACGCAGCAGCGTGGCGAGCGCAATCGGCCGCTTCAGCCTGGGCGAGATGCCGGCACTGGTGAGGCGTCCAGCCTGACGGCCGTCGCTCGTGACGCCCTGCGCTGTCTCTGGCAGGACATCGGCTTCAAGAAATAGCCCCACCAGCCGGCGCGCGACGCGGCCGTGCGCCCGATCGCGAATGCGAACGATGATCTCCTGGCCGACGTAGCAGCCCTTGGTGTGACTGAGCGCGTGGTCGAGCCCCGCTTCGAGCGGAATGGTGTCTTCGCCCATGTCCACGAGGAAGGCGGGCACTCCAGCCTCGATGCGAAGCACTGTTGCAGTCTGATCGTCGAGCGGCGTGGCGCTTGCGTGGGCCAGCGATTCCTCGAGCCCCGCGGCGCGAGCCGGCGAAAGATAGGCATGCGCGCCGTGCGGGCCTGCGGCCATCGCCTGGGTCCACACGATCGCGCCATCGTCACCGAGCGTGATCGACTGGGAATCGGGCGCAGCGAAGTACGAGATGGCGCCGCTGCCGTAAAGGCCCACTGATGTCAGCTCGCGCGATGCATCGGCGACCCGCACGTCCTCGGCGAAGATCATCCCGTCGAGGCGCGTGGTCAGCGCGGATGCAAGCAGCGCAGGGACGTCGAGCCACGTCTCGCTGCCAGTCTCGACGACGATGGCATCGGTGATCATCCGGCCCTGCGGCGTCAGCCACGCGGCATAGCAGGCGCCCCCGCCGGCGAGCGGCTTCAGATCGTTGGTGAGCAGGCCGTTCAGCCATTCGAGCCGGTCGCCACCGGTGACGCGAATGACACCGCGCTCGTGGCGACGCCGGAATGCCAGCCCGTTCCGTGCGGCTTCATACGCAGACATGGGATATTCTGACCTTCATGCTCTTCTCTCGATATTGTACGAGGGCGCTTCTCGCCGGCTCAATCGCGTTCGGCGTGCCCGGCGCCGCGCGGGCGCAGCAGGCCGAGGGCCCGGCGACCTTCCGCGTCTTCCTTCGCGGCACGGCGCTTGGCAGCGTGGAGGTCACGGTGAAGCGCGCCAATGGCGGCTGGACGCTGAGCGGCAGCGGCCACCTCGAACCGCCGCTGGATCTGACAACCAAGCGCCTCGAGATTCGATACGACAATGACTGGCACCCAATCGAGCTGACGCTCGACGCCGCGACGCGCGGCGCAACAGTATCGCTGCACACCGACTTCGCGGACGGCAAGGCCACCAACGATCTCAATCAGAGCGGCGCAGTCACGCACAAGACGGATCCAATCACGGCCGACACGCTGGTCCTGCCCAACCTGTTCTTCGGCAGCTACGAGGCACTCGCGTTGCGTCTGGCGACGATCCCGGATGGCGGCAGCTTCAAGGCGTACATCGCGCCGCAGGCGGAGATCACGGTCAAGCAGAACGGCCGGTCGTCGCAGCGGATCGAAACCGCCAAACGCGTGGTCGACGTGAGAACCTACGCGCTGACGTTCCAGAACCCGGGCGCGCCGCTGGATGCCACGGTATGGACGGACGAAGCGGGCCGCCTCGTCCGCTTCGAAGTCGCCGCCCAGTCGTTGCTGATGGTCCGCGACGACTTCGCATCGGTGTCTTCCCGCGCGCAGCTGATGAGCCGCGCCGGCGATCAGAGCGTCCGCATCCCGTCGATCGGGTTCAGTCTGGCTGGCACGCTGAGTCAGCCGTCCGGCAAGGCGACGATGGATGCGAAAGGGCGGTATCCGGCGATCGTGCTGGTCGGCGGCTCCGGACCGACCGATCGCGACGAGACCGTCGCAGGCATCCCTGTCTTTGCACAAATCGCCAACGCGCTTGCGGATGGCGGCTACTACGTCTTGCGCTACGACAAGCGAGGCGTTGGCCAGAGCGGCGGGCGCAGCGAGACCGCGACGCTGCAGGACTACGCAGATGATGTGGGCGCAGCGGTGAAGTTCCTGCGGGACCGCAAGGATATCGACCCCAAGCGCATCGTTCTGGCCGGCCACAGCGAAGGCGCCTGGTCGGGGCTGATCGCCGCGAGCCGCGACGAAGACATCTCGGCGCTCGTCATGATGGCCGGACCGTCGGGAACGGGCGGCGAGCTGGTGCTCGAGCAACAGCAGTACCTGCTCGCAAAGACGACGCTCAGCGCCGCTGAGCAGCAGACGCGCGTCGACTTGCAGAAACGGATTCAGGCCGCGGTGCTCGGCTCCGGCAAGTGGGACGACATTCCTGCGCCGCTCAAGGCGCAGGCCGACACGCCGTGGTTCAGGAGCTTCCTTGCCTTCTCACCTTCGCAGGTCATGTCGAAGGTGAAGCAGCCAATCCTGATCGTGCAAGGCGATCTCGATCGCCAGGTCATGGCGAAGCACGCCGATGCGCTGGCGGCGACGGCCAAGGCGCGGAAGAAAGTGCCGGCCGATCACGTGCAGGTCACGCATCTTGACGGCGTGAATCACCTGCTCGTCCCGGCAAAGACCGGCGATCTCGACGAGTATCCGAAGCTGGATGTGAAAACGGTCGATCCGCGAGTGGCGAAAACCATCGTCGACTGGCTAGCGATGCTCGCAAAGCAGAAGTAGCGTTGATGATGAGCAGAACTGAAGTTCTGCTCCACAGGCGCCAGTGCAATTCCAGTGACACCAGTGGCACAGGACTTTAGTCCTGTGCTTCAGTGACATTAACCCTACTCGTACCGCAGCGCTTCGATCGGATCGAGCCGCGAGGCGCGGATGGCGGGCAGCAAGCCGCTGACTAGTCCCACGAGCACGAGAATCCCGGAACAGATCAGCAGCAGCTCGCCCGACACGATCAGGTGGATGTCGAGCGCCCTGGTCGTATCATCGAGCAGTTCCGAGAGGAACGGACGCGGGCTGAAGATCCACGCCAGCGCGATCGAGAGCATCACGCCAATCGCCCCGCCGGCAAAGCTGGTGGCAATGCCTTCGAGCAGGAACTGCAGCAGGATGTGACGCCGCCGGGCCCCCAACGCCTTGCGGATGCCGATCTCGCGCGTGCGCTCCTGCACCGACACGAACATGATGTTCATCACGCCCACGCCGCCGATGCCGAGCGTCAGCACACCGATGAAGCCGAGCACGAGCTTGAGACCCGTCACCATGCCCCGCGTGAACTCCTCGGTCTTCGCCGAGCCCCAATTACGCAGCGCACGTTCGTCGGCCGGGTTGAAGTTGGCGAGCTTGCCGAGCAGCTCCGAGACTTGTCGCTCCGCCTTGGGTCCCTGCGACGGATCGACCGCCTGCCACACGATGACGTTGGTCCAGGGCTGATACCACACCTGGCTGGCGACCGTGTACGGGATGAACACGCACTGGATATCGGACCGGAAGTAGTTCGACAGCTGGGCCTTCTCCTTCATCACGCCGATCACTTCGAAGGAGAGACCGCGGATCCGGATCGACTGGCCGACGGCGTTGCTCTGGCCGAACATCTTCCGGTTGACTTCCGAACCTATGAACGCCACGCGCCTGTGCAGCCTGACGTCCTCGTCGTCGATGAACCGGCCACCCGGCAGCGGGATCTCGGTTCGCATCGGCCCGTAAGCCGGGGCGACGGCGCGAATGAGATACGACGACTGCTTCGTGCCGAAACTGACCGGTTCCTCTTGTACGACTTCGGGGCTCACCGCCTTCACGAGCGGCAGCTGTGAGAGCTGAAGGGCGTCCTCGACGGTGACGCGCACAGGATGGCCCGCGCGTTCGCCGCCGGCCTGCATGCTGGTCTGGCCCGGCCACGAGATGACGACGCCGCTGCCGAACGCGTTGGCAAAGCCGGCGGCCAGCGCGTCGCGGAAGCCGTTGCCGTATGCCAGCAGCATCACGACCGAGACGATGCCCCAGGAGATGCCCAGCATCGCGAGGCCCGCGCGGAAGCGGTTGCGGACCAGGCCGTACATCGCCTCGCGGCAGACCTCGACCAGCACCTGCGTGCCTCGGAAGCGCGGTCGGGCAGAGCCCCCCGCCACGACGGGCGCCGCCAACGCGTCGGCGGTGGGCATGGAGGAAGGCGTCATCTACATCTCGTAGCGCAGCGCGTCGACTGGAGGCAGCTCCGCCGCACGCCGCGCGGGATACAGGGCAGTCGCTACGCCGATGAAGACCAGGGAGGCGACCGTCATCACGGCCGCCTCAGGCGACAGGATCATCCCGACGAAGCGGTTCGGCATCGGCAGCAGGTTGATCGCCGCGCACAGCCCCAGCGCGATGCCGAGACCGATGGTGCCGCTGATGATCGTGATGAAGAAGCCCTCGAGGAAGAACTGGCGCAGCACGGCCGTCGTGGTGGCGCCGAGCGCCTTGCGGATGCCGATCTCGCGCGTCCGTTCCTTCACCGCAATCAGCATGATGTTCATCACGCCGATCCCGCCGAGGGCGAGCGTGATGAAGCCCACCGTCGTGAAGAAGTCGCGCATGGTATCGACCATGCGGCCGAACATCAGCGAGTTCACGGACGTGTCCCATACCCAGATGGCTTCTTTGTCGTCGGCGTCGAAGCCCTTGTGCCTGGCGAGGGTGTGCCGGACGTCCTTCTGCAGGGTCCAGTCGATGTCGCGGATCGGCCCCGTGCGTTCAGTGAGCTGGCGCGGCAGGTCGTCCACGACCCACTGCTGCGGCGCGACGATCAGGTTCGAGACCGCGTTGGGATCGTCGGCATTGGGAATCGGGAAGTCCTTCGCCATCGCCGCGAAGGGCACGAAGATCTTGTCGTTGTCGGGGCCGCTGTAGTTGCTGTCCTGATCTTTGTGCCGGATCTTGCCGACGACGGTGTAGTGGACGCCGGCGATGGTGATGACCTGCCCGAGGCCTTCGCGGTTGGCGAACAGCTGCTTGTAGATGTCGTCGCCGAGGATGGCGACGCGATGGACCTGGCGCTCATCCTCCCAGTTGAGCTGCCGACCGCGCTCGAGGTCGAGCGTGCGGATGTCCTGGTAGCTCGGTTCCACGCCGTGGACGTTCGGCGCGCCGGCATTGAAGGCGCTCTTCACCGAAAGCCCGCCACGCTGGATTTCCGGCGTCGCCACCTTCACGAGCCGTGACTGCTCGCGCAGGATGCGGGCGTCGTCTGCGGTCAGCGTGATGCGTCGCCCGGCGCGCTCGCCGCCCGCCTGCGTGCTGGTGCGGCCGCCCCACACGATCGCGATGTTCTTGCCGAGCTCTTTCAGGACGTGCTCGTTCCCCTGGCGGAACCCCTCTCCGGTGGCCGACAGAATGACGACCGAGATCACGCCCCAGAGGATCCCGAACATCGTCAGGAAGCTTCTGAGCTTGTGTGCCCAGAGGTTCTGGAAGGTTTGTGAGAGGGCTTCGCGCATGTCGAATCGCGGGGCTAAAGCCCCGCCGCCACATATGTACGAGTGGAGGCGGGCCTTCAGGCCCGCTCGCGCCACAACTAGCTGGGCAGAACGACTTTGTCGCCCTGCTTCAGACCTTGCAGAATCTGCGTCTTCGTTCCGTTGCCGACGCCGGTCTTGATCGTCACCTTGCGCTTGCCGCCCTTGGCGCCCGGATCGACCAGGTCCACCGTCGGGTTGCGCTGCGCGTCGTAACTGATCGCGCTCTCGGGGACGATGAGCGAGTCGGGGAACTCCTCGAGCACGATCTCGGCATTGGCCGTCATGTTGGCCTTGAGCTCGTTGCCGGGGTTGTCGATCGACACCTTCACTTCAAAAGTAGTGACGTTGTCTTTCTCGGCGCCGATCGGCGAGATCTGCGTGACCCGCCCGGCGAACTTCTTGTCCTTGAACGTCTCGACCGTGATGCGCGCGGGCTGACCGAGACGCACGCGACCGATGTCCACTTCGTCCACCTTGCCGCGGACGAACACCTGGTTGATGTCGCCGAGCGTCATCACCAGCGTGGCGGCCGAGCCCATGTTCAGGATCGACGAGACGGGGCTGCCAATCTCGATGTCGCGCGTGAGGACCGTCGCGTTGATCGGCGCGCGGATCGTCGCATTGGCGAGCTGCTCCTCGTTGCGATCGACCGCCGCCTGTGCCTGCGCGACGTTGGCGTTCGCCTCGGAGAGCTTCGCCTGGCTGATGCCCAGCTGGACCTGCGCCGCAGCCTTCCGGTTCTGCGCCAGCTCCAGCGCGCTCTTCGCATCGTCGAGCGACTGGGGCGAGACGAGCTTCTGCGCCGCCAACTGCTGCGCGCGATCGTAGTTGCGCTTCGCGAACTCGACGTCGGGCGCTTCCGCCCCGACCCTGTCCTTCTTCAGCTGTGCTTCGGCAGCTTCTTCGGCGGCCTTCGCTGCCTGAAGATTCGCGTGAGACTCGCGCACTTGTGCGCGCAGATTCTCTTTGTCGAGCTCCACGAGCACGTCGCCGGGTCGCACGACCTGATCCACGTCGACGTTGAGCCGCTCGATGATGCCGTTGGCCTTCGACTTGATCTCGACCTTCGTGATGGGCTCGATCTTGCCCGTCGCAACGACGGAACGCGTCATCGTGCCGCGCTCCACGGTCGCCAGCTTCGACGGATCGATATCGGGCGTCGCACCCTTCAGCGTTGTGTAGCCCCAGGCACCGCCCACCACTATCAGAACGCCCGCGCCGATGGCGAGCGATCGCTTGACTGACTTCTTCATCGTGTCCTCGTCCGGAAAGCCGGCAGGCAGAAATCAACCGGCCTGCATGAAATGACGAAGGGATGAGGCGGGAAGTTTCAGTTGAGGGGCTATGATTGTTGGGACGGCCGCATGTGGATCCTGGCAACCCCTGAAAACCTCAAGGAAGTCGGTCCTTTCACCTTTCGGCTCACCCCCGGTTCGGTCAAGACGCTGGGACGCGCCACACGCGCAGACTTCGTGGTGGACGTCGCTCTGGTGTCGCGGTTTCACTGCCGTTTCACGGTGACGCCAGACGGAGTCCTGGAGCTCGAGGACCTCGACAGCACGAATGGGACGTTCGTCAACGACGAACGAGTGAAGCGGCTTGCGCTGAAGCCGGGCGACCGTGTGCGGGCAGGCCGCGTCGAGCTGGTCGTCTCACGAGGACCGAAGGAGGATCAAGGGACGAAGGACGAAGATCGAAGGACGAGTACGTAGGGCCGAACTTTAGTTCGGCCGTTTATCTCAGGAACGGGTTTTCGTACCTTTCATTCCCAATCGTCGTCGCGGCGTAGTGACCAGGATGGACGGGCACCTCGTCACCGAACGCAAGCAGCACTCGTTTGATGGAATCAATGAGCCTGGCGTAGTCGCCGCCAGGAAGATCGGTACGCCCTATCGATCCCGCGAAGAGCGTGTCGCCGACGATGAGATCGATGGCGCCGCCTGGTTGGCGGACCTCGAAAACAACGTGACCGGGCGCGTGACCGGGCGTCTCGTGCACGCGTAACTTGAGCCGGCCGACGTCGATTTCCATGCCACCAGCGAGCGCGAGGTCGATCGGCGGCTGCGGCGAGACGGGAATTCCGAAATATCGTCCCTGCTCGACGACCGCGTCGTAGAGAAACTGATCGGCCGGATGCAGGTAGACGGGAACCTCGAAGGTCGCCTTCGCCAGCGCAACACCTGTGATGTGGTCGATGTGGGCGTGCGTGAGCAGGATAGCCTTGACCACGACGCCCGCCGCCCTGGCATCGCGGATCAGGGCTGCCGTGCCGTCACCAGGGTCGATGACGACCGCTTCGGCCGTCTCATCGCAGGACAACAAATACGCGTTCTCGTCGAATGGCGGCGCGGGAAACGCGCGCAGGCGCATCCGTCGAGGCTATCATCCTTCAGGCTCGCCGGAGCTTTAGCGGAGGCGGCCACACGAATGATGGTAACGCTGCCCGATATCCTCGCCACCCGGCGCCGCCTTGGCGCCGACCTCCGACGCACGCCGCTCGTTGAATCCCACTGGCTCTCCTCCGCCAGCGGCGGCGAAGTACGGCTGAAGCTCGAATCGCACCAGGTGACCAATTCATTCAAGGTCCGCGGTGCGCTCAACGCAGTGCGGAAGCTCGCGCAGTCGGCCGATCCCGCGGATCCTCCGGCGGTGGTGACGGCATCGGCCGGGAACCACGGACTGGCGATCGCGTGGGCGGCCAGGCTCGCAAAGCTCCGCGCGACGATCTTCACGCCGCGGAACGCTCCCCGCACGAAGCTCAAAGCCATCGAGCGGACGGGCGCGGAGCTGCGGGCAACCGCGAACGACTACGAGCAGGCCGAGCACTTCGCGCTCGAGTGGGCGTCGAACCACCGCTCGGTGTACATCTCGCCCTATAACAACGACGACGTCATTGCAGGCGCTGGCACGGTGGGCGTGGAGATTGTCGAGGAGTGGCCCGCGGTGGATGTCGTGATCGCCCCGATCGGCGGCGGCGGCCTCATCAGTGGAATCGCCGCGGCGATATCGGCGATGAAGCCGGACACCGACGTCATCGGCGTCGAGGCAGCGGCGTCGAATGCCTTCTCGGCGGCTCGGGCCGCAGGCCGCCTCGTCACCATCGACGTGAAGCCCACGATTGCCGACGGCCTCGGCGGCAACGTGGAGCCCGACACTCGTACGTGGCAGTACATCCGTGATCTCGTTGACCGGGTTGTCACCGTGTCCGAAGCCGACTTGATCAATGGCATTCGCGGGCTGCTGGCAGAGGACCATCTCGTCGCAGAGGGCGCCGGGGCGGCTGCCGTCGCTGCCGTTGCCGGCAAACGCATCGCGCTCGACGGCCGGCGTGTCGCCGTCGTCGTGAGCGGATCAAACATCGATCTCACGAAACTGCAGGAATGCCTGTAGACGCTGTGGGACAGGACTTCAGTCCTGTCCTGGACTCGTAGGGCCGAACTTTAGTTCGGCCGGATGCCATGCCGAACCAATTCGAAAAAGCAGCCGCGTTTCGCGCGCTCCACGACGGCCCGGGCGCCTTCGTCCTGCCCAACCCATGGGACGTCGGCACGGCGAAAATGCTGGCGCATCTCGGCTTCAAGGCGCTCGCAACGACGAGCGCCGGCCACGCGTTCTCGTTGGGTCGCGCCGACAACACGCTCGGCCGGGACGTCACGCTCGCGCACGCGCGCGACATCGTCGAAGCGACCGGCCTGCCGGTCAGCGCCGACCTGGGGAACTGTTTTGGCGACGATCCCGACGCGGTCGCCGAGACGATTCGTCAGTCGGCAGCCACCGGTCTGGCAGGCGCCTCGGTCGAGGACGCGACGGGTCGCGTTGACGATCCGATCTACGCCCTCGACCTCGCCGTCGAGCGTGTTCGCGCGGCGGCCGATGCGGCGCACGCGCTGCCCTTCACCTTCACGCTGACGGCTCGCGCGGAGAACTTCCTCGTTGGCCGCACGGATCTCTTCGACACCATCCAGCGGCTGCAGGCCTACCAGGAAGCTGGCGCCGACGTGCTCTACGCGCCCGGGCTCACTACGCGCGACGAGATCACCAGCGTCGTCCGGGCGCTGGATCGACCGGTGAACGTGCTCATCGGTCTCAGGGGATTTGCGCTGACCCTGGCGGATCTCTCAGCGCTCGGCGTCCGCCGCGTGAGCACGGGCTCTGGACTCTCCCGCGCGGCTCTCGGCGCCTTCCTCAGCGCCGCACGCGAGCTCCACGACTACGGTACGTTCGGCTTCAACGACCATGCGGCAGCGTCCAGCGACATCGCGGGCGTGCTCCGGAGCTAGCGGACGACATCAACTAGAATCCGCGCCATGGCTGAGGCGGCCCTTCAGGCCGACCGCGTCCGCAAGGTCGAAGCTCGCAGCGAAGTGTTCCGCCGCGAGCTGGGCCTGGTCGATCTCGTCCTCATCCAGGTCATGTACATCGTCGGGTCCGGCTGGGTGGGAGCCGCTGCCAAGCTCGGGCCCTCGCATGTCGTGTTCTGGACGCTGGCTGCGCTGACGTTCTACCTGCCCCAGGCCGCGGTGGTCATCTTCCTGAATCGACTGATGCCACTCGAAGGCGGCCTCTATCAATGGGCGACGGTCGGCTTCGGTCGCCCTCTTGGATTCCTCGTCGGCTGGAACCTCTGGGCCTACAGCGTCCTGATGATCGCGACGTTCGCTGTGATGGTCGCCACAAATCTCTCCTACCTGCTCGACCCCTCGAGCGCGTGGCTTACTCGGACCGTCTGGTACACGCCGCTGGCGAGCCTGGCGTTCATCGCCGTCGTGTCTGTGGTGTCTGTTCGTGGCCTTGGGGTGGGCAAATGGCTGCAGAACGCCGGAGGCCTGGCGCAGTTCATCGTGTATGGGTCGCTGATGGGAATCCCTCTCGTCGCCATCTGGCGGGGCGCACTCGAGCACCACCAACCGCTCGCGGTTGCCGCGCCGGAGCTTTCTCTCCTGAACGTGAACATCTTCACCAAGCTGGCGCTGGGCGCGTTCAGCGGTTTCGAGTACGTCGCGATTATGGCCGGCGAGTGCCGTGATGCGAAACGGTCGATCGGGCGGGCAGTGGCGATTGCCACGCCAATCTGCGTACTGCTGTTCGTATTCGGTACGAGTAGCGTGCTGGCGCTCGTGCCACGCGGCCAAATCGATCTCGTCAGTCCCGTCCCCCAGGCGCTCGTGGCCGGCGCTGGCACCGCTGGCTGGACTGCTCTTATCGCACCGATGGTGATCCTGCTGCTGCTCGTGCGGCAGTTGGGCAACACGACTTACGTGCTGGGAGGCGCCTCACGACTGCCGCTCGTCGCAGGCTGGGACGGCCTGCTGCCGGCGTGGTTCACCCGGCTGCATCCGCACTTCCGGACCCCGGTGAACTCGATTCTGTTCGTCGGGCTCCTGACGGCGAGCCTGGCGCTGGCTGCTCAGGCCGGCGTTGGACTGCAAGAGGCCTTTCAGCTGCTCGACAACGCGGGCGGATTGCTCTACGCCTTCGTGTACCTGTCACTGTTCGCCATCCCGCTGTTCGGCAGCACGAGGCTGTCCGAGCGGCCGCCCTCATGGCTCCGGCTCGCCTCGGCGGTCGGCCTCGGCGTTTCGCTGCTCTACGCCGTGTTCACGATCTTTCCTATCGTGGAGGTGCAGAGCTGGCAGCTCTTCGCCGCGAAGATCCTCGCCGTTGTCGTGGGGGCGAATCTGCTGGGCGTCGCGATTTACGCCGCGGCTGGCCGCGGACTTGCCGCGGAGAACTCGGAGAGTCGCCACGGAGGGCACGGAGAAAAACGCCACAGAGACGCGGAGAACACGGATCGCACGTCGAATTCTACGTCGCCGTAGTCCACGGTCACATCCGGCGACTGATACGTGAGCGACCATCCGGCCTTGAATGAATCACCGCCGGACACCCTTTGCCCGACGGACATCAAGCGAGGTCATATCGCTCAGTCGTGAGCAGTGCGCGTAGTCTCCTTGTCGGTCTGAGTATGACCATGCGCTCGGTTGCGGGAATGCCGGATCCGTCTTCCCTTTCTCCCTCTTCTCCGCGTCTCCGTGGCGATCTTCTCCGTGGCTCCGCGGCGCCTTTCTCCGTGCCCTCCGCGGCGACCACTCTGTGGCGGCTTGCCACGCGCCATCAGAACAGCGCCGCCACTGCCAACCACGCCCACCAGGCCAGCGCCGTGGCGACGACGAACAGCGCGATCCCCAGGATGATGTTGCGAGCTCGGCCTGGCGTCGGCTCATCCTCGACGGGCGCATCGTCCAGTTCACCGTCGAGCATCGACGCGATGCCACGCAGATCCTCGGCCATCGTGGCGGCGTTCGGGTAGCGCCGCTCCATGCTCTTCGACAGCGCACGCGAGCAGATCCGACTGAGGTCGATCGGCACGCTGATATCGGCATTTGCCGGCGGCGGCGACGCCTGGAGCGTCGCGAGGACGACGGCATCGGCGGTGGGGCGGTCGAAGGGTGCCTGGCCGGTCAGCATTTCGTGCAGGACGCACCCGAGCGAGAAGACGTCGCTTCGCGCGTCGGTTCGTTCGCCGGCGGCTTCCTCCGGCGACAAATAGCGCAGCGTCGTCGAGACCGTGCTTTCCGGAAGCGATCCCAGACGCGAGCCCGCCGAAGCGCGCAGCAACCCGCTCGTCGTGAATCTGGCAAGGCCGGCGTCGACTACTTTCGCGTGTCCGCGCGTGCTGACGATGATGTTGGCGGGCCGCACGTCGCCGTGAACGAGACCGGCCTGGTGCAGGGCGCCAAGCGCATCGGCAACATCGATGGCAATGTCCACGGCGCGGCGGGCATTGAGCGGCCGGCCGCCGATCAGTTGATCCAGCCGCTCACCCGGGACGTACTCGAGCGCGAGGAACATCTGCCCGTCCTCGAGCCCGCACTCGTAGAGCATGGCCACCCCGGGGTGAGAGATCGCCTCCAACGGCTCGGCGGCGGACTGCAACGCCTCGGCCCGATCGGGATCGGAAGACAGCGCCGCCGGAACCTTCTTGATGAGGACGGTGCGGCCGTGGATGGTGTCACGCGCGCGAAAGGCCTCGCCGAGCGCGCCCGCGCCGATCTGATCGATCAGCTCGTAGGAGCCGAGTTCGCTCATTTCCTCGGCGGCTGCGACGGCCGGATCTCGACGGCGCTGGGGAGGCTGCGGCCGGGGTGGCGCAACAGGTCCATCACGACTTCCGCGACGTCTTCCGGCGCGAGCTTCCACTCGGTGCCTGGCGCGTCGCCACCACGCGAGAATCCGGTCCGCACGGAGCCTGGCATGACCGTGCTGACGCGGATCCCTTCGTGCCGCAGCTCCAGCATCAGGACTTCCGCGAACGCGTTGAGCCCGGCCTTGGACGCGCAATACGCCGCGCCGCCAACGAACGAGTTCTTCCCGGCCAGGCTGCTGATGTTGATGATCCAGCCGCCGCCGCGCGCCTTCATGTGCGGAATCGCCGCGTGGCAGCAGCGGTATACGCCTGTCAAGTTGGTGTCGATCACCTTCTGCCAGGTGTCTTCGTCCATCGACACGACGTTCGTGAGCCCTCCGAACGCCGCGTTGTTGATCAGGATGTCGAGTCCACCGAACCGATCGACGGCCAGGCCGACCAGCTTCCCGACCTCGGGCGTGCTGCGGACGTCCGCGGCAATCGACGCGACTCGCTTTGGAGCAGCACCTTCGAGATGCTGCTGCGCCTCTCGCAGGCGCGACTGGTCTGTCCCGCTGATGACCACCGACGCGCCTTCCGCGAGCAGCGCCTCGGCGACGGCGAGACCGATGCCGCGTGAGCCGCCGGTGACGATAGCCGTCTTGCCTTCGAGCATGGGCATGGCAGGAGTGGCGGGGAGCCGACGTATACAATACCGCAAGCGATGCAGACGATCGCGATAGTCGGCGCGGGAGATCTCGGCGGCGCAGTGGCGCGCGCGATTGCCTGTATGGATCTCGTGCCGCGCATCACCATCGTCGACGAGCAGGGCGCGGTGGCTGCCGGAAAGGCGCTCGACATCAGACAGAGCGGGCCCGTCGAAGGGTTCGACACGCGGCTCGACGGCACCAGCGACCTCGCGAAGGTGTCAGGCGCCGGCATCATTGTCATCGCCGATCAGCACGGCGGCGGTGAATCGACGGGAGACGCCGGGCTGCAGATGCTGCGCCGCGTGCACGAGACGGCGCCGCGCGCGGTGATCGTCGGCGCCGGCGCCACCCAGCTCGGACTCCTCAGGCTCGGAGCGAGCGAGCTCCGCATTCCCTCCAGAAGGCTGATCGGTTCCGCCCCCGTGGCCGTCACGAGCGCCGCTCGCGCGCTGGCGGCCGTGGAGATGGATGTCTCGGCGACGGACATCAGCATGACACTGGCCGGCGCGCCGCCCGATTGGATCGTCGCGTGGGCCGACGCAACGGTCGCCGGGACGCCGGCGACGCGGCTCGTGCCAGCAGCGGGGATCCTGCGGATCGAACAGCGTCTGCGTGCCAGCTGGCCTCCAGGCCCTTACCAGCTCGCATCAGCGGCACGCGTCGTGGTCCGAGCCATCGTCACGCGATCGCACCGGCGCCTGTGCTGTTTCGTCTCGGACGGAGAGCGGCTCGGCGTGCCGGTGCACGTGGCGTTGCCAGCCCGGCTGGGTCCCGAAGGAGTACGTGCGATCGAGGCTCCGGCGCTCGCCCCACGCGAACGCGTGATGCTCGACGCGCTCCTGCGGCCATAGTGCGGCCGAACTGAAGTTCGGCCCTACGTACGTCTCAGTGCAGAGCGAGCAGACAGCTGTGGCGGCGGGCCTTCAGGCCCGCGAGAACACCTCAGCGAAGTGGGCGGCGAAAGGACCTTCGATCTCTTCCACCGACACGTCGCGGCCCAGTTCGCGCGCGAGGGATGTGACGCCCTTGTCGGCGATCCCGCACGGGACGATCAGCGAGAAGTAATTCAGGTTCGGATTCACGTTGAGCGCGATCCCGTGGCTCGTGATCCAGCGCGAGATGCGGACGCCGACGGCGCCCACCTTGTTGTCGCCGATCCAGGCGCCGCTCTTCCCCGCCACGCGCCCTGCCGTGAGATCCAGCGACGCGCACACTCGAATCATGACCTCTTCGAGATCCCTGACGTAGCGGTGCACGTCGCATCGGTCGGGCCGCAGGTCGATGATGGGATACGCCACGAGCTGGCCGGGGCCGTGATAGGTGACATCGCCTCCGCGCCCGGCCTCGAAGATCTCGACGCCGAGTGCCGTCAGTTCATCGGGTGAGGCAAGCACGTGCGACTTCGCGTCGGCGAGCTTCACGCCCAGCGTCAGGACGTGGGGGTGCTCCAGAAGAAGCAGGGTGTCGGGAATCTCGCCGGCGCGCCGCTGGTCGACGAGCCGGCGCTGCAACTCGAGGCCGTCAGCGTAGCCCACGGTCCCCAAACGGTGGACGACCAGCTCATTGTGGGCCCGTGCCTCGCTCGCGACTGTCAACTCCCAACTCCCAACTCCCAACTTCCAATCGCGCGTGCCCGCCGCCTGCCGGGCTCCTTGGGAGTTGGGCGTTGGAGGTTGGGAGTTAACGCGGACGGGGTTCTGGTTCTTGCCCTACATCCAGGATTCGTCGAACCGCTCGAGCGTCTCCTTGAGCTTCGACAGGAACTGGTCGGCAATCGCGCCGTCGATCAACCGATGGTCGTATCCCATCGTGAGATATGCCATCGGCCGGATGGCGATCGCGTCGTCGATGACGACCGCGCGCTTCTCGATCGCGCCGATGCCGAGGATCGCCACCTGCGGCTGGTTGATGATCGGCATCCCGAACTGCGCCCCGAACGTGCCCGGGTTCGTGATGGTGAACGTGCCGCCCTGGACGTCCTCGGGCTTCAGCTGTTTGGCGCGCGCTCGGTCCGCGAGATCCGCGATGGCACGGCTCAACTCGCGCACCGACTTGCCGTTCGCGTTCTTGACGACAGGTACGATCAGGCCCCAGTCGAGCGCGACCGCGATGCCGAGGTTGATGTCCTTCTTGTAGACGATGTTGTCGCCGTCGAGCGACGAGTTGAGCACGGGGAACGCTGCAAGCGCATCCGCGACAGCCTTCACGATGAACGCGAGATACGTCAGTTTCAGGCCGGCGCGCTCGTACTCCGCCTTCTTCGCGTCGCGGATCTTCGCCACGCGCGCGAAGTTCACCTCGAACACTGAATGCACATGGGCCGACGTGCGCCGGCTGAGCACCATGTGCTCGGCGATCTTCTTGCGCATCACGCCCATCGGCACGATCTCGACGGCCTCGCCGGGCTTGAACGCGGGCACGTGCCCAACCGCCGCGGGAACAGACTCCGGCCGGTGCTCGAGGAAGCCGAGGATGTCGTGCTTGGTGACCCGGCCGCCGACGCCCGTCCCGTGAAGACCGGCGATGTCCACGTTGTGCTCGCGGGCGATGCGCCGCACCAGAGGCGACGATCGAGTCCGACGCGGATCGCCTGGGGCAGGCTGCGCATCTCCGTTGCTGCCTGAAGCGACTGGTGCGGCTGGGGCTTCGGGTGTCACAGCCTTGACTGATGGCGGCTGGGCCGGTGCCGACGCGGCTGGTGCGGTCGCGATCACCGTGTCGCCAATCGTCGCGACAACGCTGTTCACCGGCACCGTCTCGCCTTCGCGCACCTTGATCTCGGCGAGAATCCCGGCGACGGGCGACGGGATCTCCGCGTCCACCTTGTCGGTGGAGATCTCGAACAGCGGCTCGTCGCGGCCCACGGCCTCGCCCACCTTCTTGATCCAGCGGACGATGGTCCCCTCGGCGATCGACTCGCCCATCTGGGGCATCAGGATCGGTGTGCTCATATGTGGATCGCCGCGCCGTGCGTCGCGTGCGCAGCCTCTCCCATCGCCTCGGACATCGTCGGGTGCGCGTGGATCGTGCGAATCAACTCCTCGACCGTGCATTCCGTCCGGAGCGCGAGCACTGCCTCCGCGATGAGCTCCGTCGCCCGAGGGCCGATGATGTGCACGCCGAGGATCTCGTCGTATTTCTTGTCGGCCACGATCTTCACGAAGCCGTCCGTCTCGTCCGCCATGCGCGCGCGGCCGAGCGCGCGGAACGGGAACGAGCCGATGCGCACATCGTAGCCTCGGTCCTTTGCCGCCTGCTCGGTCAGGCCCACGCTGCCGATCTCCGGATCGCAGTACGTGCAGCCCGGCACGTGGTCGTAGTTGATCGGCCGCACGTCCTGTCCGGCGAGCCGCTCGGCGACGAGAATCCCCTCCGCCGAACTGACGTGCGCCAGCTGCGGATGGCGCGTCCCTTCGCCGAAGGTGATGACGTCGCCAACCGCCGAGATCCCCTCGACGCTGGTTCGATAATACTCGTCCACCTTGACGAAGCCCTTCTGAATCTCGAGGCCGACCTGTTCGGCGCCAAGGCCTTCGATGACCGGGCCACGTCCCGTGGCCACCAGCAGGTAGTCGGCTTCCAGCGTTTGCGTCTTGCCGTCCTGCAACTGGGCTTCGGCAACGACCTTGTTCCCCTTGACGGTGGCGCTCGTGACCTTCGTGCCGGTGAGCGACGTGATGCCCTGCTTCCGGAACGTGCGCGCCAGCTCCGTGGAGACGGCGTCGTCTTCAACGGGCACCAGGCGTGGCAACAGCTCGACGATCGTCACCTTGCTGCCGAAGCGGTTGAAGATCGATCCGAACTCGACGCCCACCGCTCCGCTGCCGAGGATGACGATCGATCCGGGCACTTCCTTGAGGTGGATGGCCTCGTCGCTCGTGATGATGCGTTTGTGATCGATCGTGATGCCGGGAACGCTTCGAGGCGAGGAGCCCGTGGCGACGAGGATCTGCTTTGCGACCAGCTCCTGATCGTCGCCGCCGGTGACCACGACCTTGCCCTGTCCGGCGAGCCGCGCGGTTCCCTTGATCCAGGTGACGCCGTTCTTCTTGAACAGGCTGGCAACGCCATTCGTCAGGCCGGTGACGATCTTGTCCTTGCGCGCGTGGACGGCAGCGAGGTCGAGCGTCGGCTTGGCGTCGCCGAGGGCGATGCCCCACTCGGCGGCGTGCTGAACGATCTTCCAGGAGTGCGCGTGCTCGAGCAGGGCCTTGGTCGGAATGCAGCCCCAGATGAGGCACGTGCCGCCCAGCGCCTTCTGGCGCTCGACGACGGCGGTTTTCAGCCCGAGCTGGCCCGCACGAATGGCGGCGACGTAGCCGCCGGTGCCGGCGCCGATGACAACGAGATCGTAGGCCTGGGGCACGGACTCTGCACTCCTCGAAACGGGCTCAGCGCTTGAGCGATGACAACGGGATGAACGTGGTGGACGCCTGGGCAGGCGCAGGCGGATCGGCAGGCGCCTCCGGATCGAGCCGCTGCACCTGCGACTTCAGCCGCCCGTGCTCGTAGCGCAGGTCCCAGTAGGACTGCTGCAGCTGATCGAGACGCCGCCGCGCCCGCCGCGCCGACGCCAGGGCGATCAGGGCAACGAGGAGCGCAAGCGCGGAAATCAGGCCGAGCCACACCATGCAGCGGCCCGCCTCAACGGGCCAAACTTATACAGTATACCGCCCGTATCTTGCGGGCCTGAAGGCCCGCCGCCACGGTCCTTCCCGGCCCCCCGCGCAAGCGAGAGCGAGCGCCCCCCGCCGAGCGGAGCGAGGCTACCCCGCGCGAGCGAGAGCGAGCGCCCCTCCGCGCGAGCGAAAGCGAGCGCGCCCTATTAGAATGCGTCCGTGTCTTCCCGTCCACGCACGGTTCTGATCGTCGACCAGGATGACTCCTGGCGCGAGGACGTCGCTGCCTCGCTCAAGGCGGACTACCGCATCCTGCGCGCCTCGAGCGGCGAATCGGCCCTTGCGATGCTCACGCGCGAGGAAGTGGATGCCATGCTGCTCGACGTCGATCAGCCGGGCATCAGCGGCTTCGAGGCGCTCCGCATCGCGCGGGAGAACTTCGAGCTCACCGAGGTGGTGATGACCGCCGCCTCGTCCGACGTCGATTACGCCGTCGAGGCGGTGAAGCTCGGCGCGTTCCACTTCGTCCCGAAGACGGGCGGCGCCGACGCCGTGCGCGCGCTGATCGATCGCGCCATCGAGCGACAGACGCTCGCGCGCCAGGTGCAGGTCCTCTCCGCCGAAGCCGCCGATACCACCGAGCGCGAGTTCGTCGTCGGGCCCAGTCGTGCGCTGCAGGACGTCGTCGCGATGGTGCGCCGCGTGGCGAGCCTGTCGGCTACGGTGCTGATCCTCGGGGAGAGCGGCACCGGTAAGGAGCTGCTGGCGCGGCTGCTGCACCGCGAGAGCGAGACGCCTGACGGGCCGTTCGTCGCCGTGAACCTCGCGGCGATTCCGCAGGAGCTGGTCGAATCGGTGCTGTTCGGCCACGAGAAGGGATCGTTCACCGGCGCCGTCCGACAGCAGATCGGCAAGTTCGAGCTGGCGAGCAGTGGCACCCTGTTCCTCGACGAGATCGGCGACCTCCGTCTCGATCTGCAGGCCAAGCTGCTGCGCGCGATCCAGGAGGGCGAGATCGAGCGCATCGGCAGCCAGCGGCCAATCAAGGCAAACTTCCGGCTGATTGCGGCGACCAACGTGGACCTCGACAAGGCGGTGAAGGAAGGCCGGTTCCGCGACGACCTGTTCTACCGGATCAACGTCATCCCGGTGAAGCTGCCGCCGCTGCGCGAGCGCATCGACGACATGCCGGAGCTGGCGCGCTTCTTCCTGCGGCGCTACAACACGAAATTCCGCAAGCACGTCGAGGGCATTTCCGACGCCGCGCTGCGGATGCTCGCCTCCTACTGGTGGCCCGGCAACATCCGCGAGCTCGAAAACCTGGTCGAGCGGCTCGTCGCGATTTCGGAGAAGAGCTGGATCACCGAAGACGATCTGCCATTCGAGTTCCGGATGGCGGAGCTCGACCGGACCGACCGGAAGGGCGAAAGCCTGTTCCAGGAAGCGATGGTGGCGTTCGAGCGGAACCTGCTGGTGCGTGCGCTCGAGAAGAACGGCTGGAACGTGACGGCGACTGCGCGCTACCTCGGGCTGCCGCTCAGCACGATGAAGTTCAAGCTCGAGAAGCTGGACGTGCGGGAGTTCGCCAAGCGCCTGCGCAGCAGCTGAAAAGACAACGGGCCCGGGGACGCGAGACGGCGTCTCCGGGCCCGGAAAAATCTCCCCGCGGCTACTTGCGCGGGAGCACTGCGTCCTTGAGCGCCTTCTGGATGCGCGCCTTGACGACAGTCTTGGCCGGAATCTTGATGGCTTCGCCCGTCGCCGGGTTGCGGCCCATCCTGGCCTTGCGCTTCTGCACCACGAGCTTCACCATCCCGGGCAGCGTGAACTCGCCGGCGCGCTTCAACTCCTTTTCCGCCAGCGCCGCCAGCTCGTCGAAGTACTCCCGCGCCACCGTCCGCTTGACCTCGAAGCGCTCGGCGAAGTGCGAGAACAGATCGGACTTGCCCATCCTGCGGGCCTCTGCCATGTGCATTCCCCCTGATCTGAATGTCGTCGCGCGCTCAGCTGAGTGGACCGCAGACAGGAACCGCGCGCGCGTGCGGTCCGTTGCGAAATATGGCCGAAATCCGGCGTATCCTAGCGCGCGTCCGCGAGGGTGTCAACGCGATTTCCTAAGAAAAAGCGCCGGGGTGCTACACTTTTTTCCTACATGTCAAGCACGACGATTGAAACATTTCCGAACCCGAGACCCGGACGCGACTTTGAAATCAGCATCGACTGCCCCGAGTTCACCTCGATGTGCCCGAAGACCGGGCTCCCCGATTTCGGCACGATCCACATCCTTTACGTGCCCGCGGATCGCTGCATCGAATTGAAGGCGTTGAAGTACTACCTGCTCGACTACCGCAGCAAAGGCATCTTCTACGAGAGCGCCACCAACCAGATCCTCGACGATCTCGTGGCCGCCTGCGAGCCGAAGCGGATGACCGTCCAGGGCGAGTTCACGCCCCGTGGCGGCATCAAGACGACAGTGACCGCAAGGTACGAAAAGGGATCTGGGGGAATGGGGATCTAGGGGAATGGGGATCTCGGAGAAACAGAATCATAGGGATGCGATCCCAGATCCCCAGCCCCCTAGCACCCCAGATCCCTACTGTGTCGCAATCGAGGACTCGATCGACCTGCATGCCTTCGCGCCGCGGGACATCCCGTCGGTGGTGGACGAGTACTTGCGCGCGGCGCACGAAGCAGGATTGCGCGCCGTTCGGCTGATTCACGGTCGTGGCATCGGGGTTCAGCGGGCGCGCGTCCAGCAGGTCCTGCGTGATCACCCTCTGGTCGCATCGTTCGCCGATGCGCCCGAGAGCCATCTCGGGGCGACCGTGGTACGGCTCGCAATGGAGGCGGGGCTTTAGCCCCTCTTGTGGTCGTGGAGGCGGGGCTTTAGCCCCTCTTGTGTTGCGGGCCTGAAGGCCCGCCTCCACGATCGAATCAGAGCGCGATTGAATCAGAACGCGCCGGGAAGCACGCGCCAGCGCACGCGTGTCATGTAGTCCGCGTACGTCGCGTCGGCCGCCAGCGTCCGCTCCTCGTACACCGCGCGAACCAGCAGGGCCAGGTCGCTGATGACGAGCAGCGCCACGTTCAACCCCGTCGGATGAGCAAAGAGAAACGCCGCGTGGGTAACGAGGTACCCGGCGTAGATCGGGTGCCGGACCGCTTTGTAGATACCACGGCAGACGACGCCGCGGTTGGCTGGCAGCAGACCGAAACTGCGGCCCAGCGTCAGCTTGCCGGTGATGATCACCAGCAGGCCGATAGCGGAGACAGAGGCAGTCACCGCGTCAGGCAGGAGCGCGTCACCCGTTGGCCGGATGAAGTAGACGCCAACAATCGAGATACCCGAAACGATCCGCGTCGCGATCGCACGATCGACGACGGCGGCCGGGCGCCGCACAACGGTCAGCACCACCACCAGCAGCTCGCTGACGAGAAGCAGCAGGCCGGTGAGGTGGCCGGTCTTGAGAAACTCGGCGCCGATGCGCGTCGCCAGCAGCACGAACAGCGCGCTGATGAAGCCGCGCGCCGCGAACTCCGCCACGCGCTCGCGCCTGGCGGCACGCCGTGCGTCACCCTCGATCAACGGACTCTCGTCGTCGAAGGCCTGACTCAGGACAGCCATTCTTCCTTCTGGCCGGCAGGCCGACGCTCCGAGGCGGCACGCGCTCCGCCCTTGATCACGGTCACGCCGCGTTTGCCGTTCGGCCGGTTCGGCTGTTCCTCGAGGAAGAAGTTCTTGCAGGCCTGGTCGAGCAGCTCACGCGTAATCACCAGCGGCTTGTTTTCGAACCGGCAGATGTCCACCACCTGCTCAACGATGTCTCGTGGATGGCAGGAACGCATGTCGATACCGCGCGGCTCGTAGTACCGCCGCAACAGGTAGTCCACAATCACCGGATCGAACGCGATGTTCCGGCGCTTGCAGTTCAGGTCGAAGATGCGAGTGAACTCGTCGAGCGTCGGGTTCTTCGCGTAGATCTTGTACGGGATGCGGCGCAGGAATGCTTCGTCAGCCAGCGACTCTGGGTTGAGGTTCGTCGCGAACACGATGAGCACGTCGAACGGCATCTCGAATTTCTTGCCCGTGTGCAGCGTCAGGTAGTCGACGCGGCTCTCGAGCGGCACGATCCAGCGGTTCAGCAGGTCGCGCGGTCGTGTGCGCTGTCGGCCGAAGTCGTCGACGACGAACACACCGCCGTTGGCCTTCATCTGCAGCGGCGCTTCGTAGAACTTGGCGATCGGGTTGAAGCTGAGATCGAGCATCTCGAGCGTCAGCTCGCCGCCCACCGTGACCACGGGACGCCGGACCCGCACCCAGCGCGCATCGCGCTCCACCGACTTGATGATGCTCGGCCCACCGGCTGGCGCGTCGTCTTCGAGGCGGACATGGTTGACGGGGTCGTAGATCGTGATGATCTGGCCGTCGATGTCGAGTGCCCACGGCACGTACAGGTCGCCGCCCAGCGCTCGTCCGATCCCTTCGGCGACGACGGTCTTGCCGTTGCCGGGAGGACCGTAGATGAAGACCGACTTGCCCGAGTTCACCGCGGGCCCGAGCTGGTTGATCATCTCGGGACTGACGACCAGGTGCGTGAAGCCGTAGGCGATTCGCTCCTTGTCGAGGAACCCGCGGCGCGCCTTCACCTCGTTCATCGCGGCCGTGTACTGCTTCAGCGGCACCGGCGCCGGCCCGACGTAACCATTGCTTTCGAGGTAGTTGGCTGCCTGCTCGCGGCCCAGCTCGGTCAGCGCGTATCGGAACCCGGCGGTGCCGGAGCCGTGCGCGCCGCGCACCTCGACCAGCTTCTCGACGCGCAGGTGCTCGACGAGCGACTCGAGCAGCATGTACGGCAGGCAGAGCTTCTCGCTGAGCGCGAGGCCACTGAGCTCGCCGGCAAACAGTCCCTTCACGAGCAGCTGCTTGAGCTGCTCGTAGCCGAGGCCGGTGTCCTCGATCGTGGCCGGCGCGGGCGGAACGGGCGCCTTGGCGGGTGTGGTCTCGCCCGGCGTCGCGGATGCGGTTGCCTGGTTCACGGCTGTCTACTCCGCGTGGCCACTCAGTGTTTCTTGATGTTCTGGGCGATCGGCACGAGCACTTGAACGAACTTGATCGCCGCCGGCCCGATGGTCACGATCCAGACCGCCGGAAAGATGCAGAAGACCAGCGGGAACACCATCTTGACGCCAGTCTTGGCCGCGGCTTCCTCGGCACGCTGGCGGCGCTTGGTCCGCAACGTCTCGCAATGCACACGAAGGGACTGCGCGACGCTCGTACCGAACTTATCGGTCTGAATCAGCATCGTCGCCAGTGACGCGATGTCGTCGAGGCCGGTCCGGTCGCCCAGGTTCCTCAGGGCTTCGGTGCGGGCCTTGCCCGCGCGCAGTTCGATGTTCACGAGCCGCAGCTCGTCGGACAGATCCGGGTGGGCAAACGACAGCTCGTCGCCGACTCGCAGAATCGCCTGGTCGAGGCCGAGGCCGGCTTCGACGCTGACGACCATCAGGTCGAGCGCATCGGCCAGGCCGAGCTGAATCTTGTGCTGGCGCTTCTTCGCCATCCGCGCCAGCGCCATGCCTGGCAGCAGATAGCCGAGCAACGACCCTCCCAGCCCGAACGCCACGTTCGGCCTGAGCAAGAGCGGCGTCGCAAACAGCAGGAACGCTCCCACGGCAATCGCCATCCGGATGCCATAGAACAGTGGCACCGCCTCGCCGCCCCGGTAGCCGGCCTGGATCATCCGGAGACGAACCTTGCCGACGTCCTTGGGATTGACGGGCACCTTCGAGCCGAACTTCTTGATGGCGTCTTTCAGGGCCGTGAACTTGGGCCCTTCGACCTCACGTCCGGCGTGTCCGGTGACCTCGGCCAACCGGCGATCGATGACCGTTCCACGGTTACCCGCGAAGCGGATCCCGATGGCGGCCACCAGCAGGCTGGCGAAGACGAAGGCGAGCAGGGGAAGCATCAGCGCCATGTCTACACCTCAATCGTGACGATCTTGCGGATCCACAAGTACCCGATGGTCTGCATCACAGCGCAGCCGAGGAGCATCATCCGCCCCATTTTCTCGGTGAACAGCAGGTTCATGTGCTCTGGGTTGATGAACATCAGCGCCACGGCCAGAAACGCCGGAAGCGCGAGCAGCACGTAGCCGGTCATGCGCCCGTGTGCGGTGTAGACACGCACCTGACGAAGGATCTTGAAGCGCTCACGCACCACGTATGCCAGGTTCTCGAGGATCTCCGCCAGGTTGCCGCCTGTCTCGCGCTGAATCAGCACCGCGGTGACGAAGAACCTGACGTCGAGCAGCGGAATCCGCACGGCGAGGTTGTTCAAGGCGTCCTTGAGCGGCAATCCGAAGTTCTGCTCGTCGAACGTCTTGCGGAACTCGGGGCCGATCGGGTCGCTCGCTTCGTCGGCCACCATGCCCATTGCCGTGGTGAACGCATGGCCCGCCTTGATGGCGCGCGACAGCAGATCGAGAGCTTCGGGGAAGAACTCCTCGAAGCGGCGCAAGCGGACCGTCCGCTTTCGCATCAACACGATGAACGGAAGCGACGCGCCAATGAGAAATCCCGGCACGATGCCAATGGGCTCACGGACCAGGGCGGTGACGCCAAATGCCGTGACCGCCCCGAACGTGAGCGATCCCAGCAGCACCGTGCTGACGCCCGTCTTGGCACCGGACTGGTCGATGAGTCGCGCCAGCCAGCTGCCGTACGCAGTGTTCGAGGCCATCCGGTCGAGCGCCGGAATCACGCCCTTGACCTGGCCCTTCACCAGCGACGCCGACTCGGTCGGCTCGGGCGTCAGGGTCATCGTCACGTCGTCGATACGCTGCTGGATCTGACGCTGGGCGAGCCACTGAGGCAGGCCGGCAATCAGGTAGTACGCGCCGAGAACGAGCACGGCGCCGACGACGAAGACGCCGAACGCAAGCAGAGCGAGCGCCATCACCGCACCTCCGTCATGCCCTCGAACATGTCGGGGGGCAGGTGAATGCCGGAAGCCTTGAGCCGCTCGGCGACCTTCGGCCGGACACCGGTCGCCTTGAAGCGCCCGATGACCTTGCCGTCCTGCGTCATGCCGAGCTTCTCGAACATGAAGATTTCCTGCATGGTGATCACGTCGCCTTCCATGCCGGTGATTTCGGAGATGCTGGTCACCTTGCGGGAGCCATCCGCCAGACGCGTCTGCTGGACGATCACCTGGATCGCCGAGGAGATCTGCTGGCGAATCGCCTTCTCCGGCAGGTTGACGTTGCCCATCGCAATCATGGTCTCCACGCGGCTCATCGCGTCGCGCGGGGTGTTGGCGTGAATCGTGGTGAGCGAGCCGTCGTGGCCGGTGTTCATGGCCTGCAGCATGTCGAGCGCCTCTTCGCCGCGGACCTCGCCGACGACGATGCGGTCGGGACGCATACGCAGCGCGTTGATGACGAGCTGCCGCTGCTTGACCGCGCCCTTGCCTTCGACGTTGGGCGGCCGCGTCTCGAGCCGGACGACGTGCTCCTGGTGGAGCTGCAGTTCGGCGGCGTCTTCGATCGTCGCGACGCGCTCGTGGTCGCCGATGTAGCTCGACATCACGTTCAGGAGCGTCGTCTTGCCGGCGCCCGTGCCGCCGCTGATCAGGCAGTTCAGGCGCGCGCGAACGCAGTGTCCGAGAAAGTCGAGCATCGGACGCGTCATCGCGCGGTACGTGACCAGGTCCTCGCCCTTCAGTCGTTCCTTGGGGAAACGTCGAATCGAGAGCAGCGGGCCGTCCACGGCAAGCGGGGGGATGATCGCGTTGACACGCGAGCCGTCTGCAAGACGCGCGTCCACCATGGGTGAGCTGTCGTCCACGCGCCGGCCGACGGCGGACACGATACGGTCGATGACGCGCAGCAGATGCTTGTCGTCCTGGAACGTCGTCGGCACCTTCGAGAGCACGCCCGCGCGTTCCACGTACACCTGCTTGTACGTGTTCACGAGGATGTCGTTCACGTTCGGGTCGCGGAGCAGCGGCTCCAGCGGACCGAGTCCGAATACCTCGTCGAGGATGTCGCCGAGGATCTGCTCGCGCTCGGCCATGCTGACCGGCGTGGCTTCTTCGGCCATCAACTCGAACACCAGCGTGCGGATCTCGGTTTCGGCGCGCTGACGATCGACCGAGGACAGCGCTTCCAGGTTCAGCCGATTGAGCAGCTTTCGGTGAACGTTCGACTTGAGTTGGATGTACTGCGGCCGCACATCCACAGGTCGCGGCGCTGCGGCCGGCCGGGACCCGGAGCCAGTCGAGGTCGCGGGCGGCATCTGGGGAGCGTGAGCTGACGCGGACATGGCTACCTCGTGACTAGCTCAGGAAACTGAACGAGAAACTGAGTCCGGCGCGCTTCTTCTCTGGCGCCGCCTTCTCACCGGAATCACCGGGCGAGATGAGCTGGCGCGTGAAGCTGTCGAACTGCGCCGCGATCTCCGAGTTGTTCGCGAGCGCGAGCGGGACGCCCGAATTCAGGGCCGTGGAGACGGCCTTGTAGTCGCTGGTAAACGTGTGGTTGATGCCGAAGCCGAGCGCCGTCTCGATCTGTTTGGGCGCGATCATGTGCTGATCGGACGCCCGGTTCAGCAGGATGCGGATCCGCTCGGCGCCTACGCCGAGCTGCCGGACTCGCTCCACGAGGCGCTGTGAATTGCGCACCGACGGCACATCAGGGCACGTCACCACGAAAATCGTGTCGGCCGCGTAGAGCGCTGCAGCACTGCACGAGTTGATGTGGTTGCCGGCGTCGATGACGGTGTAGTCGTACGACCTGCCAAGCACCCGGAACAGCTCCTCGATCGGAGCGGCGTCCTGGCTGCCCGGCCGCTCGAACTGCTCCGACCCGGCCAGCATGTCGAGCCCGGACTTGTGCTTCGTGCACAGCTCGTGCAGGAAGTCCTTGTCGAGGCGATGCAGGTTCTCGATGGCGTCGAGAATCGTGAAGCGCGGACGCATGCCGAGGAACAGCGCGACTTCGCCCAATCCCGGCTTGAGGTCGACGATGACGGTCTCACGCTTCGTGAGGCGCGCCAGCTCCACGGCGCAGTTCACGCTGACCGTCGTCGTACCAGCGCCGCCCTTGGCGCCGAAGAACACCAGCGTCGATGAGGGTGGCTTCGCCGACGACTGAGTGCTCTCGCGTCTCGCTGCGGTCCGCCGCACGGCACCCTGGAAGGCGTCCTCGGGCACGGGCCACATGAAGAACTCGTTGGCCCCCGCGCGCATCGCCTGCAGGATCAGCTCCGACTCAGAGCCTTGGGCTACGGCAAAGATCGCAGCAGCGTGGTGGCTGGCGCGAAGGCGCTCGATCGCTGCCATTCCTGATGGCGCATCGCCACGGATGTCCACGACGACCACGTCAGGCGCGTGCTGTTCGCCCGCCGCACGGCGGTCTTCGAGCAGGCCGACGGGCACGCCGCCGGATCGCAGCAACCGGCCGATTTCGTGCCGGAACTCTTCGTCGTTTGTGGCCACAAGGGCCACGAGCTGAGCCATGGGGAGCTACTCCACTAGACGGATGGCCTTCGGGAAAGCGCCGGTCGGACCAGGTGCCCCCCCATTGCCCTTGATCAGGCCGCTGACCGGGGTGATGCGACCGTAGATGTTGTTGCCCTGCGTTCGCTCGACAAAGAAGCCCAGGTAGTTGGCGACCTTGAGGTCCGCGGTGCGGCCGTTCAACTTGCCCTCGGCGTAATACACGGGGTCGTAGACCGGAATGATGATGACGCGCGGGCTGGGGTTCTTCGTGGACTTGGGACAGTTGTCCGTCGAGTCCCAGTAGGCGTCTGGATCTTGCGCGATGAGATCGTCGATACCTTGAACGGTCGGACCGACCATGTTGCCAGGTTCCATCAACAGAAGATCGCCCCACCCCATCATGGTCTGGTTGCAGTTGGCGATGTTCCAGCGATAGGCGTCACCACCAGTGTCTCCACCCATGGCGTACGAGAAGTAGAAGCTCGGGTTGATGTCGCTGCCCGTGCCCGCGCGAATCAGGATCTCCATACCCTTGTCACGCTCGGCGCTGTAGCCGGTGTACTGGCCGCTGTACGCGTCGTGGTAAACGTCCTGGGGCGACATTGGGTTCCCGTGGCTGTCGTACATGTCGAAGGTCGACGTGAGCGAATCGTAGCCGCCCGGATCCTGCTTCTCGATCCACTTGTCGGGAATCGTGAAGGGCTTGACGCACGTCATCGCGCTGGCGGGCGAGGCTTCAGCCGTCGCCACCGCATCGATGTTGGCGGTGTTCACGCCGAAGAAACGGCCCATCAGCGTCTGCAGCGGGTTGCCGCGTGCGGCGGTGCGGTACACGTGGACGCGCACGCGATTGTTCTGTCCGGAAGGGGACGTCGGGAACGTGACGTCGCCTGGCTGGACATTGACCAGGCGGCTCATCACTTCGTTGCTTCGTGAGGCAGACAGCGCGCTCTGCACGGCCGGCCCGGTAGCGGTGCGGTTGTTGTAGTCGTCGAAGTACAGCGCGATAGCCCCGGACAGAGCGCCGGCGTCGGCCGAGTTCTGCGCCTGGCTCCGTGCCGTCGCGAACAGGCCGACGTCGATGGCCAGTGTCGTCGCCGCGAGGAACGCCATGAAGCCAACACCGACGAACACGAGCGACATGCCGCGCTCATCGCGATAGCTGCTTGTCAGCATCTTCTTCATGGCGTCTCTCCCCTGTCCTGAAGCCGGCTACTTCTGCTGCGGTGCCGGCGCCGGCTGGTTCTGCGAGTTGATCTTGGCAACCTGCTGGTCGTAGGCCTGGCGGGCCGCATCGAGCCGGGCCTGCGCCTCCGCAATCTGCGCGGCCTTTTTCTTGTCGACCTCGGCCTGCTTCTTGTCGTTGGCCGCCTGGTTCTTCGCCGCCTCGGCGGAAACCCGATCGAGCTCGGCCTGCACGCGCGCCTGTTCCTTGGCGGCCCTGGCAGCCTGCTTCTTGTCCTTCTCCGCCTGCTCGGCCTGAACCTTCGCGACCTGCGCGTCCTTCTTCTTCTGCTCTTCGGCCTGCTTCGCCTGCTGCTTGCGCGCGGCTTCGTCCTGCTTGCGCGCCTGCTCGAGCGCTTCCTTCTGGGACTTGGTCGACTTCGCGGGCTTCACCTCCGCCGCTTTCACCGGAGCCGGCTCGGGCTCGGCCTTGACGACGCCGGCCGGTGTCGGCTGCGGCCCCTGAACGTAGGCCGGCTGAGCAGACTGCGGCCCGGGCTGCGCAGACGCAGGCGCGGGCGCAGGAGCCGACTGCAGCGACGCCTGGCCGCTGGCACCCGGATTCCACGGCGCCGGCGAGGGCAGCGTCTTCTTCGACTGCGGCATGTACGGCTCGATCAGATCCGGCAGCTTCGGCGAGACGCCCGTCGAACCGCGGCGCAGGATCTGCGGCGTGATCATCACGACCAGCTCCGTCTGATCCTTCTGCGCGGCCTTGCTCTTGAAGAGGTACCCGAGGATCGGGATGTCGCCGATGCCGGGGATCTTCTGCAGCTGCGACGTCACGGTGTTGTTCAGCAGACCCGCAATCGCGAAGGTCTGGCCGTCGGCCAGCTCCACTTCCGTCTCCGTGCGGCGTGTCGTGATGGCCGGCACGCGGAAACCCGAGATCGACACCGCGTTGCCGAAGTCGAGCGAGCTCACTTCAGGCGCCACCTTCAGCTTCACGAGGTCGCCGCCGACGATGGTGGGCGTGAAGTGCAGCCGGACGCCGAACTCCTTGAACTGGATGGTGACGGTCTGGCCGCCGCTCTGGCCCTGCACAACCGGGTAGGGATACTCGCCGCCGGCGAGGAAGCTGGCTTCCTTGCCGTTCTCGGCGATCAGGTTGGGTTCGGCCAAGCTCTGGAACAGGCCCTTGGTCTGCAGTGCCTTCACGACGGCACCGAGGTTGTTCTTGTTGTCGTAGATGAACAGGTTCAGGAAATCGCTGAAGACCAGGCCGCCCTGACTCCCGCTGTCGAACGCTGGAGCGGCGAACTGCTGCGTCGTCGCGCGGCCGAACCAGCGGCCGTCCTTGAACCCGTTGGCGATCAGCGAGCTGCCCAGCTCGGTCATCGCCGTGCGGCTGACCTCGGCGAACCGGACGCGCAGCATGACCTGGTTCGACGCCACGCCTTCCTGCTGGCGCAGCAGGTTCACGACGTCTTCCTTCTTCTCGACGTAGCCGGCGGCCACTTCAGCCGCCTTGTCGACGACGTATTTGCTGCTGACCACGCCGGAGATGACCACGTCCTTGCCGTTGCTGTGGACGCTGATCGGCTCCCCGGGGAACAGCTGCTGCACCTGATCGACCAGCTGGCTCAAATCGCGGCGCACCACGACCTCGTAGCGCTTGATGCCGCCGGTCTTGTCCCACACGAACATGGAGATCGTGCCGGGCGCCTTGCCGTGGATCAGAAGCTGGCTGGGCGTCGTGACCATCGCGTCGGCCACGTTGGGGCTGGTGAGCGAGACGCGGGTGATGCCCGCGCCCATGTTCAGCAGCGTGGACCGTCCGACGAGCAACTGGACGGCCGTCTCGGTGTCGGCCGTGGCGGCGCTGCCGGCAGCCGGAGTATCCGCGTTGAGCGCGACGGGCTGCAGGCTCTGGGCGTTCTGCGCGTTGACCGTGCCGGTCAGGGCCACGGCCACCAGGATTGCGGCGGCGCGCGCTGGGCTCTTGGGCCGGGGGGCGCCACTCGCACGATAGGCGTTCATGAGTTCCTCCTAGCGCACAACCTCTTCAGCGCGCTTGTCTCCACGGATGATTTCAACCGTCGGCTCCGGCGTCGGAGCGGCGGCAACGTTGGCGACCGGACGGGAATGACTGCTGTTGCCAGTGCTGCGAGCCGGCGCGGCCTTAGCAACGCCGAGCAGCAGCGCGGGACGGATACCCGGGGTCTCGGGCTCGGACTTGTCGAGCGGGTTGCGGAGCGCAAGCTGAATCTTGCCCTGCGTTGCGCCAAGGGTCAGCCGCTCGGCCTCATCGGGCGAGACGAGCAGGGTGACGACGTTCACCGCCATGGGCTTGCCCTGCTCGGTGTCCTGTTCCATCTTCGTGCCGGCCGCGAGCACCTGCACGTTCGTGAGCACGACCTTCGTCGTCGTGTCGACTTCGCTGTTGGTCGGCGTGGCGGTGGCGAGCACATCGACGTGCGTGCCGGGCAGCACGTAGCCGGCGACGCCGATGACATCGTTGACGCGCACCGACACGGCGCGCTTGCCTTCCGGGATCACGACCGGCAGGCCCGACCCGGCATCCTTGCCGGCGAGCTTCATCGGCAGGATCGGCTCGTTCTGAATCACGGGCATCACCAGCCCCCGGCCGGCGACTTCGTCGACCGTCGAGAACGCGCCGTTGGGCACGCTGTTGGCCGGCCACTCCACCACGTGCAGGTCGTCGGCCTTGAGCTGGGCGCCCAGCTCGAGATCCGTTGCGGCGACCACGACAGGCCTGGTCGGCAGCGAGACGGTCTTCACTGGCACGTTCTGCATATAGCGATACGTGCCGAACGCGAGGCCGCCGCCGGCGGCAAGCGCCAGCAGAAGGACGAGGGTGACGCGCATGCGAGCCATGAGAGTTCTCCTACTGGGACTCGTTCCGCATAAGGGACTGGGCGTGCATCACGACGGCGTTGCCGACCGATGCGGTCGGAGAGACGAGCCTGGCCACCGGTTGCAGGACGATGAAGCTGAACGGGTAATCGATCGACACTTGCGAGGCCGACACGGTCTTGCCGGCGACGTCCATCGTCAGCGACCGGTTGACCGTGATCGATGCGCTGGTAGCCGCGCCCAGCTGGCCGTCCTGCATGTACTGCATGACGCGGCTCTCGACGACGCCGGGCGTCGGGTCGGGCAGCACGGCAAGGCGCGCGCCCTCGCGGGCGGCGTTTGTCAGGATCTGCCAGGTCTGGTAGGCGCGGCCGAACTCGAAGATCCCGACCGACACCAGGAGCAGCATGGGGATGGTGATCGCCGCCTCGAGCAGCGCGGCTCCGCGTTCTTTCTTGCTGCGAGTGCTCGGTTTCATGGTCGGCATCCTCACTTCACCAGGAGCGCCGCGGCGATTGCACCCGCCGCCAGCGCTGGCCCATATGCGAACCGGCTGGCTCTGGCCGCCCCGTCGATTTGCTTCTTCGTCTCGGCCGGCGCGGTCATCAGCCGTGCGGTGCGCGAGACGGTCGTTCCGAAGCGCTTGCGCCTGATCGCGTGCCCCACTGCGAGGAACCCTCCCGCGATCGCGCTGTAGAGAAACGCCATCGCGATGCCGACGGGGCCGAGCAGCGTGCCGAGTGCGGCGAGCAGCTTCACATCACCGGCGCCGGTCCCGCCGAGCAGGTGCCCCGGCAGCATCAGCGCGAATCCAATCAGCGCGCCCGCGAGCGCGCCCGCCATCGAGTGGCCCGTGAGCCCGAGGCCCGCGAGCGCGAACCCGGTGACGGCAACCGTGGCCGTCAGCAGGTTCGGGATCCGGCCCGTCCGCAGGTCGATGGCGGCTGCGGAGCCGGAGGCCGCCACGACGGCGGCCAGCACGACGAGATCAGATGTTCGAAGCAGCAATGACCTGCCACAGCACGGTGTTGATCTGGTTGCCCACCGCAGTCACCGCACCGAGCGCGACGAGCGCGATCAGGGCGCAGAGCATCGCGTATTCGAGCAGGTCCTGGCCTTCCTCCGACCGGACCCTTTCGTTGACGAACGTGACGAGGCGCTTCATGTCGGACACTCGCTGTTCCTGGGGAGCTGTCGGATGCCGACGCGCCCGAGGCCAGCCGTCATACGCGGCGGCCCGGGCGCGCTGAATGCTCGTCGTCGACTAGATGGCCGCGGCGATCTGATTGAAGATCGCGCTGACCTGCGTGCCAGCGGCAGTCACCGCACCAACCGCCACCAGGGCGATCAGGGCCACGAGCAACGCGTACTCGAGCAGGTCCTGTCCGTCTTCGTTCTTGAGCGACTTGAGAAAGTTCAACATTGGAGTCTCCTGACTGGGGTGCGACCGCTCGCGGCGGTCTGGTTCGCAACCAAACGTCGAGTGCTAGATGGCCGCCGCGATCTGATTGAAGATGGCGCTCACCTGCGTGCCCGCCGCCGTCACCGCGCCAACCGCCACGAGAGCGATGAGCGCCACGAGCAGCGCGTACTCGAGCAGGTCCTGGCCCTCGTCCTGACGCGCGAAAGAGTTGATGAAGTTCACCAGAGCCGTCATTGCATCCTCCTGAACGCATCGCCCCGCGCGATGCATGCCTCGGGCGCGGTCCACGCCGCGAGCTGTCGTCGTTCACGCCGGCCTCGCTGCGAGTGCCGCAGCCGACCGCGCTCGGCACCCCTAGGGGCAACGGACGTGCCACACCGGACGAGCCGGCATGCGGATCCAGCCCGAAGTGCTGGGATTTGCGTCAGAAAGGGGCGAGTCGTGGCCTCGATGACGTTGCGCGAGGGTGTGGCAAACCGTGCAGCGGATGGGCGGTCCAGCCGTCACATTCGTAATCGCCGGCGCGCTTTTTGGTGACGCGCCGGCACCGTGTGGGCGTCGGCTCGACACCGGGGTGGCGATCGATGCCGATTACATTGGCGTTTTTCGACGATCAGGATTGTCGACAGGCGCGTCGGTTCGGGCACGTGGCTTGCTCTGTGCAAGCGGCGAAGGTGGAAGTGTTTATGAAGAAGACAGCCTTCCGACTGCGCGCGAGGGACTGGGTCGGATCTGCTGCGGGCTTTGCGGCAGTGCTCGCCAGCCTCGTGATACTGGACCCGCGCGTGGGCCATCGCCTCTCGGGCTTCATCGCCAGTACCCCCGGTGGTGAATTCCGCGGCGCGACCGACCAGGCGCACGCACTGGGGATGGCTCTGCTCGACGCGTTGAAGGATCAGAGCATCGATCACGCGCCGCTGCTCGTGTTCACGGCGGTCGCGATCCTGCTCGTCGGATTCATGGTGAGGACTTAGCGGCGTGTCGCTCGTTCTGGCGCTCGAACCTGATCCGAAACAGGCGGCGATTCTCAAACAGGTCGTACGGGACCGGGTGGGCGCGGAGTTCGTGCTCGCCGATTCCAAGGACGGCGCCATCGCCGCGATCGCCGAGCGTGTGCCCGACGTCATCCTCGTCACGGCGCTGCTCTCGCCGCGCGACGAGCAGGACCTCACCGATCGCCTCCGTGATCTCGACGGGGCGGAGCACCTTCAGACACTCACCATCCCCCTGCTCGCAAGCGGTGCGGTGGAGCCTGCCAAGAAAAAGAAGCGCGGTCTGCTCAGCGCGTTGACCGGCGAGTCGTCGAAAGCCGCGGCGCCGATCGGCTGTGAGCCGAAGGTGTTCGCCGAAGAGATCCGCAACTATCTGGTGAAGGCCGAGGACGCCAAAGCCAAGGCCGCCGCCGAGCGGAGCCGCTTCGCGAAGCGCACGTCGACGGCGGGCAAGAAGAAGAGCGTGACGGGGAAGTCCGTCAGCGTGCCCTCGGAGAGGAGCGTCGTCGAGTCGCTGCGTATTCCGGAGCCGGTCGAGAAACCGCTTGCGGCGGAGGAGAAGGCCGCGTCGAATTCGAGCAGTTACTGGTCGTGGGACAGCCCGACGCCGGCGGAAGCCGAAGCCGCAAAGCGCGTCAAGCGCACCAAGCCCGTCGCACCTGCCGAACCAGAGATGCCTGTCGCATCCACCTTCGCGGCTGACGCCGCCAAGGCGGACAGGCCCGACGCACCTGACGCACCCCAACCCGTCTTCTCTTCCTGGTCCAATCCGTGGGACGTCTCGAAGTCACCCTCGGTGGTACAGCCGCGGCAACAGGAAACGGTGAGCGCCGAGCCGGATGGCAATCCCCTCGTGTACCTCGACGACCATCAGCTGTCGGCGGAGGCGCTGACTCCAACGGTACGGGAAGAAGCGGTCGAACAGCTGCTGGCGCAGCCGCCGACGCTGAGCCCTGCGGACATGATCGAAGCGGCCGCGCCCGCCGCATCCAGCTTGGCGACGAACGTCGCTTCCACCTTCGCACCTGGCGATGCTACGGCGGACAGGAAGGCGGACAAGCGCGACGATGAGATCGACCTCTCTTCCCTGCTCGACGGTGCCCCAACTCTCAGCGTCGATGGCGAAGCCGAGTCCGAGCCGTCCAGCGACGTCTTCACCCTCTCGAACGACTTCGATCTCAACGCGCTGATCGCCCAGGCGCTGGTGCCCACCACCAGTCGCAAGACGTCGGCGAGTCCCTCGAGCGAGGAGAGCAGCGCTCCACAGCCCACCGATGCACAGGCGCTGGTGGATCTGAAAGCGGATGTGGATCGACTGCGCGCGGACCGCGAGCAAGTCGAGCGAGCCCTGGCCGAGGCGCGCGCCGCGCAGGAGCGTGCCGAGCAGGCTGCCGTCGAAGCCTCCGAAAAGGCGCGTGAAGACGTCGAGCGGCAGACGCGCGAAGTCGCCGAGCGCGCCCGGAAAGAAGCCGCCGCGGAGCGAAGGACTCGCGAGCAAGAGGAACGGGAGCTTCGCGAAGAGGCAGAGCGTCGCCTGGAAGCGGAGCGACAGGCGCGCGCGGAGGCCGAGCGGCTGTCGCGCGAGGTGGAATCTCGCATGCGCGAAGAGGCGGAGGCCGAACGGCGCCTCCGTGCCGAGGCCGAACGCCAGGTGGCGGAGTTCCAGGCTGCCCGTGCTCATGACGCTGCCGAGCGGCAGGAACGCGAGCGTTCCGAACGCGAGGCGCGCGAACTGGCCGAGCAGCAGGCCGGCGCCGAGCGCCGTGCGCGAGAGCACGCCGAGGCGAGAGCCGAGGCCGCCGAGCGGAAAGCCGGCGAAGCCGCCGAGCAGAAGATCAAGGAAGAAGCCGCGCGACTCGCCAAAGAAGCCGAGCAGCACACGACCCGCGAGCGCGCCGCGCGCGAGCAGGCCGAGGCGCGGGCCGACGCCGAGCGGCGCGCGAGGGAGGAAGCCGAGCACAAGATCAAAGGCGAGGCCGCCAGGCTGGCGCAGGAGGCCGAGCAGAAGTTCAGGGGCGAAGCGGCGCGACTGGCCGAACAGGCTGAGCAGCGAGCGGCCGTGGAGCGTCAGGCCCGCGAGCAGGCGGAGGCGAGGGCCGACCGAGAGCGCCAGGCACGGGAACAGGCCGAACAGAAGGCCAAGGGCGAGGCCGCACGGTTGGCGCAGGAAGCCGAGCAGCGTGCGGCCGCGGACCGTCAGGCGCGCGAGCAGGCCGAGGCACGGGCCGACGCCGAGCGGCAGGCGCGCGAGGCCGAGCGGAAGTCACGCGAGCTCGCCGAGCGCCGGGCCGCTCTCGAGGCCGAGGCGCGCGAGGCGGCCGAACAGCGCGCCCGCGAGGACTTCGAGCGCCGCGACCGTGAGTTCGCCGAGAAGGCGGCGCGCGAGGTCGAGGAACGGAAAGCCCAGCAGGAGGCCGATCGCAAGGCACGTGCACAGGCCGAGCAGGCAGCCCGCGCCGAGGCCGAGCGCCTGGTGGCCGAAGAGCGGAAGGCCCGCCAGGAAGCAGAACGGGTCGCGCGCCGCGAAGCCGAGCGGCGAGCTGAAGCCGAACGCCGCGCTCAGGAAGACGCCGAGCGCCTCGCCGGGGAAGCCGCCACCAAAGCCAGGGAAGAAGCGCGCGCCGAGCGGAAGGCCCGCGAGCTGGCCGAGCGACGCGTGGCCGAAGAACGGAAGGCACGCGAGCTGGCGGAACGGAAGGCCCGAGAGGAAGGGACGCGCCGGGCGGCCGCGGAGCAGCGTGCGAAAAAGGAAGCCGAGGAGCGCGAACGCGAGCGCACCCGCCGCGCTGCCGCGAAAAAGCCGGTCATCATCAAGAAGGCAGGCAAGAAAAAGCGCCCGGAGCCTGTCCGCGTCTCCGCGAAGCCGGGCAAGTCGAAGGAGCCAAGGCCGACACAGGACGAGTGGGGCCTGTACGATCCCGACAAGTGCGGCATGGGCGCGCTGTTCGCCAAACTCGAAGAGATCGAGGACGGCGGTGAGGTTGACGAACGCAACGCGGCCGACGACCTGCTCGACGATGATGCCGGCAGCAGCCGCAGTTATACCCCGACGGCCACCGCGCGAAATCCGCGGCCGCTGTCGATGTGGGTGTGGCGCGCACCCGTCGCACCCGACGCACCTGCCGCGCCCGTCGCACCGGATGACTTCCGCGCATTGGTGGATCGGCTGACGATCCCGGCGGCGGTTGCGGCCGTGCGCTACGCGAGCGGCGTGCGGATCGGCCGCGTCAAGATTACGCGCCGGACCAAGCGCGGCCGCTCCGCCGACAGCGAGGCGCGCGTGATCATCCTGTCACGCAAGCTGCTCGTCGCCGCTCGCCAGGAGTCCGCTCCCGCGGAACGCTTGACCGCCCGCCGCTGACGAGCCCAGAATCGGCTCGGTGCCTCATCACGACGAGAAGCCCGACTCCGATCTGACACGCCGCGACGCACTGAAACTGGCGGCCGGCCTCGGCATTGCCACGCTGATGCCGATGGTGCCGGCCGAAGCCGCGCAGGCCGCGCGCAAGGCCGTCGCCGCCCGTACCGCGGGCGCGCCCCTGAGGTTTTTCACGCCCGCCCAGCACCACACCGTGGACGTGCTCACAGAGCTCATCATCCCCGCCGACGATCGCTCGCCGGGTGCGAAGGCCGCGAAGGTCGCCGACTACATCGATTTCGCGCTGAGTGAGTCGCCGGATGAGGCGAAGAAGGCATGGACGGACGGCATCGCGGCGCTCGACGCTGCCTGCACCGCGCAGTTCGGCAAGCCCTTCGCGCAGGCCACGCAAGAGCAGCAGACCGCGCTCCTCACCGAGGCCGCGAAGAACGAGTTCGCGCCGACGACGCCGCTCGAGAATTTCTTCACCGAAGCCAAGGGCCGTACGATCTTCGGCTACTACACCACCGACATCGGCATTCACCAGGAGCTCAAGTACAAGGGCAACCAGTTCCTGCAGGAGTTCGTCGGTTGCGACCATCCGGAGCATATGAGCTAACTTCCAACTCCCAACTCCCAAACGCCGATTCCCAAAGTTGGGGCACGCTCGCCTTGGGAGTTGGAAGTTGGGAATTGGGCGTTGACAACCAGATGACGACTCAGATCGAGCCATCAGCGTCGACGCAATATGACGCCATCGTCGTCGGCTCGGGCGCCGCTGGAGGCATGGCGGCGTTCACTCTGGCCACCGCGGGAGCGCGCGTGCTGCTGCTCGAGGCGGGCCGCAGCGTGGACGTCTTCAAAGAGTTCAAGACCATGGCGTGGGCGTACGACGACCCCCGCCGCGGCCGGCTTCCACCCGGAGAGCACGAGATCAGTCTGCACGAGTACGAAACGCTTCCTCGTCCGTACGCCTTCGCACGCGAATACGAGCACTACCAGGCCGTCCACAACGGTCTCGCCAGCCCCTACACCAGCCGGTTCCTGACCGATGAGCGGAAGATGCCGTACTCCGGCACGCCGTACGCGTGGACGCGCGTTCGCGCACTCGGCGGCAAGACACTCGTCTGGGGTCGCGTGGCGCTGCGGTTGTCGGACTACGACTTCAAAGGCAAATCGCACGACGGGTACGGCGAGGACTGGCCGATCTCGTACGCCGACCTTGCGCCGTATTACGACAAGGTGGACACGTTGCTTGGGATCACGGGGACGAAGGAAAACCTGCCGCAGCTGCCGGATGGGATCTTCCAGCGGCCGATCAAGCTGAATTGCGGTGAGCAGATCCTTCGCAAGGCGATCGCGCCGATGGGACGCCATCTCATTCCCGGCCGTGCGGGCGTCACGACCGACGGTGTCGTCACGAACCGGTATCGCTCGCGATGCATGGGCCGGGGACGGTGCGGCCGCGGGTGCGATCTGCAGGCGTCGTTCAATTCACCGGCGGGCCTGATCTATCCCGCGAAAGATACCGGCCGCTGCGATGTCCGCACAGATGCGATTGCCGCCGAAGTGTTGATCGACCAGGACACCAACCGTGCCACGGGTGTCCGCATCGTCGATCGGAACTCGAAGGCGAGCTACGAGTACCACGCGCGCACCGTCGTCGTCGCGGCCTCGACGATCGAGTCCACGCGGCTGCTGCTCAACTCGAAGTCGCGCATCCACCCGAACGGCGTCGCCAACACGTCAGGCGCTCTCGGCCACTACTTCTGCGAGCACATCATGGGACCTGGCGCGAGCGGGAACCTGACGACGCTCGCGGGCCGCGAGACGACCAACGACGACAGCCGGCCGACGGGGATGTACATCGCGCGCTTCCGGAACCTGACGGAGAAACAGCCGAACTTCATTCGCGGCTACGGCTTTCAGGGCGGCGCCGGCTGCGGCGAGTACCCGGGACACGCGCACGGCACGCCGGGATTCGGTGTGTCGTTCAAGCACGCGGTCCGACACGAGTACCCGACCGGCCTCGGCATCATCGCGTTCGGTGAAGTGCTTGCGCGTTACGAGAATGAAATCGGCGTCGATCCGGCCATCGTCGATGACTGGGGCATTCCTGCCGCCCGCATCAACTACCAGTTTGGCGACAACGAGAAGAAGATGCTGGTAGACATGGCCGACACCGCCGAGGAAATGGTGCGGGCAACCGGCGCCGAGAACGTCAGCGTCAGCAAGACGGCGTTTCTCGAGGGCGCATCAATCCACGAGCTGGGCACGGCGCGCATGGGCGATGACCCGAAGACGTCGGTGGTCAACTCGTTCGGCCAGTCACACGACGTGAAGAACCTGTTCGTACTCGACGGCAGCATCTTCGTCAGCGCAGGGTGCCAGAACCCGACGTGGACGATCCTGGCGCTCGCGCGCCGTGGATCCGAGTATCTGGCCGAGCAGCTGAGAGCAGGCAACGTGTAGCCTCCCACACTTGTGGAGCAGAACTTTAGTTCTGCTCGTTGCACCTGCGTCACTGCACTTGCACGTCTCGCTGAAGCACAGGACTGAAGTCCTGTGCCACAGGTGATACAGTCGCTTCCTTCGATGACAGCGGTCATCTTGTTCTGTCTCGTCCTCACTCAATCGCCAGCGCACGTCGAGCGTCCGGATCTGCCCCTCCTCAACCTCGACAACTTTCTTCCGGCGGTTCGTGATCAAATCGAGAAGGCGTACGCCGCCGCGCAGGCGAAGCCGAACGACGCGGACGCCAGCGGGCAGCTCGCGATGGTGCTCGACGCCTACGAGCAGTACGACGCAGCGATCGTTTGCTACCAGCGCGCGCATCTTCTGGACCCGCAATCCTTCCGCTGGCTGTATCTCCTTGGGTGGGCACAAGAGGCGCAAGGCCTGCACGAGCAGGCTGCCGCGAGCCTCGGCGGCGCCGTCTACATGAAGCCGGACGATCTCGCCGCGCGATTGCGCCTGGCGTCCAGCTTGATCGCCATCGGCCAGTGGCACGAGACCCGACGTGTTGCGGAGCTCACCACGCGTGAGCATCCGGAGAGTGCCGAAGCGCACTACGACCTTGGGCGTGCCCTTGCTGGCCTCGGAGATATTGCGGGCGCGACCATCGCATACAAGAAGGCGTCCGAGCTGTTTCCGCAATACGGAGCGGCGCACTACGCGTTGGCGATGGCCTCGCGGAAGCTCGGTCGCGACGAAGAGGCTCGCGAACGATTCACGCTCTACGAGCAGCACAAGACAATCTCTCCGCCGCTGGACGATCCCCTGCGTCGCGAGGTGATCGCGCTCAATCTCGGCTCGATCGCGCACATCCGCCGCGCCGCAGACCTCGAGCGCGCCGGGCAGATCGAGGGCGCTATTGCGGAGATGCAGGAGGCGCTGCTCGTCGAGCCAGGGTCCGTCCAGGCGGAGACCAACCTGGTCTCTCTTTACGGTCGGCTCGGCCGGTACGACGAGGCCGCGGCGCACTACAAGGCCGGCCTCGCGATCGATCGCGATCAGGCGGACCTCCACTACAACTACGGCGTGCTGCTGATGAAGCAAGGCCGGAGCGGCGAGGCAGAGACCGCTTTTCGGGAAGCAGTCCGGATCAACCCCGCGTACGTCGAAGCGCGCAACAACCTCGGGACGCTCCTCGAGCAGCAGGGACAGCTCGATGCGGCTCTACGCGAGTTCAAGGCCGCCGTCGAGCGCCGGCCTGGCGATCGAACGGCGCATTTCCACATCGGCCGGATTCTCGCCAACCAGCAGAAGTACGACGATGCGGTCCAGCACTTCCTGAAGACGTTGAGTCCGGAGGACGACAACACGCCTCGCTATCTGTACGCGCTAGGGGCCACGTACGCCAGGATGGGCGACTATCCCGACGCGCTCGCGTCGCTGCGCAAGGCGCGTTCCGAGGCAGCGGCACGCGGTCAGGATCAACTCGTCGCCAGCATCGATCGCGACCTGCAGCAGCTGGCAAATGCGGACAAGCCCAAGCCATGAGGCGCGCAGCAGCATGGCTCGCATTGTTTCTGGTGCCAACGGGCCTTGCCCCGCCGCCGTCCGCCCCGCTCTTCAAGGAGATCGCGTCGGAGACGGGCCTGACCTTTCAGCACACGACAGGTGCGACCGGGCAGTACCTCATGCCGGAGATCATGGGGGCTGGCGGCGCGCTCTTCGACTACGACAACGACGGCGACCTCGACGTGTATCTCGTGCAAGGGCGTCCGCTCGACACCGGGAGGCCGCAACTCTTCCCGGCCGCGGCAGGCGCGAAGAGCGGAAACCGTCTCTTCCGCAACATGCTGGTCGAGACCGGGACGCTCCGATTCGAGGATGTCACCGAGAAGACGGGCGCCGGCTACGACGGCCCTGGCATGGGCGTTGCCACCGGCGACTACGACAACGACGGCTTCCTCGATCTCTACGTCACCAACGTCGGCGGGAACGTTCTGTTTCACAACAACGGGAACGGCACCTTCACCGACGTCACGGGCAACGCCGGCGTGGCCGTCGGGGCCTGGAGCACGAGCGCATCGTTTCTGGACTACGACAACGACGGCCTGCTCGACCTGTTCGTCGGCAACTACGTGGACTTCACCGTCGAAGGCAACAAACGCTGCGTCGCGCCGACAGGCGAACAAGACTACTGCACCCCGATGGCCTACAAGGCGGTGCCTTCACGGTTGTTTCACAACCTTGGCCACGGCAGGTTCGCAGATGTGACCGGGCCGTCAGGGATCGGCGTGTCGTACGGGCCGGCCCTTGGCGTCGTCACCGCCGATCTGAACGGCGACGGGCGAACGGACATCTACGTGGCAAACGACACGGCCGCCAATCGGCTGTGGCTGAACCAGGGCGACGGCACGTTCAGGGAGGCGGCGCTCGAAGCCGGCGTCGCCTACGACGTCAACGGCCGCATCAAGGCCGGCATGGGAGTGACCGCCGAAGAAGTCGACGACCAGCGCACCATCGCGATGCTGGTCACGAACCTCACGCGCGAGGGAGCGACGCTCTTCCGCGGCGCAAAGGGCGTGTTCGAGGACGTCTCATCCGAGTACGGATTGGCAACGCCGACGTCCGGCTTCACCGGCTTCGGCGCGCAATGGCTCGACTACGACAACGACGGACGGCTCGATCTGTTCCTCGCCAACGGCGCGGTCACGATCATGGAGTCGCAACGAGGCACGCAGTATCCGTTCCGTCAGCACAACCAGTTGTTTCACGGCGAGGGCGCGGGCCAGAAGTTCCGGGAGACGACCGGCGAGGCCGGCGACGCCCTTCAGCGTCTCGAGGTGTCGCGCGGCGTGGCGGTGGGGGACGTCGACAACGATGGCGGGGTGGATGTCCTGGTGACGAACAACAACGGACCGGTCCGCCTGCTCCGTAACGCGATCACGCCGCAACAGCACTGGCTCGAAGTGCGCCTTGAAGGCGTCAAAGGCAATCGTTTCGGGATCGGCGCGCGGGTAGGGGTCATCCGGGATGGGGACGAAACGATCTGGCGGCGGGTCCATACCGATTCGAGCTATCTGAGCGCGAGCGACGTCCGCGCGCATTTCGGCCTTCGAAACAATCCGCGCATCCGCAGCGTATTGGTCGAATGGCCCGGCGGCTCCGCTGAGCACTGGGATCACATCGAAGCCGACCGACTCCTCACCCTCGAACAGGGATCAGGTCAACTAAAGTGACCATCTCGCTGCCATCCACGCTCGTCAAAACGGCCGTCGTCCACACGATCACGTACTTCATCGCGGGCGTGCTCGCTTATACGACGATGAACTACGAGAAGGCGTTCGCCGATCCGGCTCTCCACGGCTACATGCGGGCGACGACGGAGCAGATCGTGATGGCTGGCCCGCTGTTCCAGCCAATTCGCGGGCTGTTGTTCGGCCTGGTTTTCTACCTTGTCCGCGACTCGACGTTCGCGCGGCCGCGCGGATGGATCACGCTGTGGATGATCCTGCTGATCGTGGGAATCATCGACACGTTCGGTCCGGCGCCAGGCTCGATCGAGGGCATGATCTACACGACGCTGCCAGTCGGCCGGCAGATCCTCGGGCTGTGGGAAACGGTGTTGCAGACGATTCTGTTTTCGTTCGTCACGTGGTACTGGGTCCGCAACCCGAATGCTCGATGGCTCACGATCACGCTGTGGGTGCTGTTCGCGATCGTGATGGCGCTGCCGACGCTTGGCCTGCTGGCAACGACCGCGCGCGCCGGTGCCGCCTCTTTCGCGGCGGATCAGGACTTCCGCGACAAGGTACTGCCGCGTATCGCGACGCCAGAGGTGCTCGCGATTGAGATGGCCAAGGCGCTCGTGGCAGAAGACCGGGAGCGAATCACAGCTCTCTCGGCGACGCGAGAGGAGATGGAGGCGCTGTTGGAATCGGCACAGCCGCCGGGAACATCGGGCGATCGCCAGGAGCTGAAGTCGAGAGTGGCGGAGATTCTTGCGGAACGGACGGCAGATCTGGAAAGGTTCCGGGCGATGATGAAGGACTCCGGCGCCAGGACAGGCGCCAGCGTCCGGTTCGAGCTGATCGACCTGGATCGGATCTACGAGAAGGACGGCATGAAGAAGATACGGCATTCCCACGTCCGCATGATCCAGACCGGTGCGGCAGGGGAAGAGTCCTTCGTCATCAAGCTCGATGACATGTTCCTCTTTCCGCGTGGGTGGGCTTTCACTTCCATCTGGCCGGCGATCGGAAAGGAACCGCCCAAGCATTGAGAACCGGCGGCGGTCATTGAGGTTTCCGATGTTGCGCTGTTCGGGATCCACCGCGGAGGCGATGTAGTAGCCCCGGTCGCGAAATCCACGGATCGTGAACATGCCGTGTTCGTCGGACACGGCGTGATCCTGGTAATACGGCGATAAAGCAGTCTGCAGAGTGACGAGCGCGCCACGAATCGGCTTACCGGCCGAACTGGAAACTCCCATGCACTCTTGTTTCTGGAACATCCCAATTGCGTCCGATGCGCAGCGCGGTATTCCAAACCACGTCATCGCCGAAGTGATAAAAGGGCTCTGACCACGTCGCGAATCCCCGTGCCTCGGCAGTAATGATCATCCGTTCGTATTCCGGCAAACGGATCTCCAACTGATACCTGCCCGGACGGATTCGAGCCGCAGCTCCTCGGAGGCGGCCGGCGAGACCGGCGCCGGCCGGAGCGCTCCGTTGGCCGAACTGAAGTTCGGCCCTACGTACTACGCAAAGTAGCCGTGTGGCAATTCGGCACGAAACCGGTGAAGCAGGAGTAAAATCGGTGGGCTATGCCGATCCGTCACTGGCTGATGACCACCAGCGCCGCGGTCGCCGGGGGGATCCTCCTCGCCGGCTCGCCCGTTTCCGGACGGGCCCCCGAGGCTGCGCCATATACCGAGACCATCCCGAACACGAAAGTCACCTTCGACATGCTGCCGATTCCCGCTGGCAGCTTCAGCATGGGCAGCCCCGAGGCCGAGTCCGGGCGCGGAACCGACGAAGGGCCGCAGCACAAGGTCAGCATCTCCGCCTTCTACCTCGGATCGAAGGAAGTCACCTGGAGCGAGTACGACGAGTTCGCGTTCAGCCAGGATCTGGTGCGCAAGCGGAAGCTCGGGCTGACGGGGCCCAAGGACGCCGCCGACGCGATGTCGCGCCCGACGCCGCCCTACGCGGATGAATCCTGGGGCTGGGGCAAGGACAGCCAGCCGGTGATCGGCATCACGCAGTACGCCGCATCGCGCTACTGCGAGTGGCTGTCGGCGCGGACCGGAAAGAAATATCGTCTGCCCACCGAAGCGGAGTGGGAGTACGCCGCGCGCGCGGGCACAACCACCGCGTACTGGTTCGGAAACGATCCGGCGACCATCGGCGACTACGCGTGGTTCAAGGACAACGCCGGCGAGCAGCCGCACGTCGGCGGCCAGAAGAAGGCCAACGCATGGGGCCTCTATGACGTTCACGGCAACGTGGCCGAGTGGACCGCGGACAAGTACGACGCCGGCTACTACGCGCAGTCGCCCGCGGCCGATCCAAAGAACGACAACGGCAAGGCGCTCTATCCCTACGCCGTCCGCGGCGGGTCCTGGGATGATGCGCCGGTGAAGTTGCGAAGCGCGGCCCGTCGATCCTCCATCGAAGCATGGAGCCGGCGCGACCCGCAGAATCCGAAGAGCTTGTGGTGGCACACCGACGCGACGTTTGTCGGCTTCCGCGTCGTCGCCGAGTTGGACAATTCGTCGAAGTGAGAGTAATTTCCATTTTCTGGAGCGCGATATGGACCAGCGAGATCAGCAGACACCCGCACCGACCCGGCGTGACTTCATCAAGACATCCGCAGCCGTCGTGGGCGGCACGGTGGCCTCCGGCCTGGTGATTCCGGGCGCCTATGCCGCGGGCAGCGACGAGATCAAGGTCGGTCTCATCGGCTGCGGCGGCCGCGGCACCGGCGCCGTGGACAACGTGCTGCAGGCGGCGCCCGGCGTGCGACTGGTCGCCATGGGCGACATGTTCAAGGATCGCCTGCAGGACAGCCTGCAGAACCTGACGAAGTACGGCGAGAAGTCGGCCGTGCCAGCCGATCGGCAGTTCGTCGGCTGGGACGCTTACAAGAAGGTGCTCGCGAGCGACATCAACTACGTGATCCTGGCGACGCCTCCGGCCTTCCGCGCGACGCACCTGCGCGCCGCCGTCGAGGCCGGCAAGAACATCTTCACCGAGAAGCCGGTGGGCGTGGACCCGGCAGCGATCAAGATGTGCTTCGAGACGGCGGAGATGGCCAAGCAGAAAGGCCTGGCGATCGTCGCCGGCACGCAGCGCCGCCATCACGCGGCGTACCTCGCGGCCATCAAGCGCGTGCAGGATGGCGCCATCGGCGACGTCGTGTCGATGCGCGTGTTCTGGAACCAGGGCGGTCTATGGACCAAGCCGCGCCAGTCCGAGTGGACCGACATGGAGTGGCAGCTCCGCAACTGGCTGTACTTCACGTGGCTGTCGGGCGACCACATCGTCGAGCAGCACGTGCACAACCTGGACGTCGCCAACTGGATCATGGGGAACAAGCCTCCGATCCGCGTGTTCGGCGTCGGCGGCCGCCAGGCGCGCACCGCGCCCGAGTATGGCCACATCTACGATCACTTCGGCCTCGACTACGAGTACGAGAACGGCCACGTGCTCAGCATGTGCCGTCAGCAGCCGGGAACCCCCGGCCTCGTCGCCGAGTTCGCTGCCGGCACCAAGGGGACCTGTGACACGCAGGACGGCGTCCGCTACGAAATCAAGGGGCCGAACGCGTGGAAGTGGACGGGCGAGTACACGAACCCGTACGTCCAGGAGCACACCGACCTCATCGCCAGCATTCGCGCCGGCCAGCCGCTGAACGAGCTGCGGCGCGTGTCGGAGAGCACGCTGACGGCGATTGCCGGACGCGAAGCGGCCTACACGGGCAAGGTGGTGTCGCTCGAGGGGCTGCTCAACTCGCCCTTCAGCCTGATGCCGTCGAAGCTGGAGTTCGGGCCCATCGCCGTGCCTGCTGTTGCCATCCCCGGCGACGGTGGAACGAACTGAGCATGCGCAAGCTCGGACTGCTGATCCTCCTGGCGCTCTCGTGCGCGGGCCTCACGGCCCGCGCACAGGCGCCGAACAAGAAGGTCCTTTACCTCACCTACTCGGCGGGCTTCCGCCACGATGTCATCCCGCTCAGCATGCAGCTGCTGCCCGAGATCGGGAAGAAGAACGGCTTCGACGTCGTGGCGACGAAGGACCTGGCGTTCCTGTACCCAGAAGAGCTGAAGAAGTACGACGCCGTCGTGTTCTACACGACGGGTGAGCTGCCGATTGGCGACGCCGAGAAGGCGAACCTGCTCGCGTGGATCAAGTCGGGCAAGGGGTTCATCGGGATCCACTGCGCGACCGACACGTTCTACAAGTGGGCCGACTACGGCGACATGATCGGCGGCTACTTCAACGAGCACCCGTGGCACCAGGAAGTGAAGATCAAGGTCGAAGATCCGAACACCCCCGCGACGAAGGGCCTGCCGAACCCGTGGGTGCTGAACGACGAGATCTATCAGTTCAAGAACTGGGATCGGAGCAAGCTGCACGTGCTGCTGTCGCTGGACCCGACGTCGGTCGACTTGACGAAGCCCGCGGTGCACCGGACGGACAAGGACTTCGCCAACGCGTGGACGAAGTCGTATGGTAACGGGCGCGTCTTCTACTCGGCGCTCGGCCACCGCTCGGACTTGTGGCAGAGCCCGGAGTATCAGGCATTCCTCGCAGGGGGCATTCGTTGGGCCCTCGGGCTCGAGAATTGACGATTGCAGATTGACGATTGACGATTTCGCTGTGGTGGCGGGCCTTCAGGCCCGCTTGACGATCGCGCTCGCGCTACTCCTCGCGGCGCCGCTCACAGCCTCTCGAGCCAGCCTTACCCGCTTCGAATACCAGGAACCGCACATGGGGACGACCTTCCGGGTCGTCCTCTACGCCGCCGATCCGGCGCGGGCCGACACTACAGCACGTCGCGCGTTCGACCGCATTGCCGGCATCGACGCCAGGCTGACCGACTACGTCGAGACCAGCGAGCTGTCGCAGATCACCACATCGGCGGTTGGCCATCCCGTTCGCGTCAGTGACGACCTGTTGAAAGTCCTGCTGCTTGCCCAGGATCTGGCACGGCGCTCTGACGGTGCATTCGACATCACGGTCGGGCCGCTGACGCATCTCTGGCACCGCGCGCGGAGACAGGTCGAGATGCCCGCGGCCGATGTTCTCGCCGAAGCTCGCGCGCTGGTCGGTTATCGAATGCTGCATGTGGACGGCGGCGCTCGCACGGTGCAGGTCGACCGTGCGGGGATGAAGCTCGACGCGGGCGGCATTGCCAAGGGGTACGCGGCTGACCAGGCGCTCATGGTGGTCAGGGCGATGGGCTCGAGCCGCGCCCTGGTCGCCGCTGGCGGCGACCTTGCGATCGGCGATCCGCCGCCGGACCGCGAGGGGTGGACCGTCGCGCTCGAGGGGCTGATCACCGATCAGCCCGCTCCAGGCAGCCCGATCGTCGTTTCGCGCTGCGGCGTCTCGACGTCGGGCGACGAGGAACAGTGGGTCGAGATCGACGGCATCCGCTACTCCCACATCCTCGATCCCCGCACGGGCATGGGGCTGACGGGCCACTCGTCGGTGACGGTGGTTGCCGCCGACGCGACGACTTCGGATATGCTGGCCACCGCCGTCAGCGTGCTCGGGCCCGAGAAGGGACGCGCGCTCGTGGACGGCTGGATTGGCTCACGAGCATTGATCGGCGAGCGGACACCACGAGGCGATACGTGGGTCCGGTCGAAACAATGGCCGAACTGAAGTTCGGCCCTACGTACTGCGCGGCACACGAGAGGACTCGATGAACCCGACGATACGAATCAAGCTCTCCGTGATGATGTTCCTCGAGTACTTCGTCTGGGGCGCGTGGTACGTGACGATGGGCACGTACCTGCTGCAGACGCTGAAATTCTCAGGCACCGAGAGCGGGTCCGCCTACGGCACCACGGCGCTGGCCGCGATGGTGTCGCCGTTCTTCGTCGGGATGATCGCCGATCGCTTCTTCGCGACCGAGAAGATCCTGGCGACACTGCACATCGTCGGCGCGCTGCTGCTCTACTACGTCTCCACGCTCTCCAGCTTCGGCCACTTCTACCCGGTGCTGCTGATCTACACGCTCTGTTTCATGCCGACGCTCGCGCTCACGAACTCGCTGTCGTTCCACCAGATGAGGAGCCCCGAGAAGGAGTTCCCCGGCATCCGCGTGCTCGGCACCATCGGATGGATCGTCGCCGGCCTGATCATTGGCTGGCTGCGCGTCGAAGCCTCCGCGTTCCAGTTCCAGCTGGCCGCCGGCGCGTCGCTGCTTCTCGGCATCTACAGCCTGTTCCTCCCGCACACGCCGCCGTCGAAGCTTGGGCACGGCGTGGAGATCAGGGACATCCTCGGCCTCGACGCGCTGCAGCTGATGAAGGAACGCTCGTTCGCGATCTTCGTGCTCGGCTCGTTCCTCGTCTGCATCCCGCTGCAGTTCTACTACGCGTTCACCAACCCGTTCCTCAACGAGATCGGTGTCGTCAACGCGGCCGGCAAGCAGACGCTCGGGCAGATGTCCGAGATCGGTTTCATGCTGCTGATGCCGCTCTTCTTCGCGCGTCTCGGCGTGAAGTACATGCTGCTGGTCGGCATGGCCGCCTGGATGGCGCGATACACCCTGTTCGCCTACGGCAACAACGACGCGCTGGTGTGGATGCTCTACGTCGGCATCCTGCTGCACGGCGTCTGCTACGACTTCTTCTTCGTCACCGGCCAGATCTACGTGGACAAGAAGGCGTCGCTGCAGATTCGCGCGGCCGCGCAGGGCTTCATCGCGTTCGTCACGCTCGGCGCGGGCATGTTCATCGGGTCGTACTTGTCCGGCTGGGTCGTCGACCAGTACGTGGTGAACGGCGTCCACGACTGGCGCTCGATCTGGCTGATTCCAGCGGCCATGGCGCTGGGCGTGCTGCTGCTGTTCGCCGTGTTCTTCAGCTACAAGGAGGAGGCGAAGGCCGCATGAAGCGACGCGAATTCATTGCTTCGTCGATCGCAGCGGCCGCCGGTGCCGGCGCGCTCGCGAGCGACAGCCTGGCTCAGACGCCATCCGAGCCGATGCCACAGTTCTACGAGCTGCGTCAGTACCACCTGCGCACCACGATGCGGCAGGACTTCTCCGACTATCTGAAGGACGTGTCGGTGCCTGCGCTGAACCGCGCGGGCATCAGCACGGTGGGTGTGTTCAGCACCGCGGTCGGCCCAGACAGCCCGACATTCTGGCTGCTGCTGCCGCACAAGGACATCACGTCGGTCGCCTCACTCGACAGCAAGCTGCAGGCCGACCAGGAGTACAAGACGAAAGGCGCCGAGCACCACTCGCGCCCGGCAACGAATCCCGGCTACGTGCGCATCGACTCGCAGTTGATGGTCGCCTTCGACGGCATGCCGACGCTCGAGGTGCCGTCCGGTGACGCGTCCGGCGCCTCACGCGTGTTCGAGCTGCGCACCTACGAGAGCCACAGCAAGGCCGCGCACCGCAAGAAGATGGAGATGTTCAACACCGGCGAAATCGCCATCTTCCGCCGCACCGGGCTTGCACCCGTCTTCTTCGGGTCGAACATCGTCGCCCAGCGCATGCCCAGCCTGACCTACATGCTGGTCTTCGCGGACATGGCCGCGCGCGAGAAGAACTGGGGGCAGTTCGTCGGCGACCCCGAGTGGAAGAAGCTCTCGACGACTCCGGGGTTCACGGATCCGGAGATCCTCACGAACATCACGTCGTGCATTCTGCGTCCGACGGCGTTTTCGCAGATTTGAAAGACACTGAAGAGCAGAACTAAAGTTCTGTTCCACAAGTGTCCGTGCAACGACAGCGCGCACGTGTCTGTGCAAAAACACCTGTGGCACAGGACTTTAGTCCTGTGCTTCACCCTCACGGTAGCCGCTCCAGCCGTTTCTCAATCCGATCCAGTCGCTCGATCAGATCCTTCTGCCGCTGGTCGTCGCTGGATGGCGCGTGGCGGAAGAACCACACGGCCCCACCGGGCGCGAGCAGCGCACGCTCGACCTCGGCGAGTGAATCGTAGCCTTGCTTATTGGCCGCGGTGACCAGCTCCGACTTCGAGACGCCTTCCCGCTGCAGGTTCGCCTCAATGAGCTGACCGTGGTCGATCAACGCATCGGGCTTGCCTTCCAGCCACTCCTGCAGCTGCTGATGGCTGTAGAGCTTCCTGACCAGAAAGCTGTTGACCGCCAGCAGCGTGGCCGCGCCGATGAGCCCGCCGGACACGCTGTTGTCGTTGCCGATGATCGCGTTCTGCACCGTGTTCGACAGGATCAGGATGACGACGAGATCGAAGGGATTGAGCTGGGCGAGCAGGCGCTTGCCTGCCAGCTTGAACGCAAAGACGAGGAATACATAGACGATGAGCGGGCGAAGCATCTTCTCGAGCAGTGAGATCGGCGGCACGAACATGTCGTAGAGCGGCAGCGAGAACAGGTGGTCCATCGAGCGCACGCCTCCAGGCCCTTGCAATCCGGGGCCCGGCTCCATTAGATACCGCCATGCCATTTCCGTCACGACTCCACCACGCCCTGGTCGTTGCCGCGCTCGTCGCCGTGTGCCTGTCGCCCGGCCACGCCGGCGCGCAGTCGATCAACCCGAAGCTGCTCGCCGGCCGCTGGGCCGCGTCGTGGATCCGCCATGCGGGCGCTCCGGGGCGCGACATGGGCGTCTACCTGTTCAGGAACTCGTTCGACCTGCCGTCTGTACCAAGCCGATTCGTCGTGCACGCCAGCGCGGATCAGCGCTACGAGCTGTTCGTGAACGGCGCGCGCGTAGCCACCGGGCCTGCCCGTGGCGATTTGGATCACTGGCGGTTCGAGACAGTGGACATCGCGCCGCATTTGCGCGCCGGGCGGAACCTGATTGCCGCGATCGTGTGGAACTTCGGCGCAGAAGCGCCGATGGCACAAATCAGCAACGAGACCGCCTTCATCCTGCAGGGCGACGGCGACGCCGAGGCGGTCGTGAACACGGGCAAGACCTGGAAGTCGGCCGTGAACCCGGCCATCACGCTGCTCCCGATCGATCGCGCCTCGATCCACTACTCCTACTTCGTGGGCGGACCGGGCGAGATCGTCGATGCGAGCCGCTACCCGTGGGGCTGGGAGAAGTCCGACTTCGACGACGGCGGGTGGAGCGCGGCCGAAACGATCACGCCAGGCGGCCCGCGCGGCGCGCGCGATTCGCCCTCGCGCTGGTTCCTCGTCCCGCGCGGCATCCCGCTGATGGAAGACACGCCGGAGCGGCTCGAGAAAGTGGCGAGAACCAGCGGAGGCGACGTGCCGGCGGGCGTACTGCAAGGCTCGATGCCGTGGACGATTTCCGCGAACTCGACGGCCACCGTGCTGCTCGATCGTGGCCACCTGACGACTGCCTATCCAGAGGTCATGACGTCCGGCGGCCGCGGCGCTTCGATCTCGATGACGTACACCGAGGCCTTGCACACACCGCGCGCCGACGGCGGCGTGGAGGACAAGGGCAACCGCAACGAAGTCGAGGGCAAGGTCGTCACCGGGCTCCGCGATCGCTTTCTTCCCGACGGCGGGAGCAACCGCGTGTTCCGCACGCTGTGGTGGCGAACGTTTCGCTACGTCGAGGTGACGGTGAAGACTGCCGGCGAGCCGCTTTCCAGCACATTGGGATCCTAAGCTTAGAATTCCACGTGGACAAGTTGTCG
>JADMIO011564992.1_pt1 | contig 60051 bp, 50 predicted proteins | sample 8958161 | NCBI WGS metagenome assembly JADMIO01 (sample SAMN16585339, study PRJNA669376) | soil metagenome | isolation source: Crop rotation soil | place: USA: Cullars Rotation, Alabama | collected 2011
GCCGCGACTTCAAGTCACGTGAATTCCAAGCTTCGGATCCCACTGTGCTGGAAAGCTTGCCGTCCTTGTCGAACACCTGGAGCTTGCCGCCGGTCAGGTCCACCGAGTCGGGCCAGAAGTCCCGGGCGTTCTCGTCGGGCGCGGCGCCGCCGTCCTCGAGCGCCGTCTCACGCTTCTCGATCCGGATCAGCTCGCGCGTCAGCCGCTCGTGCGTCTGGCGCAGGCGGACGAGCTCGCCCCCGGCCACCTTGGAACTCTCGCCGGCCTCGCCCGTCGCCTTCCACTCGCCGCTGTCCACGCGGATCTGCACGGCCTTCACCGCCGCCGCGAGCTGCTTGTCCTTGAGCTGGGTGAGGATCCACTCGGGATCGCTCCACCGCTCCTCCGTACCGTTCTTGGCGCCGGCGGGGCGCATGACCTCGATCTGCCGGCGCGTCTTGTACAGCTCGATCAGCTCGTCGTCGGTCATGGGGACGTAGAAGCCGGCCGTCGGGTCGACGCCCCACTCGGCGCTGTCGTCGGTGCGCTGGATGCAGCGCCCCGACGGGAGGTAGTACTTCTGCTCGGTGATCTTGAGCTCGCCCCCCGTCGGGAGCGACAGCACGTTCTGCACCAGCCCCTTGCCGAAGCTGCGCGTGCCCACGACGATCGCGCGGTGGTTCTCGACCAGCGCGCCCGACAGGACCTCGCTGGCCGACGCGCTCTGCCCGTTGAGGAGCACGGCGATCGGGAAGTCGGGGAACGTGCCCTCGGCCTTGGCGCGGGTGACTTCCTCGGGGACCGTCCGCCCCTTGGTCGAGACGATGACGCCCTCCTTCAGGAACAGGTCGGCGAGCCTGGTCGCCTCGGGCAGGAGGCCGCCGGGGTTGTTACGCAGGTCGAGCACCAAGCCGGCGAGCTTGCCCTCGCGCGCGCCCACCGACTCGAGCGCCCGCTGGAGCTCCTCGGCGCACGCCGGCGTGAACTGCGTGAGCCGGACGTAGCCGATGTGCCGCGCGGGGTCGATCGTGAACATCCACCGGTTGGCGTCGGTGTCGTCTCGGTGAAAGCCCTTGACGCTCTTGGTCTTGATGTGCTCGCGCGTGATCGTGAGCGGGATCTTCTCGCCCTTGCGCTCGATCGTGAGGCCGACCTGCGTGCCGGGCTTCCCGGAGAGCAGCTTCACGCACTCGTCCACACCCAGCTTGTGCGTGGTCTTCCCGTCGATCTCCACGACCTTGTCGTCGGCCATCAGGCCGCCCTTGTAGGCCGGAGAGTCCTCCAGCGGTGAGACGATGACCAGCCACCCGTCCTCGATGTTCACCTGAGCGCCGATGCCCACGTACTCGCCCGTAAGGTCCTTGGTGAATTCGGTCTTCTTGGCGGCGGGGACATAGACCGTGTACGGATCGTTCAGCGACTCGAGCATCCCGTTGATGGCGCCGGTCTGGAGTGTCTCGTCGTTGGGGACGTCCACGTACCGCTCGTTCAGGATCGCCTTGATGTCGATGAGCGGGTCGAGGAAGCGGTAGTCATCGCCGTGGTGCGTGAAGGCCGACGTCGAAGCCAGAACGACGGCGCCGACGGTCGCGGTCAGGGCGGCGACGGAGACGAGGCGGGAGTTTCTCACGAATGTACCTCCAAGAGCGGCCGATCCCCGGCCTCCTTGCGCTTCGGGCGAGGCTGTGCTTTGGATTCTGTTCGGCAGAATCCTAGCCGCGTTGCACGGAATGTGGCGGCAACCACGCTCACATGGATGCGCGGGGAGTGGGAGCACGTCGCGACACGGATCCAGCAGGGGACAAGCGGTCACGCCCCCGCATGCCGCAGCGCCAGGAGCGAGTACGCCCCCACCAGCACCGGGTCGTTCTCCATCCACCGGTCCTTGAACGTCTGAAAACTCCCGTCGGGCTGCTGCAGCGCCCCGAGCCTCGCCACCAGGTCCCGCGCCCATTCGCGGTCGCTGGTCTTGCCGTCCTTGTCGATCACGCTCACCTTTGGATCGCCCCAGGCGTGCAGCGCCCGCGCGAAGGTCACGAAGTAGTAGTACATCCCGTCGAGGCCGACGCCGGGGTTCTCTTCGAGGGTGTAGTTGCGCCGCAGCCAGCCGTACGCTGCAACCACGCGCGGATCGTCGCGGGTGAGCCCCGCGTAGAGGTAGCTCTTGAATCCGGCGTACGACATCGAGCCGTACGCGCGCAGGCGGCTCACCTTCGTGCCATCGTCCATCGTCTCCTCGATCGTGCCCGCGCCGTAGCTCTGGCCGCTCCCGACCTTCTCCTTGCCCTCGCTGGTCGAGTAGATGAAGCCGCCCTGCTTCGAGCCTTGGGCGTAGGGCATGTCGTTCACCGAGCCGAGCATCTGCGTCCGCTGGAGGAAGACCAGCGCGCGCCGGAAGACGGGATCGCTCGACTCGACGCCCGAATCGTGCAGCGCCTGGATCACGAACGCGGTGTTCGAGAGGTCGGGCCTGCCGCTCCCGCCATAGCCGAAGCCGCCGTAGTACGCGTGGTCTTTGTCCACCTTCTTGGCCGTGTCACGCATCCCCTCGTACTCGATCGCCCCCTCGCCGTACTGGAGACTCCGCAGGAAATCCTGCGCCGGCTTGATCGCCGCCTGCGCCTCGGGCGTCTTCACGCGCGCCAGCGCCGAGAGACAGATGGCCGTGTTGTAGCTGGGAAGAACCTTGTCGTAGATCCCGCCGTCGGGCTGGCGCTTCGAGAGGATGAACTTCACCGCGTCGGCGACGGGCTTGTCGTTCGGCGAACCGCCCTCGCCCGCCAGCAGGCCGTTCACGATCAAACCCGTGATGGCCGGGTAGGTCGGACCCTTGGGATTGATCGCCCACCCGCCGGTCGCCGCGTCCTGCTTGCTGAACAGGAACGCCGCGGCCTTCGCGGCGATCTCGGCGGCCCTGGGGTTCTGGGCCGCGGCGGGTTGGCGCCGCACGGCACCTCGCGCCAGCACAGGAGCGGCCGCCGCGGCAACGCCCAGAGCAACGAATTCACGACGGGTCAGCGCGTGCATCGAGCTTCCTTTCGTCAATCCCGCGAGCCGGGCGAGCGCAATCGGTCGAGAACGATAGCCGCCGCGGCAACAGCGGCGGTTTCGATGCGCATCGCGTGGGCGCCGAACCTGGCGCGCACGGCGCCCGCCCGAACGGCGGCGCCGGTTTCAGCCTCCGTCCACCCGCCCTCGGGTCCAATGAGGATCCGGACCGCGCGGGCGTCGTCCCCCAGAGCGCGATGGTTGAAGGGTGTCCCCGCCGCGTCCGCGAAGACGACCGCCCCCGATCGCAACGCGTCGGAGATCTCGCCCCCCGCCTCGAGTTCCATGAGCCACGGGCGCCCGCACTGCTTGGCCGACTCAACGACGATGCGCCGGAGGCGCTCGGCCTTGTGCTCGGTCGCCCCGGCGACCGAGCGCTCCGCGCGCAGCGGCGCCCACGCGTCCACGCCGATCTGCGCGAGCTGATCAACCATGTCGTCGAGCCGGCCGCCCTTGGGCACGGCGGACCAGACCTCGACGCGCGGACCGGGGCGCGGATGATCCTGCACCCGATCGATCGACACCTCCAGCTCCCACTCCCTCGCTCGCGCGTCCTTGCCGATCTTGACGATCCGGGCCAGAGCGCTCCGCCCACGACCGTCGAGTACTGTCAGGGTGTCGTGCACGGCAAGTCGCTTGACCCGTGCCGCGTGCTGCGCTTCATCGCCGCCGATGCGCAGACGGTCGCCCGGGCTCACGGAACCCAGCGGGGCATGAACGCGATGCTCGGACACAGCGGCGGTCTCCACGGGTCGGGGCCCGGTAACTCTCGTGTTCGCCCTTGAGTCGGGGCACGCACGGGCCGATGATGAAACGATACAGGACCTCGCGGCGTGACGCGCCGGCGCCTCCCGTATCGCCACACCATGCCTGAACCACAGGACAACAACGCGGGCGGAGACCTTGACGGGCGCGTGGGAACGCTGCTGCACGAAGCCCTCAACGCCGCGCGCCGCGCCGAGGACTCGCTCGAGGCGACCGACGTCACTCCCGCGCCGGAGCCTCTGACCGCCGACTCGAGCCGCAACGGTGACGCCGTGGCAGCCCGGCCCGGAGTAGATCGGTCGCCCTCGCCGCCCGCACCGGACGACGTTGGACAGCTCGACGACGACCTGGCGCGGCTGACCGAGTCTCTGATCGCAAGCGAGGCCATCGACCCCGGCGGAAGCGCAGCCCGCTCCGCCGTCCCGGAGCCGTCGGATCTCAGGCCCGGCGCCACGGTCTCTCCCCCACCGCCCCCGGCACCGCCCGTCCGCCCGGAGCCCTCGTCGACGGCGGCGCCTCCGCCCGCGCGCACCGAGCCTATGCAGTCGGGGCCCGCGACAAGCCCCGCGCCGAGCCCGCCGCCCGCGGCAATCGCGCCACCGGTGACGCCCGTCGCGACAGTCGCGCCCGAACCGACGAAACCCGACGCCGCCCGTCCCCTGGCGAAGGTCATCGCCGGGGCCGCGCCGGTCGCACTGTCGGGTCTGGCGACCGTCTCCGCGCCCCTGCTCAAGCAGCCCCGCATCGTGCGCGACACCCTGGGCTGGATCGCGCTGTGGACGATCTTCCTGGCGGCGTGCGTGTGGGTCTACGCGTTGTTCGTGCACAAGCCCGCGCCGCCGGAATCGGCCCGCGAGGCGATCGAGCTGGTGACCGAGGAGCGTCCCCCCGCCCCCCCCAAGGCCGACGAGCACGGCGCGGGATCGGACGGCGCGCCGGCGCACGACGCCCCCAAGCCCGCCGACGGCGGGCACCACTGACGCGCCCTAACCCTTCGGCGCCTCCAGCGCGCGGTCCAGGAGAGATGCAACCAGATGGTTGCGGTACGTCTCATCGGTGAACACCGAGGGCGGGGCCGTCGCGCGCTGAGGCGCACGCTCGGCCGCGCGCGGCGCCGACATCGTCGTCGGTGCCGGGGCGCGGGCCCGGAACATCTCGCGTGCCGAGGTGCTCGCCGGCGCCGCGACCGGGGCCCGGCCCTGCGGCGGTCGGGCCGCCGATGAGCGCGGCGCGGGACGCGACGCGGGGATAACCTCGCGCGGCGCCCCGATGTGGAACACGGTCCCCGCCGGAACCGCCGCGCCCCCGACGCCCGTGGACTGCGAATCGGAATAGGTCGCCACCAGGCCCCCCTGCGTCCGGGCAAGCTGTCCGGTCTGCTTACCCGCGTTCATCACGCGGTAGACGCGGTCGAAGGCGCTGGGCGCGCGCAGGTCCGCCGGGGCCAGGCGCCCGGGCCCGGCGAGCGGGCCGGCGCTGGCCGATCCCGGATCGACAGGGCGGAGTTCCGACTGCGCGTGCGCAGCGCCCGCCGCCCCGAGCACGCAGCCCGCGAGAATCGCGCGTACGACGATGGAGTCCGGTCGCGCCACGCGTTTCACCTCAAGAGGATCCTGAACTGCACGATCAACCCCGCATCGGCGGAGTTCGGGAGCGCCGCCAGCGCCTTGCCCTTGGCCGTCCAGCGGTACAGCGCATCCTTCAGCGGCTCGTCCACTTCCCGGTACCCCGTGCTCAGCCCCGGCAGGAAGTCGACGTTGGTCACCTTGCCCGTACGCGCAAACGTGATACGCACGATCGGATTGCGCGGCAGCGCGGCCAGGCGCGTCGTGTCGCTCCATTCCGGACGGACGGTCTTGATCTCCAGACCCTCCGTGGCGGCGACGCGCCCGGGCCGGACATCAATCGTTCCCTTGATGGCCGCGGGCGTGGACTGGCGATCGGACCTTTCGCCGGGGCGCTGGCCGGAAGTCGTGCCGGGCGGCACCGGGGGCGCCGGCGGCGCCGCGGCCACCTCGGGCTGCGGCGGCGGCGCGGTCGGTGCCGGCGGACCCACCTGTGCGGCTTCCGTCGGCGCCGGTGTGGGCGCGGGGGGCTGAGGCTCGGTCTCCGCACTCGCGGGCTTTTCGAGCGGCTCTTCGGGACGCACGCCGACGGATGCCGCGACCGGTTCGCCGGGCGACGTCTCCGGAGTGTGAACCCCCTTTACCTCGGGTGCGGGCGGCTCGACCGGAAGCGCCTCGACCGGGGACGGCTCGACCTTTGGGGGTGTGGCCGGTGCAGGACGGGCCGCGGGCTCCGCCTTCGCGATCGGCTGCTCGGCACCGCGTGCGCCCGGATCGGGCTCCATCGCCGATTGCTCGACCGGCGCAGCGTGGGCCAGGTGCTCGGTCGGATCGGCGAAGCCCAGCCAGGTGTCCGTCTTGTGCGGCGATTCGGCGATGCCCAGGACCAGCGGCTGCGGCTCGGGGACTTCCAATCGAGCCGGGTCGGGCCGATCCGCCAAGGACCGGAAACCGTGGCGCCACGCATCGCCGTATCGAGCCAGACCCACGACGCCCGCGGCGTGGACAGCCACACTGGCGACAAGACCCATGGTGAGCGACCGGGATGTGCCGATGAATTCGGGCATGTTCGCGCGGATGAATAGACCATCCGCCTCCCGCGTAGCAAGGGTAGTCTTTGGTAGTACGAACTTCTCACCGCCGGCGTTCGTGCGAAGTTGGGGGTGGACGATGCGCATCCTGGTCGGATTTGTCGCGGTGCTCCTATTCTCGCGCGCGGCGGCGGCACAGACGCCCTTGGTCTACGGCGAGGGCGAGCCCGCGCCGCCCGTGCAGGCCGGCGCGTGGGTGCGCGGCGAGCCGGTCAGCCGGTTCGAGCGTGGACGCGTGTACCTCGTCGAGTTCTGGGCCAGCTGGTGCGCCGCCAGCAGGCGCGCGATCCCGCGCCTTTCGGCCTTGCAGCGCGCACACCCGGACGACCTGACCGTGCTCGCGATCAGCAGCCGCGACCTGCAGGGCGAGTCGCTCGAGCGGGTCACCGCGGCGGTGAGCGAGCAGGGCGAGGCGATCGCCTACCGCGTAGCGTTCGACGACCGCCGGCGCACCGCCCGCGCCTGGCTCGACACCTTCGACGTGCGCTCGGTCCCGACGGCGTTCCTGGTGGATCGCTCCGGCGTCATCGCGTGGATCGGCAACCCGCTCTGGCCCTCGGGCGAGATGGAGGAGGCGGCGGCGCTGGTGCTCGCCGATCGCTTCGGCCCGGGGGCGCGCGAAGCGCTCCGGGCGCGTTACGTGGCCCGCCTCGACCGCGTCGCGCGCCTCGAGCGCGAGTTCGAGGAGATGGACCGCGCCGCGCAGCCCGCCCGCGCCCTGCGCCTGGTCGAGACGCTGCTCGAGGCCAACCCCGACGCCGCGCCCGAGTACGCCGTCCGCAAATTCGACCTGCTGCTCTCGACGCCCGGGGGCGCGGACAAGGCCTTCGAGTTCGGACGCGCGGCGGTCGGGGGCGTGCTGCGCGACGACGCCGACCGCCTCCGCACCGTCGCGTGGACGGTCCTCGAGCAGGAGGGGCTCGAGCGCCGCGACCTCGACCTCGCGCTGCGCGCCGCCCTCCGCGCGGTCGAGGTCTCGCGGAGCAAGGACGCCGACGCGATGGACACTCTCGCGCTGGCCCGCGCGCGGCGCGGCGAATTTGCCGAAGCCGTCGAGGCCCAGCGCCGGGCCGTCGAGCTGACCCCCGAGGATCACCTGCGGGCCGATTACCAGGAGCGTCTGCTCGAGTACGAACGCAGCGCGCCGAAGCGCTGAGCCCTAGCGCGCCGGGCGCACGTATTCGCGCCCACCCCACCGCATCGGCGTGCCGCGCCGAAGATCCCGCGCCGCACGCGTCAGGATCGACGCCACCAGCCAGCTCCCCACGACGTGCCCGGGGAACGACCACAGCGGCGCGCGGCTGAGCCGGTAGACCCACACCAGGCCGACGGTCCACGGCACCGCCGCCAGCGCCGCGAACGCGGCGAGCGGGACCCGCCCCGGATCGCTCGATTCCAGCGTAAGCGCCGCGCCCAGCAGCAGCGCCGGGAAGAGCGGCAGCACGCCCCCCACGAGCCGGACCCGCCACGCGCTCTCGGCCAGGCGGGCCGGCTTGCAGTTGGCGGTCTCGGTGTAGATGCGCTGCCACCCCCGCCGGAAGCTGGACCAGTCCGGGTACATGCGGCACGTGAGCAGCCGGTCCGCGAGGAAGACCCCGGTGCGGAGCCTGTGCTGGGCGGCGACCCGCGCCAGCGCCACGTCCTCGAGGATCTCGTCGCGCACGGCGGCGTGCCCGCCGATCGCCCGGTACGCCGCGCCACGGAAAAGCATGAACTGCCCGTTCGCGAACGCCCGCCGATCGTCGTCACGGTTGGCGCTGATGAGCGGGTACTGGCGCATGAGCTCGAATCCCGCGGCCGGCTGCGCCAGGACCTCGTGCCAGCGCGACGACGTCAGGGTGCTCATCAGGCTGAGCAGGTCCAGCGCGCGGTGCTCGAGCATCGCGACCGTCGCCCGCACGCACGCGGGGTCGAAGACCGTGTCGGCGTCGGCGAAGAGGAGCAGGTCGGCCTCCGCGGCCTGCGGCGACTCGGCCGCCCGGCGCAGCGCGTTCACCTTCCCCGCCCAGTCGGGCGGGCACTCGGTGATCTCCAGGAGGTGGAACCGCGGGTCGCCGTCGATCGCGCCCCGCGCCGCGCCCAGCGTCCCGTCCGTGCACCGGTCGAGCGCCAGAACGACCCGGAGGTTCGCGTAGTCCTGGGCGCGCAGCGAACGCACCAGGCCCGAGATGATGCGCTCCTCGTTGTGCGCGGGGATGACCACGCACACCGACGGGGGCGCCCCCGGGCGCGCGGGCAGCGCCAGCCCCGAGCGTGCGGTCGGGATGGTCGTGACCGTACGGGCGATGCGCGCGAGCGCGATCACCCAGTACACCACGAGCACGCCCGAGCCAGCCGCGAGCACGATGATCAGGATGGCGCGCGCGGTTTCCATGCGGCGGGCGGCGGCGGAGCGTAGGGACGCGCAGCGCCCCCGTGCTGGAGCGTACAGTCCCGGCGATGCCCTCGCACGCGGCCTCGCCGAGCCCCGGCCCGCCCCGCCAGCGCCCCGGCGCGCCGGCCTGCGCGTTCGTGCTCGACCGCGCCCAGGCCCGGGCGATCGATACCCTCGCCGTTCAACGCCACGCCATGACGCCGATCGTGCTCATGGAAAACGCGGCACGCCATGTCGCGGAGATCGCACTCGACATGGCCGCGCAGGCCGACGAACCGCGGATTCTCCTGGTCTGCGGACCCGGCAACAACGGGGGCGACGGTCTGGGCGCGGCCCGCCACCTGCACAACCTGGGCGCCCGTGTGGGCGTGCTCCTCGGCGCCGACGAGGCGGCCGTGACGGGGGACGCCGCGACCAATCTTGCGATCGCCCGCACCATGGGGCTCCCGATCGACACGGCCGGCACGTCCGATGTTCCGGCCGCCGCGGACCGCGCCGCCGCACGCCTCGGCGGGGTCGCGGTCATCGTGGACGCCCTCTTCGGCACCGGGCTCACCCGCGACGTGCGCGAGCCCGAGGCGTCCCTCGTCCGGTGGATCAACGCGCGGCGCGCCCCGGGCACGCGCGTGCTGGCCGTCGATCTCCCGTCGGGCCTCGATTGCGACACCGGCCGTCCCTTGGGCGTCGCGGTCAAGGCCGACGTAACGGTGACACTGTGCGGCCTGAAGAAGGGCTTTCTCGAGCTGGGCGCCCAGGAGTACGTCGGTGAGGTCGTCGTCGCCGACATCGGCGTGCCGCGCGAGCTGGTGGAAAGCCTCGGCGCCGCCTACGAGCACCGCGAGCCCGGCGACGGCCAAGAACAGGACGACGAGCCGGGCGAGGCCGGACGCAAGCCCGGAGACTCGGCGCGCTGAGCGCCGCTCGCCGACTCAGTTCCCGGTCGACGCGGCGGGAGCAGGCTCGGGCTTGGCGTCCTTGGCCGCCTCTTCACGCAGCGACGTGCGCCATTCCAGGTCGAGCGCGCCGAAGTCCAGCCCCAGGGCCTTGCGGGTCGCGTCGTCGAGGTTCGCCCCCGCCGCCATCTCCCTCATCCAGCCGTTTCGCGCGGCGCGCCCGAACCGGTCGGAGATGTACGCGACCATGTGGTGACCCTGGTGATACACGTAGGCCTGGTCCTCGTCCTTGCAGGTGTGGAAGTCGGCCAGGCGCGACCAGTCGGCAAGCGCGTCCTCCGCCGCCCACCCCTTCACCAGGCGCGTGAACCGCTTGCCCTGGTACTCCTCGGCCGAGAGCTCCGCCACGCCCTCGAGGATCCACCACGGCATGTCGTTGGCCCGGGGCCCCAGCTCGAACGTGCACACGTGCCCGTACTCGTGCGCCAGGAGAGCGCGCAGCTCGCGGCCGCCGGCGCGCCGGCCGGGCATGATCTTGACCGACTCCTTCGGCTCGTTCCAGCCCGAGAGCCCGTCGTCGTAGCTCAGGTAGATCGACTCCTGCAGGTGGCGCATCGACGCGTACAGCTTCACCACCTGCACCCGCTCGATCGCGAGCTCGAACCCCTTGTGCACGTGCTCGCGCACCTCGGGCAGCGCCTCGGCGACGCGCGCGGCCACTTCGCCCAGGTCCTTCGCGAAGCAGACGCGCACGCCCGGAGCCTCGATCACGCTCCACTGCTCGCCCGCGAAACGCCACGCCCCGTCGCGCCGCACGAACACCGCCGGGAACGACACCGACCTGGCCCGCCGGCCGTCCTCGGCGATCTTCCATTCGAGCTTCAGCTCGCCGCGCGCCTCGCCGCCCTCGATCGTCGGGCCTCCCTCACCCCAGGAGAGCGCGAACTCACCGACCTTGTGCCGGTCGAAGTCCGCCGCCCAGTTCTGCTGCTCCACCAGGAAGATCGGGTCCGCGCCGTCCACGCACGCGAGGTACGCGCCCTTGTCCCCCGCGAGCACCGCGCCCGTCATCCGGTCCATCGCGGCCCGCAGGTCCGCGTTGTCGTCGGCCCGAGCGCGATGGGCGAGCGCCGAGCCGAGCGCGACCACGAGACACCAGATCATGGAGACCCGCACGCGCCGAGCGCGGAGAACAAATAGTCCTTGATTCATGGCCAAAGCCTAGCGGCTCTGACGTCGCCGCGCACGCGCCGCGCGGGCCTCTACTTCGGGGACTCGGCTTCCGTTTCCGAGGCGGGCGGCAGGGTGGCCCGCCACGCGCCGCTGAGCTCCTCGAACCCGCTGCCCAGCACGCTCCGGCACCCGTCGTCGAGCGCCGCGCCCGCGCACAGCGCCCGCAGCCACCGGTTGCGCTGCGCACGCCCGAAGCGGTCGGAGAGGTACCCCATGAAATGGTGCCCCTGCACGTACGCGAGGTACTTCAGCGGCTGCTCGCACGTGTCGTAGTCGGCGATCTTCTCCCACGGCGCGACCCGCCCGCGCCGCGCGAAACGCTGCATCTGCCGGTCGTTCGCGCCGCCCTTGCCCTCGTCGAACTCTTCGGCCGCCAGCTCCGCGACGCCCTCCTGCATCCACCACGGCAGGTCGCGCGCCCCGGGCCCCAGTTCCCACGTCGCCGCGTGCCCGTACTCGTGCGCGAACGCGCGCACCCACCGCTCCCGCCCCTTCGTGTAGTTGCGCATGAACTTGATCGACTCCCCCGGCTCGTTCCACCCGCCCAGGTACGGGTCCGGCATGGAGAGATAGACGGTCGCCTTGAGGTGGTCCATGTCCGCGTAGAGCTTGATCGTCTGCGGCGCGGTACCCGCGATCTCAAACCCCCGGTCCACGTGTTTCCGCGCAACGGGAAACGCCCCGCGCACCTCGCGCGCGATCTCCTCGTCGCCGGTGAGATACTTCACCACAAAGCCGTCGCCCTCCAGCGTCAGCCAGTCCTCGCCCGACCACAGCCAGCGCCCGTCGGCGCTCCGCGTGAAAACGATCGGCGGAAACCCGGCCCGCCGCTCGACCGCCTTGTCCGGCGCGATCTCGCGCCCGTTCTCGTCCACCGCGATCTTCCACGTGAACCACACGCGGCAGACCGCGCGCGACTCCTCGAACGCGGCGCCCTCGTCCGCCACGGTCGCCGCGAACTCGAACGGGTGGTGCTTGGCGAGGTCCTCGGCCCAGTGGCGCATCTCGGTCGCGAGCCGCGCCTCCGACAGGTCGACGCGCGCGAGAAACGCCGAAGCATCGCCGGCGAGCACCGCCTCGCGGATGGAGGAGAGCGCGCTCTCGACCCCGGCGCGGGCGCTGCCAGAGGCCGGAGGCTCGACCGCGCGGGCCGCGGCACCGAAAACACACAACGCAGTCAGGAAAGCACGAAGCATCGCCCGAGCATACCGCGCGGCCTCGCTGCGGCGACCACGGAATTCGACCCGTCTACGCGTGCTCCAACTCCTCCACCGTCCGCGGCCAGTCATCCTTGAGCAGCCTCGACAGCGACCGGTCCGCGAGAACCTTCCCGCCCGTCTGACATGTGGGGCAGTAGTTCATCTCGTTCTCGGCGTACACCACGCGCTGGATCGGCGTCTCGCACATCCAGCACGGTTGCCGGTACTTGCCGTGGACTCTGAAGTCAGGCCGGAAGGCCGTGATCTCGCCAACACCCGGGAAGCGTCCGATCGAGCCGCGCGGCGGATCGTCGCGCCCGGCTCCGTGACCCGCCCGAGGCATGCCGAATTGCACGCGCAACGAATCCGTCCACTCGCCGAGGCTGGTCGCCGCGCCAAGCAACAACGCTCCGATCTCATCGTCGGTAAGCGACCGCGTCAGCCGGAACGGGCTGAGCCGGCACCGAAACAGAATCTCGTCCGAGTACGCGTTCCCGATCCCGCTCACGATGTGCGGATCGGTCAGCGCGCGCTTCAGCGTCCGGTTCTCGCGCCGCAACGCCGCGCCGAACTCTTCGGTGGTGCACGTCAGCGGCTCCACACCCCCGGGATCCAGCGCGTCGAGCGCCTCCTTCCCCTTCACAAGGTGAAGCGACGCGCGCTTCTTGGTCCCCGCCTCGGTGAGCAGGAGCGTCCCGGTCTCGAACTCGAACGCCGCGAGGTCGATCTTCGCCGAGAGCGGCGTACGCCCCGCGCCCTTGGACTTCACATCGGTTGATCCCGGCGCCGGGTACCACAGGAGCCGTCCCGCGATCATGAGGTGCAGCACCGCGTACAGGTGATCGCTCAAACCGAGAACGATCCGCTTGCCCATGCGATCGACCGAGTGGACGCGGGCATCCGCGACACTCTCAACCGGCGGCTCGAACGTCCGCAGGAGAAACGGGCTCTTCACTCGGATACGTTCGAGGCGCTTCCCCACGACGCGCGGGCGCAGCGCTTCGACGTAGATCGTGATGTCCGGCAACTCCGGCACACAATCAGACTACCGAGTACTCCGCCCGATTCTCGGCGCCTCCTGACTCCAAGGGGCGCGGGCGTCTCGCCCGCCCGTCCCCGCTCGCTGCTCGGGTCTTGATCCCTCAGTGATCCGTCTCGGGTATCACCGCCTCCTTGGCCGCTGCTATGTCCGGCGCCCGCGTTCCTCGCGAACCCACCCGCCCGTGCAGCGTCCACATCTGGTACGCCGACCACACGTATGCCGCGCCGGCGAGTGCCAGCGGCCACGTGAAGCTCTTCGTCACTTCGTAAAGGAGCACGCCCAGCCCCTGGAACACCGCCCCGCGCAGCCCCACCATCGTCGCGTGGATCGCGACGTACTTGGGCACGCGGTCCGGACTCGGGGCCAGCGCCACCGGCCCGAGCATCCACCCGATGTTCGCCCCCGCGTGCGCGACGCCGTACCACGCGCTCGCGATCGCCAGGTCCCGCACCGTGTGCGCCTCGAGCGCCCAGATGAGCCCGAAGGGGTACAGCGCCAGCATCGCGAACGAGATCGCCGTGCTCCGCACCGCCCCCATCCGATCCATGAGCCACCCCGCCGGGACCAGCGCGAGCACGATCGCGATCTGGTACGGCACGGTCGTGCTCGACGCGATCTCCTCGTACCCCAGCCCCAGCCCCTCGGTCGCCAGGAGCGGCACCAGCGCGTACGCGATCATCCACCCCACGCCGTACGTCATGTACGCCGCCTCGTAGCGCGCGAACACCGGGTCCTGCTTGAGGACCGTGCCCATGTGCAGGATGGGGTCCAGCAGCAGGCCCAGGCGCGGCGTGCCCGGCTCGTTCGTGCGCACCGTCCGCTCGCGCGACATTCCCGTCGCGTGCGCGAGCCAGCCCAGCATCAGGACGCCCGCAAGCTGCGCGCCCGACGCGATCGGCAGGAAGATGCGGAACGATTCCGGGTTGTTGTGCAGCCACACGCCCACGCCGTACCCCGCCAGCGCCCCCGCCGTCATCACCGACCCGTACAGCACGCCGTACACGCTGCCGCGCCGTTTGTCCGTGTACAGCCGCTTCAGGAGCGCGCCCGCGACGGGGTAGTACCCCGGACCGCCGATACTCGCGATCACGTGCGGCACGATCACCATCCACACGTTGCTCGCAAACGCCCCGCACGCCACCGGCAGGCAGCACACCAGCCAGTACACCGCCAGGTATCGCCCCGTGCCGCGGCGCTCGAAATAATCGTTCCAGAAGATCGACAGCGCAAAGCACACCGTCGGCGCCGCCGTGACGATCAGCACCTCCGCGTGGTTGGCGTGGAAGTACTTCTTCGCCAGGACCGGCAGCATGAAGATCACCGCGGTCTGCGACGCCTGGATCAACGCCGCGGCGGCGACGTGCACGGGAAGCACCCACGCTGGAAGTCGCTGACCACTCGGCGCGCCACGCTCGGCCAATGCACGGTTCCTTTCGCGAAGCACGGAACCAGCCGCGCCGGGTGCGAGGGGCATTGTTGCACCGCCACCCGCCGGTGCGACGTGCACGCCGCGCGAATACTGCCATTCCTCGTCGGGTCGCCGAGGTTGGGAATTCCCGCGGCGCTGGTAGGCTGTACCGCTCGCTCGAGAGCGACCACTCGACAGCGCGGGAGGCACACATGAACCGGATCGGGGCTGCCGCGATCGTGCTCACAATCGGCTCGCCGGCCGGTGCGGAAGAACCGCCCCGAGAGTTCGCCAGCGGCGTGAAGCAGTTCATCCGCGCGTCCACGGCGCGGACCGTCATCACGCACGTCCGGATCATCGACGGCACCGGTGCAGCCCCGGTGAGCGACCGGAACGTGGTGATCGAAGACGGCAGGATCGCGGCGATCGGCGCCGGCTTCGATGTCGAACCGGCGGAAGGCACAACCGTCCTGGACGGGCGCGAGCGCACCGTCCTGCCCGGGCTCGTGTGCATGCACGAGCACATGTACTACATCGCGCGTCCGAACCTCAACGAGTCGGGGAGGTCGGAGGAGCCGCTGATCGTGCCCCAGATGATGTTCTCCGCGCCGCGCCTGTATCTTGCCGCAGGGATCACGACCGCGCGGACCTGCGGGAGCGTCGAGGGCCAGTCGGACATCAACCTGCGCGACCAGATCGACGCGAGCCGGCTCGTCGGCCCGCACTTGGACGTGACCGCGCCGTACCTTCAGGGCCAGGGCGGGGCGTTCATCCAGATGTACCAGCTCAAGGACGCCGCGGATGCGCGGCGGTTCGTCAACTTCTGGGCCGACGCGGGGGCGACATCGTTCAAGGCCTACATGCACATCACGCGGGAGGAGTTGGGAGCGGCGATCGAGGAGGCGCACAAGCGCGGGCTGAAGGTCACGGGGCACCTGTGCTCGGTCACCTACCCCGAGGCCATCGCGCTCGGGATCGATGACCTCGAGCACGGGTTCATGGTCAACACGGACCTCGCGCCCGGCAAGCGGCCGGACGTGTGCCCCGGCGACACGTCCGCGTTCATCGAACGCGCCGAGCCCGACGGCCCCGAGGCCAAGGCCCTGATCGCCGACCTCATCGCGCACCACGTCGCGATCACCTCGACGCTCCCCGTGTTCGAGGGCTCGGTGCCCGATCGCCCGCCCCTGAACCCTCGCGCGATGGAGGTGCTGACCGAGCAGGCCCGCGCCTCGTACATGTTCATCCGCAACCGAACCGCGGCACAGCCGCCGGCCTCCGCCACCAAGCGGGCAACGACATTCGCGCGGGGTCAGGCGATGGAGCTGGCGTTCGCCAAGGCCGGCGGCCTTCTCATCGCGGGGTGCGACCCGACGGGGAACGGGGGCGTGATCCCCGGCTTCTCAGATCATCGCGAGATCGAGCTGCTGGTCGAGGCCGGTTTCTCGCCGACCGAAGCGATCAAGGTGTCCACCTTGAACGGCGCCATGTACCTGGGGCGCGACAAGACGATCGGCTCGGTCGAGGTCGGGAAGAACGCCGACCTGTTCATGGTTGCCGGCGACCCGAGCCGCGACATCAACGACATCGAGAAGGTGGAGCTGGTGATCAAGGACGGTGTGGTGTTCGACTCGCAGAAGCTGATCGACAGCGTGAAAGGGCGCTACGGCCAGTACTGACGCAGGCTCTCTTGCTGCGGGTCCTACTCGCTCACCAGCGCCCCCGCCGGAATCTCCTGTTTCTTCACCCCCGGCCCCGACCACAGCACCCTCAGGTCATACCCGCCCGTGTTCTCGAAGTACTCGACGCGGATCGGGTGCAGCCCCGCCGCCAGCGCGATCACGCCCGACCGCTCCTGAAGGCTGTGCGGCAGATCGTTCTCGACAACCATCGTGTCGCCGATCCACAGGGCGCTGCCATCGTCCGAACTCGTGAAGAACCGGTACACCCCCGTCGCGGGAACCCGCACGTAACCGGTGTATCGAAACGCAAAGTCGTGCTCCGCCTTCCTCTGCTTGATGTCAAAGCCCTTGGAGCGGCCGCTCGCGACCGGCTTCATCGCCGCGAGGTCCTTCACCGACTTGATCCGCCCCTCGAAGTTCTCGAACTTCAGCCCCTCGGAAACGTCGCCGACTTTCGCCGCGCCGCGCACGGGGACTTTCTTGAATTCCTTGGCCGCGACCGGGCTCACCGCCTTCCCGTCGCGGAACAGCCGCGCCTTGACCGTCGAAGTCTCCGTGATCCGCACCGGCCCCGCCGCCAGCGGCGAGTCCGCCCGCGGCTCCTTCCCGTCCGTCGAATACCGCAGCTCGCACTTCGCGCGGTCGGTCTTGATGTCCACGTTCAGCGCATCGACGAAAACGTCCGTCTCCGCGCCGATCGCCGGCGGCGTGGTGACGTCGGGCTTGTCCTTGATCTCCAGCGCGATCACGCTGTCCATCTTGTCGGGCCCGCCCGCGGGGAGCTTGATGACGATCGCATCGTCGCGGCGCGAGGCCTCCAGCTTCTTCGACGCGTCCGCAAGGAGATGCGCCCCCACCGGCTCATTCAGGATCCCGCCCAGCAACAGCTCCCCGTTCTTCGGCCACTCGAACACGTGCAGGTACAGCCGCGTCTTCCCCCCGCCCGCATCCTTCTGCGTCACCCGCCCCCACGCCTGCAGAACGTCGAACGGGCTGGCCTGCGTCCCGTGGATCGCCTCCCCGTTCACCTTCATCCACTTCCCGATTTCCGCCAGTCGCTGCACGCTCTCCGGAGGAATCTCTCCCTCCGCCGTCGGCCCGATGTTCAAAAGAAAATTGCCGCCCTTGCTCGCGATGTCCGCCAGCTTCCGGACCAGGTCCTCCGTCGACTTGAACTGGTGGTCCGCCGCGCAGTACCCCCAGTGCTCGTTCATCGTCATGCACGTTTCCCAGTCCATGTCGCGGATGATGTGCGGCGGGATCTCCTGCTCCGGCGTGCCGTAATCCCCCAGCGCCGTCGCGCGATCGCGGAACCCCCACTCGCCCCCCTCCTTCCCCACGCGGCTGTTGATGATGATGTTCGGCTGCAGCCCGCGGACGTACTGCTCGAGGTCCCGCCCGCGCACGTTGTTCCACGTCCCCTCCCACTGCCCGTCGAACCACAGCACCCCGATCGGCCCGTAGTTCGTGAGCAGCTCCTTCAACTGCCCCTTCATGTACGCGACGTACCGGTCGAAGTCCGCCCCCGTCGTCGGCCGCGTCTCCCAGTCCCGCCGCGGCGTGTAATCCGGGTGGTGCCAGTCCATGATCGAGTGGTACCAGCACATCTTCACCCCCCCTTTGGCCGCGGCGTCCGCCAGCTCCTTCATGATGTCGCGCTTGAAGGGCGTCGCCATCACGTCGTACTCCGACACCTTCGAGTCGAACAGCGCGAACCCGTCGTGGTGCTTGCTCGTGATGACGATGTACCCCATCCCCGCGTCCTTGGCCGCCTTCACGATCGTCTCGGCGTTGAACTTCACGGGGTTGAACTTCCCGAGGAACTTCTCGTACTCCTCGACCGGGATGTGCCCCGTGTTCATGATCCACTCGCCGTGGTCGTTCTTGTCCTTCCACACGCCCGCGGGCACGGCGTAGAGCCCCCAGTGGATGAACATGCCGAAGCGGGTGTCGCGCCACCACTTCATCCGCGCATCCCGCGCGGCCGGGGTCTCGGGCCCGGCGTCGGCCCCCACGATCGCCCCACCATCAGGCGCGGCAAAGGGAGGCGCGGCCTGAGCGCCGAGAAGACTCGTGGACGCGGCGGCGATGACGAGCGCGCAGGCCCGGGACGGATTCAGCGTGAGCATGGCGGACTCCAGGTGCGGTGAGAGCGATGGACCGCGCGCAGCATACCGACCGGCCGCGCGGATGGCCGTGGGCGCGGGGGGAAAGCGCAAAGCGCAAAACGCAAAGCGCAAATAGGAAAAGCCGGGAGGGCCTTTGTCCCTTCCGGCTTTGCGCTTTGCGATTTGCGCTTTGCGTTTTTCCTACGCCGCGATCGTCGCCGCGGCCTGCTCGCTCCACGGCCCGCGCTCGCCCGTCGGGCTCACCCACCGCAGCCAGTAGTACGCGGTCTTGGTGCCATCCTCGGCCTCGAAGTTCACGACGAAGGGCGCGTTGGTGTCGACGGCCACGAAGCGCAGCTCGCCCTCGCTCGTGGGGGGCGTCGTGCCGACCTTGTTCCAGATCTCGACGCCCAGGACGCCCGCGGGCTTGGCCTTCTTGGTGGGCGTGGACTCGTCCACGAACCGCAGGGTGTGCTGGAGGCGCTGCCCGCACTCGACCGAGACCAGCGGCCGCGAGGTCGGGGGCCCGATGGTGCCGCCCGCGGAGGGGACGGTGATCCCGAGCGCCGCCCGCTCGGCATCGCTCACGACCGTCGAGGCCTGGAGCCGGCGGACGAGGGGACGCACGGCCGCGACGACGGCGGCGCGGGTCTCGTCTTTGTTCTGCTTGGCGGCCATGGCCGCGGCCTTGGCGGTGACGTGGGCGGTGAAGCCGGACCCCCACGCGGTCTGGGCGGTGGTGACGGGGGTCATGTCCGCGGCGACCAGGCCGAGGTTGGCGAGGTTGGCGTTGGCGTAGGTGACGAAGTTGGCGAGCCAGGCGTTGAAGGAGGCGTCGGGACCGGGGATGTAGTCGGCCATGTCTTGGGTTCCTTTCTTGGGGGTTGGGGGGAGGTGTCGAGGTGACGAGGTGGCGAGGTGTCAAGGGGGGACAGGGCATCGCGCCCTCGGCACCTTGAAACCTTGACACCTTTCCGCTTCCCCAGGGATTCGGCGGCCCGCTCGTGGGGAGAGTCACCCCGTGCCCGGGCCGTCAATCGGCAAGCGGGGGACTATGCCCACGGGATCGGCTGAGCTCTGCCCTGAGTTAAGGGAAGTAGACGGGAATTACCAGGGCAACGGAATCGTGACAGGCGATGCAACTCGCGTCTTCCGGCAAATCGAAAGGCCGCGTGGTAGAAGGCCGAGCGTGCCACAGGGTCGCAACGTTCACTTTGGAGGATTGTCAATGAGAGATCGCGGCGGCTTGAACTTTTCCTCGGCAGCTTTCCGTCGATCTACAGGAATGTGCCCGACGGCCGACAAACCGGCGCTAGCTGCGTCGAGTGCTAAACCTCGGTTCAGCTTGCTGTATTCCTCACTGACCATCCCGTCGTGGTAGTGCGATGTCACGTACGCCAGCACCGAGCCAGTACGATTCAATTGAACGGTGTGGAAGTCCACATCCGACTCAAGACTTGCCACCCGTTCCGGAATGGAGCCGGCACCGAACTGCTCGCGTACTCTTCCTGCGAGAACTGCGGCCTCAGCTACCTGCGCCAGCGCCTGCTGCGTAGCGGGTTCTTTCACTCGCTCGATTAGCGCTTCGCGCGCCGCCGTCGCGGCATCTGTGCGGAGCGCACCGAGATAGAACAGGATTCCGCTGCCGATCGAGCCGAGCGCGGCAAGCACGCTAAATCCAAAGACGAGGGTGGATTTCCACCCCTTCTTGACGAGAAAGTATTCTTTTTCAATTCCCATCATGACCTGCGCTTGAATCTGCACTTGAAGCTCTTGGATGCGAGCGCCGAAGGCTCCGGCAATGCTGGCCGATTGCACCGTCGCCTCACGCTGCACAGCTTCCCGAGCCAGCTTGGCTATCTCATCGTTCCACGCCTGCTTTTCCGCATCGTTCATATATACGCTCCCACGAGGACCTCGCTCTTGATGCTCGACCGCTTCCACCCTTTCCCGCGGGTGATTCTACAGGAACCGTGACGAACGACCCGGGGGTACGCCAGTCAGCGCGGGAGCGCGGCGGGCGCCACCGCCGCGGCGGTACGCCGTTCGTCAAGCCGCCGCCGACAACCACGGAATGCGATCCGCCCGGACTTCGGACTCGGTGTGCCGGGCTTGCGGGAGCCGCGCGTTCATCGCTCGGGCCCCCGCTTCCGCCTCATCGGCAGAGCAAGCCCGCTCAACCCCGGGCGGCGGTGTGAATCACAGCACCGATGCGCTCATGCAGAGGAGGGCTGCTGCCCTCCCCTGCAACCCCACCCGCGGCAGGGGAGCGCGGGCGTCCGGGGTCGTCGGCACCGGGCTCGCAGCGGCACACTGAGCCCGCAGTCCTGGCGGACGGCGTCCCGATGCAGTCGGCGGCACCCGCCCCACGTGTCCCTTGAACACGGGGGCGTCTGGCCTCCGAGGGGGTTGGACGCAGCGGAGGATGTAGAATTCCCCGCCGGCTGGGGTGCTGGCGGTTGTCGGTCATGTCGGAGGCACCCCATCGCCTACAGCCACTCCGGCTCGACGTCCCTAGCCGTCTCCCGGATCAGCCCGAAAAATCGCCGAATCGCCCGTCGAGAACCGATTCCCTACACTCGCTTTGGTTCGCTAGATCGGGGCCCCCATGCTCACCCGGATCGACATCTCGAACTACCGGGGCTTCCGGTCCTATCGCCTGCACGCGTTGACGCCGGTCAACTTGCTGGTTGGGAAGAACAACAGCGGCAAATCAGCGCTGCTGGAGATACTGCATTTTTTGGCCTCGGGCGGCGATCCCGATGTTCTTGTTGAGATCGCACGGCGCCGTGGCGAAGTGTCAGTGGAGGACAGAGAGTCCGTTGGATTTGTCGATATCTCGCATTTTTTCCATGGGCATGAAGTAGGCCTGAATGCCACTCTTTCGGTGACGGGCGACAATGGCGTTCCTCCAGTGACGGTCAAGGCAATTCCTCTCAAGGAAGCCGGGCCGAGCATTAGTCGCTTGGATCCGGACTTGCGGCAGATGCCCACGTTTGTCCTTGAGATCAAAGGGGGACGTCACCGGTCGAAGACCGAAGGCGGGCTATTCCTGTCTGAGGCAGGTGCCCTGCTGTATGACCCTCGGCGTTACCCCAGGCGGTATTTCGGCGAGTTGCGGTCCGAAGGGCCGCCAATCGTATTCATCACGCCCGAGTCGATGGGTTCAGAGTCTCTCGGGCGCATGTGGAACCATGTCCTGCGTGATAAGAAAGAGGCCGAAGTTCGACGGGCGCTCCAGATTCTTGAGCCGGGACTTGAAGATATCGTTTTCCAGACTGGTGAGTCGACGTCTCGGCACTCACCTGATCGCTCGAGCGTATTGGTCAGTACCAAGGGAACTCCAAGGCGCTTCCCCCTTGGCAGCATGGGCGATGGCATGCGCCGTCTGCTCGCACTCTCGGTCTCGTTGATTCGGGCTCAGGGCGGATTCCTATTCATGGACGAGATCGACACGGGGTTCCACCACTCGATCATGCCCGACATGTGGCGGTTGGTCATTGAAACCGCCGTGCGGTACAAGATCCAGGTCTTCGCGACAACACATAGCCTCGATTGCACACGCGGACTGGCCGAGGTCTGTATGGGCGACATGGCTGCGGCGATGCAGGTGTCCGCGCACAAGATCGACCGGCGATTGGAACACGATGTTCCATATCCCGGCATCGAACTCGTCGCCGCGGTCCACCATGAGATGGAGCTGCGGTAGTGGCAGGTCGCGACGAGATTCCGCGGCTATACGTAGAGGGGGAGGACGACTCCCATGCTTTGATTCACCTCTTGGCCGAGCATCGTGTAATCTTGGACAAGGATACTGGTCCGGTGGTTGTCCAGCCACTCGGGAGTGATTCGCAGGTTTTGGACGCAATTCCACCGGGTGTAAAGAGAAGCATTGAGCGACCAGTGGGCTTTGTAGTAGATATTGATGAAGCACTCTCAAATCGTTGGAATGCGGTCTCCGACCGGCTGAAGCAACTCAACGTCGCCTGCCCCGCGACGATGCCAGCGAACGGCTTCGTGGGTTATGCAACCGAGACGAAGACCCAAGTCGGCGTCTGGCTTATGCCCGATTGCCGGAAACAATCCGGTAAGTTAGAGGATCTGCTTCACACACTTGTGCCTGAGGGTGACACGCTTGTGAAGTATGCCGAAAAGGTGACCGACGAAGCTCGTTCGCACGGCGCAAGATATGCAGCCAAGGACCGGATAAAAGGAGTCATCCATTCTTGGCTAGCATGGCAAGAGAAGCCGGGCGAGTCCTTCGGCCATGCGATTCGGCGCAAGTACTTCCGACACGACAGCCCAATTGCCAACGAATTCGTAGCTTGGTTCAAAAAGACGTACAACATCGCGTAAGAAGCGATTGGGAAGTCACGCCGCCACCGTCGCCACGTGGGGGTCACTCCACGGCCCCCGTTCTCCCCCCACCCCCACCCACCTCAACATGTACACGGCTTTCTTGCCCCCATCCCCCCCTTTGAACTCGGCGAGCGCCGATCCATCCGTCGAGAGCGAGTGAAAGCGCAGCGACTTCGGGTCCGTCGGCACCGGCTCGCTCGCCCCCACGACCGTCACCCACACCTCCGCCCCCACCGCCCCCTTGGGCTTTGCCTTCCTCGTGGGGGTCGATTCGTCGGCGAAGCGCACCGTGTGCATCAGCCGCTGCCCCGCGTCGATCCGCGCCAGCGGCCGCGTGTTCAACGCCCCCCCTTTGACGGAACCTTCGCTCCGCACGGTGAGTCCGAGCGTCGCGCGGTCGGCGTCGGTCGTCGCGGGGTCGGCCTGGATGATCCGCGCGAACTCGCGGATCACGGGCTCGAAGTCCCCGCGGGCCGCGTCCTTCTCCGCCCGCGCGGCCTCGGCCGCCGCACGCGCCGAGACGTGCGCCGGCCACGCCGCCACCCAGCGGTCCCGCGCGGCGCCCAGCGCCGAGATCTCCTGGAAATCAAGCCCGTGGTCGATCCACCACTGGAACGCCGCCTCCGTGAACGCGTTGGCCCAGGTGTCGAAGTCGGCGTCGGGACGCGGGATGTAGGGGTGGCCCATGGCGGTGCTCCGCGGGGCGGCGGGTTGTCCGCCGCGCCCATCGCCATCGGCGTTCCCGGACCTCAAATTGAGCCCCCCGGCCGCAAACGCTGTTTTCGGGGCTCTCGGGATGATCCGGAGACGGGAGTCCCCGCTATCCGGGACTCTCCGGACCGTCCGGACACGGGAGTCCCGGCCGTCCGGGACTCTCCGGACCGTCCGTACACGGGAGTCCCCGCCGCCCGGGGGGCCGCGGCGGCGCGCCGCCCGTCTACGGACAGCTCGGAGACGAGCGGATCCGGCGCACGGGAGTCTCCGGGTCGTGCGGGGACGGGTGTCGGCGAAGCACGGAGGGGCGGGCGAAAACTCAAAGCTCAAAGCAGCAAAGCTCAAATGGGAGAACGCCCGGAGCGGGCTCCTCTCTTTCAGGCTTTGAGCTCTGAGTTCTGGGCGTTGAGCTTCGGCTCACCCAATCCCGGACGTCGCTCCGCACCGTCCCGCCAAGGCGCCCGCACGCGGTCCCCTACGCCGATCGCCGGCGCTTGCCGCGCGGCTTGGCCTGCGCCGCGACCATCCGATCCGACTCCGCGATGATCCGATCGAGGGTCACTCCCTTGAGCAGCTTGCGGCGTTCCTTGGTGTAGTCGCCCCGCCCGGGACGCAGGGCCGTGAGAAACCTCACCGCGTCGGGATAGCCGAGCGCCTGGACCAGGGCCCGGGTGCCCTCTTCCGTGATTTCCGGCATGGAGCGGATCCTGGTCATGACGCCACCTCTGCCGAGAAGTCTATGGGGCCGACCGCGCGGACCGCGAAACGCAACCGGGCCGTCCGACGCAGAAGCCGGTCGTCCACGGTCACGAACGCGTCCGCACCAAGAACCTCCGCCGCGGCAAGGTGGGCCGCGTCCATGGCTCCGAATCCGCGCCTCAGCAGCTCGGCGGCTCTTCGGCGGAGCGCCGCGCCGTCAAACGCCGGTATCGGGTGAGCGAAAAGAAGCTCCTCCACCGAAGCCCGCCGATCACGGTCTCGATTCTTCGCGTTCTCGACATCGTGAATCGTGGAATGGATCAGGACGAGCCGGCCGCGCCGGACAAGGTGCAACAGCGCGACCACCGCGTCGGCCTCGAGCTTGATGCGCAGTTGCGTCTGGTCGTCCCAGCCACGCTTGAGCGCACAGGTGTCAAAGTACACACGAAGGGGCGGCATGGATCAAAACTCCGCCTGCCCCGGCGCCCGCGGGAACGGGATCACATCCCGGATGTTCTGCATCCCCGTCAGGAACATCATCGCCCGCTCGAACCCCAGCCCGAACCCCGCGTGCGGCACCGTCCCGTAGCGCCGCAGGTCGCGGTACCACCAGTACTCCTTCGCGGGCAGCTTCATCTCCTCGATCCGCCTGTCGAGGACGTCGAGCCGCTCCTCGCGCTGGCTCCCGCCGATGATCTCGCCGATCTTCGGCACCAGGACGTCCATCGCGGCCACCGTGTCGCCGGGCGCGCCGTCCGTGCCCGGCGGGTTGACGCGCATGTAGAACGCCTTGATCCCCTTGGGATAGTTCATCAGGATCACCGGCTGCTTGAAGTGCTCCTCGGTCAGGAACCGCTCGTGCTCGGACTGCAGGTCGGTCCCCCACTTCACCGGGTACTCGAACTTCTTCCCCCCCTTTATTGCTTCTTCCAGGATCCGGACCGCCTCGGTGTAGGGCAGCCGCCGGAACGGCGTCTCGACGACGTGCTTCAGCCGCGCGATCAGCCCCGGCTCGATCCGCTCGTCGAAGAACTTCATGTCGTCGGCGCGCTTGGTCAGGACCGCCTCGATCAAATGCTTGATGAAGTCCTCGGCCAGCTCGCTGTCGCCCTGCAGATCGCAGAACGCGACCTCGGGCTCGATCATCCAGAACTCCGCCAGATGCCGCGCCGTGTTGCTGTTCTCCGCGCGGAACGTCGGCCCGAACGTGTACACCCGCGAGAGCGCGCAGCAGTACGTCTCGACGTTGAGCTGGCCGCTCACCGTGAGGTGGGCTTCCTTGCCGAAGAAGTCCTTTGAAAAGTCAACAGGTGTCGAGGTGTCGAGGTGCCCGGGTGGCGAGGGCGCGGATGCCGGAGCGTCTTTCCTTGACACCTCGGCACCCGACACCTTGACACCTTCCCCCGCCGCGCCCCGCGGCGGGTTCACCATGTCCAGCGTGGAGACCCGGAACATCTGCCCCGCCCCCTCGCAGTCGCTGGCCGTCACGATCGGCGTGTGCACGTAGAAGAACCCGCGCTCGTCGAAGAAGTTGTGCATCGCCACGCTCAGCGTGTGCCGCATCCGCGCCACCGCGCCGAACGTGTTGGTCCGCACCCGCAGGTGCGCCACCTCGCGCAGGTACTCGAACGTGTGCCGCTTGTTGCTCACCGGGTACGTGTCGGGGTTCTCGACCAGCCCCACCACGCGCACCGCCGTGGCCGCGACCTCGACCGCCTGACCCTTCCCCTGGCTGGCGACCAGCGTCCCATCCACCTCGACCGCGCACCCGGCGGTCAGCTTCTTCACCTCGTCAAAGTTCGCGGCCGCGCCCTCGCCCCCGCCCTTCACCACCGCCTGGATGGCGTCGAAGCACGTCCCGTCCGACACCGCGACGAAGCACAATCCCCCGTCCGCCTTGCTCTCGCGGCACGTCCGCACCCACCCCTTCACCGTGATCGCCGTACCCACCGGCGCCTTGAACGCCTCGCTCACGCGCATCCACGACATCGCAACCTCCCCGGCCCTTTGGCCGTGGGGCGATGGTAGGGGACACGCCAAGTCCGGCTCCCCTTCCCCCACTCCGTCACTTCGTCACTCCGTCACTCCGTCACTTCCCCCTCACACCGGCCGCGTCACCTCGATCACCAGCGTGTCGTCCGCCGGCGGCCCGTACCGGTGCGAATCCACCTCGCGCAGCAGCATCTCGCTCCACCCCGCCCCCGGCGCGGGCTGGCGGCTGGCGATCAGCCGCGAGAATCCCTGCACCCCCAGCATCCGCCCCTTCACATCCCGCGCCTCGATCGCCCCGTCCGTGTACGCGATCAGGCAGTCCCCCGGCATCATCTGCATCGTCACCGGGTCGGACTTGAAGTCCGCGTCCGCGCACGCGCCCAGCACGAACGCCGTCGAGGGCATCTCGTGGATCGTCCCGTCCACCGCGCGCAGGAACGCCGGCGGGTGCCCGCCGCTCGCGTACTCCATCTGCCCGCCCGCGCAGTCCACCCGCACGCACAGCGCGGTCACGTACACCGAGTGCGAGGCCAGCGTCAGGTGCACGTACCGGTTCAGGAGCTTCAGCACCTCGCCCGGCATCACCTCCGGGTTCTCCGCAAACACGCGCTCCAGTTCCCCGTGCAGCCGGTTCACCGTCAGCGCCGCGGGAATCCCGTGCCCCGTCACGTCCATCACCACCACGCTCAGCCGCGCATCGTCGCCGCGCCCCGACTTCCCGCCGTGGTACGCGGCGTACAGGTAGTCCCCGCCGATCTGCCGCATCGGCTCGTACTGGTAGGTGAACCGCACCGGCCCGCTGGTCCGCGGCGAGGGAAACAGCGCCTCGTGGATCCGCCGCGCATCCACCAGCTCGCGCCGCAGCTCCCCGTACCGCTTCTGCAGGAACCGCGTCTTGTAGTCCTCGACGCGGCGCGAGTGCTTGAGGAACGCGATCAGGAACCCCGGCGCGCCGGCCAGCGGGCTGAACGCGATCGCCACCAGCTTCATCGTCCACGTCCCGCCCCCGAGCGCCGTCGCCCCCGCCGCCAGCGCCAGGAGCGGCAGGATCGGACCCACCGCCTGTCGCGGCGACCACGGCAGGAAGATGCACGCGAGCACGTGCGCGAACGCCACGCCCCACAGCCCCGCGCCCCCCGCGATCCCCAGCGCGTGCATCACGATCCGCAGCCCGCCATCGATCACGATCAGCCAGAACGTCAGCCGCAGGAGGTCGCGGTCACGCACGCTGCCGCGCTTCACCGCCAGGAAGCACGAGACGTACGCCCCGACCGCCGCCATCTCGAAGATCGGGTCGCCGAACACGGACTGCAGCCGCGTGAGCGTCCATGTTCCCCACCCCAGCCCCGGCCCGTCCACCAGGTCGTTCACCAGCGCGATCACCCCCACCACCAGCATCACGGCCCACAGCCCGCCCAGGAGCGCGTTGAACCAGAGGAACCGCTCGCGCAGCAGGTGGCTGGTCTCGGCCTCGAACTCGTGCCGGAAATCCGACGTGAAAGGGCCGCTCGGCGCGCCGTGATTGTGGCGTGTGCGGTCGTGCATGAGAAGCGCGCGGTCCCAGTCCGTGGCCCCGAGGCCGTACAGGTCCCAGTCGTCGGCGCCTCTCAGAATAGCCGAACCCGCGGACGCCATCGGCAAATTCCCCACGCCGGGGGCCGCCGGCCGACGTCACCCGCCGCGCGTCGCCCCGGGAACCCAGAGCACATCCAGCGCCCCGTCGCGGTTCGCGGCCCGGGCGAGCACAAAGAGCAGGTCGCTGAGGCGGTTCAGATAGCGCACCGCCTCCGCGCTCGTTTCTTGGGGTTTCTGCGCCGCCAGTTGCACCGCCAGCCGCTCGGCCCGCCGCACGATCGTCCGCGCCAGGTGCAGCGCCGCCGAGGCCTCCGTCCCCCCCGGCAGCACGAAACTCGTGAGCGAGGCCAGCCGCTCGTTGAACTCGTCGATGTCGTGCTCGAGCCGCTCGGTCTGCGCCGCCACCAGCCGCAGCCGCCCGCTCTCCTTCCCGTCGGCCCGGATCGGTGTCGCCAGGTCCGCGCCCGCGTCGAAGAGCTCGTTCTCCACCCGCGCCAGCACGCGCGCGATCTGTGCGAGCCGCTCGTCCGACGCCGCGCCCGGCGCACTCGCCAGCCCGCGCAGGCACGCCGCGTGCGCCAACCCCACGGCCGCGTTCGCCTCATCCACCGTGCCATAACACTCGACGCGCAGGTCGTCCTTCGAAACCCGCGACCCGTCCGCCAGGCCCGTCGTGCCGTCGTCGCCGGTGCGGGTGTAGATGCGGTTGAGCTTGACCATCGCGGGGATTCTCCAGGTCCGTCCGGTAAGCGTAGGAATCGCCGCGCCCCGCACCGACCGCGCGCTCTGTACCACCCGCGGTTCGAGATTCCGGCGTTCCCGCGCGCCCTTTGGTGGCCGAGGCCGAGAACGTGTGGCAGTTTCCAGCGGGCGCACATGCTGCGCCCACACGTTCGCTCGACCGGAAGACAAGGCGTCACGGAGGATTGTTCATGCGCTCATGGTCCATCGGACTCGGCACCACCGTTGCCCTTGCCCTCGCCGGCCACTCGGTCGCGGGCATTGCGGCAACGTGCACCGTTGACGGCGAAACGCAGTCGCTCGCAGCCACGTACCAGGACGGCCTGTTCAGGCTTCTCCCCGGCTCCTACACGTTCGGCGGCGCCAGACTCGAGATCCTCCCCCAGTTCGACACGCGCACCCCCGACGCGCAGATCGCGTACGGCCTGTCGACAATCGACACGGGGGTCCCCAGCACCTTTGCCTTCTCTTTCTCCGTACCGATCGCGCTGGACCCGGGGCCGGTCAAGGCCGAATCGTCGATCGTCGGCGGGCTGACGGACTTCACGGGGGACGGGGTCGGGATCGCGGTGAACGGGCTGCCGAAGATCCAGCAGTTGTCCGTGACCGGCGGCGACCCGAACACGGCGCTTGTGAATGTCGGCGAATCCGTCTCGATCGGCGCCGGACCGCCCGGCGCAAACGCGACGTACGGCTCGTACGCGGTGCCGCTCACGGCCGTGCCCGCCGGCACGTGGCAGTTTCTCAAGCTCGACGCCAACTTCACCAGCTCGGGCAACAGTGACATCACGGCGCTGACGGGCTTCGGCCGGCTGGTCGTGGTCCCCGCCCCGGCCTCGATGGCTCTCGTCGCCCTGGGCGCCGGGGTGCTGGTGCACCGGCGCCGGGCCCGCACGTCACGCTGAGGACTGTCCGGCCCTTATCTCACACGACCACAAGCCGACGCGACATCCGCCGCTCACGGACACCCCGTCGCGTCGATGAACGCCGCGACATACTCGTCGAAGTCGATCCCGTTCACGAACGTGTCCTCGTTGTAATCCGCCGCGCCATCCCCCGCCTCGAACGCCGCGACAAACTCGTCGAAGTCCGCTCCGCTCATGAACCCGTCCCCGTTGAAGTCCGCATCGCACAAGGGCGTGAGGCGGTGGATCGAGTTCTGCCCGTTGCTCCCACCCGACGGCGGCCCGATCACCAGCACCTGACCCGAGTCGTTGATGTCCACCGCCGCGTCGTAGTAATCCACGATCGGATTCACCACGCGCTCCGAGATCCGGATCGCCGCTCCATCTTTCCAGATCACCGCGTGAATCTGCTCCAGCCTCCCGAACACGAGCGTCGAAACGCCCGCGCACCATCCCAGGTTGTTCATCCCCTTCATCATCGTGGTCGCGTGCCCCGGCAAGGGCTCGAGCTCGCGCACCGTCTCCGGCTGCGCGGGGTCGAACGTGAAGCCGCGCGATACGCCGTTCAGCGTCCCGTTCCCCGCAACGCGCCCCGACTCGTTCACGCTCACGCCGAGCGTGAACTGCCACGGGCTCCCCTGCGGCAAGAGCGAGTTGAGATCGATCATCGGTCCGCCCGCCGGGTACAGGAACACCCGCGTGCTGCCGTTCGCGATCGTCGACTTGCCCACGATCGTGCCGGCGTTGTTGACCGACTCGGCGTAACTCTGCGTCCCGCCCAGCGTGCCCAGATCGACCGACCCGTTCACCGCGTCCCACCGGAACGCGTGCGTCGTGCCCCCCGTCTGCGAGTTCCCCACCACCACGCCCGCGTCGTTCGCCGCGTGCGCGAAATTCGAAGTGCCCCCGAGCGTCGGGATGATGACCGGCGGCACGCCGTCCGAGAGAATCGCCGCGCGGCTCTGTCCCGGCTGCACCGCCGCGTACCCCACGACGATCCCCGAGTCGCTGATCCCGATCGCCGTCGTCGCCAGGTCCTCCCCGACGGGGACCATCTTGCGAAGGTCCGCCGTGTCCCACGAAAACCCCGCGCTGATGTACGAGATCACCGGCGGGTTCACCACCGCCTTGCCCGACTGAAAACCCACCACACGCCCCGCGTTGTTGAGCGCGTACCCCGTCCGGATTCCGCTGGAAATGAACGTGGGCACCTCTTCCCAGCGATAGCGCCCGGGCTGAGCGACCACAACACCGGCGAGCGTGAGCGACGCGCCGGCAACCAGCCATGCGTGATGAGAGCGTTGCATAGGACTCCTCGCGGTTGATCGAGTGTACACGGAAGGCCCGCGCAGGAGAATCGGAAGTTCACACCCGCGCACAGGAGTGTGGTACCCTTGGCCGCATGCACGGAGGCGCCGCCACGCTCGAATCGCGCTCCGAAATCGCCGTCGTGGCCCGCGGCCGCACCCGCCTCTGGAAGTCTCGCGCTCCCACCCATGCGCCGGACGCCTCGCTCGTCGATCGCGTCCTGGCGTCCCGCGGCCTCACCGATCCCGGCACCGCGCTCGCCTTCCTCGACCCCAAGCTCACCCACCTCCACGACCCCGCGCTCCTCCCCGACATGGACCGCGCCGCCGGGCGCATCCTTCGCGCCCTCCACGCCGGCGAGCCCCTGGTCATCTACGGCGACTACGACGTCGACGGCATCACCGGCACCGCGATCCTGTGGCACACTTTCCGCCTCATCGCGCCGGGCGCCCCCGTCTCGACCTACGTCCCCCACCGCATCGATGAGGGCTACGGCCTCTCCGTCGACGCGATGAACTCGCTCGCAGAGAGCGGCGCGAAGGTCATCGTGAGCGTGGACTGCGGCGTCACCGCCCGCGCCGCCGCCGCCGCCGCGCGCGATCGCGCCGTCGAACTCATCATCACCGACCACCACAACCCCCCCGCCCGCGACGATGAACTGCCGCCCGCGTACGCCGTCGTCCACCCGCGCCGGCCCGGCTCGGCGTACCCCTTCGGCGAGCTCTCCGGCGCCGGCGTCGCGTACAAGCTCGCGTGGCGCCTGGCCACCCTCGCGAGCAACGGCGGAAGCGGCGCACGCGTCTCGAAGGAACTGCAGACGCTCCTCCTCGACCTGCTCGCCCTCGCCGCGCTGGGCACCATCGCCGACGTCGTGCCCCTCGTGGGAGAGAACCGCGTGATCGCGCGCTTCGGCCTGGCCCGCATCAAGCACTCCCCCCTCGTCGGTCTGCGCGCGCTCGTCGAGGCATCCGGCCTCGACGGCGAGAAGATCGAGAGCGACGACGTGGGCTTCAAGCTCGCCCCCCGCCTCAACGCCTGCGGGCGCATGGGCCACGCGCGCGAGGCCGTCGAGCTCCTCACCACCGCCGGCGCGCCCCGCGCCAAGGAGATCGCCCGCGCCCTCTGCCGTTTCAACGACGATCGGCGCGCCACCGAGCGCCGCATCTTCGACCACGCCGCTTCGCTGGTCGAAGAACGATCGATGAACACCGCCGACCGGCGCGCCATCGTCCTCGCGCACCAGGACTGGCACGCCGGCGTCGTCGGCATCGTCTGCTCGCGCCTCGTCGAGCGCTTCGGCCGCCCGACGATCCTGATGTGCGCCGCGGACGGCGAATGCCACGGCTCCGGCCGCTCGATCGACGGCTTTGCGCTCGCCGACGCCCTCGCCGCCTGTGCGCCGATGCTCCTCTCCCACGGCGGGCACGACATGGCCGTCGGCCTGCGCCTCGACGCCGCGCACTTGGGCCGCTTCACCGACGCCTTCACCGCGATCGCCAACGCACGCCTCACCCCCGACGACCTGGTCCGCCCCCTCTGGATCGACACCGACGCGCGCCTCGCCGAAGTCACGAACGACGCCGCGACGCACCTCGACCATCTGGCGCCCTTCGGCCAGTCCAACCCGCGCGTCCGCGTCCGCATCACCGACGCCGTCCTCGCCGAGAACCCCGCCCCCCTCGGGTCCTCAGGCCACCACGCCGCGCTCCGCCTCCGCGCGCCCGGCGCACACCCGCTGCGCATCGTCGCGTGGAACTGGCTCGACCGCCTCAATGACCTGACCCGCGGCCAGCGCATCGAGGCCGTTGTCTCCCCCAAGATCAGCTCATGGAGCGGCAACGTCGAGGCCGAACTCCACGACCTCCGTGAAATCGATTGATCCCGCCTCCCCAATTTGCGCTTTGCTATTTGCGCTTTGCGTTTTTCCTCACGCCCGCGTCAGCGTGACCTCGACAAGTTCCGGCGGCACCCCGAACCGAACCGGGAAAATCGACATCCCGACGCCGCGCGACACGATCACGCGGCAGTGCGGCCCCTCCACCAGCCCGCCCGCGTACTTGTGGCCGTACCGGCTCGGCACCCACGACCCCGGCGTGCCCACGAACGGCAGGTGCACCTGCCCCCCGTGCGTGTGCCCGCTGAGCATCAGGTCAGTCCGAGGCGGCGCGCGACGCGCGAACTCCATCTCCTCCGCCGAGTCGGGGTTGTGCGCCAGCACGACGCGCGGCACATCCCGCCCCACCGGACCGAGCGCCCCCCACGGATCGATCATGTGCTCGCGCAGGTCTCCGAACCCCGCGATGCACAGCGCGTCGCCGCGGCCCGGCTCGTCGAGCACGATCGCGCGGTCCGACGCGCGCAGGTACACCCGCGCGTTGTCGATCATCATCACGCCGACCTTCGCCATCGCGGCGCTGACCACGACGCCGTCGCCCCACCAGTCGTGATTGCCCAGCGTCCCGACCACGGGCACCGCGCGCGGCCCGCTGGTCAGGGGCACAAAGAGCGACGCCGCGAGGTCCGTGTAGTGCGCCCCCATGTGGATGTAGTCGCCCGTGAGCGCAAAGAGATCGGGCTTGAGCGCGAGCGCCTCGGCGACCACGCTCCGCACGAACGACGCCGGAATCCGCGGCCCCAGGTGCGTGTCGGAAATCTGCACGATCCGGAACCCCTCGAGCGATCGCGGCAGGTCGCGCAGCGGGACCGTGTACCGCCGCACGACAAGGTCCCACGGCTCGGTGATCACGCCGCGCACGACCGCGGCGCCCCCCGCCAGCGCCACGCCCCCCAGCGCCGCGTCGAACAGCATTCTCCGGCGCGCAAGGTTCACCGGCGCCGCATCGCGCGCCGGCGCCTCGGCCACCAGCATCGAGGCGCGCATCGGCCGCCCGCTCGCGATCCGCCGGCGCGTCCGCGCCAGCCCGTTCACCAGGTACACGACCGCGCCCCACCCTACCGCGAGCGTCAGCAGGCTCCACCAGAACGCGTCAACCCCCCACTTGTACCGCAGCACGTTCATCACGGCCCACGCCGGCATCGTCACCATCTGCTGGACATTCGACGCGACCTTGACCGCCCAGTGCTCCCCCAGCGATCGATCGCCGCCGCGCGACGGGTCGAGCCACGCCACCCAGTGCAGCGCGATCGCCACGCCAGTCACCAGGAGCCACGCCAGGATCCAGCGTGCGACGCGCCGCTTCGCGGAGGGCCGAACGATCTTGGACGCGTCGTCACTCATGATCGCCCGGACGCCTCACGAGACGGTTGCTCGCGGACACGCGAGCCGGACCCACACGTCCCCGGGACGCAAGCGCGGGTCCTCTCTCTACATCGGCCGGCACGCCCCGGTTCACGTGGACAGGAGCACGATTCGGCGCGACGATAGGGGCTATGAGCCAAGCCGCCGCGCGGCCCGAACACTGGAGGGCGCCCGATCCGGCGCCCTCGCGCCTCGAAACCGAGCGGCTGGTGATCCGCCGGTACGAGGAGTCCGACGCCCCGGCGCTCTACCGCGCCGTGGACGAGAGCCGCGCCTCGCTCCTGCCGTGGATCCCGTGGGCCGGCGAACAGCACAAGAGCATCGAGGAATCGCTGGCGATCATTCGCCGCTTCGACGCCGCCCGCGCCGACCCGACCAACCACGAGCTGAACTCGACGTGCGGGTTCGTGTTCGGCGTCTTCGAGCGCGCGGACGGCGCGCTGGTCGGCGGGACGGGCTTCAACCGCATCGACTTCCCCGCGCACGAGGCCGAGACGGGGTACTGGGTTCACCGGGCGCGCCAGCGCCGCGGCATCGCAACCGAGGTGCTGCGCGCGATGCTCGACTGGGCCTTCGCGGAGCCGGCGCGCGGCGGGTGGGGGTTCCGGCGCGTACGGATCTTCGCCGCGGCCGACAACCTCGCGTCCTGCGCGATCCCGCGCAGGCTGGGGCTGCGTGAAGAGTGCCGGTTCGTGAAGCATCGGTGGACCGACGGGCTGGGCTGGACGGACACGGTCGGGTGGGGCGTGCTCGCGCCGGAGTGGAACGCTCCCCAAAAATAACGCGCCCCGCGCAGAGCGCGGGGCGCGAGAGTTCTCGTGGACGGCGCGGGTCAGTTCGCGAAGTGCGCGAACGCGCGGTTGGCCTCGGCCATGCGGTGCGTCTGCTCGCGCGTCTGCATCGCCTTGCCCTCGCCCTTGGCGGCGTTGTAGAGCTCGTCGGCCAGGCGCTGCGCCATCGGCCGGCCCTTCTCGCCGCGCACCGCGTCGATGATCCAGCGGAAGGCCAGCGACTGCTGGCGCGTCTTGTTCACCTGCATGGGCACCTGGTAGTTGGCGCCGCCGATGCGCTTGGAGCGGACCTCGACGAAGGGCATGACCTTGTCGATGCTCATCCGGAAGATCTCGAGCGGGCCGGCGGGCTTGTCCTCGGCCGTCTCCTTCTCGAGCTTGCCCTTGATGATCTCCAGCGCGTCGTACACCACCCGCTGCGCGACGGCCTTCTTGCCCTCGTACATGATGCAGTTGATGAACCGGCTCAGGACCTTGTCGCCGTAGCGCGGGTCCGGACGGAGCTGCTGGTCTGCCTTGGTGATTCTGCCGCCCATCGGGAACTCCTTTGGCTCATCTGCCCCACGCCGACGACGAGTCTTCGAGTCGTCGGGTCCGGCGGGGAGCTCTGTTCACCGCCGGGGCCTGGGAAAGCGCCCGACGATTACTTGCCCCGTGCCGTTGTCAAACCCGTGGTCTCGCGATCGGCACGTACGCGAGAGGGAAAAAACGCAAATCGGAAAACGCAAGCCGCAAATCAGACCTTCAGATTTCAGATCTCAAATTTCAGATCTCAAATTTCAAATTTCAAATTTGAAATCTCGGAATTGAGATCGGGAATGCGATGCAGTGATCAGGCCGCGGGCGCCGCGGCCTTCGCCGGTGCCGCGCCGCCCTTGCCGCGCTTGGCGCCGTACTTCGACCGCCCCTGCTTGCGGTTCTCGACGCCCAGGCAGTCGAGCGAGCCGCGGACGATGTGGTACCGCACGCCGGGAAGGTCGCGGACGCGCCCGCCGCGGACGAGCACGATCGAGTGCTCCTGCAGGTTGTGCCCCTCGCCGCCGATGTAGGCCGTGACTTCCTTGCCGTTCGACAGCCGCACGCGCGCGATCTTTCGCAGCGCCGAGTTGGGCTTCTTGGGCGTTGTCGTACGCACCACAAGGCACACCCCGCGCTTCTGCGGGCACGCATTCAGGTCCTTGACCTTGGACTTGGCGCGGTTGGTGCGTCGGGGGCTGCGGATGAGCTGGTTGATCGTGGGCATGGTGGTTCAGTTCAAGTCGAGTCGGTCCGGGTACGGGGACGGAATCAGGGAGGGAAGTTTAGCCCGGGGGGAGGGGGGGGCAAGCCGGTCCAAACGGATGGTTCGCAGCCTCCTATTTTGACGAAGAGGGGGACGTGCCAGGATCGGTAGCGTTTGGGCTTGAGAACGGCTGCGGACCCATCCCCGCATCCGCCGTCCCCGCCTCGTAGATCTGCGCGATGCCGGGATGCAGCAGTTGCCCGAGCACCTCCGCTTCCAACTCAAACCTCTTCAGCATCCGCTCCGTCGCGTATCCCGGCCGCACGACCTTCCGCGCCACCTCGCGGTCAGGCTTCTGCTGCCGCGCGAGGTACACCACGCCCATCCCGCCCTCGCCGAGCACGGATTCGATGCGGTATCGGGCGACCGCCGCCCCCGTCGGCAGGTGCGCCGGCGCCGCCGCGCCCCTCGCGGCACCGATCATGCCGGTCACGGTCGGCGACTGAGAGGGAAGCAGCGTCGGGACATCATCGCTCGGATCTGTCACGGGCACCCCCTCCACCGCCGCAGACTACCGCGCCGAACCCGCCGAGCCGCGCACCGTCGATATCCGCGGGGCTCGGGATGCACGGCCCCTGGAGACCCGGACTCAATTACCACCGGATTGCTGGCCGCGTGTCCGCGGCCGGTGCATAGTTGAACGGACGTCTCCGCTTGGCCGACGATGACTTTCCGGGAGACCTCCCGTGCAGAGAACTGGGCTCATGCTCGCGATGGTGCCGATCGTGTCGTCTTGCGCTCACGGCGCGTTGTCCGCGTTCGAATTCACGGGACGCATCACCGGGATTTCCTCGCTCGGCGGGAGCACCGCGTGGCTCGACGCGAGCATCGTGGCGGGCGCAACGGTGTCGGGGCGGTTCGTTTTCGATCCACAAACTCCCGACGCGACGGCTGGTCCCCACTACGGGCGCTACTTCGTCGACGCGGTGACCGATCCCGGCGCCGGATTTCAATCCGTGACGGTCGGCCCCTACACGGTGGGCGGCGGACAGCTCCCCGGACAATCCGGAAACTACTGTGCGATCGAGGTGACCGACGACCCCGCGGTCTACGACTCGCTCGTCGTCGAAGAAGAGTGGATGTTCGCGGCCGGTGGAGCGATCGTTCCCACGATGGGCGCGGCGTCAATCTTCATCGTTTCGGACGGCCCGAGCGATGCCCTGGGCTCGGACGCCCTGCCCACCACTTCGCCGGACCTGTCGGAGTTCATCGACAGGGCGGGATGGGTCGTCCTTGTGCCGCCCACGTCGGGGCTGGCGGCGATCTCAATCGACTTTGAGCTTGAGACGCTGACGGTGGTGCCGGGGCCGGGAGTGGTGGGAACGATTGTCGCCTTGGCCGCGCCGCGCGTGGTGCGGAGGAGGCGGGAGTAGTTCGGGCAACGCCCCCACTACTTCGCGTTCGCCGGCACTGAAGCACCGAGTACATCGAGCTTCGCCTTCCACTCGGCGGCCTTGGTGTCGTAGCCGCTGTTCGGCTCCGCACGGTTCCTCGCCCCGTACAGCTTCACGACCCGCTCGCAGGCCTCGCGAAGGATGTCACGCGGCGTGCGTGGCGTGTCCGTGGCCCGAGCGAGGCACTCAAAGCCCTCGGTGAGCAATGGCTCGGATTCGGCGTACCGACCCTGAGCGCAGAGCGAACCGCCGAGGCAGGATCGCGAGTCAGCGATCTGCCACGCGTTCGGTGGATGTGACGCAGTTCTCAACTCCAGCAGCTCGCGCCAGAGCGGCTCGGCTTCTGAAGATCTGTTGAGCCTGTCCAGCACATCGGCAAGGTCCGCGATGTTTGCCTGCGTATCTGGGTGTCCTGCCGGGAGTATCCTCCGGCGAAGAGCCAACGCCTCTCGGCACAAGTCCTCGGCTTCGGACGCACGCCCCAGAGAGGTTCGGACGTTCGCGAGGCTATTCAGGCTGGCCGCTGTTCTCGGATGACCCTCGGGGAATAGCCGCCGGTACATCGAGAGGGCCTGTTGGTAGAGGTGCTCGGCTTCGGCTGAATTCCCGCGACAGTCCCGGATGTACGCCAGATTGTCCAGACTCTCCGCAACGCTTGGATGGTCCCCCGCGAACAGTCGCTGCCGCATCGCTAGCGCTTCTTCGTACAGAGGCTGGGCCTCCTCGCAATTGCCGCGGAAAGCTCGAACGCTGGCAAGATTGTTCAAGCCGACCGCAACATACTCATGATCACCCGGGAAGAGACGTTGCATCATGTCCAGAGCTTCTTCAAACAGCGACTCCGCCTCGGCAAGTTGCCCCAGGCTCTTCCGGACGCTACCGAGGTTGTTCAATGCTGCCGCGACATAAGGGTGATCGCCGGGGATAAGCCGACGAAGCATCGCGAGAGCCTCGGCGTACAGAGGTTCCGCCTCCGTCGCGCGCGCCAGGTTTTCCCGGACGGCCGCCAGGTTGTTGAGGCTCAGTGCTATGCGCCAGTGGTCCCCCGAGAACAGCCGCCGTTGCATCTCGAGCACCTCGACGAGCAATGGCTCAGCCTCCGCTTCCCTTCCCAGCGCTCGTCGAACCACTGCCAGTTCATTCAGGTTTGCCGCCACATCCGGATGATCCCCTGCGTAGATCCGCCGGCGCATCTCGAGCGCCTTGGCGGCCAGAGGCTCAGCCTCTGCGGCTCGGCCGAGCGAAACTTTGGTGCGCGCCAGTCCACTCAAGCAACTCGCCACGCTCGGATGATCCCCTTTGAAAATCCGACCGTTCATTTCCAGCGCCTGTTGGTAGAGCACCTCGGCTTCGGCGGTGCGACCCCGAGCGTCCCGCACGTCACCTAGCATGCGAAGACACTCCGCGATTTGAGGATGGTCTCCGGTGACCAGCCGCCTCCACATGTTCAATGCTTGTTCGAGGAGTGGCTCGGCCTCCGCGGGACGACCGCTCAACTCACGCACATGTCCAAGGTAGAAGAGGTTCGTAGCCACTTCGGGATGGTCGCCCGGAAAGAGCCGTTCGTACATCGCGAGCGCCTGCTCAAAGATGGGGCCGGCCTGCTCCCAGCGCCCCAGGGCCGTTCGGACGGTCCCGAGATTCATCAAGCTCTCGGCCACGTGCGGGTGGTCACCCGGATAGATTCGCCGGCGCATCTCGTACGCCCTCACGTACAGCGGCTCTGCTTCCACTGCGCGGCCGATCGTCTCGAGCGCGGTAGCCAGATTACTCACACTCTGCGCAACCTCCGGGTGGTCGCCCGGGTAGAGCCGCTCGAACATCGCGGCCCCTTCCCGGTAAAGAGACTCCGCCTCCGAAGCGCGGCCGAGGGCTTGCCGCACGCTGGCAAGGCTGTTCAGGCTTTGAGCCACGGTCGGGTGGTCGCCCTTGAAGAGCCTTCTGCGCATTTCCAATGCCTGCTCGTACAGGGGCACGGCGTCAATGGCGCGCCCCAGCAAAACTCGCACCGAACCGAGCGAGTTCAATGCGATCGCCACATCGGGGTGATCGCCCGGATGGAGCCGCCGGAGCATGTCCAGCCCCTGTTCGCCGGGCGGCTCGGCCTCCGCCAGGCGCCCGAGCGACTTGCGCACATATGAAACGTTGAGCAGGCTCGCCGCGATCGCGGGATGATCACCGGGGAAGAGTCGCCTGTTCATCTCGAGCGATTGCATGAACAGCGGCTCGGCTTCAGCCGCACGTCCGAGCGCTTCGAGCACAAACCCAAGGTTGTTCAAGCCCGTGGCGAGGTCTGGATGATCGCCATGATGAAGTCGCCGCCACATCTCCAGCGAACGGACGAAGTAGGGTTCCGCCTCCGCGGATCGCCCAAGTGCTTTGAGCACGATCGCGAGATGGTTCAGGCTGTTGGCAACGTCGGGGTGATCGCTGGAACGAATCGATGCCGCGAGGTCCACCGTCGGCTCGATAAGCCGCAGGGCCTCCCTTGACTGGCCGAGTTCGAGGTAGGTGTTCCCAATCGTGAATCGAAGGTGCAGCTCGGCCCTCGGCGCGCCCTTGAGGTCATCCTTCTCTATTCGGGCGGCCGCCCCGTCCATCATTTCCTTCAACATCGTGATGTCGCGCCCCAACGCCACGCTTGGTCCGGCGCCTTTGAGCGTGTCGCTCATGAACTCGGCGGTAAGTTCGGCCTCTTTGCGCGCTTTCTCCGCCTCGTCGCGCTGGTGCTCGGCAACTTCGCGTTGGACGCTCTCCGATTTCCGCGCCTCGGTTTCGGAATCTCGGGCGCGAACAGCCTCATTCCATTGCACAAGCGAGGTCATCAGGCCCGCGATCAGGATGATGAACGATGCCGCGATTCCGCCCACAAGGCCCGTGTTCCTCCGGCTGAACTTGGCGAGCTGGTACCACGTGCTCGCCGGGCGCGCCGCGATCGGCTCGTCGCCCAGATACCTCCGGATATCCGCCGCCAGCGCGCTCGCCGCTCCGTACCGTCGCGCCTTGTCCTTCTCCAGCGCGTGCGCGACGATCGTCTCGACATCGCCGCGCAGTGCCCGATCGATGCTGCTCAGCCTCGTCGGCTCCTCCTCCCGGATGATCCGCGCCGCCTCGTGGATCATCTTCCGTTCGAGCGAGTACGGCAGCCTGCCGACCAGCAGTTCGTACGCGATCACACCTAGTGCGTACACGTCGCTGCGGGTGTCCAACTCTGCGGGGTCGCCCCCCACCTGCTCCGGCGACATGTACGGGATCGTCCCGATGATCGCGCCGACATCGGTCTGCATCGTCGTCTGCTGAATATCACTGTCGGTGGCACGCGCCACGCCAAAGTCGAGAATCTTCGGCTGCCCTTCCTCGGTCACGAGGATGTTGCCCGGCTTCAAGTCCCGATGGATCACTCCCTTCTGATGCGCGTGCTGCACCGCATCGCACGCCAGCGCCACCAACTCCAGTCGCTCGCGAGTCGAGAGCCTCTTCTCCGCCGCATACCTCGTCAGCGACACGCCCTTCACCAGCTCCATCGCAAAGAACGGCTGCGGCCCCGCCCCGGCATCCGCCGTCCCCGCTTCGTAGATTTGCGCGATGCCTGGATGGAGCAGCCGCCCGAGCACCTCGGCCTCCATCTCGAACCGCCGCAACATGCGCTCCGTCGCATACCCCGGCCTCACCACCTTCAGCGCAACCTCACGGTCTGGCTTCTGCTGCCGCGCCAGGTACACCACCCCCATCCCGCCCTCACCGAGCACCGACTCGATGCGGTATCGCAATACCACGGCGCCCGCACCCAGGTGCGCCATAGGCGCCCGCGGAATCACCGAGTGTCCCACGGTCAGCGCAGTCGGCACCCTCGAAGGTGGAGTGGTCGGATCCCCGTCCCCGGAATTCGCCATGCGCATCAACCTACCGCACCGGTGTGGCGCGCGGCCAAGCCAAGCGTGCACCGGACGCGAAAGTGGCCACAGGACTCCGCAGTCGACAGCTTCAGCGGGTCCGAGGAGAATCCCTGAAATACCTATCAAAAACCTATTGACATACCAGTCAAAATACGTACACTGGTATCACTCCCTCGACTTTGGCTTCACACCATGCCCACCGACTTCGCCATCTTCGACCCTCCCCCCGAAGTCGCCGCCCGCGTCGTCGAAGACCTCGGCAACTGCTTTCTCTCCATCAACGACATCGCGCAGTCCAACCAGACGTCGCCCGACGCGCTCTCCCTCTGGCTCGCCCGCCCCGACATCGCCGCGCGGCTCGATGCCATGGAGTCCGCCGCCGCACGCCACGTGCGTCTTGCAGCAGTCTCGCAACTCCCGCACGCCGCCGTCGCTCTCGGCCTGGCGATGCAGAACTACACCTTCCAGGCCACCAAGGGCACGTTCGCGCCCAACTCTCCCGCCGCTCAAGAACACCGCCGCGAGTCGCACAACGTCCGTCGCGCCGCCTGGCTCCTCTACCGTCTCGTCAACCACTACCCCGGCGCGCCGAGGCCGCACGTTCCCGGCGGCTCTTCTCCTTCCTCTCCGGCTGCATCCGGTCGTGCCGCCACCTCGGAAGCGCCGGCCACGACCGACTCCTCACGCTCTCCGTCGCCGGCAGAGTCCGGCCTCGGCGCAACCAACGCCGCTCCCTCAACCACCTCTCCTAGCACGCCCGCCGCTGTGACGAACGAAACGCGCGATCGCCCTCATGAAGTCCGCGCGGCCCATCACGTCCCGCCCGACCCGTCGCCCGCACACGCACGCGCAGACGGCGATCATCACGGACCGCAACCCTCGATCTCCGGCCGGTCACCTCCCGGCGCGACCGGCCCGCCGCGCCTCAACGGCCGCGCCTGAATCCGTCGAGACCGGCAAGCATTCCAATCTCACCCGGGAAATCGCCGGCGCGCAGCCGCCGACCCGAAGCAAAGCCCCGCGGTACTTCTCCACCGCGCGCCGGACGCCGCGTGCGCCGGTCCCCGCCGCGCTCACGCGGCTACGCTCCGCCAACACCGCACGCCGGAGGACCCCATGGCGCAGCTCGCCCAACTCATCGTCGCCCCCGCGAAGCTCTGCCGCGCGTACGGCGAGCGGCTTCTCGTCGGGATCAAGCCCGAGCAGTTCGCCCGCAAGGCAAGCGTGAACGGGAAGGTCGTGGATGCGAACCACCCCGCCTGGGTCTACGGCCACCTCGCCACCTACCCCGCCAAGATCGCGGCCATGGTGGCGATCAACGGCGATGCCAGCCGCTTCGCCGCGCCCGCGGGGTTCGAAGAGCTCTTCCAGGACAAGACCGAGTGCCGCGATGACGCTGCGGGCAAGATCTATCCCGCGATGGACGCGATCACGTCGGCGTTCTTCCGGACGCACGATGCGCTCTTCGAAGCGCTCGCGGGCGTTGATGACGCGAAGCTTCTGGCGCCGACCCCGGACGAGAAAGCGCGCCAGCGCTTCCCGCTCCTCGGCTCGCGCGTGCTCTTCATGTGCAACAACCACCTCATGATGCACTTCGGCCAGGTGAGCACGTGGCGCCGGTGCGTCGGCCTTCCCGCGGCGTGAGGAAAAACGCAAAGCGCAAAACGCAAAGCGCAAATCACGAGTGGGCGGTGCGGGTCGAGGCGCGGCTTTGGCGGGTGCGGGAGAGCATGGATCCGAAGATTTTCGCGAGTTCGACGGACTCGCGCTCGAGGTCTTTGAGCTGGCCCGGCTTGACCCAGGCGCGCCGACCTGAGAGCCGGATCCAGTATCGGGACTCGCTCAATTCCTTGACGCAAATCCCCACGCACTTGCAGAAGTCGTTTCGGCTCACGGCCTCCGCGGCTTCATAGGCGTTGGCGCCCACCGAGGTCCCGCTTCCGGTCATCTGAGCGAGCACCCGCTCTCGCACGCGCTTGCGTTCGAGCGCGTCAACCAGGTCCAGCATGCGGTCTCCGAACGACTCAACGCGCTGTAGGAATTCCTCTCGCAACCGAGCCATCGTCCCCCTCCTGATTTGCGCTTTGCGCTTTGCGCTTTGCGCTTTGCGCTTTGCGCTTTGCGCTTTATGCCGCGGGCACAAACGGATTCCCCCCCATCTCCTCACCGATCGTCGTTTCCGGTCCATGCCCGGGAAGCACGCGCGTGCGCGGCGGAAGGTTGTAGAGCTGCGTGCGGATCGAGCGGACCAGTGCCGCGGCATCGCACCCCGGAAAGTCCGTGCGTCCGATCGACCGGTTGAAGAGCGTGTCCCCCACGATCGCGGTGTGCGCCGCGTCGTTCACCAGCGTGATACCGCCCGGAGAGTGGCCCGGAGTATGAAGAACGCGCCAGCGCGAACCGTCGAGCTCGAGCGTCTCCCCGCCGTCGAGGAGGTGGTCGGGCTTCGGCGCGGTAACGGGGACACCGATGAACGTGCTGAGGTTCAGCTCGGGATCGGCGAGCCAGTCGCGCTCCGCGCGGTGGACCCACACCGGAGTTTTCGGGTACGCCGCGAGCACCTCGCGCAGGCCCGCGATGTGGTCGCAGTGCGCGTGCGTGAGAATGACGGCACGCGGCGTGAGCGACCGGGCGCGCACCTGCTCGATCAACTCGCGCGGCTCGTACCCGGCGTCGATGATCCAGCAACCCTTCGAGCCCTCGACGCGGACGATGTAGCAGTTGGTCGCGAAGGGCCCGAGCGTGACGGAGTCGATGGCCACGGGGCGCGCGGGCCCGGAGGCTGGAAAGGACGAAGGATGGTGCGCCGGATCGGCGTGGCGCGGCGTGCCGGGAACGCTCATACGGCGATTGTAGTGACACGGTTTTTTTGAACCGGGCCCGGGGTGCGGAGCGAATCGGGTTCCGGAGGAGCGCCCGCGCTCAATAGAATGATGCTCTCGGTTCGATATCCGTGGGTTGCGGGCGGCCGGGTTAAGGGTGCGGGGACTTCAGGAGCAACGCCGGTGGTCATCAGGAACATCAACGAAACCCCCATGAAGCCCGTCGAGATCCCCGGCGTCCAGGGCGCGCAGATGGCCGTGATGGTCGGGCGCGCCGATGGCGCGCCCAACTTTGCGCTCCGCCAGTTCAAGGTCGCGCCCGGGGGCTTCACGCCGCGGCACGCGCACGACTACGAGCACGAAGTGTTCATCGTCGAGGGGGGCGGCACCGTCCTTCTGGAGGGACAGGAGCGAGCGGTCAAGGCCGGAGATGTGATCTATGTGCCGGCGAATCAGGAGCACCAGTTCAAGGCCGCCGCGTCCAACGGTCCCGGCGCGGGCGGTCTTCGGTTCCTGTGCCTGGTGCCGATGACGCGCGACTGCGGGGAGCCGACGCCGGGGAGCGGGTGAGCGAATCGCGGGCGCGCGGGGAAGAGCGCCCGGTGGAGCTGACGAATGGCTGCCGAAGTTCCCGATCGACGCACGGCGCTGGCGGACACGGGCAAGGCGTGGATGTGGTGGACGAGCTTCGTCTTCCCCGCCGCGCTGTCGGTGTGGCTGGTGGTGAACGGCACGTCGGGCGCGCCGATGTCGAACGTCGCGGCCCTCGGCGTGCTCGGCCTGGTGATCGTGTGGGCGCTGGTGCTGGTCTTCTTCCTGATCCGGCGCGCGGTGCAGCACGCGATGACCGACGACACGGCGCGGCGCGTCGAGGAACTCTCCGAATCGATCGAGCGGCTGTCGGGGCAGGCGTCGCTCTCGGACGATGCGCGCCGGGTGATCAACCGCCGGCGCGAGCGCGACCTGCTGCGCGCCGCGATCGAGGAGGACATCGAACGGAGCGACTGGGAGGCCGCGATGATCCTGGTGAAGGAGCTCGCCGACCGCTTCGGCTACCGCGCCGACGCCGAGGAGTTCCGGCAGAAGATCGAGTCGGCCCGCGCCGAGGGACAGAACCGCGAGCTGCGCGAGGCGATCGCCGTGCTCGACGGCTACATCATCCAGCGCCGCTGGGACGAGGCGTCCGCCGAGGCCGCCAAGACCATGCGCCTCTTCCCCGACTCGCCGCGCGTCGAGGGCCTGCGCGCCCGCGTCGAGCACGCGCGCGAGGCGTACAAGCAGGAGCTGCTCCGCCAGTTCTTCGTCTCGGCCAAGGAGGAGCGCATCGAAGACGCCATGGACCTCCTGCGCGAGCTCGACCAGTACCTCACCGAAGACGAGGCCGCGCCGCTGCGCGAAACCGCCCGCGGCGTGATCGGCAAGGCGCGCGAGAACCTCGGTGCGCTCTTCAAGCTCGCCGTGCAGGACCGCCGCTGGGACGAGGCCTCGCGCCTGGGCTCGGAGATCATCACGCAGTTCCCCAACACCCGCATGGCGGCGGAGGTGCGCGAGATCATCGACAGCATTCGCACGAAGGCCGGAGAGATGGTGGGATAGGCGATGGCGGAGCGGTGGCGCCGTTTTTCCCGGGATTGACGTCAGTTCTTCGGCGCGTCGATCACCCAGATTCTCGGCGCGCTCGGCACGTTCTGCAGAGGGGTTTCGCTGCACACGACATGCTTCGAGTCCGACGTCCACACCGCGTCGACCCACCCGCTGCGGTCGCACCCGTTGAGCCGAATCGGTGAGCCGGCACGGCTTCCGTCGGACGTGCGGAACAACTCGACCACGCACGGGCCGTCGACGCGGCACGGCGCGCCGCCGAATATCAGGCCCGGCCGGGCGGGCGTGTACTCTCCGACCGAGAGCGCCGCGACGAATCGGGCGTCGGGGGAAGCGGCGGCGGCGATCACGGTGGTCTTTGCGGTGTCGACCGGCCGATCGGCAAAGCTCAGTGTGTGAGAGTTGAAATCGAGCCAGAACCCGGGCCTCAGGATCGACGGGGCCTTCGCGGCCGCCGCGCCCGACACGGCCAAATCGGAGCTGGTCCACTCGTTCCAAGTTGCGGCCCGAAGGGTTCGCGAGGCGGCGACGAAGCGGAACATTGGAAGTCTTGGCGCGCGGCTCAATCCGTCGTCCGCGCCGGGGCCGTCACGCTCCGTGTAATAGATGTCGGCTTCATCCGAGGCGTCTGAGGCGCACGCGATGAGAAACTCGTCCGACTCCGGACCGACGGGCCGGAACGAAATACCCTGCACTTCGGCGCACCCGACCAGGGGAAGACCGCTCACCTTCTGCCAACCCAGCGCTCGGTCCCGGATTGTTCCCCACACCAGCGGAAGTACGATCGCCGCGCACGCGATGACCGGAATGACGACGAGAAGAACTCTCCGTCCGAAATTTCGCCTCTTGGAATCCCCGGACGGTGCCTGGCTCGGCGCGGCCGACTGCGCGGGGCTCTGCGATCGATGAAGACTGCTCATTCTTTCACGGCAACGGGGTCGCGCTGCGCCGAACTCTGAGCCTTCGCCCCGCTCCGCCAGGTGTGGATGACCAGCAACACGATCCCGATGATCAGGAACAAGTCCGCGAGGTTCGAGACGTAGGGCCAGAGTTCGCGCGCTGCGGAGCCCGTCGCCCACGGGTACGACCATCCGAAGGGAACCTGCACGCGGGGGAGGGGATGCAGGAAGTCGCGCACGCATCCGAAGACCAGGCGGTCGTAGAGGTTGCCCAGGCCGCCGGAGATGAGGAGCGCGAGGCCCAGGTGCGCGGCGCGGTCGCGCGCGTGGGTCCAGGCCTTGAACATCCAGAGCGCGAAGGCGAAGGCGCCGATGGTGAAGACGATGAACGTGGCGCGCTTGCCGGCGCCCAGGCCGAAGACGGCGCCGGGGTTGAGCACGAGCGTGAGCTCGAGCACGCGCGGCACGACGACGACGGGATCGTGGTTCGGGATCAGCCGGTGGAGCGGGCCGCCGGTCAAGACCTCGGCGCGGTCCACGACGACGGGCGCGCCGGCGATGAGACGGAACGCCAGTGCCTTGCTCACGAGGTCGATCGCCAGGAAGAACACGGTCGCGCCGAGCAGGAAGACCCACGCCGCGGGGCTGCGCCACGCCGAGTCGAGCGCGCCGACCGGGGAGAGCGGCTGCGGCGCGGGCGTCGATGGGGCGCTGCTCGTGGACATGTCCGGGATGGAAGGCGCGCGGCGCGGGCGGGGTCAGGCGCGCATGTGGCGGCGCTCGATCTCGCGCGCGGCCTCGATCGAGTGTCGGGCCCACGGCAGCTCTTCGAGGCGCTCGGCCTTGATCGGCTTGCCGGTCAGTTCGCACACGCCGTACGTGCCGTCCTCGATGCGCTTGAGCGCGTCGTCGATTTCCTTGATGAGCTTGCGGTCGGCGGCGGCGAGGTCGAGCGCGAGCGACTGGTCGTACGCGTCGGAGCCCTGCTCGGCGATGTGCTGCGGCAGGTTCGAGAGCGAGCCCGACTGGTCCTTCAGCGCCTGCGACTCCATGTTGTTCACGTCGCCCACGAGCTCGGCGCGCTTGCGGAGGAGGATCGACTTGAAGCGGTCGAGCTCCTTGCGCCCGTAGGGCGACTTGAGCTTCGGCGCGGGCGCCGCGGCCACCTCGGTGTGCTGCATCCCCAAGGGCGTCGCGGTCGAGGCTTTCGGGCCGGAGGGGATCAGCGGCTTGCGGACCGCGCCCTTGGCCATCAGCCCGCCGACGCCGGGGGGCACCGGGACCAGCGCCGCCTTGGGGCGCGGGCGCTTCATCGGCTTGGGCGTGACGATCGTGATTCCCTTGCGGACCGGCTTGCCGGGCTCGGCAACGGGAGCGGTCTTGACGGGCGCGGCGGCGGTCTTTGGCGTGGGTTTGATGGTCTTGCTCGGCTCGGGCTTGCGCGCGGGGGCCGCCGTCTTGGCGACGCGCGAGGGCTTGGGCTTGGTGGAGGACTTGGCGCCGGACTTGGCCGACTTGGGCGACGGTGAGCCGCGCGAGTTGCGCCTCGGGTTCTGGCGGCGGGCCTTGGGGTTGGACGTTCGAGCCACGGTTCCTCCGTTCACACCCCGTCCAGCGCTCCCCGCCCCTCCCGGAACAACCGATCGCGTCCCTTCCAGAAACCTTCCGGGCCGGCAAACTAAGGAGCGACGATAGGCCGCGGCGGGGGGCCGGTCAAAGTAAGGAAGTACCGCGGCACGCGCGAGCGGCCGCCTCGAGCGCCCGAGTGGCTTGCGTGTTACGCGTCGGCCGGGATGGGAGACTCGGTGAAGCGACCGAGGTTGCGGAAGCGCGCGTAGCGGTCGCGCGTGAGTTCGGCCGGTTCGCGCTTCGAGAGTTCCTGGACCCGCGCAACGACCCACTTCTGAAGCGCCTCGGCCGTGGAGCGCGGGTCGCGGTGCGCGCCGCCGACGGGCTCGTCGATGATCTCGTCGATGATGCCCAGCGCGAGGTTGTCGCGCGCGGTGAGTTTCAGGGCGCGTGCCGCGGCGGTGTTGGTCTGCTCGTTGGCTTCTTTCCAGAGAATCGCCGCGCAGCCCTCGGGGCTGATGACCGAGTACCACGAGTTCTTGAGCATCGCGACCTTGTCGGCGACGGCGATGCCCAGCGCGCCGCCCGAGCCGCCCTCGCCGATGACGACGGTGACGATGGGGACGCGCAGGCGGCTCATCTCGCGGAGGTTGACGGCGATCGCTTCGGCCTGGCCGCGCTGCTCGGCGCCCAGGCCCGGGTAGGCGCCGGGCGTGTCCACGAACGTGACGATCGGGCGGCCGAACTTTTCGGCGAGCTGCATCTTCGCGAGGGCCTTGCGGTAACCCTCGGGGTGGGCGCACCCGAAGTGGCACGCGATCTTCTCGCCGGTCTCTTTGCCTTTCTGATGGCCGACGACGAGGCACTTCACCGGGCCGATGCGGCCGAAGCCGGTGACGATCGCGGGGTCGTCGCCGAAGCGCCGGTCGCCGTGCAGCTCGACGAAGTCGCGGCAGATCATCGCGATGTAGTCGCGGGTCTGGGGGCGGTCGGGGTGGCGTGCGACGCGCACGGTGTTCCAGGGGTTGAGGTCGGTGTAGAGGTCGGTGAGGCGGCGGGAGTGCTCGGCGCGGAGCGAACTGATTTCGTCGCGGAGGCGCGCGATCTGCGGGGCCGCGGCGGCGCTCTCGGGGACCGCGGCGGCGCCGGAGGCCGGCGGGCCGAGCTCCTGCTTGAGCAGCGCCTCGGCGGTCTCGATGCGCTGCTCGATCTCGAGGACCGGCTTTTCGAACTCGAGCGTGTAGAAACGGGACATGGGGAGGATGGTAGGTGAGACGGTGAGGGACGTGGGAGGTGGGGAGGCGACTTCCTTACACTGGGAGAATGAGTGAGCCGCGCATACCACTGGCGATCATCGGCGGCGGGACGATGGGGCGGGCGATCGTCGAGGGGGGGATGACAAGCCTGGCGCTGCACTTCGCGCCCGTCGTCGTCGCCGAGCCGGACGTGACGAAGCACGGCGCGTTCCGCAAACTCGACGTGACAGCGGTGGTCGGGAGCGCGGCCGAGGCGATGGAGCGGCTTGGCGAGTTCGAGCACGCGTATGGCGGGCGCGGGCAGGTGCTGCTGGCGGTGAAGCCGCAGATGCTGGGTGCGGTCGCGGGCGAGATCGGCGGACGCATCGGGGAGCGCATCGTCATCACCGTCATGGCGGGGACGCCGGGGGCGAAGGTGCGCGCGGCGCTCGGCGGGGAATGCCGCGTGGTGCGGGCGATGCCGAACCTGGCGGCGAAGATCCGGCAGGGGACGACGGCGGTGTGCCTGTCGGCTGGGGCGCGCGAGGGGGACGATGCGTTTGCGCGGCACATCTTCCAGGGCGTGGGGCAGCTCGTCGTGACGATCGATGAATCGATGATGGACGCGTTCACGGCGGTGGCGGGGTCGGGGCCGGCGTACGTGTTCTATCTCGCGGAAGCGATGGTCCGCGCGGCGGTCGAACTGGGCTTCGACGAGAAGATGGCCGCGGACATCGTGCGCGAAACCGTCGCGGGCGCGGGGGCGCTGCTGGGCGAAGCGTTCGATACTCCGGAACAACTGCGGAAAGCCGTGACCAGCAAGGGCGGGACGACCGAGGCCGCTCTCAAAGTCCTCGAAGAATCGGGAGTACCGAGCACGATCGTCCGAGCACTCGCGGCCGCGCGGGACCGCGGTCGCACACTCGCCGGGTGAGGTGGGCCTGGAGAACGGGCGGCCACAGCCCCGAAGCGGCTTTGGGTGGCAGCGGATCGCGATCGGCAGTACGGCTCCCCGCTCGGTTCCCGCGAATCTCCTTGCCGGAACAAACCCCTACAGGTAGTCTCTCAAGAGTGAGGCATGGGCTGGTTTGAACTCGGGTCCGCCCCCGTAGTTCGTGAGAAGCCGAGACCCATGTGAGGCAGACCCGGGATCGAGAAACCTGAATCGAATCGATGCAAGGTCCGGCGGGGCTGCGCGTTGGTCCGGAACGCACGGGGCAAACCATGCCGATGGAGCATCGCACGTTGCACGCCGCCGCCGCGGACGCGCACTCGCGCAGCCGCGTGAACTTCAAACTCGTGAACAGGGAGACAGACGTGAATCAGTTCAGGACTTTCGTCGCATCGGCCGCGATCGCGTTCTTCGCGGGCGCCGCGCACGCGCAGAACATTTCCATGACCGGCGACCTCGGCACGGCATCGATGACCGGCTTTGCCAGCCCCATCTCGCTCACGAGCACCAGCAACAGCACGCCCTTCTCCTGGGCCGGCCCGGGCGGAACCATCACCGGCGACGTCAACGTGAGCAACAACGCCACGGGCACGATCTTCACCCTCGACATCACGAATCTCTTTCTCACCGTCACCGGCCCCAACTCCGCCGGCGTTCCCGTTCTCGACGTCATCCTCAAGGTCGACCACCTCTACCAGTCGATCGGCAACGGCACCTACAGCGCCAACCACTCCCTGAGCGGCACGTGGACCAATTCGCCGGCGAGCTGGGTCCAGCTCGACAGCATTCAGGATTTCGGCTACTCCAACCAGCCTCTCTCCACGCTTCTGGCCACGGCGACGCCGTTCTCCCTGACGGCGGGCGCGCCGATCGTGGTCACCTCCGGCTCCGGCAAGTACGGCATCGAGGCAACCCTCCACCTGCACGCCGACGGTCTGGGCACCATCAACCTGCCGGGGAGCGCCCACGTCACCGTCAACTTCGCGCCCGCGCCGAGCGCGATGACGCTCTTCGGAGTCGCGGGGCTGCTCTCGATCCGCCGCCGCCGCTAGGCGAGCGCTGAACTACGCTCTATGGAGTGATGGGTGCCCCGCGCCGGCGCGCGAGTTGATCGACGGGATCGGGCGGGTAGTCGTGACGACGACGAGTCGGTGAGATCGCATTCACATCGGTGGCTCGCTCGGGCCGGCGTCCGTGATCGCGCTCGCCGGGGTGAGCGTGCGCGCGGCGATCGAGCCCGCCGGATGCGGGAGGGAGCGATGGATCTGACCGGGGCTTGCGCGCGGGCGGGGGTGCGCCGATGGCGCGGGGCGGTGGTGTGCGCGGCGGCGATGAGCTCGTGCGCCGGCGCGCAGCCGATCGTCCCGAGCGACGGCCAGGTCTTCACCACGGACACGACCTTCGTGCCGGGGACGTACAGCCTGCCGCACGGGGTTTCGATCGGCGCCTCGGGGATCACGCTCGACATGAACGGCGCGACGCTGGAGGGGACGGGCTTTCAGAACTTCGGGGTCACGTCGATCGGGTACTCGGACATCACGATCAAGAACGGGTCGTGCCGCGGGTATTACTACGGGGTGCGCATCGACAACGGCGCGAACGTGCGGGTGCTGGACAACGACCTGTCGCTGAACTGGGTGGACCCGGCGTCGAAGACTCCGAACCCGCCGTTCCTCAACATCAACGCCGGCCCGAGCCTGAACGACCGGACGAACCTGGGGGGCGGGCTCTTCGTGCGGAACGTGTCGGGGGCCACGATCTCGCGGAACACGATGCGCTTCGGCGAGAACGGGATCGACCTGTACTTCGTGAGCGCGAGCACGATCGATCACAACGAGTGCTCGGACAACACGGGGTGGGGCGTGCACCTGTACGCCTCGACGGGCAACCTCGTGAGCGCGAACGTCGCCGACCGGTGCATCCGCACCAACCTGAACGACTCGACCGGGTTCCTGCTGGTCGTGGGCTCGAGCGGCAACCAGATCCTGGATAACTCGTTCCAGCACGGCGGCGACGGGTTCTTCATCGGCAACGAGAACGGCGCGCCGAGCAACAACAACCTGGTGCGGGGGAACAACGGATCGAACGCGGGGGCCAACGCGTTCGAGGCGACGTTCTCGAGCGGCAACCAGTTCATCGACAACATCGCTGACGGGAGCAACTACGGGTTCTGGCTCGGATACTCGCACTCGGGGAACGTGGTCCGCGGCAACAGCATCCGCGCGAACAACGCGAACGGGATCGAGATCGAGCACGGCCAGAACAACATCATCGAGGCCAACGACATCATCGGGAACGGCGGCGCCGGCATCGTGCTGCGCACCGACGGGCAGCCGCACTTCCCGGTGAACCAGCCGCCGCTGTTCCTGCCCAACCCCGCGGCGTCGAATTTCTACACGATCCGCGGCAACCGGGTGCACAGCAACTTCGGCGCGGCGATGACGCTGACGGCGACGACCGATTCGCTCATCGTGAACAACCTCTTCGGCGGTCCGTACGCGGGGACGGTGACGAGCAACGGCGCGAGCAATGTGTGGTCGGTGACGCCGACGGCGGGAACGAACATCGTGGGCGGGCCGACGCTGGGCGGGAACTGGTGGTTCGGGTACGCGGGCGTGGACAACACGGGCGACGGGCTGGGGGACACGCTCGTGCCGTACACCAATGGCGGGCTTCTCGCCGCGCCGGGAGACCCGCACCCGCTCATCGGGAGCCCGGATCTCGGGGACCTGAGCAACCCCGGGACGCTGTGCGACTACGCGTGGACGAACTTCGGGCGGAACATCCGCGGCGCGAGCACGGCGTTCGACACCTCGAACGGGACGCACTTTGCGACCGACGGCGCGGCGCTCTACCTGCTCGAGGGCGCGAACTCGACGCGGCTGTCGTTGTTCAATCCGACGACGAACAAGTACGCGGCCAGGGGCGCGGCGCCGGAGGGCGTGCAGGACGGCGGGGATTTTCAGTACGGCGGCGGCGGGGTGTACTTCGCGACCGTCGGGCTGTCGTTCAACAAGACGACGGGCGCGGGGAACGGGGCGCGGTTGTACGCGTACAACGCGGCGGGCAACGCGTGGGCGGCGCGAGCCTCAACGACGATCGCGGGGCACCTGGTGTGCAACGAGGCGCTGGCGTTCGACCCTCTCGGGAACCGGCTGTACGCGACGATCGTCGCGGTGAAGGACGCGGGGTCGGGGGGCGATGCGTCTCTGCTTGCGACGCTCGCGGTGTACGACCCGGCGGGCAACGCGTGGACGGGGGCGACGAGCGCGGCGCCGGATTCGTGGAACGCGGGGAGCGAGGCCGAGTGCCTGGCGGGCAAGGTCTATGTCTGGCGCGGCGGCGCGGGCGGGCAGGCGGTGAACGGGTCGGACTCGTACCTCGACGTGTACGACATCGCGAGCGATACGTGGACGCGGACGCCGTCCCTGCGCGACTCGGGCGTGCTGAGAGGGTTCACGGGCGGGGGCCTGGACCTCTGGGGCGTGTCGCTGAGCGCGGACGCGGCGCGCGGGCGAGTGTTCGTGACGGGTGTCGAATCGAACCGGCAGGTGTACGTCTTCGACGTGGCCGCGCAGGCGTGGGCGGTGGCGCCGGGCGCGCCGTACGACGGCGGGTGGGGATCTTCGATCGAGTATGTCGCGGCGAGCGACCGGCTCTATCAGATCGACGGGCGGAACTCGGCGGGGACTCCGCAGGGAACGGCGGCGCTCGTGGCGGGCGCGACGACGCAGCCTCAGAGCGCGGCGACGTGCATGGGCGCGACGGTGCACCTCTCGTTCATGCCCGCGGGCGCGGGGCCGTACGAGTTCCGGTGGCAGATCGAGGAGCGACCCGCGGGGAGCGGGGCCTGGGTCGACCTTGCGGACGGCGCGCTGCCGGCGCAGTTCGGAAGCGCGGCGGTTGCCGGCGGAACGGCGACGGAAACACTCGCGGTCACGGACGCTGACCTCGGGGCGGCGGCGCGGTACCGGTGCTCGGTCGCGAGCCCGTGCGGGAACGCGACGAGCGATGTGGCAAGCCTGAGCGTGTGCCTCGCGGACATCGACTGCAACCAGTTCGTGAACGGGATCGACTTCGACGCGTTCAGCGCGGCGTTCGAAGCGGGGGACGGGAGCGCGGACGTGGACCGCAACGGGTTCGTGAACGGCGAAGATTTCGACCGGTTCAGCGCCGCGTTTGTCGAGGGGTGCTGATTCAGAAGCTGAACTAGATCGGTTTCGATTCAGGCGTGGCGACTGGTGGTGTGCGGCACGGGCGGGCGAGCCGCCCGTGGCACAGCATGCGACGGCACGGGCGGGCGAGCCGCCCGTGGCACAGCAGGGATCGATCGAAACCGCACAGCATGGATCAATCGAAACCGAACCAGTTCGAGGGCCTGCCGCGCGGACCGCGGCGTCAAACCGCGGTCGCTTGACGCTCGGCTACACGCCGGCCGCGGACATTTGATCGCACTCTTCCGCGCAGCGCCGGCATGTCTCGGCGCATTCCTTCATCGTGCGGTCGCCGTGCGCGAGACGATCGCAATCGTCGGCGCAGGCGCGGCAGATCTCGGCGCACTCGGCGCAGAGGTGCACGGCGTGCGGGGACTGGCGGTGCATGAAGCCGTGGACGAGGCCGCAGATGGCGGCGCAGTCGGTCAGGAGGGTCTGGTGCTCGCGAGAGGCGTGGGCGCCGCCCATGTCGAGGCAGTGGACGGCGCAGCGGAGGCAGGCGTCCTGGCACTCGTGGCAGGTGTGGGCGCAGTGTTCCATCGGATTGGAGTGTGGCATGGCGAATCTCCGGCGCGGCGGGCGGTGCGCCGCCACTCCTGCATTCGATGGAGGGAAGCGTGCGGCCTGTCCCCGCTCGGTGAAATGCGCTTCATCGCACTGCTGCCGCGGCCTCGCCGCGAGGCTCGCGGAGCGCGGCGTGGCCCTATTTCAGGCTGGGGTAACGGCTGTTCTGGTATAGTCTGTTTCCGGAGGCGCCATGAATCGCGGACGCCGGATCACGCTGCGGCTGTCGAGTTCCTGGGGCATGGTCGCCATCGCCGCCGTGACGGCTTTTCTGGCACCGCCGGCGGCCCGGGCCCAGAACCCGTGCGTCATCTGGCGGCAGCACCAGACGCACCCGCTTTCGTCGCACCTGTACTTTGATCTGTCTCAGCGCGCAGTCGTTTCGGTCGAGGAGGGCCTCTCCAACGCGAGCAAACTGAGACTTCGCAAGTGGACCGGTTCGGCGTGGGTGGACCTGCCGACCTCGACCACCGAGTTTCCGCGCGAGGGTTTCGGGATGGCGTATGACGCCGCGCGCCAGCGGCTGGTTCTGTGCTGCGGACAGGGTTACAACTCGAGCGGCGGCGTGGTGTACCGGGCCTCGACGATCGAGTTCAACGGAACCGCGTGGTCCATCCGCTCGACCACGGGACCGTCCGGGCGCACGGAGCCCGCGATGGCTTACGACGCGGGCCGGCAGAGGGTCGTGCTCTTCGGCGGAGCAAACGCCGGGGGTGTGCTTGGAGACACGTGGGAGTGGGACGGGACGGCCTGGGTTCAGAGAGCCACGACGGGCATCCCGGCTCGGCGTGCCTCGCAGATGACCTATGACTTCCGGCGCCACAAGATCGTGCTTTTCGGCGGTATCGAGCCGGGCTCCTCCGGAAACAAGCGGGACACGTATGAGTGGGACGGGGAGACGTGGACGAAGCGCAACGACTTCGTGGCGTGGCAGCACGCCACTTCGTGGACCCTGTGGGACCCCGAGGCTCAGCGCGTGGTCATGTGGTGCGCCGATCAGGGTTCGACGGCATTCGACCACCGGCTGGTGTGGACGGGTGATGCGTGGGAAGGGGCGCCTTTCGGCGGACCGCCGTATGCCGGCGGGGGCGGGGAAGCGATCCTGCCGGTTTACAACCCGGTGTTCGGCGAGTTCGACGTGCAGACCGACGACCGCGCGATGTGGAGCGGCACCGAGGGGAACTGGACGCAGCGGATGATGGGGTACGCCGAGATGGGTCACGTGATCAACTACGACCCGATCCGGGACCAGTACTCGAGCATCGTCATGGTCTCCAGTTTTCCGACCACGGTGAACGAAACCATCGTGACCGAGCGGCACCCGTGGGGATTCGCGTCGCACCGGGCGGGATCAGCGCCCGGTGGCTGGCGGGGCGGGTCGCAGATCGCCTTCCACAACGGCGCCGCACACGCGGTGAGTCTCGGAGGAATCGCCGATTCGTGGGAGGGCACCACCTACTACCACAACGACACGGCGCTCTGGGACGGGACCTCGTGGGTCAGTTCGTATCCCTCGCCGTCGCCCGGCGGACGCGCCGGCTGCGATCTCGTGTACGACTCGGCGCGCGGGCGCGTGGTTCTGTTCGGAGGCTGGATCACTTCCGCCGGGTATGCGGACACGTGGGAGTGGGACGGAACCGCGTGGACGCGGGTCCTGCCCACGGGGCCGGAGGGCCTTGCTTCGCGGCTTGCGTACGACAGCGTCCGTGGAAAAGTGCTGTTGTACGGCGCGCCCTCGTACGGAACCTCGAGGCTCGAGACCTGGGAATACGACGGAGCGTCGTGGACTCTCCTCAACTCTGCCGGCCCTCGAGTCACAGACGGGGCGAGCATCGCGTACGACGCTGGCCTGAACAGGGTCCTGCTGTTCGGCGGGAAGCCGGCCACAGGCGGGAGCGGCAACTATGACCAGACCTTTACGTGGGAAGGCACCTCCTGGAAGCAGTTGAAGAACCTGAAACTGAATCCCCGGACCGACAGCGAGCAAAGCACCACACTCCTCTACGACTCCTCGCGCCAACGCATGATGCTTCTTCCGGGCTACTACGAGCTCTCGCGCCAGCACGACATCACCCGCCAACCCGACGCGAAGGCGGTGAACGCCGGACGCAATGCCGCGTTTCTCGTGAGCGCCGCGGACCCCGACGCCGTGACGTACCGGTGGCGGCGCGACGGCGTCCCGCTGAACGACGGCGGGAGGATCAGCGGTGCGACACAGCGCGTGCTGGTCATCACGGATGTCGAGCCCGGCGATGCGGGCGTGTACGACGCGGTGGTCAGCTCGGCGTGCGCGAGCGTGACGAGCGACGGCGCGGCGTTGACCGTGCTCTGCCCCGCGGACCTGAACCGCGACGGTTTCGTCAGCGCCGACGACTTCGATTCATTCGCGTTCAGCTTTGACGACGGCGCTCCCCGCGCCGACTTCGACGAGAACGGCTTCGTGAACGGCGACGACTTCGACCGCTTCAGCGAGGCGTTTGCGGGCGGGTGCTGAAGTCGGGCCTCTCCCGGGCTCGCGGGCTCGGCCATCCCCTCCGCCCCCAAGACCCCCTCTGTCCTCGCGGACTCGGACATCTCCCCCGCGGGGCGCGGGGGAGAGAGCACGGAGGGGCAGCGCGGATCAATGAACCAGGTTGGTGGCCGCCTCGATCGACTCGACGACCTGCCGGAGCTGGAAGGGCTTCTTGAGGAATCCGTCGTAGCCCTGCGAGCGGAGGGCCTGGGCCTGCCCGTCGGTGAGCTTGCCGCTCATGGCGACGATGCGGGTGAACTGGAGGCCGTCGTTGCGGCGGATCATGTCGCAGAGCTGGCGGGTGTCGCCGTCGGAGAGGTGGAGGTCGAGGAGGATCACGTGCGGCTTGAAGCGCTCGCACTCCATGCCGGCGGCGAAGCCGCTGGTGGAGGTGCGGACCTCGTAGTTGGTCTGCTCGGTGAGGATGCGCTCCATGGTGTCCACGATGTCGCGCTCGTCGTCGACGATCAGCACGCGGGTGCGGCCCGACTGCATCCCCTCGAGCGGGATGTTGTGCTGCTTCATGAACTTGATGAGCTCGGAGGCCGGGATGCGGCGGTCGCGCGATCCGGGGATGCGGTACCCCTTGAGGGTGCCGGAGTCGAACCACTTGGAGACCGTGCGCGGGGCGACGTTGCAGATCTTGGCGACCTCGCCGGTGGTCAGGACTTCCTTGTCGATGGGCATCGTCTCACCTCGGTTAGTACGGATGGGTGTGGCGTGCCGACGGTTCGGCCATTCGCGACTGTCCTATCGACGGCCGCGGGGAGCGCCTTCACGGGCTGAGACGTTTGCGCGGGAAGTTCTTGTTTTTGGAACGGGCGCGGGGGCCGGGTTATCGGGTAGACCGCGCGTGTGGGGTTTGGTTGGATGAGGTCGTGCGCGGCGGCGCGAGCGGTCGATTGTGGGTCGGGGAGCAAAGGCAGAAAGTCCGGGGTCCGTGCGCTTCAGGCCTGAGTCCCGGGTCCCTCGGTCGGCGGTTGTGGATGGTTGGCCGCGGGTCCGGCGGCGCGTGCACGCCAGGCATCCGCCCGCTACCATGGACGCCCCGGACTTGGGATCAGCCTCCTGAGAACGGGCGTATGGAGCAGACCGGGCGTGCGCAATCGGGCGGGGATGGTCCCGCCGTGTTCGCCGTCGGCCTCTCGTGGATCCCGTGATTTTGGCCCGCCTCGACTCGTTCAGGAGTGGATCGTGCGTCAACTTCCCGCTGCCCGCCGCCGCGTCGTTTCTCCCGTTGCACTTCTCTGCGCGTGCGCCGTCGGCGCGAGCGTGTGGGCGCAGACCCAGCCGACGCAGCCCTCGACGGACGTGCGGCGCGCGGGCGGGACGGTCCTGAACGACCAGCCGACGCCGACGAACCTGCTCAAGGACTTCATCCATTACGTGCGGATCGACCGCGCGGACGTCGCGGCGGGCGTGGCGCGCCAGCTGTTCGACCTCAAGCTCTCGAACGTCGACTTCGTGAAGCTGGTCGAGGACTCCGGGGAGCTGGACCGCTTCGACCAGACGACGATCCGGGCGATCCGGATCTCGGGGCTCGAGGAGCCGGCGGCGAAGATGCGGGCGATGTACGAGAACGGGAAGCTGGAGCGGGCGCGGGACCCGCGCGAGATCGAGCGGAACATCGGGCTGCTGACGGGGCTGACGCGTCCGCGCATGTTCGCGCGCGAGCGGCTGAAGCAGGCCTCCGAGTACGCGATGCCGCAACTGCTCACGGCGTTCTTCGACAAGTCGAACCCGGCGCGCCAGGAGCAGGTGCGGTCGGTGATGGTCGAGATGGGCCCCGGGGCGGTGATCCCCCTGGCGACGGCGCTGCCCCTGGTCGATCAGGTGCAGCAGGAATCGATCGCCAACGTGCTGAACGACGTGCCGTACAAGACGTCGCTGCCGTTCCTGGCCGACCTTCGCACGAGCACGCGGAGTGTCGAGGTGCGGGCGGCGTGCGAGCGCGCGATCGCCAAGCACGGCGGGACGGGCGGCGCGGACGTGGCGTCGCTGTACGAGGGGCTGGCCGAGCGGTACTACGACGAGAGCTCGGACGTGACGAGCTTCCCGGGCGAGGAGCACCAGATCTACTGGTCGTACAACCCGGGGATCGGGCTGGTGATGACGGCGATCCGGACGCCGGTGTACCACGAGGCGATGGCGATGCGGTACACGGAGCGCTCGATGCGCCTGCGTCCGACGAACCAGAACGCGCTGGCGCTGTGGATTGCGTCGAACTACCGGCGCGAACTGAACACGCCCTCGGGGTACGCCAACCCCGCGTACGGCGCGGACCGGCGCGAGGCGACGTACTACGGCGTCGCGGCGGGGGCGGACGCTTTCCAGCACATTGGGATCCTAAGCTTAGAATTCCACGTGGACAAGTTGTCGC